>Ga0126371_10000714_pt1 | contig 27756 bp, 18 predicted proteins | sample PanSoiMetaPlot_4_FD_110145 | JGI IMG/M metagenome (GOLD analysis project Ga0126371, IMG submission 110145) | Tropical forest soil microbial communities from Panama - MetaG Plot_4 | ecosystem: Environmental > Terrestrial > Soil > Tropical forest > Bulk soil | place: Panama | collected 2016-02-17 | reverse complement strand
GCCGACCGCAAGTGCTTGATTGCAATGGTGAGGGCGCGTAGCTCAGTTGGTAGAGCAATGCCCTTTTAAGGCATGGGTCGCAGGTTCGAGTCCTGCCGCGCTCACCACTTCTAGCTTGTATTCATGCGGGTTTCCCGCAATTTCCCGTTCCGTCCGCAACGTCCTCATTTTTCCATTGTGCCCAGTTTTGTGCCCACTCTCGAGAGCAGCGAAGGCCCTCTGGATCGTATCCTCTGCGGGGTGAACGTAGCGCATGCTCATGCTGATGCTCGAGTGCCCCGCGATCCGCATGAGCGTCCAAGCATCGCATCCGGATGCACCTAGACGCGTCAAGAAGGTGTGGCGAAGGCTGTATAGGACAAACGGAGAAACCTTCGATTCCTTTAAGGCTGCGAGGTGCTGTTTCTTGGTGCTGTCGTGGCTAATGTGCTCCGTCTTGGTTGGCGCCGGCCACACCCAGCCTAGTGAGGGTTTCTCCTGATCTTCCCAGCGATCATGAAGCACAGCCAGTACACGGGGCGTCATTGGTATCAAGCGGCGGGCCGCTGACGTCTTGCCCTTGATAACGAGAATCGTTCCGCGTTTCGCTGCGGCTGGCCAGGTGATTTCAGGCCACCTCATCCGGTGCAACTCATCGGGCCGCATGCCAGTGTCAATAAGAACGGTGAATACTTCTTTGAGCAATGGTGAGCACTTCGCGAGGTACTGAGTCTCTTCTTCAGGTGTGATGGTTCGCTCTCGTCGCGTTTCGCCAGCAAGCAACTGGATCTTAGGAGCGGAATCGATCACACCCCAATCACCGGCAAGACGGAGAATACGGCGCAGTACCCGCAAGTTCGAGTTGATGCTGCTAGGTACGATTTCTTGGGTGAGTCGCCATGCTGCGAAGCCTGCCGCATGCTCGCCGCGAATTTCATCCAAAGGCATGTTGGCGAGTGCGGCGTACTTCTCGAGTGCCCTGATGCCAGCTCGATACCAAATCCACTTCGTCGGGGATAGCGCCTTGGCGTAGGGTTCGATTCTCTCAGAGCAGAACGTCTTGAGCGTCGGAACAGGTTTCTTCTCACGTATGCCGACGAGTCCCTCTGCTAAGCGCATCCGGTGGGCTGCTTCCATCTTGCGGGCCGTCTTGTCATTCCCCTGCTTTGTGGACTCGCGGACCAGTTTTCCGTTCCACATGAACTTGTACCAGTACACGTCACCGCGTTTGTAGATCGACATTAGCGCCCTCCCTTCTTGCTTCTTTGCTTACGTCCCTTCTCTTTCCAATGCTTGTATGCGCGGACGCGGCCGCCGTATTTCAAGCAGTCGTCATCGAGGCAATATTTCTGATCGACCCTTTTAGCGATAAAGAACTGGCGACACTCTGGATTGCTACACCGATTCAACAGGTGTCGTTTGCCGTACCAAATGTTGGCAGCGATAGCACGAGTGTTCTTTGACAGCGGGATAAAAGATCTGCTCGGGTGGTTAACGAGCCAGAATCTAGCATCATCGAGCGGGTATCTCTTAATCCACGCGCCCACGATGACGCCGATCTTCTCGGACTCCGTTCCTTCCCATACAGTCCTCAGTTCATCGCGGAACTTGAGCAACTCCGCATCGGTTTCCTTTGCTATGTCGAATACGGGCGGGTTGGGTAGGGCCTGACGGAAGTCAGCAATGCTCTCGGTGTTCGCCAGTAAGGCTATATAAGCCGCGGTCTGGGCCTCTTCGACCTCAGAGATCGATTGAATGAGCGTGTATGCCTCTTCCTGGGTCAGCGCATCCAACTGTGCCTGCACCTGTTGGAATTCTCGCTGCACCTGTTTGGCGTCCGTCGTCCCCCGAAATGCAAAGCCTCTGACGACGTCCATTAAGCGCTGAACCTTAGCTCTACTTGATGCCTTCATGTGGCCCCTCTACGAGGATAACGTCTTATCAACAGCAAGTCGTCATATATAGTAACCCTAGAGCGTACTAGGTGTCCATACCAAAGATGCCGCGTCGCTTGAAAATCTTTAGGCAGGGAGGAATTGCAGCAATGACATCGGATTTACTGACTGTTCCCGAAGCGGCGGAAGTCTTGGGAGTCAAGCCGGTCACGGTAAGAGCTTGGGTTCTGCAGCGTCGCATCCCCTACGTGAAACTGTCCAAGTGTGTGCGTCTGCGCAGAGCAGACCTCGAGCAGTACATCGCTGATCGCATCGTTCCAGCGAGAAAGGCGACCCGATGAGCAACGGATCGAGCGAATGCCGCAAGTGCGGAAAGACCATCTATTGGCACAAGTCATCCAAGACGGGGAAGAACTACCCGACCGATTCAGCGGATGACCACCGTGCATTTCATAAATGCATCGATTCGGCACAGCCGAAGCCGACTCCGAACCCGCCACCACTCAAGCCCGATTATTTCTCGGCCACAGTTGAGGAGAGGGTTACGGCACTAGAGAAGCAAGTCGCCCAGCTCACACGCACAGTTCAAGAAGTACAGCGCCGACAGCCTATTAGTGACGAAGATATTCCGCTTTAGGAGACGACATGACCGCAAACGAAGCAGTAGAGAAGATTTTAGCTTTGCGCCAACTAACTACCGATACGGGGTGTGTGACACGACGCAGTCAAAGTGAGTTACTCGCATCCCTGCCCGGTGACGTACTGACCGAAGTTGCACTGAAACTCCGACAGATGACGAAAGGAACCGACCGAACCAATGTCCCCCAAACCTAACTTAAACCTTGAGCCCAAAGAGCTAGAGCTATTCCGCAAAATTGGTGTAAGTGAAGGCGTCCTAGAAATGGCAAAGATTTGCCGTGTCACGGATGCTGAAGCCTGCGAACTTCTCTCCCGCAATAGTGACTCTTTGCGTCCGATTGATGGGATTCTCTTTCCGTATATTGATCCGAACACCGGATACGTCAACAGCCGTCGTCTTCGGTTAGACAAGCCATTCCAAGACGAGAAGGGCAAACCGGTCAAGTACCTCGCGTCCGCGATGGACCCACGACACCTGTATTTCCCGTGGATGTTCAAACACCGACCGGACTGGAAGGTCATTCTGGTTGAGGCTGAAAAGACCGTGCTGTCCATCGTGTCGGAGATGGGCAAAAATGACGGCGAGTTTATGCCCGTCGGAATGGGAGGTTGCTGGGGATTTCGCGGAAAGACCGGAAAGGAACTTCAGCCGGATGGCAGCTATGAGCCGGAGAAGGGAGTATTGCACGAACTCGACTTACTGAAGGGCCGAGAAGTCTACATCATGTTGGATGCGAATGTGGCGACACGGCGTGAGGTGTGGTTCGCTGAGCAGGATCTCGCCGCTGAGTTGCGAGTCAGGGACTGCGATGTCCGCATCTGCCGCCTGCCTCAAATAGAGGGCGTAAACGGGCCGGATGACCTCATTGGACGCGACTCAAATTTGTTCTATCAAGTGTTGAAGACAGCAAAGAAGGCTGATTCCGTAGACGCATTCAATGAGGAGTTTGTTTTTGTGCGGAAGCCCCAATCAATCATCGATCTGCGGAATATGAACACCTTGACCGTGGACCAATTCAAGCAACTCACAGCCAATCGCTTTTACAGCACAGGCCAACGAAACAAGGACGGAAATATAGTTAAGAAGCCGATTGCGCCGGCATGGCTACAGTGGAACGGTCGTAAAGAAGTTCCTGAGATGACATACAAGCCAGGGCAGGGCCGCATTGTCGACGGCAAGTTGAACCGCTGGCAACAATGGGGATGCGAACCACTTCCCGGAGACGTCGGCCCGTGGAAGGACTTACTTGACCGCATCTTTGGCGATTCCGTTGCGATTGATCACCGCGCAAAGAAAATCTCCAAGCGCCAATGGTTTGAGCAGTGGGCCGCATACCCGCTACAGCATCCTGGCAGGAAATTGAAGCAATGCGTCGACCTCTGGGGCGTCCAAACCGGTACAGGCAAAGGGACGGTAGCGAACAGCCTCTGCCGGATCTACGGTGAGAACGCCTCGCCGATCTCCGCCAGTCAGTTGACGAAGAATTTCAACGTCTGGATGCTTGATAAGCAGTTCGTATTCGCCGACGAGATCACGGGCAACGAGAAAGAGGGAGACAAGCGCAGAGTAGCCGATCTCCTGAAGCCGATTATCACAAGGGAGAAGGTCTCTATAGAGCAGAAGTACATCGATGAATACCGCATCGATGACACGATGAATTACATATTCAACTCGAACCGCAGCAACGCGTTCTTCCTCGAGGATACGGACCGCCGATTCTTTGTGCATGAGGTTCGCTGCGGAAAGCCCGAGTTTGGTTACTTTAAGAAATACTATGACTGGCTGGATCGGGAGAACGGAGCTAGCTTCCTATTCCACCATCTTCTACATCTCGACACCTCCGCGTATGATCCCGACGCCGACGCGCCTGTCGATGAAGATCGGGAGAACATGATCGATGCCGGCCGAAGCCAAGCAGAGCGATGGGTAAGAGATTTGAAGGAGGAACCGGAACAAATCCTCGGCGTTAAGGGGCCGACCTCTATACCGCTGCCGAAATCCTCAAGGCGTTCGACCTCAAGGCAGGGAGAATATTAAGGAAGCTGGCATGGGCGTAAAGTTGGCCGACGCCAGATTCGTAGACCGTAGAATGCGTGTCGATGGCCTCATGCGTGTCGTGTATGCCATCAACAACGGACCGGATTGGGATAAACGCACCAACGACGAATGGCGCGACCATTACACGGCTACCAGAAGCCTAAAATCAAAATGACCGTCCGCGTGCGTGAGAGGGCGAGAGGCGAGAGGGCTGTATTTCAGAACTTTCCTATCGCCTATCTATTTCCTACTTTTTTTATATATTCTGCCCTCTCATCCTCTCAGAGAAAGAAAATAGAAGGATAAATATCTCTCTCGCAGTAACTTACAACTGAGAGGGCAACATTTTTTTTGCTCTCTCAGTCCCTCTCAGTCCCTCTCACCTTACCTAAGGCCTCGCCAACGGTTTTTCACCTCTCACCTTCTCACGTATCCAGAATGTCCCCATGTCTTCCGTCGTCCCACCACGATTGAGGCTTTGAATTGTTCGCGGTTGGATAGTCAGCCAGGTAAGGGACGGTTATCAGCGCTCTGAGCGACAGATGGGACCCGTTGGAAAACTTATCACTGGGGGTAGGGGCCCAATCGTATGGAACGATGCAACATCTTCGCCTAAGCAACCTACGCATTTTCAGTGAGATGGCTAGAACGGCAGTGCTTAGTGTAATCGATCAGCATTTTGACCATCTTTTGTTCAGCCGTTCCCTGATAGAGGGATAAGTCAAACGGTTCATCGCAGGCCGAGCATTTCCACGCAGTAGGCTCACCGCCGATCATATCCGTGAGTACCAAATCTGGGGCTGCCATACCTGCAATTCTCCTACAGGCCAGAGGGCGAACGCTACTGCCTAAAGTCCCCCACCTCCTGGCAAAAGCGCCCCCTGGCACACCCAAAACGAGGGCCCGCCTGTATTGGTCAACGGCGTTGACTAATGAGTACCCACGACCGTGGACACTGCATCCTCATTGACGGTTTGCGCATGTACTTCTCAGAGAGAACTGTGTCTCTGGGAACGGTGTCTCGTGGCCGAAAGTCCTGGAGACAAAAGCCTTTGACAGTTTTGACAGTGGCAGCTGGGCGATACCGCTGAGACTATCGGGGCGCCGCAATTAAGACAAAACCGTCCGTTTGGTTGTGCCGGGGGAGGCGCAGCCAGCGGGCGGTTTTTATTTCTCACCATCCATTGTGACCATGAAACATAGTGTGCAACGGCGTTGCACACTTTAGAAGTTGGCCTCAGAACGGTTATGCGAACCGTCGGATTAAACTGCGATGACCTCCTCACATAACCTGGGCAAGAAAGTCATCGCCCGCCTTCGCTGAGTAAGGTCAACGAGGCGCACTCGAAATCCTCTCAATTGGCGCGAGTCCTGTCTGTGCTACAGAGCAATGATGCGTAACCTGTGCGGGCACGGAAATGGCGATGGCCCTCGGCTGGCCACAACTGAGAGCCACCGCTGCCTCGTGGGGCCAGGTTGCCGTCTCCCCCTCCCCACGAGGCTGTCCAAGTCTTCCATTTGGTGCGAGTCCGTTCTGTGATTCCAATCACACACACATTCTCAGCGGTGAGTAGTTCGACGCTCATCAATGTACAGATGCGAGCTGTGGGCGTTGGGCGTGGGCGACTTGCAGGTGAGTAGCCGATCAACGAACGGACAACAAGCAGAGTGGCCCCCTGATGGGGAAGGTGGAGGCCACCTGCCGCCTCGCGGATACTTTTTACTCCCCCATCACGCGAGGCTCATCCAAATCGTTGCACCCTCAGCGACCCGTTTCCTGTGACATCGGTCACCCGGCGAGAGGTCACGTTCGTGCGGAACTGGCGCGGCGGTTTTCTATTTCCCTTCCCAATCGACTCCCCGCCACACCCCAAAACTTCCCGCACATTGCGTTATACGACATATCGCTTGACGACATGACATCTTACGCACTATAGTTAGCATCTAAGCGAATGGAAGGCGAAACACTATGAGTAGAGAAGTTGTCACTGTCACAATCCCGTCGGAAGTGGTGGAGAAGTTGGACGCAGTTGCCGAGTCCGAATATCGGAGCCGCTCAAGTCTGGTAACGCAGCTTATTGCCCAGGGGCTGGCCACTAGGAATCCCCAACCACGTTGCCGAAGTTCATCAAGCGATAGATCGTTATATGCTTCCCACGAATCGAATTGAGTTTCCCGCTGGGACTAGGTTGTCAATACATATCTCGCCGAGCGGTGGGGAGGGCTGAGCCCGTTCGGCGAGGTTTGATTTCGGATTCTCATTCACTTTCAGAGATGGGGGATCTCATGTCAGTTTTACGCAAGCTTTCGCGGTTCACGTTCATTGTGGGTCTTTTTTTCGCAGGCACGGGCGTCATTTTCGCCCAAAGTGAGCAGACTGTTGTAGCCGAAGTAGGCGGAGTAAAAGTCACGTTAAGTGAATTGGAGCAAGAAGAATCAGCAAAGCTTCTCGCCGCCCATTATCAGTACTATCAGGCTCAGAGCAAAGCACTGGAAGACCTTATCGACAAGAAATTGCTCGAGCAAAAGGCAAAAAGCGAGAACTTGACCGTCGATCGACTGATTGATCGCGATGTCAAATCGAAGATTACCGATCCAACTGAAGATCAAATGAAGGTCTACTACGAGGGTCTGGAGACCGATCCGCCGTACGAAACTGTGCGCGACAAAATTCTTGAGAAGATTCGTCAACTGCGAACTGATAAAGTGCGAGCCGCATATGTGAAGGAGCTTCGCGCTCAAACGTCTGTCACCATAGCGCTTGCTCCACCGAAAGCCAAGGTCGAAGTCGGCGAGGCTCAAGTTCTGGGACCGAAGTCCGCGAAAGTGGTTCTTGTGGAGTTTGCGGATTACGAGTGCCCCTACTGCCAAAGGGTAGCTCCCGATGTGAAAAAGCTGAAAGACGAGTACGGCGACCGGATTGCTTTCACGTACAAGGACTTTCCGCTTCCAAATCACTCACGCGCCGAAAAGGCCGCCGAGGCTGCTCGTTGCGCGAGCAAGCAGAATAAGTTCTGGGAATTTCATGACGAACTATTTCACAGTAAGGAACTCGACGTCGACCAGCTCAAAGCTCAGGCCAGAGCTCTCCAGCTCGACTCGGCGCGGTTTGACAAGTGCCTGGACTCTGGGGAACAGGCGACTGCTGTCGCGAAAGACAAAAAGGAAGGCCTGCGACTAGGGATCAGCGGGACGCCTAGCTTCTTCATCAACGGACACTATCTGAGCGGTGCGCTGGATTACGCGGGACTGAGAGAGGTGATCGAGCAGCAACTCACAACGTCCGCTTCAGGCGCAGGCGGGGGAAAGTAGTTCGTGGAAGCTGAAGTGCGATTTGGAGGCACTTGATGTGCCTCCAAGCTGCATATTTGAATTAGTCCAAATGGGTAATTGAACTGGAGAGTATTGCACGGTAGGTTACGCTCCGTTTCTTGGCATCACCAATTGTTTTCCCCCACGTAGTTTCACAATCGGCCTCTCCGCAGCATTCTCCCCCGATAGCCGGCGATTGTGCCGGCAGCCGCTAAGGTTCTGACCGTCCCCGCATGATTCGCGGACGCCCGGAGTCTGAACCATCAGGAGGCTCCATGTCGAGGCAGTTGGTCTCCGGAGTTGTGCTCTTTTTCTTCGTCGGACTTCTTACCGCAGGCACAGGCCAGTTCATTGAAGCGCCGCAATTTCAAGTGGGAACCAACCCGCAAGCGGTAGCCGTGGGCGACTTTAATGCGGACGGTAAGCCCGATCTAGCCGTTATTAACTCGACCAGCGACACCCTGAGCATTCTGTTGGGCAACGGAGACGGCACATTTCGCACAAAGAGTGACTATGTGACCGGCATCACGCCGCAAGGCGTGGTGGTTGCAGACTTCAATGGCGACGGGGCGAAAGACGTTGCCGTCAGTAATTCTGCCAGCAACAAAGTCAGCATATTTCTCGGCAACGGTGATGGCACGTTTCAAGCGAAAGTGGATTACGCAACCGGAAATAAACCAATCGGGATGGCCGCCGGAGACTTCAACGGCGACGGCCACCCGGACCTTGTGGTGACGGATGCTATGGACGGTTCCGTGGGCGTTCTACTCAACAATGGAAATGGAACGTTCAAGGCTTTTGTACCCTACAACACCGGATTCAACCCCTCGTCAGTCGTGGTTCGAGACTTCAACGGTGACGGGAAGTTGGACATTGCGACGACCAATAACAACAACAACTCCGGCGACATGGTCAGCATTCTGCTAGGCAAAGGAGACGGTACGTTCTCTTTCCAGCTTCAGTACGGAACGGGTAAACATCCCGTATCTATCGCGGCTGGGGATGTGAATGGTGACGGCAAACTGGATCTGGTTGTGGCGGAGCAATCCGGGAACACAGTGAGTGTTTTGTTGGGCAACGGAGATGGTTCCTTCAGTGCAAACGTCGACTACAATACCGCTCCGTTCCCGACGGGTGTCACTCTCGGTGATTTCGATGGGGATGGCTACCTTGATATCGCTGTGACGGCCGGCAATGGAAATACCGTCAGCGTATTGCTCGGAAACGGCGATGGCACATACAAACCTCAACTCAGCTGGGGTGTAGGAGATATTCCTTATGCGATTGTCGTCGCCGACCTCAACGGCGATAACAAACTCGACCTTGTGGTCGCCAATTCCGGCAGCAACAATGTCAGTGCGGTGATCGGAAACGGAGACGGAACTTTCCAGACTCGCCTCGACTACGCGGTGGGACCGAATCCCAACTGGGTCGCCACTGGTGATTTCAACGGAGACGGAAACATCGACCTGGCAGTGGTTACCAGTAATTGCCCATCCTACCCTTCATGTGGCCCGGGATCGGTCTCTATTGTTTTAGGGAACGGAGACGGCTCTTTTCAGGCACCTTCACACTTCTCGACCGGAACAGATACGGATCCCTATGCAGTTGCCGTGGCGGATTTGAATGGCGACGGCAAGTTGGATCTTGCCGTCACAAATTACATCACCGGAACTATCGGCATCATGTTAGGCGTCGGAGACGGGACGTTTCCCACCCACTCGGACTACCCTGTTGGCAGCGAGCCGACGTCAGTTGCGATCGCTGATCTGAACGGAGATGGGAACCCCGACGTAGTTGTTCCAAACTTTCACAGCAATACGTTGAGCGTGTTATTCGGAAACGGCGACGGGTCGTTCAAATCTGCGGTTTCCTACGCAACTGGGAACGGTCCTATTTCGGTGGCGGCGGCGGATTTTAATGGAGACCACAAACTCGACCTTGTCGTCGTAAATGAGTCCGAGAACGACGTTGGAATTCTGTTGGGGAATGGAAACGGGACGTTCAAAGCACAAGTGACGTACTCGACAGGTGCAGGTGGTAATCCGTTATCGGTGCAAGTTGGCGACTTTAACGGAGACAATAATCTGGATCTCGCGGTCGCTGATTTTCATACGCAGCAAGTCAGTATTCTGATCGGAAATGGCGACGGAACATTCCAACCTGTAAAGGCGTACGCAACCGGTGCGAACCCCTCATCCGTGGTTATGGCAGATTTTAACGGTGATGGGAAATTGGACCTCGCTCTCACAAGCACTCCGCTAGCCAGTTCAGCCGGTAATCTCCTCAGTCTCTTGCCGGGCAATGGTGACGGTACATTTAGGGCGCCGACGGTCTTCGGTACAGGTTCAGAGGCGTACTCCGCAGCCGTCGGAGACTTTAACAGCGACGGGGCCCCGGATCTTGCGATCGCGAATGGAATCAGCGATACAGTCAGTATCCTGCTCAATACCGAAGGCACGAGAATGAATGTTGTGTCTTCCGGCAGTCCTTCGATTCACGGCGATAGTGTGACGTTCACCACCACCGTAGAACCGAGTGCGGCCGGATCAGGATCTCCAACTGGAACGGTTACCGTCAGGGATGGGAATACACTACTCGGTTCAGGCGAATTGATCGCGGGAGAGTATTCCGTCTCCACCAGCATTTTGTCCACCGGCGCACATTCCATTTCTTCCTCTTATTCCGGCGACAGCACGTTCTTATCTCATACGGTCACGATCACACAGACCGTCGAGGCGGCAGGAACCAAAACAGTACTCGCGTCATCGAGTAATCCCATTGGAGTTGGAAAATCCGTAAGTTTCTCTGCCACGGTGAATTCAACCACCAGTGGAACACCGACAGGTATGGTGACCTTCACGGATGGAACCGTTTCGCTGGGTACAGCCACTTTAAATAGCAGCGGGATTGCCACGCTGTCGAGCCCCGCGCTTTCGATGGGGACACACCAAGTCTTCGCTTCTTACAGCGGTGACGCGAACTTCAATTCGAGCACCTCCGCAACTCTTAATCAAATTGTCGGCAAAGCGACTACGACCGTCACGCTAACCGATACGGCCGACTTAACCCTGAGCGCAACGGTAGTTTCTGAAACGGGCGCATTCCCCGCAGGCACAGTGAGTTTCATGGACGGCTCGTCGCAACTTGGCAGCGCTACGTTGAATGCAAGTGGAGTCGCAACCCTCACCACCACCAGTTTGACCGCCGGGTCACATAGCATCATAGCTTCCTACGGCGGAGCCGATGACTTCGACCCAAGTACATCGCCGGTCTTGAATGTAAGCGCTGACTTCAGCTTGTCGGCGTCCGCGATGTCGCCGGGAAGTGTGACGCCCGGACAGCCATCGACTTCTACTATCAGCATCTCTCCGATCAATGGATTCAACAGCTCGCTAGTGTCCTTGAGTTGCAGCGTCACCGCTACGGCCTCACCGGCCCCTACATGCGCCGTAGGATCAGTTTCACTACAGAATGACAACGGCACCGCCACTCTGACCGTGAACACAAATGCAAGCAGTGCGCACGCATCTTTTATGGGGAGTAGTGCAACAGGCTTATTCGCAGTCACGCTGCTGCTTTCAATGGTGCTCTTCGGCGGAGTAAGTCTTCAGCGTGACGGACGGAAAAATCTCATTTCCTGTGCGGCCTTCACGTTGGTTTTTGCAGGATGCCTTCTCCAAGCAGCATGCGGCGGCAACACCTCTGGCAACCGCGGAAGCGGACAGACTGGAACTCCATCCGGCAAATACACCGTGACCGTTACCGGAAAAACACAGACAGGTGTGCAGCATTCCGCGACTACAACATTCACGGTTCAATAGCTGTCATGGATCGAACCGTTGGACGACGTTGGCTTTGGAAGTTCCCGGATGCCTATTCTTTTGGCGAGATTGCCACCCGCCCTGACTGAAGCGCGAATCTTTCGCTCGGAAGAAAGGTTTCAATATTATTTCTCGAATAAACACCCGATCGCGTCGGATTGGCGGAGAACCAGCGCCAGTCAGGGATTGCAACCGCTCGCCACCCGATGCTATTCTCTGCTACTTGCTCCTAAGAACAGTGGATGAAACCTTGGCTTCTGTGTGCCCGACATTGCTTCGCCCTCCGAAAATCTCCAAGACACACCAGTTCGACGAGGACATTCTAAATGGATAGTGCCACAACGAATCGTGCCATTCGAAGTGCCACCGAGACTCAGCAAGAAAGGATTTGGAAAGGGATTTTGGGCGCGAGTACACCGAGCGAAATACGGTCGATACCGCGTCGCTCGATCAACTTTGGCGCCGAAACTATGGTGTCGCGAGAAGCACGATCAACGAGTCATTCCTGAGCCGAATCCCGAAAGACGCCAAATTTCTGGAGGTGGGTTGTAACGCTGGAAATCAACTCTTGATGCTGAGTCAGATGGGGTGGAGTAACCTCTCGGGCACAGAGTTGCAGCCTTTCGCAATGGAAATTGCCCGTTCGCGCTTGCCAAGTGCAACTTTCAAACTCGGATCGGCACTTGCACTCCCTTGGGACGATGGTTCCTTCGACGTCGTGTTCACCTGCGGGGTACTCATCCATATTTCACCCACCGATCTCCCAACGGTTATGGATGAGATTTACCGAACGACCAAGGAGTACATCTGGGGCACTGAATATTACGCGCCCGAAGTCACTCAGGTTACGTACCGCGATCACAGCGAACTGTTGTGGAAGATGGATTTTGCTCGACAATATATGCGGCGCTTCCCGGACCTGGAGTTGGTCCGAGAACAGCGTTTGCCGTACCTGGATAACGCGAATGTCGACGCGGTTTTTCTACTGAGAAAGAAACGGCGGCCGTAGCTATTTGCGGTTCTAGGCGCACAGCGACGGGAGCGATCGCCTCGTCAGGTAGCGCTTATTCGAGCACATCGCTTATCATGCACCGTTCGCGCCTGAAATTGACTGGCGCGGTTTGGTCAGCGCTTCTGATCTCCTTTATTCATGAAAATGCTGCTGGTGCATCCCGATGATTCTGCGGAAGTTGGGCCATGGGCTGAGACAACCTGGGATCTTATCGCCGATTTGGGATGGTCGGGCTCGCATGCCTACGCGCAGCAGAAGCAGCGTTTAGGATGCAGCATCATTAGCATTTATGAACTGCTGGATCACGACACGCATCGAGATCGACTGCGAGACCTTCTCGCAGTGGGATTGAATCAACTGGTTGATTCGGAGTCGATCGACTGGTGGGAGGTCTTCTCCTCTTGTCTGTACGACTCGCTTGGGCAGCTACTGATGCTGTCCGCTCTGGCCGAGAGGATTCCCGAGCAGGCTGAAATCTTCACTACGCGTGCAAACGGGGCAACACGGACTCTGAGCATCCTGCTTCAGCGAGAGATCCAGTCACTCTCGAAAGATCGGCGCGCTAGTATAAGGACGAGAACCAGAACCTTCCTGAAGAAACTCGCAGTTCTGCGACCCTCGCAGGTTTTCGAAATTGCATTCGACAAGTGGGATGCGGATTATCAGTTTCGGCGGCATGTGAGTCGCAGGCCGTCAAACTCGTCTGAGCCTGTCGTGTTGCTCCCGTCCGCCTATGAAAACGTTTCTCGAATCCAAATAGAATACGCGCAAATGTTGCCTCATCGACGGTTTCTGCTGGTCGTGACTCGGCTCAGCGGACGCAGAGTGAAACTTCCGCCCAACGTAGTGCTGCGATCTCTGGCTGCCTATGCGCCTTCAGTCTCGGCGGCGACAGAGGTCGAGCGCAAGGAGTTGCTGGCCAAGTGGGAACAGTTAAAGTCAAGACGATTTGTCCCAAATCGCCTGCTTGGGGCTGGGGTTCAGCAACATATGTTCGATTTGTTCGAGAGGATCCTAAAAAATGGTCTCAGAGTCAGGGATGCATGGCGAGCTGTGATCACGAAGGAATCGATCACGACAGTTCTTTCAGGCGATGAGAATAATGAATTCACCAGACTTCCCATCATTCTGGCTAAGGCGCGAAATCTGCAAACCGTATCCTGCAATCATGGCGCCTTGAACATGACCCTCGGACTTCGAAAGCAGTGCTCCGAACTCTACTTGGCATCGGGCGACATGGCACGGGATTATATGGTGCAATGGTGTGGGCTTTCCACTGGCCGCGTCGTTATGGGAGCACCTCAAAACGGGTCCAGCTTGGCCCTCCAGGAAAGACAGCGTAGACAGGACTGGATCGTTTTTTTCTCCTCCCCCTACGAGATTTCGTCGGCACGTACTCAAGTCTTCTATTCCGAGATCTTGCCTGAATTGTGTGCGCTCGCTTCCCACACGAACCGCAGGGTCGTGGTGAAGTTGCATCCGTTCGAGAGCCTGCGGAAGCGGAAGGCCATGATTGATAGAGCAGTGACTGCAGTACATAAAGAGGTCATCGAGATGCGTCAAGGTCCCATGTCAAGCGACGTTTTGGAGCGGGCATGGTTCACGGTTACAGTCAACTCGAGCGTTGCAGTCGAGAGCACGATAAATGGAGTTCCTTGCTTTCTGTGTGCCTGGTTTGATGGAGATTGGAGTGATTATGGAAAACAGCTGGCGAAATATTCAGCCGGGCATCCACTCAACTCGCCTCTTGAGATTCGGCATGTCCCGGAATTATTGGACCAGCTCAAGATCACTGAAGCTACGCGACGAACACTCCTTTCACCAATAAGCCCGGCCTTTCTAGACTCGATCCTCTTCGCGGTCTCGTCAATCCGAGACGTTAAACAGGAATCAGTGTAGGTATTGTGACAGGTAGGCGAACACTCACGCGTGTACCATCAGCGGTTGATTGAATTTCAAAATTACCATTCAGTTGGCGAACGCGTTCGCGCATGCCCTGAATTCCAACTCCGGATCGTGGCGTAGAAGCGGCGCCATTGTTTCGCGAGGCCATGATTCCTTTTCCGAAGTCCCGTACCTCCAGGTACAAATTATCGTCTGAACGATTCAAGCGGATACAGGCTCTGTCGCTCCCGGAATGGCGATGGATATTGGTGAGGGACTCCTGCACGATACGAAAGAGTGTAGTTTCCATTTCGCAGGGAAGGCGGCCCAGGTCTTCCGCGAGTTCGAGTTGAACGTCGATTTTGCTACGCTCTGCGAAACCCTCGATATACCAGCGAAGGGCGGATGGTAAACCGAGTTCATCCAGCAGGGGCGGATGCAGAAGGTAAGATACGGTGCGCAGTTCTTGAGATAGTTGCTGCACAATGGCAAGACTCTCGGTGATGCCGGATGCGAGCTTGGGGCTCAGTTTGCCGGCGTCAGCCTTCAGGGGAGTGAGTTGCATCTGCAGCGCGGCCACCATCTGTCCGGCGCTGTCATGGAGTTCACGCGCCAGTCGGCGACGTTCGGCGTCCTGAGCCGCCAGGAGTTGGCCGGTAAATTCGCGGACTTTCGCCATTTCCTCAACTTGTTTGCGATCGGTGATGTCAGTGTGCGTGCCGATCATTCGAATCGCTTTGCCCGTTGCATCGCGCACGATGCGGCCGTGAGAAAGGACCCACCGAATCTCGCCACTGGGTCGAACGGTGCGGTACTCGAATTGGAATTGATCTTTTTCTGCGATCACCGTTTTCGCTTCTTCCACTAGCCTGCCCAGATCATCTGGATGATACAGTGAGTGCCATTCTGCTCTCGTGATGTATTCGCCGGACGGCCAGAATTGATACAGTGCCGCTAATTGCTCGTTCCATTTGCCCCGAAGCGCGATCAAATCCCAGTCGAATATGGCGGTCCGCGAAGATTCCAAAGCCAAGGCAAGCTGGGCCTGACTTTCGCGCAAAGCGTCCTGAAAACGTTTGGGCTCCGTAATGTCGCGCGCCACTTTTGAGGCGCCGATGACGCGCCCTTTGCTGTCGCGAATCGGTGAGATCGTCAGCGATACGTCCAGGCGCTTGCCGCTCTTGGTGACACGAACGGTTTCGAAGTGGTCGATGCGCTCTCCGCGACGAAGCCGTTTCAGAATATCAGTCTCCTGTTCGCGCAGGTCCGGAGGAATGAGCAGCATAATCGAGCGGCCAATCACCTCTTCGGGCGTGAATCCAAAAATGCGAGTAGCACCGGCGTTCCAGCTCGTGATGATGCCGCTGAGATTTTTCGAGACGATGGCATCGTCGGAAGAAGCCACGATCGCGGCAAGACGCGCATGAGCTTCATCGGACTTCCGGCGTTCGGTGATGTCTTCAATTAGCGAGATGAAATGTATCAGCTTGCCCGCTGCATCTCGTCGCCCGGACACAGTTAGATTGATCCAGACGTGGGATCCATCTTTGCGAATGTAGCGTTTCTCCAGCGAGAACATCTGCGACTCGCCACTCTGCACCTTGCTTGTTTCTGCGAGATCCGCCGCTAGATCGTCAGGATGGGTAATGTCTTGAAATGTTAGTTGTAGCAACTCCTCTTCGCTATAACCGACAATCTCGCAGAGCTTTCGATTGACGCGAAGCCACCTGCCTTCGGGGCTCACATGTGCAATGCCGACACCCGCTAGCTCGAACGTGGTCCGGTACAGTTGTTCACTTTCGAGGAGGGCACGTTCCAGGGCGACGCTACGCTGAACAATCTCCTGCACATCCAATGGGGCAGTCAGTTCGGAGATCGCCGGGTCGAAGAAGCACTCGTGGCGAGCCACTTTGTTAACTGCATCGGATAGGTCTTTTGCAAGGGATGATTTGACGAGATATCCGCGGGCGCCTGCCGTAAAAGCCTGACGCACCATCTCGGGAGCATCATGTTGGCTCAGTATGAGAATCTCGCACGAAGGAAGAGTGCTTCGAATAATCCGCGTGGCATCAAGGCCGTTGAGGACCGGCATGCTCACGTCCATGATTACCACATCTGGTTTCAGAGCCGCCGCCTTCTCTATCGCCTCTTGTCCATGAGTCGCTTCGCCGCAGACTTCGCACTCCGGCTGGACGTTCAGCAGTGAAATCACACCGCGCCGAACGACTTCATGGTCATCAACCACTAGGACTCTCATAAATGTTTTTGGCACTTCGTCCAGCGACAACCGCTTATAAGCCGATCAGAAGGCCAGGGACGGCTAAGCGGCGATGGTATGTGTTGCTATCTTAAGAACGCCGAACGCAGGGATTCTATACAGGGAAACCCCTAGAAGAAAGCTCTCAAGGGCGACTCATCGTGGGTTGCAGTCGGACATACATCCCCTTGGCCGATATCTGCTCAGTCCCTCACTTTGCTGCACTCCAACGGTGAGCCTGTATAGTGGCGTGATCATGAATGCAAGAATTCGCAGAGTAGGCTTGGTGGCATTCTGCCTGATAGCCGCAACCCCATTGTGTGCACAGCAAACTTACAAGTATTTCCGGCTCGGAAGCAGAGAAGATTTGCAGGCAGAGCCGAGCTTTGGAATCGCCATGATGGGCGGTGGGGCTGACCTCGATGAAGCGTTTCGCTGGTTATGTAAGAAAGGCAACGGCGGCGACTTCCTCATCCTGCGAGCGAGAGGGAATGATGACTACAACTCGTACGTGAACGGATTGTGCAAGGCGAATTCTGTGGCGACCCTGATTATCCCCGATCGCGCTGCAGCTCAAGAGCCGGCGGTTGCGGAGATTATTCGGAGGTCGGAAGTAGTGTTTATCGCCGGTGGAGACCAAGCGAACTACATTCGCGGTTGGCAAGGAACTGCGGTCGAGAAAGCAATCAACGAAGGAGTCGCGGCTGGGAAGCCAATCGGCGGGACCAGCGCGGGGCTGGCTGTTGAAGGTGAGTTTGTCTATGGAGCCCTGGGGGACAAGCCAGACGACAAAGACCTCTCATCGGCAGAAGTGCTGGATAATCCTTTCTTTACGCGCGTCACCGTGATTCGAGATTTCCTAAAGATCCCACACTTGGAGAACTTGATCACCGATTCACACTTCGTCAAACGCGATCGCATGGGCCGAAGCCTGGGATTTCTCGCACGGATCATGAAGCAAGAGTGGAGTTCATCTCCGCGGGAAGTGGCCGTCGATGAGAAATCTGCCGTGCTCGTAGAGGCAAACGGGAAAGCAACAGTCGTTGGATCGGGCAGGGGTGCATATTTTATGAAACCAACCCTCGGACCAGAGGCTTGTGCTGAAGGTGTGCCTCTCACTTTTCGTGACGTCACTGTTTATCGAGTTCCGAGGGGAGGACATTTCGATTTGAAGTCGTGGACCGGGAGTGGCGGGGTCGAGTACTCGCTGTCTGTAGTGAATGGAAGAGTTGAGAGTACGCAATCGGGAAAACAGATTTACTAGAGGAGGCCCGCTCGCTAGGAAGAACAAAGCGAGCCGCTGAGGCGATCGTTGGAAATTGGCTGAATCTGCCAAGCGTCGAGGGAAATCAGTTCGGCGCCGTCCACTTTCAAGCTCAAAGGTCCTGAGGCCTTTCGATACACACGCGCAGTCATCGAAGTAGCGTCATTAGCGAAGAGTTCTAATACAGAACCGTCAAGGAACATGTGAAGGCGAAATGGCGATTCCGGAGATCCGGATAGTGGACCTGCGACCGAATTTACCCACAGTTGGCGTCCATTGCCTTTAATTGAAGACGAGATCGTGACGAAATCACCCTCGTCGGACTGTAGGCGCAACCCAAACTTGTCATTTCTCGGGCGAAGTTCAAGTTCCAACTCTGCGCAGAGATCGCGGATACGGAGCTCGTTGAGATCTTTCTCGCGAGTCGCAGCGTTTTGGTCGGGGGGAATTCTGGTGTGATTGGTTCGCAGGCTGCCAACGATAGGACTGATCTCGGTCTGTAATTCGCCATTTGCGTTTAGGGACATGACTCGTGGCAATGACATCGCTCCGGCCCATCCGGCGGCGACGAGTTCCGCATCGGTCCTGGTCTCTGGAATCCATCCCCATAGAATTCGCTTGCCGTCGCGATCGATCATGGATTTGGCGGCATAGTACGATCCCCAATCGACCACCCCTTCTTTCTCGGCTGTGAAGCGCTGATTCGCATAGGTGCCAACCTTCCAACGAACTTTGCCCATCGTGGAGATAAGCAAGACGTACTGATTTCCGAGGGAGAAGAAGTCAGGACACTCCCACATCTCGCCGGTGTCGACGGGGTTGACCGCATTCTTGCTGCTGGCTGGTCCCTCGACGAGCGGATGCAAGTAGGTCCAGTGGAGGAGATCGGGCGAAGAATAAAGTAGAATCGCGCCGCCTTTGCCGCGGATGCCGGAGCCCAGCGCCAGCATCCAGTTATCGTCCTCACGCCACACGATAGGATCGCGGAAGCCGGTGACTTCGAGACCGGTCGGTGGAGTCGCGATAACCGGATCGGGCCGCTTTTTCCAGGTCCGCAGGTTTTCGTCCTGAGCGACGGCGAGACATTGCGATTCATGCCAAGTGTGGGCCCCATCGCGAAGAGTCGCATCTCCCGTGGAACCAGGCGGTGCTACACCTGTATAGATCACGGTCGTCTTTCCACGGTCGAGCACTGCACTTCCACTGAAGACGCCGTCCTGGTCGGCACTTCCCGGAGTTGGTGAGAGCGCAATTGATTCGTGACGCCAATGGAGCATGTCGGGACTGGTAGCATGAGCCCAATTCATGTTTCCCCAAACCGCACCCCTGGGGTTGAATTGATAAAACATGTGATAACGGCCGCCGTAAAAGATCGGGCCGTTGGGATCATTCATCCAATTGTGCGCGGGAAGAAGGTGGTATTGAGGACGGAGAGGATCGGACGCAAGCTTATGGCACAAAGGCTCGTTCTCGGAGTTGCTTGCAAAGGACAAGAGAGAGGCGAGTGGTTTTACACTCGCAACCGCAACGGAGCCATGCAAGAATGCGCGTCGAGTAAACGACATTGCCACTTTTAACCGCAAAACGAAGTCCGCCTACAGATTTCTGCCTAAGTCTTATCACAACGGGCGTGCACACGGTTGGATATAATCGAGTTAACCAAAAAACCCCGATTGATCGTGCGTCGATCTTCATACAACCTGGTTTCTTGCGTGCTCGTCGGTGCGCTTGGTTTGTCCGTTTCAGTGACCGCACAGGCTCCGGCCAAATCACCAGGTTCCAGTTCTGCCCAACAATCCGCACTGCAACGCGGGCAAGAGGCTCTCGCCAAAGGTGATGTTGCCCTTGCTAGGAGGGAGTTCGAGAAAGCCGTACGCCTTTCTCCCAAGGACGCAGCCGCGCAGTCAGCCCTGGGATGGGTATTGGCGCAGCAGGGGGATTTCGATGGGGCAGCAAGTCACCTCAAGAGCGCGATCCAGCTAAAGCCGAGTACGGTAGACTCACACCTCACGCTGGCGAGCGTTCTCTTGCAGCAAGGCAAGACAGCAGAGGCACAGCAAGAAGCCCGGGCTGCGATCAATGTGGCTTCGAGTAACGCTGAGGCACATCGCATGCTGGCCAAGATATTGAGCCAGTCCCAAGGTGATGAGGCCGTGACCGAGATGCGGCGGGCGGTCGACTTGGCTCCCGAGCGTCCGGATTTACGCGATGAATTGGGCACACTTCTGGCCCAGAGAAATGATTTTGCGGCCGCGAAGGAATCCTTCAAAGAGTCGTTGCGATTGCAGCCGAATTTCGAGCCTGCTCATTTCCACTTAGGTGCTTCAGCGTTGCAAGAGCAGAATTTCGAGGAAGCCGCGAAGGAATTGAATAAGGCGGTCGACTTGAATCCCCAGGATGTGACCGCGCACTACTACTTGGCAAAAACGCTTGCGGCGCAATCGAAAAATACTGAAGCTGTGGCCGAACTGCAGAAGGCCGCGACCCTGCGGCCGGACTGGTTCGATTTGCAGGTCGAGTTGGGGATCGCGAGCCAGCGAGTCGGTGATGTCGACGGAGCGGCAAAAGCCTTTCAGCAGGCGATTAAGCAGAATCCCAAAGATCCCGAAGTGCAGAATGATCTTGGCCTTACGTTGCTGCAAAAAGGTGATGCAGACGGAGCCATTCCGCTATTCAAGAATGCAGTTCAACTTCGCCCGCAAGATGGATCTCTGCGCGGCAACCTGGGCATCGCATACATGCAACTGGCGAACTTTGACGCGGCCGCAACCGAACTGGAATCGGCGGTGAAGATCGCTCCTGCGAATGCCTCTCTGCACTACAACCTCGGTCTTACTTACAAACTGAGAGATCAATTGGATAAGGCGACGCAGGAATTTCAGGAGGCTGTGCGCCTGCAGCCGGATTTGGCAGACGCGCACTACACTCTAGGCGTTCTATTGTGGCAGCGCGGCGAGTTCGACCAAGCGGTCTCGGAATTGCGCGAAGCAATCAAGAACCAGCCGAACTACGCTGAGGCACATTACACACTCGGGACAGTCCTTAAACAGCAAGGGAGACTCCAAGATTCAACGGCAGAATTGCGCGAGGCGATCCGGCTCCAGCCCGATTTCGCCGGAGCGCATACAACCCTCGCCGGAGTACTCCGGCAGTTGGGTGATTCGCAAGGTGCGGCCGAAGAAGCCAAAGAAGGCGTCAGGATCGCAGCATCTGTCAATAATCTTCAGGCTGCGAAGGTTTCGACCAACTCGGGGAGGCGGCTCTTGAGCGCCGGAGATCTCGATGGAGCGATTCAGCAGTTCCGATCGGCGATTCACTCAGAGCCGACATATGCAGCGGCACATTATCAGCTTGGATTGGCATTACAGCAGAGCGGCCAAAAAGACGAGGCAAGAAAAGAGTTTGAGAAGGCTGCTGAATTGGATCCGAAGCTGACCCTGCCGTCTCAATGAACGAAAAGTGCTCAGCCCTTGCACTGCGATTAATTCGAGCGATTGCGAACCGCGATTAGTTCCGTCGTCACCGGCACGCCGTGCGCGATCTTCACGTGCAGAAGCGCTTCGAACCACTTTAGATCCGAGGCTTTCGAAACCCTAAGCCGTTGCAACAGTTCCTTGATGGAATCTTCTCGGCAAACGTACTCGACTGCCGCCTGCGTGCCAAATGTGGAATTTCCCGCCAATATAAGGATAGAGCGCGAGGGATCTAGTCCTGGCAACAGGCTGATAACGGCGTAGTCGTCAACCGTCGGTTGATTCGCAGGAGTGGCTAGAAACAGTTTCGGCTCTCCGCCTTCTGGATGAACGTTCAGGACGGCGAGATCGCCCCTCCGTGGCCCCGCGTCAAGCCGCTGAAATACAAACTCGCGTGTACCCGGAAGGTCGACGAGCGTTAAGTTTTCAGACGGCGATCCCACAAAGATGAGGTCATTGTTTTTCGCGTCGTCTAGAGAGAACAGAGCTCCCCGCTTCACCCGCAGAGGCCGGTTCAGCATATAGAACACCCGGTCCAGTTGGTGAATTGCCAAAACTTCTCCCACTCCGGTGTAGTGGTCGAGGATAAAAGAGTTGCTGTCTACCGCGGCATTGAAATACCGCATCCCGGTTTCGGGACGTCCGACGAAGCTGCCATTGCTGAAAATCACCCAGGGTTGCTGGGGACTCGTTACAAAGCGATTCCAAAACACCTGGTAAGCCGCCGGAACAGTAGCTACCGCCGCGGTTGGTGTTGACGTTCGCTGCGACAGCAGAATTGCGCTCAGCGTAAACGATGCCGCCAACAAAACCGAGAGAACCACCACCGCGATCGCCCATCGGCGGTCGGGAGAAACGATTTCGATCCGCTTCTCCGGAAATTTCGGTATCACCGCAGGAGCGGTCAAAACCCCAGGCTTGGGCGGACGTACATGAAAGGTAAGTGTGTATGAGCCTTTCGGAATCTCAACTACGATCGGATCTTCTGCGCCCTCTTGCGAGTAGTACTCGGCCAGCTTCACACGTAGCCTTCCGGCCTGCACGCGAACGGTGGAATCACTTTGGGGGTCAAATCCCGCCGGACGTCCCAAGACTTCCGTCGCGATCTGGTACTCCTTCAACGCAACGCCGGGGTGATCGAGCGAATGCTCGGCGAGATATTTAAGCAGTTTGCAGAGAGATTCCGAGGAGTGGAGGCTATGACTTTTTGTAAGCTTCTCTATTTGCTGGAAGCATTGTTCTCGACCAACCACGAAACTGTGTGTTACGGCCATATCACAGGGGAAGTAACAAACTCACGTATCTTGCTGAACGGTCTGAACTTCGTTCCCGTAACAGTATCAAACCTAGTGAAACCTTTTCCAGTTAATTGTTTTGTATTACGAGTGCACACTGTCTCACCAGTTCTCTCTGCATTTCTGGGGCAATCGCGTTTTCGGGAAACAGTTCTAGGAGGAAGTTCATGAGAAGGTCTCTGTGGGCGGCTTTTGCAGCTTTCACATTATTGTGCAGTGCGTGGGTGCCGGTTGCGGTGGGGCAAGCAGTCTACGGGAGCATTCTGGGCACAGTGACGGATCCTTCCGGAGCAGCCGTGAGCGGAGCAAAGGTCACGGTTACGAGCCAAACCAAGAATATATCAACCACCGACACCACTAACGAGAGCGGGAACTATTCCGTCACGCACCTGATTCCCGACGTCTACACCGTGCGGATCGAGGGGCAGGGGTTCAAGGTCATCCAATACAAGAATGTCCAAGTCTCGGCGGACACTGGCGCGCGTGTTGATGGCCAGTTCCAGGTAGGTTCCACCAGTGAACAGGTCGAGGTCACTGCAGAAGCTCCCCAATTGAAGACAGACCGCGCCGATGTGTCGATCGAGTTTAACGAGCGGGCCATCGAAGATGCCCCGATTTTGAACCGCAACTTCACTTCTTTCGAGTTGCTTTCGCCGGGCACACAAAAATTGGTCGGCTGGAGCCACGCTGCAACCGAGAACCCGCAAGGCGGCCAGCAGATCTTCGTGAACGGCCAGCATTTTAGCGGTACGGCGTTTGAATTGGACGGAACGGACAATCAAGATCCGATTCTTGGAATCATTGTCGTGAATCCAAATCTGGACGCGATTCAGGAGAGCAAAATCACACTTGGCAACTACGACGCTGAATTTGGCAAGGCGGTCGCTGGCGTGGTTACGGTACAGACCAAGTCTGGCAGTAACGATATTCACGGCAGCGCATTCTGGTTCCGTCGCACTGATGCATTGGCGGCACGCGATCCCTTCACGCAATACAAGCCCGATGCCGTTACCGGCCGCATGATTCCGTCATCACGCTGGCAGCAGATCGGCGGAACGCTCGGTGGAGCGATCATCAAGAACAAGCTCTTCTTCTTCGGTGACTACCAGGCGACAAGGCAGAAGAATGGCATCAGCAACCAGGAAACAATTCCAACCGCCGGGTTGGTGAGCAGTTGCGCTGGAGGAGTTTACTGCGACTTCAGTGATTACGGACAGATTCTCTCCAACAACGGGTCGCCGTTTATTTACGACCCGTTCACGCCGGGACAAAATTCGGATGGGACAGGAAGAAACGTTTTCTGCGGTCCGTTGGGCAGCGTTCCTGCGGCAAGTTGTACCGGCACTACTAATGGCGCGTCCAACCAATTCCTTGTGCCAATAACGATTGGTGCCCGGCAGGTGATCTCTCCAGCAGCACTTAAGATGTTGTCTGCATTTCCTGCTCCGAGTAACTCCGGAACGTGCGCCCTGGGCGGAGCGTTAAATTGCCTGAACAATTTCGTGGGCGCTGGCGCAGGTCCTTATAACCAGAACAGTTTCGACGTCCGAATCGATTACGCGGCAAACCAGAGTACTTCAGTGTTCGGACGTTACAGTTTCAACCACTTCAGCCTTTCTGGGGCTCCGAGTCTCGGTGCCGTAGGTGGTGTAGGCTTCGGCCCCGGCGGACTCGCCGGCAGTTCTATCGTACACAACTACAGCTTGGCCCTCGGCGTAACCAAGACATTCAGTTCGAATTTGCTGGGAGACTTCCGCTTCGGTTATTTCAAATACAACCCGCAGACCCACAAGCCGGATGAGGGCACGACCGCTATGACGAACTTCGGCATCCCGAACGCGAACCAGGGAGACCGGTTTACCTCGGGATTGGGTGAGTTCGATATGGACGGAACGGGCACGAATTTCGGCGATGGCCTAGGCGTAGCGCGTTGCAACTGCCCGTTGATTGAGAGCGAGCAGCAATTCCAGTGGGTCGCCAATATCACCAAGATGAGGGGAAATCACCAATTCAAGTTTGGAGCTGACATCCGCTACGCACAAAACCTCCGCGTGCCGAGCGACTCCAACCGTACGGGTGTGTACCAGTTCAACCATCAGGGTACATCCGACGGCGGCAGTGGCGGACTGGATTTCGCTACCTTCATGCTGGGCGAAGTCACACAGTTAAGCCGGTTCGTCAGTACGAGTACAAACGCGGCTGAGCGACAGCATCGGATGTTCTATTACGGCCAAGACACGTGGCGCATAACCCCCAAATTCACCCTAAACTATGGAGTACGTTGGGAGGTTTACTTCCCCGAATACGTAAATGGCAAAGAGCAGGGTGGATTCGCCAACCTTCAGCAGGGGGTGATTCGAGTTGCTGGCGTGGGTGGGATCGGCCTCAACGGCAACATCGATAACAAGTTTAACTACTTTGCACCCCGCTTGGGCATGGCGTATCAACTGAACGAGAAGACTGTGGTGCGGATGGGCTATGGCCGCAGCTTCGACATGGGCGTGTTCGGATCCAACTTCGGCCACGCGGTTACCCAGAACCTTCCCGTCTTGGCGAATCAGCTCGTACAACCTGCGGTTACGAACAAGTTCGCGGCATTCACGCTGGATCAGGGCCCACCTGCATTCCCGTTCCCCGCGATTCCGTCGAATGGCCTGTTCCCGTTGGCAGGTCCAAACTGTTTCCAGGCCGGCTCCGTTGTTCTCAATGGAAACACTGTGCCGCAGAGTTGCACGTCGACGAATATCCGTCCGACATACCAGCGGTTGCCAACCATCGACGCCTGGAACGTTACGGTTCAGCGTCAGTTGAACAACACCACGTCGATTGAGGTCGCTTACATCGGCAATAAGGGGACCAACGTATTTGCCGGAGACGGTAACACGTACAACGCGAATCAACCGTTCATCGGTGCTGGCACAGCGCTTGTGGCGACTGCCGGGACGGCACCCAGCTTTTCGCCAAGCGTCGCCCAACAGCAGCGCCGACCGTATTACAACAAATTTACCTACTCAGGTTTCCCTGATCCGAGTAGCACGACGGGTACTCTAAGGTGCTGCTCTCAGGATCTGGGGGGATATCTAGCCAACGACGCGAACAGCTTCTACAGCGCCTTCCAGGTCAAAGTGGACAAGCGTTTCTCGCATGGCCTGCAGTTGCTGTCGCATTACACACTCGCTCGCGCGAACAAATATGACAGCAACTACTTTGCCGACAGCCACTCTTATGCTTACGGCCCGGATGATCAGGTCCGCACGCACGTTTGGGTGACCGAAGCTGTATATGAGCTGCCGTTTGGCAAGGGGAAGACGTTTGCCGGCAATGCCAGTCGGCTTCAAGACCTGCTCGTGGGCGGATGGACGATTACCGGCACGACCAACTGGAGCGGCGGGCTGCCTTGGACTCCGAGCTTCTCAAATTGCGGCCAAGTCAATGACGTTGGATTGTGCCGACCTGACAAGAGTGGATCCTTCCATGTAGGGGCCGGAAAGTTCGATCCCGTCAACCATGTGGTGCCATTCTTTACCCCCATCCCGACACTTGCCTATGGTGCGTCCGATCTGACTGTAGGGACCGACACATGCACCTTGGCGCGTCCCTCGGGAGCAGGGTGGAAGATGCCTGCCTGCGGAGCTCTCGGCAACGCAGGGTTGCTCTCACTCCGTGGGCCGCGTGCGTTCTTCGCTGATGCTGCCGTGATGAAGAACTTCTCGGTCACAGAACGCGTCAAGATGCAGTTCCGTATGGATGCATTCAACGTGTTCAATCACCCAGTGTTGGGCTTCAACAACAACCAGACCGGTAGCGGTGCTTGCATCGACTGCTCCGGCAATGGCAACATCACCGATATCGAGGCCGATGCGTCTCCCGGATCGACCACCGGTATGCGCCAACTCGAATTCGCCTTGAGGCTGATGTTCTAGCGCTCGGGTCGTACATACCGAGAGAGGGATTCCTTCGGGGGTCCCTCTTTTTACTGCGAAATCCGTAAACGTTTCCGCATTACATTTGGGTCGGGATTATGAAGAAGAAAGTTGTGGGCTTAGGGGAAGTGTTGTGGGATTTGTTGCCGCATGGTGCATGTCTTGGCGGCGCGCCTGCAAACTTTGCCTACATCACCACCTTGATGGGCGATCAAGGGATTGTCGCCAGTTGTGTCGGCGAAGACTCGCGCGGACTCGAAGCGCTGCGCAAGCTGGAAGAACGTGGGCTGGACATCGATCATGTGCAAACAGACCGGGAACATCCCACCGGAACAGTCAATGTCGATCTGGATGGAAATGGACAGGCGCGATTTGAGTTCGAGCCCGCGGTCGCGTGGGACTTTCTGCATTGGACTTGTGATTGGGAGCACCTGGCCAAGAATGCGGATGCAGTTTGCTTCGGATCACTAGCCCAACGCTCAGAGGCGAGCCGCGCTACGATTCAGAAATTCGTCAAAGCAACTTCACCCGACACAGTGAAGGTCTTCGATGTGAATCTGCGACAGTCGTTTTATTCGCGGGACGTTTTGGCCGAGTCGATGAAACTCGCCGACATCGTGAAGCTCAATGACGACGAATTGCCCAAAATCATGAAGCTTTACGAGTTTCCGCACCAAGACGAGCTATCGTCTGCCCGGAGACTGAGTCAGGAGTTCGATCTCGAAGTCACGTGCGTGACCCGCGGCGGGAGAGGGAGTTTGTTGATTCGCGGAGATGAGCTTAGCCAGCATCCTGGCTTCAAGGTCCGTGTGGCCGATACCGTTGGCTCTGGGGACGCTTTTACTGCAGGGCTCGTGCATGAATATCTCCACGGTGCATCTTTAGATCTCATGAATGAGGTGGCGAATCTCGTAGGCGCATGGGTCGCCAGCGAAGTAGGCGCAATGCCTACTCCGAAGCG
>Ga0126371_10000713_pt1 | contig 27772 bp, 20 predicted proteins | sample PanSoiMetaPlot_4_FD_110145 | JGI IMG/M metagenome (GOLD analysis project Ga0126371, IMG submission 110145) | Tropical forest soil microbial communities from Panama - MetaG Plot_4 | ecosystem: Environmental > Terrestrial > Soil > Tropical forest > Bulk soil | place: Panama | collected 2016-02-17 | reverse complement strand
CTACGAAGATTTTCGTTGACAACTACGAAATACTTCGTATAGAGTTCCCATTATGAAGTTCAAGCGGCAATCTTTACCGAAACCAACTGAGGCGGAACTTGAGCTGCTTCGCGTATTGTGGGAGAAAGGGCCGGCCACGGTGCGCGAGCTGCATGATGCTATCAATGTGCAGCGGTCGGTCGTCTATACCTCCGTACTCAAGATCCTGCAGATCATGACGGAAAAGGGCCTAGTCGAGCGTGAAGAGTCGGGTAAGGCCCATATCTATCGCGCGGCGGCGAGCCAAGAACAGACGCAGAACCAGTTGCTCCGCGATTTGAGCGAGCGGCTCTTTTCCGGATCAGCGGCGCAACTGGCCATGCACGCGCTGGCCATGCAGCCGGCGAGCGCCGAGGAGCTGGAAGAAATTCGTACCCTGATCGAGCGAAAGAGGCAGACACGATGACACATCATTGGGAAGCCCTGGGCTGGACATTGATCCACTTCTGCTGGCAGGCCGCGGTAATCGCGCTGCTGTATAAGCTTGCCGATCTTGCGATGGCGAAAGAGAAGTTACAGGCACGCTATGTGCTTGCGCTTGCGGCGTTGCTGAGTATGCTGGCGGCTTCCGTAGGCACGCTTGCCTATGAAGAATCGATGTACCGCCAGACGGCGATCCTGACTGCGACCGGAGTTCCGGGAGCAAAGTCTTCCCTGCAAATCATTCCGCGCCCGCTTGCGGTTTTTGACATGCCGGCCGCACCTCGGGAAACGGCCAAGGTGCTGGCCAGCGATGTGATGCGGTATCTCGATTTCTTCTGGCTGGTTGGCGTCGTCTGCCTTTCCGTTAAGACAGTTGGCGGATGGTGGCTGATCCGGCGGCTGCGCCACAGCGCGCTGCAGAAGGCACCGCACACTCTGCGCATCGGGCTTGACCGCATCCGTTTGCAGATGGGCGTGCCGCGCTTTGTTGACCTGCGGCTTTCCAGCCGTATCGCCGGGCCGCTTACCGTGGGCGTGATCCGGCCATTGATTCTTCTGCCGGTCACGGCGCTTACGAGCCTCAGTCCGGAGCAGCTTGAAGTGGTGCTCGCGCATGAACTCGCGCACATCCGGCGCGCGGACTATTTCTGGAACATTCTGCAGACCATGATCGAGACGCTGTTCTTCTTCCATCCCGCGGTCTGGTGGCTCAGCCATCGCCTGCGCGAACAGCGCGAACTGTGCTGCGACGACATTGCCATCGAAACATGCAAGGACCCGGCTGTGTATGCCACCGCGCTGCTGCGTCTGGAAGAGGAGCGGAAGACGCACCTGCATCTTGCGATGGCGCTGGATGGAAACCAGTCGCGCATGAGCCTGCGGGCGCGGATTCTTCGCATCCTGGGCGATCCGGAAGAGCAGCCGCGCGACCTGAAGCCGCTCTCACTGGCGGGAATGGCGGCGCTGCTTGTGCTCTTTATCTGCCCGCTGCCGCAGGTCTTTGCCAGCTTCAAGGCCGCGCCTAAAGTATCGGCGAACATTATCCATGCGGTGCAGAACAAGGTCCGGCCTCATGCCGCGGTGAAGGCGTTCCCGTCAGCACATCCCTCGGCTGCTCCCACGCCAATGGTGAAGGCTGTGATCGCATCTGCCGATGGCGCGATGATTGAAGCCACGGAACAGGCCGCGCCGCCTGCGACACAGGGGAAATCCGACTACATCGACAAGATGCGGGCCGCTGGGTACAACGTTGATCTCGACAAATACATCGCGATGAAGACGCAGGACATTACGCCGGAATATGCCGAACAAATGGTGAAGGCAACCGGAGAGAAGCCCAGCGCAGACGAACTGATCGCGCTCAAAGTGCAGGACGTGACGCCGGATTACATCTCGGCGATGCGCGCCGCCGGTTACAGCGGCGACCTGAAGAAAGTCATCGCGATGAAGGTGCAGGACATCACCCCGCAATATGCCGATCAGATGGCCAAAGCTACGGGCGAGCATCCCAGCATCGATCAGTTGATCGCGTTAAAGGTCCAGGACGTGACGCCTGATTACATGTCGCGCATGAAGGCCGACGGCTACAACGCCGATCTGAACAAAATCATTGCGATGAAAGTTCAGGACGTGACGCCCGAGTATGCGGACGCAATGGCCAAGGTTGGCTTCGGCAAGCCCACTGTAGACGACTTGATTGCGCTCAAGGTGCAGGGAGTGGAGCCGGAGTATGTGGCGAAGCTGCATTCCGAAGGCATTGAAGCTACGAGCTTCCACGACCTCATCTCATATCGCATCTTCAACATCACCCCGGAATTTATAGCCGGAATGAAGGATGCAGGCTTTGGCTCCATCCCTACGAAAAAACTGCTCTCGCTGCGCGTGCAGGGCGTTACACCTGAGTTCGCGAAGGGTGTTAAGGCGCAATTTCCGGATGCGACTGTGGATGACCTGGTGCAGATGAAGATTTTCAACATCAATGGCGATTTCATTGCCTCAGCCAAGCGCCACGGCTTCGAACCGCTCACGATCCAGAAACTGGTGAAGCTGCGAATCTCCGGCATACTTGACGACAACGACAATGCCAACGCTAACGAGAACAAGCAATGAAAACGCGCGTCCTCTTACTCAGCACTCTTCTCGTCGCAGGCTGTTCGTTGCTTTATGCGGATGACCAGCTTCAGCCTCTACATGGAACGTGCAGCATTGCGCCTTCGACCGAAGGCGATCGCGTCCAGTTCAAGCTGGAGCGTGGCGACTGCGGCGAAGGCAAGCACCACTGCAACATGAACGATAGCGACATGCCTCTGAGCAATTTCAGCGGTTTTACGCTGGCCGACCTGAAAAACGACGCCGCGCATGTGGATGCGGTAATTGCCGCGGAAGCGGGCAAGCTGACCTGTTCAGGCACAGTCCATGACCTGACGTTGAGCGGCGATTTCACCTTTGTTCCCGATGCGGCTTTCGTGGCCCACATGGGCAAGATGGGGTTTACCGGCTTCGATTCGGAAAAGCTTGAGGCCTATACGCTCTTCCATGTTGAGACTTCGTGGATCCAGGCGCTGCAGTCTGCCGGAGTAAGCGGCATTACCACGGACAACATTATTGCGCTGCGTATCTTCAAAGTAGACCCGCCTTATGTGAAGAGTATGGCCGACCTCGGCTATGCGAACCTTCCGGCGGAAAAGCTCATCGCCTTCAGAATCCACGGCGTCAATCCGGACGACGTAAAGCAGTACCGCGCGATGGGTTATCAGCCCAACGCCGATGAGCTGATCCAGATGCGCATCTTCAAGGTCACGCCGGACTTCATTAAGCGCATGCAGGCCCGTGGCCTAAACGACCTGACCATTCAAAAGCTCGTGCAGATTCGTATCTTCAAGCTGGCTGATTAGCGCCAGGAGTGGCAGCAAATGCCGCTCGATTCGATCCGGGGTCCCCGGCGCGCGGTGTTCGCGTGCTGGGACGGAATGAGACAATGTCCTCGGGATGACTCTCGGCAGAAGCGTGCAACTGGAAGAAGAAAAGCGCCGGCATCCCGTCCTGCGCTTTTTTGTTGGCTTCATAATTTTGCTCATCATTGCACTAGCCGCAGGCGTGCTGGCGGGAGCGTGGTGGCTTCGTCATGCCATGCGCGATTCCCTGCCACAACTGGACGGAGATTTGCGTCTGCCCGGACTCTCCGCGGCTGTGACCGTGCGCCGCGATCAGCATGGCGTCCCGCATATGGAAGCGGCAACCCTCGACGATCTTTTTGAAGCGCAGGGCTATGTCACCGCGCAGGACCGTCTCTGGCAGATGGACATGGCGCGGCGCTCCGCAGCGGGGGAGCTTGCCGAGTTGTTGGGGAAAAAGCTGGTGGAGCACGACCGCGTGCAGCGCGTTCTGCAGATGCGCGCTACGGCCGAACGCATGACCGCAAGCCTGTCTGAACGCGACCGCCGCTTCTTTGAAGACTATGCGCGCGGCGTGAATGCCTATATCGACTCGCACGGCGAACACCTTCCCGCAGAGTTTCGTCTGCTGATGTATAGGCCAAAACCATGGCAACCAGTCGATTCGGTGCTTATTGGATTGAGCATGGTGCAGACGCTCGACGAGCACTGGCAGGACAAGCTGGGACGGGAAAAAATCGAGGTGCGACTGGGGCCGACGCTTGCTGCCGATCTTTATCCGACCGGCTCATGGCGCGACCATCCCCCGACCGTGACGCCGCCGGACCTGACCGCGCCGCAACAGAATATTCCCGACGTGCCACTCGACGAATCGCAGTCATCGCTGCATGATTTGCGGCATCTGCGCGAAGTGATTCACGGAACGACAGACATCTGCCGCGAATGTATTCCGGGATCGAATGAGTGGGCCATCTCCGGCGCACACACAGCGAGCGGCAAGCCGATTCTGTCAAACGATATGCATCTCGATCACGGTATACCGGACATCTGGTATGAGATCGATCTCAAGTCGGGCAATTTCCATGCTGCGGGAGTGACCATTGCCGGAGTGCCGTTTGTCATCGCCGGCCGCAATGATCACATCGCCTGGGGCTACACGTCGCTCTACGGCGACACGCAGGATGTCTACGTCGAGCAGACTAATAATCAGAACGAATATCTTGGCGCCAGTGGCTGGCATCCGTTTGAGCGCACGACAGAAACCATCCACGTGCGCGGCAGCAGCGATGTAACGGTGGATGTCGAACGAACCGACCACGGAATTGTTCTCAATCCACTCCTTCCGAATGAGAAGCGCACGCTCTCGCTGCGCTGGGTGGCGTACGAGCCACAGGCATACAGCATTCCATTGTTCGATCTGGACAGCGCGACGGACTGGGAGTCTTTTCGACAGGCGATGAGCACATGGTGGGCGCCAACACTGAATGTTATCTACGCGGACGATCAGGGCAATATTGGATATCAGGCGGTCGGCTATATTCCGAATCGGCCCACGGGCATCAAAGGAACACCGATTGCTGACACGCAGCATGAGTGGCAAGGCTTTGTTCCATTCGACCAGATGCCAAGTACGCTCGATCCGGCAAATGGCATCCTGGCCACGGCGAATTCGCGAGTCACTCCAGATAACTATCCGTATCAACTCACGCTGGAATGGGCCAGTCCATACCGCAATGAGCGCATATGGAAATGGCTCTCTGGTAAGGACAAGCTCACGCCGGCAGACATGCTCACCCTTCAAACCGACATCTATTCAGAGCTTGACCAAGAGTTCGCGCAGCGCTTCGCATATGCCATTGACCATGCGCATAAAACCGATGCGCGCTTGCGCCAGGCTGCTGACCTGATGCGCTCATGGGACGGCGTGGTTGGGATAGATTCGGCACCTGCTGCGATTGTCGCAGCGGCCAAGCACGTTTTCTGGCAAATGCTGCTGCAACCAAAACTGGGCAACGACTGGAAGGTTTATGAATGGGCCGAGAGCGCATTCGCGCAGGAAGAAATCATCATGCACGCCCCCGCGCAATGGCTTCCGAAAGAGTATGCGACGTGGGATGATTTTCTGGCGGCGTGCGTGAGTCGCGGGTTTGTGGATGGCCGTGCGCCATCCGACCTGCGTGAGTGGCGCTACGGCTACGCGCATCCAGTAGACATTGAGCATCCGCTTTACGGGCTGCTGCCATGGTTCAAGAAATGGACAGGCACCCGCGCACAGCCACAGTCCGGCGACACGAGCACAGTGAAGCAGGTGGGCCGCACCTTCGGACCGTCGCAGCGCTTCACTATGGATTGGAGCAACATCGACGGCTCGACAGAGAACATTGTGATGGGCGAGTCGGGCGATCCAGTCAGCCCGTACTACCGCGACCAATGGACGTACTGGTACAGCGGAACAACATTCCCTCTGCCCTTTACGGACGAGTCGGTTGAGGCTTCCACTATGCATACGCTGCGCCTGTTACCGTGAAGATTTCGTTTCGTTTCCCACATAGCTTGTCAAGCAACACTACGCGGAGTCATCGGCGCAGATCACTGATTCTTGCCTGCGCGGCAATCGCTGTGCTGCCGCTTGCATGGCGCGGGACTTCTTGCGGTCATGACTTTGATTTTCATCTGCAGTCGTGGCTGGAAGTTATTCACCACTGGCGCGAAGGCGTTCTTTACCCACATTGGGCTGCGTCAGCCAACTACGGGGCAGGCGAGCCGCGTTTTGTCTTTTATCCGCCGGCGACTTGGCTCCTGGGAGCCCTGTTAGGCGTGGTGCTGCCCTGGACGTGGACGCCCGTTGCCTTCACGCTGATCGCTTTTATAGGTTGTGGTCTCAGCTTCTACACGATGGCGCGCGAGTGGATGGCAGATGATGCTGCCGCTGTTGCCGCCTGCGTGTATCTGCTCAATCCGTATATGATGTTCGTGGCATACGAGCGTACGGCGTATGGCGAGCTGCTTTCGGCCATTCTGCTGCCCGTCCTCGTGCTCTACGGATTGCGCAAGAAGCCGGCGCTTCTGCCGTTGTCTCTGATCGTTGCGGCGCTGTGGCTGACCAATGCGCCGTCAGCGGTCATGGGCTGCTATCTGCTGGCACTCATTGTTCTGGTTGCCGCAATTCGAGACCGCAGTTTTGCGCTTCTCCTGCGCGCTGCCGGCGGGACCGCCCTGGGACTGGGTCTGGCTACTTTTTATATTGTGCCTGCGGCTTATGAAGAGCGCTGGGTCGAGATCGCGAGGGCCATCGGGCCGGACATGCGCGTGGAAGACAGCTTTCTCTTCGGACGAACGGGGGCCGTCTTCCACGATCAGGTACTGCGCACAGCGTCGTGGATTGCAGTTGCCATGTTGATCACATGCGTCATTACTGTTGTTTTCTCCTTGCGAATCAAACAACCCAATCGTCTGCGCGCACCGTTCATCGCAACACTGATTGTCATTTGCATTCTGCTGTTGCCGTTCAGTAACGCGATCTGGACACACGCGCCCGAGTTACGGTTCCTGCAATTTCCGTGGCGCTGGCTGCTGGTGCTGGGAATCATCATGGCAATGCTGATTGGACTTGCCTTGCGCGGCAGCTTTCTTGAAGCGAAGACACGGAAGACTATCCTCATCCGCGCTGTAAGTATGCTCGCGCTTGCGGCCATCATGTCTTCGCTGGCCGCATTTGTCTTTTGGCAGCCCTGCGATGATGAGGACAACATCGCCGCGCAGCGCGCCACATTCAGCGACAGCGGCTTTGAAGGCACTGATGAGTACACGCCGGCGAATGCCGACAATGGCGCGATTCAAGAAGACCTCCCGGAGGTGCGTGTGCTTCCATTGGCGGATGCTGACCAAGCGGACAGCTCGATTGAGCTAAATCCGGAGTGGGACGACAGCAGATCCGGCGAAATAAACGCGCCGGTAACGGTCCGCAGCTGGACAAGTGAAAAGAAGGAAGTGCAGCTAAACCTGAATGCGCCCGCATACGCCGTTTTCCGGCTTATGGATTATCCGGCATGGCAAGTCGTAGTGAACGGCAGGCCAATTCCAACAAGGCCTCATCGTAATGATGGTCTCCTCACGGTGCTGCTACGTTCGGGACCATCTGTTATTACCGTTCGCTATACCGCGACGCGCGATGTCGAATTTGGACGCACCCTTTCTCTGCTGGCGCTGTGCATAGCGGTTGCACTCGTCACCCAATCAAAAAGACGACAGAATTCTCAGTTATCATGAAGTGAATGCAAGCCGAAGTAAAAGACCTGCTGCTCTCCGGCCAGGAAATGGCCGATGGGGCCCTCGAACGCCTGTTACCTCCTGAAACACAAGTCCCGGCTTCCATTCATAAGGCGATGAGGCACAGCACTTTCGCTGGTGGCAAGCGGCTGCGCCCTGTGCTCGCAATGGAAGCAGCACGCATGATTCGCGGCGACAGCGGCCTGCCTGAAGGCATTGCAGATCTCGGCGCGGCGATTGAAATGCTGCACACCTATTCGCTCATTCACGATGATTTGCCTGCTCTCGACAATGATGACCTGCGACGAGGCAAGCCAACCTGCCATGTCGTCTTCGGTGAAGCCATTGCGATTCTCGCCGGCGATGCGCTGCAGACGCGCGCCTATGAAGTGCTGGCCAACTTGCGCTGCCCCGCTCCGGCAACTGTTGAAATCATTCGGCTCATCGCCCAAGCTACAGGCACAGTTGAAGGCATGATCGGCGGACAGGTGCTCGACCTGGAGGGCGAAGCCACGAAGCCTACGGCCGCATCCGTTGACGCCATTCACCGCGCAAAAACGGGAGCGCTCATTCGCGTCAGCGTAGTCACGGGAGGCATCTATGCCGGCGCAATACCGGAAGATGTGCATCGCCTGACTGAGTTCGGACGCAAAGCCGGACTCGCCTTCCAGATAGTCGATGACGTGCTCGACGTAACCCAGGATTCTGCGCAACTCGGCAAAACCGCAGGCAAGGACATTGCCAGCGACAAAGCAACGTGGCCCGCAGTCTTCGGTATTGAGGCTTCCCGCCAGCATGCAAGTAAGCTCATTGGCGAAGCTTTCGCCGAGCTTGCGCCTTACGGTTCAGCCGCTGATGGTCTCAAATCCGTCGCGCGCTATCTGGTCGAGCGCACGCATTAAGGATCTCCCCGCGACTGCGCAGCCGTGGGTGTTTGCGGGCGTCAACCTCCGATGGAAGAACCCGTTGCAGCCGGAGACACGGCAAACTGTAATTCCGTCCCGGTTGAGAGCTTGACGTTTCTTCCATTCGCGCTCAACGTTCCCGAATTTGCGCCTTCAACATTGCTGGTCAGACGAAGTCCGTGAGAACGGGAAGGCTCCTGTAGAGTCTGCAGCGCCGGGTTAAGCTGCGGTGTTGTTAGCATGGTTCCCGCCGGATAGATGCCTACAAGAGTAGCTTTGATCGGCATCTGTTTTCCATCTTCCAGCCGCGCCTGATCAACGCTGCGGATCGAAATCTGTCATAAGGGGCATATTGGTTGCATGTGAACTCCGGGGTAAAAGATGAATAATCTTCGTCGCTTGCGAAGTTATGAAAGCAAGTTGCGGAGGCTGCTGGCGGCAATACACTTTTGGGCGCTATGAGGTTTTCGATAAACTAGAGAGAAGATGCCTTTAACTGAAAATGACATCCTTACCGCACTGCGTGATGTCTACGACCCGGAAATTCCGGTCAATATCGTCGATCTTGGACTCGTCTATCGCGTTGTCGTCACACCTGATGCGGATGCACCGGGATTAATTCCCAAACACCGTGTGGAAGTAGATATGTCGATGACCTCTCCCGGATGCCCTGCGCACGGCACGATCATGGACAATGTCAGCAACCGGCTTGCCTGCCTGCAGGAAGTTGGAGAGACGCAGGTGAATCTGGTATGGGAGCCAACCTGGGGACCCGAACGCATCAGCGAAGCTGCGCGTAAACAGCTTGGTATTGGCTAGCCAATCGAATTGCGCAGCTTGTTGCCTTGCCTGGCTACTTCGTTCATGAAGTCTTCCACGCGCACCAGCACATCCTGGCCCTTGCGGAGATACTGCGGCAGAGCTTCCCATAATTCACGCGCGGATTCTGGATGCTCAAGCAAACCTACTGCCGCTCCCGCCGCAGCCACAGCCAGCGCCGCTTTGCGGCGGCCTGAAAGAAACAGGCAAGCTCCCGCGATCAGCGATCCGGCGGCAAGAGCGCGCTGCCAGCTGAATTCCGGCATATTGTCGGGAAGCCTATCTTGAATTTCATGCGAAAGCTTTGTCAGGCCCATCAGTGCTCCTCAAATCTCAGATGCGGGTGCGAGCGCCGCAGGTCTAAAAAACGACCTGGGAATATTCAATCCAGATCAAAATCACGCAATGGCTTGCCGGTATCGGGTGTTTCTTTTGCCTTGCGCAGCGCCTCGGCAAACTTCTTCTCCATCAGATCATCCTTGTTTTTCTCTGCGTCCACGGCCTGGCGAAAGAGGCTTTCCTTTCTCTCATCCTGCTCACGCATGGCGCGCGCCGCTGTTTCAAAATCTTCGAAAGTCCGCTTGCGCGGAGCGGGTGTATGTGCGATTACGGCGCGCGTTGCAGGGTCAATCTTGAGCATGGCGCCGCAATCCGGACACGCTACTTCAAATGCGGGTTGTTGCTTCGACGGCATATTCAAGATGAGATTGTAGGACAGTGATGGCAGCTTTTGCCAGCCAGGCAGTTATAGATAGATCCCCTTGTGTCCGGGACACTCTTGCGCTGCATTCTCAATCAGGAGATCAATCAATCCATCGCCATATCGCGACAAGAAGAATGCGGCTCCCACAACGCGTTCCTGTGGGTGATTGTCAGGGCAAAGAGCCAGAAAGAGCGCATCCACATGGCGCTGGATACTCGCTTCTTTCTGAAGCTGGAAATTCGCGGACAGCTGCCGGAGACGATTCATCTGGTAGCGCATCTTTGATGCGGCAACGTCTGCCGAGCGCCCCAGTCCGGCATCGACAGCGTGCATCCACTCCGTGAGCGTTTTCAGCTCCGCATCGAGCGCATTTCCCGCTGATGCCAGTTTTCTCTTGCCTTCAACCGGCATCGACCGCGCACCCAGTTTGTGCGCGAGTTCATCGGGACGCGAGGGAAGCAGATCGGTAAGGGCAATTTCGTGCTGCGCCATCACTTCGGCAATTGCGGGTTCAACTAATGTAGCGCTCAGTCGGGGCAGAATCGGCGTGACGCGCCCAAGAACCTTTTTGTAGACCACCTGTGATTGTGCGAAATATGCGACCTCTGAAGGTCCGCCAATATACGTCGATGTCGGCAGAATGAAATCCTGAAAGACAGCGCGGAGCAAAGCGTTGGGGCTGAGGCGTTCCGGTTCCGTGTCAAGAATCGCCAGCAATTCATTCGTGCTGTAAGCCCGCTTCCCTGCCGTCCATTCATGGCCGTTTTTGCGGCGCAGCGGGAGACGCGCCTTTGTATCCGCATCAATGAGAAACAGGAGGCTGCTTTGCGGCCCAACCAGCACCTGCGAGTGATATCCGGCGTCGGCCAAATCTCTGTCGCGCTGTATTAATGCCTCGTGTAGCTCGTCGGCCTTTAGAATCGCCTTGCGGAGTACGGGAGCGCCAAGCGCATGGACCTCACGTCCGGCTGCGTCAATCACAATTAATCCATGCGCGATGAATATACGCGAAATCAGCTTGCCAAAGGCTTGCGCAAACGTGGCGTCGGGCGTGTAGCACTCTTCCAGCGCATCGAGCAGTGGGCCTGGGCCGAGCAGCTCCATCGCCTGGTCCAGAACGGCGCGCACGCCATCGCCAAGCTTCAATTCACCAACGGAAGCATGGTATCCACTGTTTTCGAGCGCCAGTTTCAGCGTATGCAGTTCGCGCCGCGAAGGCAGCGCCACATGGTCGGCCTCTTCGAGGTCGTGGTCCTCTGTCGCCAGCCAGAAAATCGGCACATGTGGATGGCCCGCCGCGGTCGCATCCTGCGCCTTGCGAATGACTGTCGCGGCCTTCAGAAGCGTGAACAGCGGCCCGCCAAACAGAGTTACCTGTTGGCCGGTGACAACCGCATCCGCACCATCCTGTAGATGCTTAATGTTGGCGAATGTCTTTTCGCCCGCCCCAAAACTGCGGTTCTGTTCAAGAAGCAGATCAGCAGTGGATTCGCGGACCGCCGGATCAATTGAAGAAGGCCGCGAAGCCCATTCCTGTGAGTAAGGACTCAGCGCATAATAGGGCAGCGCGGCGTGGCTCTCCGCATAGTCGGTAAACAGGCGCGAGAGATGCGGCAACACGGTAATTGGAAAACAGTCTGTGTGCAAAGTCGCTCGTTCTCCAGCGGGGTACCCGGTAATGCTCAGTGTCTCATGCCCAATCGCTCATCATCCGCCTGCTAAACAGCAATCGAAGTTCGTTCTTCCGTTCCACCGACAGGGTTTCAATCGCGTGCCGGGCAAGCGAACGGTAAACGTCCGTGACCATCGGATGCTTGGCCAGCGTCCGAAGATGCAGTCTTATTGTCGCTGTGTCGCCGCGTGCAAACGGCCCGCTGAAGCTCTGCGCCTCCCCATGCTCGAAAACATTCCGTACTGTCGCTTGCGCCAGCGCGCCGATAAGATTTCGCGCTTCGACAGCGGAAAGGCCTGCCAGCCGCGCTGTGGCCATCGCTGCCGAAAGCTCGCTCACCAGCAATGGCGAGGCCAGAGTACCCGCAGCGTGGTACAGCGCCTTCCTGCCCGACTGTATGGCAAAGGGCCTGCCGCCAATTTTGCGGATCAACCCGTAAAGCGTGCGCTTTATCACTTTCTCCGGCGCTTCGACACCAAACATCACGTCATGCGAAGGCACAATCCGCCGCGTCGGGAAGCTCATCACCGGATGCACCGAAGCCACTGCCGCGCCAGCCTTGCGGGCTGCGTCCAGGGCGGCAACAGTCAGCGCACCACTCGAATGCACCACAATCTGGTCAGTCAGATTGCCTCGCCGTTCCACAATCTTCGTTGCCACTTCGGCAATGGCGCCATCCGGCACGCATAGCCACAAAATTCGGCCATTTAATTGCGCGTTTTGCAGCGTTTTTGCACCATTTTTTCGCGTTTTAGCGACAATTTCGCGCACTGGAATTCCGGCCCGCTGCAAAGCCGCGATTAGAGAGCTTCCCCAGTTCCCGGGACCGATTACCGTGACATCGGTTTTCATCGTTGATTCGGATGATACGGTAAAGAAAACGCTGCAAAAGAAAAGGTGAACGATGCCGTCAAAAAAGATAGCCGCAAAACCGGCTCTCAAATACAAAAAAGCGCAGGTTGAAGTCCTTTCCTCGGAAATTGCATTTGACGGTCCGCTTTTTCGCGTTATGCGTGAAGAGGTGCGCGAGCCGGGCAACAAAATATCGCGCCGCGACATCATCCGCCACAACGGGTCGGTCGTGATTCTAGCTGTTGACGATTCATCAAAAAAAGATCCGCTCATCATAATGGAGCGCCAGTACCGCCACGCCGCCGGGCAATATCTCTGGGAGGTTCCGGCGGGGAAAATGGACGAGGGTGAAGATCGTCTCGCCGCCGCCAAACGCGAACTGAAAGAGGAAACCGGCTATCGCGCAAAGAAGTGGACACAGCTTGTGCGGTACTTCGCCAGCCCAGGATTTCTTGGCGAATGGATGCAGGTCTTTCTCGCAGAAGAACTCGTGGCCGGCGAAGCAGAGCCGGAAGAAGATGAGTTGCTCGAAGTTGTGCTCGTCCCGCTCTCCGAGGTGCTGGGCATGATCGACGCGGGAAAGATTCTCGACGGCAAGACGCTGGTTGCCGCGCAACTCTACGCGCGGCATTGCGCAAAAAAGAAGCAGCGCTAAGTGACTGATTTTCTGTAAAGCAAAATTCTTCTCCATCAAGTAGGAAAACCAAAGCAGCCTGAACTGCGTCTTTATCTTCAAGCAGGTTGGTGTTCCCAACCGCGCCGCAATCTGCTTAAGGAAGGTTAAAGGCTCGTGGCAACATACAAAGGCAAAGTGAAGTGGTTTAACAACGCAAAGGGTTATGGATTCATTGGCCGCGATGATGGGCCGGATGTCTTCGTTCATTACAGCGCGATACAGCTTGACGGCTACAAGAGCCTGAAAGAAGGTGACGAAGTCGAATTCGACATTGTCCAGGGCCAGAAGGGCCCACAGGCCGATCAGGTAATCCGCGCGCGCGAAGTTGCCTGACAGGAGAAGCGGCAAGACCTACTTCTGCTTCATTTTCAATCTTGAAATCAGCTTGCGCACAAGCATCGCTTTAAGTGTGCAAGCCTGAAAAGCAACCCAGCTGCGAGGTGCGTAGCTGGGTTTTTGTACTTTCAGCGCGCTGAGAGATAATCGTCTCTCGAATGGACAATCGCTCAATCGCGCAGCTTCTCTCTGAAACCGCCGACCTGCTGGAAATCAGCGCCGGCGACCCTTTTCGCATCCGCTCCTACCGCCGCGCCGCCGAGGCCGTGGAATCAAGCACCGTCCAACTCAGCGAAATTGCCAACGACACGAAGAAGCTGCTGGAAATCCCCGGCATCGGCAAGGGGATGGCCGCGAATATCCAGGAGATGGAGAAGACCGGCACGCTGCCGCTGCGCGAAGAGCTACTGGCAAAGTACAGGGTGTCGATGCTCGACCTCCTGAGGCTTCCTGGAATGGGGCCCAAGTCGGTCGCGCTTTTCTGGGAAGCGCTGCAGGTCGCTTCTATTCCCGACCTTGAGGCGGCCATCGCCGCAGGCAAGCTGGAGACGCTGCCGCGCATGGGCGCAAAACAAATCGAGAAGCTGAAAAAAGGCATTGAGGAACAAAAGAAGAACAGCGGACGCTTCCTGATTGATGAAGCCGAGCTTGCCGCCGAAAAACTCATCGATTATCTACGAAAATTTGATGGCATCGAAACCATTACGCCTGCGGGTTCACTGCGGCGTGGGCGCGAGACCGTCGGCGACCTCGACATTCTCGCTACCGGTCCCGCGTGCGCCAAAGACAAAGTGCAACCGGCTGTCGAATACACAGCCTCTTACCCTCCCATTGCCGACCTCATCGCAAAGGGCGAGAACAAGGTCAGCTTTCGTCTGCGCAGCGGCCTGCAGGTTGATGTACGCCTCTTACCCGAAGCCTCCTACGGCGCCGCACTGCAATACTTCTCCGGCTCGAAGATGCATAACGTCACCGTTCGCCAGCGCGCGCTCAAACTCGGCTACACGCTCAACGAATACGCGCTCGCCCGCCTGGAAGACGGTTCGGTTGTGGCCGGAGCAACGGAACAGGAAATCTACGCCGCGCTGGGTCTCAACTGGATTCCGCCTGAGCTGCGCGAAAACAACGGCGAGATCGAGGCCGCCGAGCAGCACCGCCTGCCTACATTGATCGAGCAGCGCGACATTCGCGGCGACGTGCACATGCACACTGACGCCACCGACGGGAAGAACACGATCCGCGAAATGGCCGAGGCTGCGGCGTCACGCGGCTACGAGTACATCGCCATCACCGACCACTCAAAGAACCTGGCCATGACTTTCGGCCTCGATGACGAACGCGCTCTTGAGCACATCAAGCACATTCGCGAAGTGAATGACGAGATGGAAGGCCGCATTCGCATCTTCACCGGCATCGAAGTGGACATTCTCCATGACGGCCAGCTTGATCTTTCCGACGAAGTTCTCGCGCGGACGGACGTCGTCATTGCCAGCGTGCATTCACTCTTCAATCAGCCTGAGGAGCAGATGACTGAGCGCGTCCTGCGCGCCATCGAGAACCCGAACACGCGCATTCTCGGCCATCCCACGGGACGACTGCTGCTGCGCCGTGAGGGCTTCAAGATTAATCTGCAGCAGATTCTCCGCCGCGCGGCAGAATTAGGCGTTGCTGTTGAGCACAATGCCTATCCCGACCGACTCGACCTTTGCGACCGCGATCTCCGCATGGCAAAAGAGCTGGGCTGCAAAATCTCTATCAATACCGATTCGCATCACACCAGCCACATGGAAAAGATGAGCTATGGCGTACGCCAACTGCGACGCGCCTGGCTCGCCAAACAGGATGTACTGAATACTTTGCCAGCGAATGAGTTTCTAGCGGCATTGCGCCCGCGAGTTGGTTGAAACCAGACGTCAAATATGTTTCAGGTGCTCGATCAGCCGATTTCTTACCAGCCTTATGTGTTCGCGCATGGCGGCCTGCGCTGCCCTGGTGTTGTTTGCGCGAAGCGCGTCGAGGATGGCCCTGTGCGCGGCGGGCGCCGTTGTTGAGGAGAGGCGGTAGGTCTTACATCGGAAGAGCCAAATCTGGTTCTGTATATTGGCGAGAACACGACAGAGTTCCCGGTTGCCGCTGGCACTGGCGATGGCGCCATGAAAGCGCGTGTCTTCTTCGATGTGCCGCAGCTTGTCCCCCGCCTTTAGCCATTTTTTCGTGTGAATGATGCTGCCCTCAAGCCAGGCGATTAACTCGGGGGTTACTTTTGCCGCAGTCACGGCGTGCACTTCCAGCGCTTCACGAACGTCGTAAAGATCCTGCACTTCTTTAATGGTGAAGCGTCTAAGATAAGCGCCTCGCCGGGGCTCGATGCGAATGAGTCCCTCGCCTTGCAGGGTGTTGAGCGCTTCGCGCACAGGCGATTTGCTTATCCCAAGCTGCCCGGAGAAGAAATCCTCGGTCAAACGCGAACCTTCGTCGAGTTCACCCTCAAGGATGTATCGCTTGATGCTCGCATACGCAAGTGTAGTGAGATTTTGCGGCGGCGCCAGTTTTTCTATGACAGACATTCGGAGTTCGATATTCCCGGATTTTTCTTTGTTTTAAATGCCGCGTTCCTGCAGATCTCATGTCTGAAATGCAATGAGAATTGGCATAATTTACCTCAGTCAATGGCCTTCAGGACAACGGCGTTTCTGTTTCGTGCTTAATTCATTGATTCCCCAAAAGTGTTCCAACCGAATCATTGCCAACAACAACTGCTACGAACGGCTGTCAAACGCGGTTCCGATCATACATGACAGGCGAGGTTTCGCATCCACCATCCTCTAGCGAATCTGCTGCAATCCAGTTGTTTTGTAACTAAAACTAGACAAATTTTTTGGCACGAGGTTCTTTGATATCTGATATATTACAGCCCAACGACAATCACTTTGCCAGCACTTTTATGGTTCGCAGTTTGAAATTGTGTTGAGCAATGTAGTCTCTGTAGCCGCTGTTAAAGATAGAAAACAGTTGTCGAGGAGGTTTCATTGAAGCGCTTTCTTCAGGCCATGTTCGTCGCAACTCTCATGATTTCGGGCGTCCGCGTTGCACGCGCCCAATCCACAGCTACTGTTTCCGGCACAGTCACCGATCCTTCTGGCGCACTTGTTCCGAATGCGCAGATCACTCTGCGTGGCAATGCCACCGGCATCACCAGAATTGTTTCTTCCGACAAAGACGGCAACTACACGATCCCGTCTATCGACCCCGGCGACTACAGCATCGAGGCTTCAGCCGCCGGATTCAGCCGTTATGTCATCAAAAGCATCGTTCTTGAGGTCGACCAGAAATCGACGATCAACATTCAGCTTGCGATTGCCGCCGCCGGTGAGGTAGTGCAAGTGCAGAGCACCGCCCCCGTCATCGATTCGCAGACAGCAACAGTCGGCCAGGTGATCGACAAGGTGACCGTGCAACAGATTCCGCTCAATGGACGGCACTTTCTCGACCTGACGCAGCTTGTGCCCGGCTCTGTGGTGCCGCCGGTCACGGGCAATCTTACATCCGCCAGCCGCGGACTGGGATCGAACTCGTACATTACGGCCGGCAGCCGTGAAGATTCCGCGAACTTCATGATCAATGGAATCAATCTCAACGACATGTCGCAGAACCAGATCACGTTTCAGCCGTCGATCAACACGACGGCGGAGTTTAAGATTTCGAACTCGACTTACAGCGCTGAATATGGACGGAGTTCCGGTTCGATTGTGAACGTGGCCACGCGTTCCGGTACGAACGGCTTCCACGGTGAAGCATTCGACTACATTCGCAACAACTACTTTGACGCGCGCAATTACTTCAACCGCAAGCCGAACCCGATGAATACGCTGCGGCGCAACAACTTCGGCGGAGCATTCAGCGGGCCCATCTGGAAAGACCGCACGTTTTTCTTCCTGAGCTATGAAGGACTGCGCCAGTCGCAGGACATCCTGCTGCGCAGCAACGTGCTGACGCCGGCACAGCGCACAGCATTTTCAAACAGCCCTGCGGGACCGGCCTATGCCGGCCTGCTCACCTTTATTCCGCCGGGAAATAACAGCAACGGCAGTGTGTTCGCTGGATCCTCTCCGGGACCGGTGAAGGTCGATCAGTTCAGCGGTGATCTTTCTCACAAGATTTCAGACGCGGACAGCCTTCACCTGTACTATGCCTGGCAGCAGGACGCCCGCACGGAGCCGAACCTGCAGGGCAATACGATTCCTGGATTCGGCGACCATCGCACGGCCCATCGCCAGATTGGCACCATCAATGAAGTACATGTGTTCTCATCGAACACAGTCAACGAGGCGCGTTTCGGGTTCAACCGCATTGCCATCTCATTTTCGCCGAACACTCCAGTCGATGCTGCGAGCTACGGAATACAGAATGGCGTCGTCAACCCCATCGGACTGCCCCAGATTACCGTCTCCGACATAGGACTTAATTTTGGCGGCCCATCCGGATTTCCCCAGGGGCGTTTTGATACGACGCTGGCCTTCTCCGACACGCTGACCAAGATCGTTGGCAATCACACCTTCAAAACGGGAGGCGATTTCCGCCGCTTTATCGGCAGCAGCTTCGCCCAGACACCCGGCACTCTGACCTTTACCACTACGAACAACTTTATTGCCGGTCAGGCAAACTCCTTTACCGTCACCCCGACCAACGTCACGAGCCGTGTCTTCATCTCCTCTGTCGACGCCTTTGTTTCCGACAACTGGAAGCTCACGCCCCGTCTGATTGCCGAGATCGGTTTCCGCTTTGAGTGGAACGGAACGCCTGCGGAAGGCGGTCAACGCTTCGTCAATTTCCTTGCCGACTCAAGCACGTTGCAGCATGTCGATCAGCCCTATAACCAGAACTACAACTATGAGCCGCGTGTCGGCTTCATATGGGACGCGTTCGGCAACAGCAAAACAGTCCTGCGCGCCGGCTTTGGACTGCTTGCCGACCAGCCCACTTCCAATGCAGTCACCGGACTGGCCAGCAATCCTCCGAATGCCAATCCTGTAAGCCTGACCGCGGCGGGCGCTGGTCTCCCTGTGGGAACGCTTTATAGCAGCGCATCGGCGACAGGTCTCGCGCCAGCGGCGGTGAACCCGTTGTACAGCAATGGCTATTCCGAGTCCTACAATCTGAACCTGCAGCAGGACATCGGCTGGGGCACTGTGATGGAGATGGGGTATATCGGCTCCGTGGGCCGTCACCTGCGCATTCAGCGGAACCTCAACCAATTTATCTATCCCAACGGCAAGCAGTCGCGTCCCTTCCCCACCGTATCGACGGCAAGCGGAATCAAGCCTGGTTCGGCCCTCGGCAACATCGCTTATCAGGATTCCGATTCGTATTCCGACTACAACGCGCTCTGGTTTACGGTGCGGAAAGCGTTGTCGCACGGAATCCAGGTGAACTCGACCTATACCTGGTCCAAGTCGATGGATGTGAACTCACTTGGATCCCAGGGAACGTACGGTCTGCAGAACAATTTCGATCCGCATGGAAACTATGGTTTGTCCGATTTCGATGTGCGCAATCACTTCGTCTTCAGCGGGACGTGGGAGCTTCCATTCCGGGGCAATCGTTTAAAGGAAGGCTGGCTGCTTGCCAACATCACCCAGTTGCAAGGCGGCAATCCTCTGAACGTCACCACCACCTCAACTTACAACGGCGTCACGAACACAATCCGTCCAACTGTGATTGGGCCATTCTCGACCAGTCGGAGCGCGGTCCTTGCTTCGGGCAATGTTCCGTACATCCATGGTTCAGCATGCACCACAATCATTGCTGGATGCTCCTTCTATGCGCAGCCGGCGGGCTTCGGGAACCTGGCGCGCAATGGTCTTACCGGACCCGGTTTCGCGGATACCGACCTTTCGCTTCAGAAAACCACCAGACTTCTCGAGTCTGTCTCGCTCGTCCTGCGCGTGGATTCCTTCGATCTTCTCAACCATGTAAATTTCGGCAATCCGAACCTGTCAGCGACAGGCGCAAGCACGAGCACATTCGGTCAGATCACAGCAACCAGAAACATTGTTGGCGATGCCGGCTCTTCGCGGCAGCTACAGTTCGCGGGCAAGATAGTTTTCTGAACTGGACGATTATTGACTTAAAAGGCCCGGCGGTTTGAAACTGCTGGGTCAAATCTTTTTGAGAAGACGATGAGATTGTCGCGCTACCTTAGGCGCTAAAATCCGTTTTTGGTATTGCTGCGATCTCATAAAGAATTGTCATTCCGACCGAAGTCATTGCGCAGCAATGACGTAGTGGAGGGACCCTGCAGTTTTCTTCAACTGAACTATCCCTACATCTGCTCTAACTGCTAATTCAAGCCGTGGTCTAACCACTATGGCTTTACTAACTGTCCGGCAGGCTATTTTGCCGCTTCAGACGCAAGAAGTGACCCGGCCCCATCTTACCTGTAACTTAGCTCCGTTTCGGCGCCATCTAAGCATCCATGCCAAATCATGGATATGACCGTTATATGAGGCCCGATCATTGCTGATAGAACGATTGAGCAGGACCCGGCGTTCTTCTGGATCTCATCTTGTGGGGCCGGACTCCCGCCGCTGCTTCTTTGTCTGTCCCGCCAGGCGCCGAAAAACGCCGCAGATTTCTATTGACAGTCCTGCGCCTTCTTCACAACACTATTCTCGCCCTTAAGTGGTCGGACCTCATATCGTTTTTTCACGGCCACCATATTGTACGGGGACAAGGGCACGGAACTATTCGACCAATAAAGCCGCCGAAGCTACATAACAGGGCATCAGAACGCGGCGACAAGTAAATGTACAGATCGATCTTGGAGGCGTAAATGCACATACAGCGCATGACTAGAGTCTCGCCAGGAGGTATACGCGCGGCCTGCATCATGATGGTTGCCACACTCGTTTTCGCCATAACAGGAAACGCCCAAATTGCCGGTGCAGGCAGCATTCAGGGCACAATCGAGGACCAGACCGGGGCAGTTTTTCAAAACGCCGCAGTCACAATCACCGACACTGCTACCGGTGTACAACGCAAGGCTGTAAGCGGCTCTGACGGCCTCTACAGCTTTCCGAATATTCCAGTCGGTGTGTACAACCTGGACGTGGTAGCCCCGGGCTTTCAGCACTATACGCAGGCCCAGATTGTTCTTGAGGTGGGCAGCAGCATCAGCGTCAACGTGAATCTGACCGTCGGCGCTACCAGCCAGAAAGTCGAAGTTCAGGCCAACGGAATCGCGCTGCAGACCGAGGACGCCACCTTCAAGCAGACCATTGACCAGCGCGCTATCACGGAAATGCCGCTTAATGGCCGGCAGATGACCAACCTGATCACCCTTTCGGGCGGATCGACGGCCGCGCCCGGCGGCGACTTTACTGGCAGCAAGTACTCCTATCAGACGATTGCCGTCTCCATCGCCGGAGGCATGGGCAACACAACCATGTGGCGTCTGGACGGTGGCGACAACAACGACTACATGGCCAATGGAAACCTGCCATTTCCCTTCCCTGACGCGGTCGGGCAGTTCAGCGTGGAGTCCGCGGCTTTGAGCGCGCAGAACGGCATGCATACCGGCGGCATGGTCAACGTGGTCACCCGCTCGGGCACCAACCAATATCACGGGTCGGCCTTTGAGTTCATCCGCAACAATTTCATCGACGCTACGAATTTCTTCTCCACCAGCAAGGACACGCTGCATCAAAACCAGTTCGGCGGCACCTTCGGCGGACCGATTCTGAGGGACAAGCTCTTTGCCTTCGCCGGGTACCAGCGGACTGTGGCAAAACAATCGCAAGCTTCAACGCAGGCCACAGTGCCAACCGCTGCCAATCTTGCAGGCGATTGGTCCAACACCGATCCTCCTCCGGGCGCCGCGCTGACGCCGTGCATCACTAAAGCGAGCCAAGAAGTCCAGCTATTGGATCCATTCAGCGGTGCAAAGCTGACGGGAAATAAATATCCGAGTCAGCCGACATATAACGCGCAGTCGCTCGCTCTCGAAAAATATCTCCCCGCGATCAATCCGGCCTTCGACATCAACAACTGCGGGCAGGTTTCCTATGCGATCCCGTCGCAAACTTCTGACAATCAGTTTGTTACCCGCGTGGATTACACCATCAACCCGAAGAACAATCTCTATGCGCGCTACTTCCTCGATGGCTATCAGGCGCCTGCCTTCTTTTTCCCCGACAATATCCTTGTCACCACTCAATCTGGAAACTCGCAGCGGGTGCAGACCTTCACCATAGGCGAGGCGTACACGATCAGCGCCAATACTGTAAATTCCGCCCACCTCAGCATCTCGCGGCGCCGCAATAATCGCGGATACGCGAACAACGACATCAATGCCGCCACACTCGGCGTGAATCTCTATCAGGCCGAGCCAAACGGTCTGCAAATGACCATTAGCAACAAATTCAACATCGGCGGCGGAACGAATTCGGTTTCCCACTTTAATGACAACACTCTGGCCGTGGACGATGACATCACCATGCTGCGCGGCAAGCACCAGTTCGTATTCGGCGGGCAGTGGGTGCAGAACCAGCTCAACATTTCCAACGCATATGAATCGAACGGCACCTTTACGTTTGATGGCCGCTACGGCCTGCATGGGCCGAATGGCGGGACGGCAGGCGGCGAGCCGCTTCTTGACCTGCTTATGGGCGCAATGAGTGCCTTTCAACAGAGCAAGTTTCAGCAGAATGCGCTGCGCGCTCCCATTCCGAGCCTCTATGCTCAGGACACGTATCACGCCACCACGCAACTGACCATTACCGCCGGTTTGCGCTGGAGCCCTGAATACATGCCCATCGATTACTTCAATCGCGGCACGGTCTTTAATATGGACGCATTCCTGGCGAACACGGTCAGCTCGGTGTATCCGAATGCGCCTGCGGGCACGTTCTATTACGGAGACAAGGGTGTTCCCCGTCAGTTCACAAAGAGCTCGCCGTGGCAGTTCTCTCCGAACGTCGGCCTGTCGTTTGATCCTTTCGGCAATGGCAAAACAGTGGTGCGCGCGGGGGTGGCTGTCGGCTATGATCAGGTCAATTTCTTTACCGGGCAGCGCACGCAGCAGAATCCGCCTTTTGCCACCGCCATCAGCCAGACCCAGACCACGACCTCTGGCCCTATAAGCTTCAGCGACCCGTGGTCCGCCGGGCAGATCACAACCAGCCCTTTTCCTCAGCCCAGTGTTCCGACTCCGAGCCAGGCACAGTTTTTCCCTCAATCCCAGTACATTGTGCTGCCCACGCAGTTTCATCCGTCTTACACCGAGCAATGGACAGCCAGTGTCCAGCGTGACATGGGCCGGGGATGGCAGCTTCAGGTGCAGTACATCGGGAGCCATACTGTCCACGCGCCCTCAGGTACGCCTCTCAGCCCAGCTGTCTTTGTGCCCGGAGTATGGGGCGCGAACGGCGCTGGCTGCCCCGGCGTCGTCCTCTCTGGGCCTGCCGGAAAGCCCGCTGGAAAACCGGGGACACCATGCTCGACGACGGCGAACCAGTCGCAGCGCTTTGCTCTGACTGCGGCGAATCCCGCGCAGGGCAACCAATACCTGGGCGGCGGCGGCGGCTCCGTACTGGTAAATTCTTTCGCCATGGCCAATTACAACGGCCTGATTACTAGCGTCCAGCATAGAATGTCGTCCACCTTCAGTCTGCTGGCGAATTACACCTGGTCAAAATGCCTGAATCAGGTGGACGCACAAGGAGACTACGCCGCAACAAACGTCCAGAATCCTTACAACCCGGGACTGGATTATGGCCCGTGCGGGTCGGATTATCGAAATGTCGAAAACATAGTCCTGGTGACCAGAAGCCAGTTTTCCTCTCTTCCCCGCGTTGCGTCGGCTTTCCTCAACAACTGGGAATTCGCGCCGCTAGCGCATATTGTTAGTGGCGCTCCATTCACGGTGACGGCTGGTCAGGACAATTCCTATACGGATATTGGCAATGATCGTCCAAATCTGTTACCCGGAGTTCCCATTTATCTTCACCATGCAATCCGGTCCCTGCCTGGCGCGGCGAATCGCGGATATCTGAACCCGTCCGCCTTCGCACAGGTCTGTCCGACGGGTGCCACACCATTAACATGTTCCGCGTATGGAACGTATGGAAACATCAGCAGAAATTCTTTCCGCGGCCCTACGGCGTATCAGTTTGACGCCCAAATTTCACGCATCTTTCCGATCCATGAAAGACTGAGCGCGACTTTCCGGCTGGAAGCATTCAATGTGTTAAATCATCCGAATTTCAACCTCCCAACCGGCAATACGACGGGAACACTCGGCGGAACAACAGGACAAGCCGGAGTCTTGACCTCGTCAACTTTTGGTCAGGTCTCAACAACGCAAAATCAAGCCAGAATCTTTCAGGGATCAGTAAAGCTCAACTTCTAAATCAGCGCAGTTGGGCTGAAGCCAGAATGCTCCTACTCGTTCAACACGGATAGGAGCGGTAACCAGCGCATCAGGTAACTCGGTTTGACATGCTAGGTGTCCGTATCCTTATATCGATCTAATAACCAATTCACGGAGTGAGTAATGACAGTAGACGGCAGTAACCGCAGAGACTTCCTGAAGATGGGGGGGGCAGCGCTGGCAGGAGCGGCGGTCTCATGGAACGCAAAGAGCTATGCGCGAGTGATTGGAGCCAATGACCGTGTCGGCGTCGGCGTTATTGGCTGCGGCGACCGCATGAAAGGCGCTTTGATTCCCGCCTTCCATCTCAATGCCAAGGACATGAATTTTGAGTTCGTTGCGGTCTCAGATATCTGGAACCGCCAGCGCGAGGAGGGCGCCGCCTATATTCAAAAAGTATGCGGCTGCACTGCTGATCCAGTGCGTAATAACGATGAATTGTATGCCCGCAAAGATGTCGATGCCGTTCTGATCGCGACCGCCGACTTTCAGCATGCGCTCCATGGCGTGGAGGCCGTGAAGGCCGGACGTGACGCCTATGTCGAGAAACCCACGGCGCACACCATGGCTGATGCGAAAGCCTTCCGCAATGCCGTCAAAGAAACAGGCAAGATCGTGCAGGTAGGCACACAGCGCCGCAGCACACCGAGCTATCAGAGGGCAGCCGAATACATCAAGTCTGGTAAATTCGGCTACATCGTCATGGTCGAGATGACCTGGAACGTCAACCAGCCGGGCCGCTGGCGGCGTCCGAACCTGGTACCTCTTTTAAAGGAGCAGGACACAGACTGGAAGCGCTATCTGATGAACCGGCCTTACGAGCCGTTCAATGCTCGAAAGTATCTTGAATTCCGTCTCTTCTGGCCATACTCCTCCGGCATTCCCGACCAGTGGTTGGTCCACCAGATTGATACGGTGCACTGGTTCACGGGATATCCTCATCCGCGCAGCGTTGTTGCGAACGGCGGTATCTACGCGTGGAAGGACGGTCGAAAAAACTGGGACACGATGACTGCGGTCTTTGACTACGGCCCGCTCGATGATCCCTCCAAAGGGTTTCAGGTTCTGTACACCTCGCGGCAGACGAATTCGGCAGGCGGCGTGAAAGAGCTCTACTACTCCGTCGGCGGAATGCTCGACATGGATAAGCAGTGTGTAAGCCCTGAAGGCGGCCTCAAAGCGAAGGCAGCCGCTGAGATGGGTATGAAGGAAGACCTGCTGCCCAGCTTCTCTCTGGGCGAGGCGCAAAAGGCGGAAACATCCGCGAACACCGGCGCCGACCCCATGACCTCAGCCAATGTGCGTAACTGGATGGAGTGTGTCCGCTCGCGCAAGACACCAAATGCCAACATCGATGCGGGTTACAGCCACTCCGTTGCGCTTTGTATGAACGTGGCCGCAATTCAGACGGGCGAGAAAGTCACCTTCGACGACAAAACGGAGCAGGTGCTGGTCGGGGGAAAGCCCTATGCCGGCTAGAAACTCCGTGTTTGTTCTGTGTCTGTTTTTGGCATTCAGTGGAGCCATTCTGGCAAAGCAATCAGAAAAAGGAGTGCAGGTAACACCGAATGAGGCGCAGCGGCGCGTCGACATAACCATCGATGGCCAGCCGTTCACTTCGTATGTATGGCCCACTTCGCTCAAGAAGCCTGTTCTGTTTCCTCTTATCGCTTCGGGCGGAATTGAAGTGACGCGCGGCTATCCGCTCAATCCTCATGCGGGTGAGCGCGTCGACCACCCGCACCATGCCGGAATGTGGTTCAACTACGGCAATGTCAATGGCTTCGATTTCTGGAACAACTCCGATGCCATCAAGCCGGAGAACCGCGGCAAGATGGGTTCCATCTATCAGGAAAAGATTCTTTCAACCAAAAGCGGACGCGACCGGGGAGAGCTCGTCGTCCAGTCAGTGTGGGTTGCCGGATCAGGTGAAAAGCTTCTCGACGACACCACGCGCTACATCTTCTCAACACAAGGGGGCGCGCGCGTCATCGATCAGATCACGACACTGAACGCGCTCGACCACATCGTCTTCAATGACGACAAAGAAGGTCTGCTCGGCATACGCGTAGCAAGCTGGCTTGAATCGCCAACGGAAAAAGGAGGCGTCTTCACCGACGCGAGCGGAAATCCCACCAAAGTCGCCAACGCCGGCTCTCCGGGAGCGAGCGGAATCTATTTGACCAGCGAAGGCAAGCGCGGCGACCAGGCATGGGGAACACACGGACGCTGGTGTACGCTGACCGGCTCCAAAGACGATAAGACTGTCACCATCGCCATCATCGACAATCCTGATAATCCCGGCTATCCAACCTACTGGCATGCGCGCGGCTACGGGCTGTTCGCCGCAAATCCTCTGGGCCGAAAGATTTTCGATCCAACCCAGACAACTTTCGACTACAGCATCGACAAAGGCCAAAGCGTGACATTCCGGTATCGGGTAATTCTGTATCCGCGTACCGTAACACCCGACGAAATTAACCGCGAGGCCGACAGTTTCGCAACAGCCTATCATTAGGCAATGCCAGGTTTCTTTACGGGACCACGCTTAGTCATCCTGCTAATTGCTTGCTCCGGAGTAGCCCCGTTACTTAACGCCCAGAATCGCAAGGAATTAGCAACCAGCGACACTCATTTAGAAGTGACAGCCGGACCGACCGCGCCGCAAGTGTCTTCGGTCAGAGGACGTGACGGGGCCGTATGGAATAACGGAACACCGGAACACCTGCCAGCCTATGTGGAGGCAGATGGCGCGCGAATACCCCTTGTATGGCGCTTTCAACAAGCGACGGGCGGGACAGAACCGATTCGTGTCACTTTTGTCTACGAAACCAGCGAGCCGCATCTTCGGCTCACATGGGAGTGGGATGCGCGGGCCGCATTCGGTCCTCTGGAGCACCACGTCACGATTGAGAATTTGAGCAGCCGCGAACTATGGCTGCCTATCATCGCCAGTCTCCAGATGGATTGGAAGGTCGCCTCTTCGATTCCACTTCAACATCTCTTCATTGAGAAAGGCGCCGGCTCTCCTTCTCCTGTAGGCACGCATCGAGTAAATGTTGCGCCGGGATACCGCTGGACAGGCTGGTCCAGTACGTATGCGCTGCCGCTCCCTGACGGAGGCCGCGAGATCATTCCGTTTGAAATTATTACCCAGCAGGACGCAGCACAAACCGGCTGGTACGCGGGCATTGAGTTCAGCGGTCGCACGCGAATCACGCTTGACCGGACAGAGTCCGATCTAAGCAGCTTGTTAGGGCTTAATCCAGATCCCGGCCCAGCCGTAACACGCCTTGTTCCAGGCGGAAGCTTTGAAACTCCGACTGTTTTTCTGGGAACTTATGCGGGCGGCCCTGATGGAGTAGGCAATCAGTTGCGTCCCTGGGTGCGAGCAGTTCTCAATTCTCCTGGCACATGGCGCGATCCCAAATATCCGCTCCTCGTGAACAACAGTTGGGGCAGCGGAATGCAGGTAGATGAGGCATTGGCGAAGCAAATGATTGCCAACTCTGCTGCACTGGGACTGGAGATGTTTCATCTCGACGCGGGCTGGTTCCGCGGCGTTGGTGACTGGTATCCCGATCCAAAGAAGTTTCCGCATGGGCTGGCAGTGCTTGCCGATGATGCTCACAGCCATGGACTGCGCTTCGGCTTATGGGTGGATTGGACCCAGGCTGCGCTCGATACTGAACCCGGCGCGTTGAACGTGCGCGATCCGAAAGTGCGCGACTGGCTGGTGGCCGACGTTCCTCCGG
>Ga0126371_10000712_pt1 | contig 27772 bp, 20 predicted proteins | sample PanSoiMetaPlot_4_FD_110145 | JGI IMG/M metagenome (GOLD analysis project Ga0126371, IMG submission 110145) | Tropical forest soil microbial communities from Panama - MetaG Plot_4 | ecosystem: Environmental > Terrestrial > Soil > Tropical forest > Bulk soil | place: Panama | collected 2016-02-17 | reverse complement strand
GGATTCTTGCCAGTCTTGGCCTTGGCCACTACTTCGTTTCCTCCACCATCACCGGGCCCGCGCTTTTCTTTCTCTTATTGGATTGAAGAACTTTTTTGCGCAGCCGCAAGCTTTTGGGCGTTACTTCGACAAATTCGTCATCGGCGATGAACTCAATGGCCTGTTCGAGATTCAGCTGTCGGAACGGAACCAGGCGGATGGCCTCATCCGATGTAGACGCTCGCATGTTGGTGAGCTTTTTTTCGCGCACCACGTTGACATCGAGATCGACATCTTTTGCATTCTCACCAATGATCATGCCTTCATACACATCGATGCCCGGGCCGGCGAACAGTTCCCCGCGTTCCTGCAGGTTGTAGAGTGCGTAAGATGTCGTAACCCCATTTCGATCCGCTACAAGTGCCCCGGTCAGGCGATGAGGAATCTCTCCGTGCCACTCTGTATATCCGTCGAACAGAGAATTCATCACGATGGTGCCCCGCGTGTCGGTAAGAAGCTGGCTGCGCAATCCGATCAGCCCGCGGCTCGGCACCCGGAACTCGATGCGGACGCGGCCGTAACCATGATTGTGCATGTTGGCGACTTCACCTTTGCGCGTTCCGAGTTGTTCCATCACGACGCCAACAAACTCTTCTGGCACATCGATGGTCAAATATTCGACCGGTTCCATCAGCTTGCCATCGATGCGCTTGGTCACGATCTCCGGCTTACCCACCATGAGTTCGTAACCTTCGCGGCGCATCATCTCGATCAAAATCGAAAGTTGAAGCTCGCCGCGGCCGAGAACTTTGAACGAATCCGTACTGTCGGTATCTTCGACCCGCAACGACACGTTGGTGAGCAACTCTTTGGCGAGACGCTCGCGCAGATTGCGCGACGTAACATAAGTGCCTTCCTTACCGGAAAATGGCGAGGTGTTCACCGTGAACAGCATTGCAATCGTGGGTTCATCGATGACGATAGGCGAAAGCGGAGACGGATTTTCCGCATTTGTAATCGTCTCGCCAATGGTGATCCCTTCAACGCCGGCAACTGCGACGATGTCTCCGAGTTCGGTTTCCGTAATATCAACCCGCTTCAAACCTGAGAACGAGAACAGCTTCGTGATCTTTGTCTTCTGAAATGAGCCGTCCCGCTTGGCGATACTGACTTCTTCGCCCGTCCACATCTTGCCGTTGAACACGCGCGCAATCGCGAGCCGTCCGAGATAGTCGCTGTAGTCAAGATTGGCTACCAGAATCTGGAGGGCGCCATTGGTATTTCCCTGCGGCTCGGGAATCGTCTTCACGATGGCATCAAACAACGGTTCCAGATTCTGTCCGCCACCCTTCATGTCCGTGGAAGCCGTGCCCGCCTTGGCGTTGGTGTAGAGCACCGGGAATTCAAGCTGATCTTCCTTGGCATCAAGATCAATGAAGAGATCGTAGATTTCGTTCAAGACTTCTTGAGGACGGGCGTCCGCACGGTCGATCTTGTTGATCACCACGATCGGCGGGAGCTTGGCCTCGAGTGCTTTGCCGAGAACGTAGCGTGTCTGCGGAAGCGGCCCTTCGCTGGCATCGACCAATAACATGACGCCATCGACCATCTTCAGTGCGCGCTCGACTTCGCCGCCAAAATCACTATGGCCTGGGGTGTCGACAATGTTGATTTTGACACCGTGGTAGAAGACCGAAGTGTTTTTCGCGAGAATGGTAATCCCGCGCTCACGCTCGAGTACGTTGGAATCCATCACGCGTTCCACGTGTGTTTCATTCGATCGAAAAGTGCCGCTCTGTTGCAGAAGTGCGTCAACCAGCGTTGTTTTTCCGTGATCGACGTGCGCGATGATAGCGATGTTGCGGAGATTGGAACTCAAGAATCAATCCTTATTTCAATGGTAAGAGGTTGGCCGTTCTGGCGTGTTCGCCTACCTTTACTTTACTATGCCGCGCGGTTCAGAGCAGACGGCGGGCCAACGAAGACACCCCACGCGGGGCGCTAGGCTCGGATTTCTGCTGTGAGTCAATGGGGAATATCTATACAGCCAATGCGACGGTGTCAGGACGTGTCGAACCAGGTTTTCCCGCCAGGCGATGCGCCACTTCTTTCGATACGCGTCGGGCGGCATAGATCGCTTGCGTTGTACTCGAAACCGGCCCTTCGGAGTCCGTGTTCGCGAAGAAGATGCGGTCCATCGGCTGACGAAGTAGCGGTTGCACCTCCGAAAAAAGACCCGGAGTGGTCATGTACATCGGATGTCCGCGGCGATACAAATGAACTTCCACCGGATCGACGTTGGATCCTGGAAAGAGCTTCTGAAAATCTCGCAGAACGTTTCCGGCGACCTTCCGTGCGTTCGCTTCTGTGAGCAGCAGGGCGCGCTCTTCTTCAGGAAGCGGCGTGTAACAGCTGAGAATGTTGTACTTCGGCTTATAGCCGGGTTGGTTGCGAATCACCCAGTCGGCGACGATGAAATCAGTGAAAGAGTTTCCCGGACACCAGTTGTCATATCCCTTGCGATAAATTTCTTTGTCAAAGATCAGATTCACGAGCGCATAAGGGATGTAGCGCACCTGTTGCATGGCTTCGTCCTGTTTCTCGGGTATGCCTTGCACGATGCGGCGCGTGATGAATTTCGGTGTCGCCATGATCACCGCTTTGGCGCTGACTGTCTTTAGTTCGGTACCCTGCAGGTAGGTGACGTTCACCCCGCTTTTCTCGCTCGACACTGCCACGATGGTCGCATTGGTCAGCATGCGATCGGCAGACTTCGGCTGGAGCGTTTCAGTCAGGCGTTTGCTCAGGGCTCCGATCCCGCCCGGCCACGTAAAGCGGTCATCTTTCCGATTGGGAGCCGCCATCCAATGCAGTTCGCTGACTACGGTGTGGGCGGGCGAATCTTGCACGCGCGATCCCCAGCTTGATGCTCCAAATCCATCCCACCACCATTGAAGTTCCGGGGCGTAACCCTTCATCAGATCAGTGGCGGGAAGATTGGCTAGTTCGTCCGCGCGCTTGTGATAGTCAATGGCTAGCATTTCCTTGCGGAACTTGGCGAACGATTCGCGTACGGCGGACGGATAGGGAAGCTTTTCGAGACCTTCGCCCCATGTGTCCGCCACAAACTCGCCGTTTGCAATGGTGGGATCGAAATTGTCGACGGGCAATGGTTCGACACCGATTTCTTTCGCGAACTGAACGACCGACTCATGATCGGCGAAGGCAGAGCCCGTGGCGTAGGCCTGGCCTTCGAATTCCATCAAGTAGGCATTGCCGCCAAAGTGCGGCTCTTTTTCAAGAAGCAGGAAGTCGTGGCCTTGAAGCAGATAGGCTGATGCGAGCCCGCTCATTCCGCCGCCAACAATGACGACGTCGTGCTTCGCAGATGCCGGTGGTCTCTCGAACACCTTTCCATCTCGTACCTGATGACAAATTTTGTTTTCCTCGCCCTCGACGCTCGGAGTTCGGCCGGGCGCAGGCGCCGCCAGCAAAGCCATATCCATCGGGCAACCGGAAGCAACGGCCCCTGCCACAACGAACTTGATGAAATCTCTTCGATTTGAGCCCACGACTAATCTCCTTGGACGGCCGTTTCGATAAGCTCTGCGGCGATTTCTGGCGAGCCTTCGGCTTTGGTTCGCAGCCGGTACCAGATCACGATCGCCAGGAGAGAAAAAACGAAAATGATGGTCGAGATTGCGTTGATCTCGGGTGTGATGCCTCGGCGTAGGCGTCCCCAGATTTCAAGAGGCAGTGTGTTATCACGTCCAATGAGGAAAAAACTGACTGCGATCTCATCGATGGAAAGCGTGAAGATAAGCAGAGCGGCGCCTATGATGGAGAGCTTCAGGTTCGGGATCGTGACTCTCCAGAATGTCTGCCAATAGTTCGCACCCAGGTCAAGTGACGCTTCTTCCTGCGCGCGATCGACCTTTTGAAGCCCGGCGAAAACCTCGGTGGTGGCGACCGAGATCAGCGCCGTTCCGTGCCCGAGAACAATGGTTGTCAGGCTGAGGTTGATCTGGGCCCGCGCAAATAGCATGAGCAACGAAAGTCCTGTGATGATGCCGGGCAAGATCAACGGAAGCAATACGAGCCGGCGAAAAATTGCTTTGCCAGGGAACTGTGCGCGGTCGAGCGCGAGGGCTGCGGGGATTCCCAGCCCCAATGCGATCAACACTGCAATTGCGGCCACCAGGAGACTGTTGGCGACAGAGTCCCAGATGGCGCTATCTGCAAACAGCGTGCGATACCAATCGAGAGTCAGATTACGGGGCGGAAATCCACCCACGCCTGCGCCATTGAATGAGTAGAGGATCAGTACCGCGATCGGAAGATAGAGGAACGCGAACACCATCGCCGCGTGGAGCCAGAGCCAGTTCGGACGGGATCTGTGCATGGTCGTGACGGTCACGAGAAACTCCATTTCTTTTCGAGGCGCTCTGAAAGAAATAGAAGGCTCACGACGAGCAGCAGCATGCACAGAGATATGGCCGCACCGAGGGGCCAGTTGTAGGCGGCACCGAAGAGGCTGACCACGATGTTCGAGATCATGATGCCGCTCGGGCCTCCTAGAAGGGCTGGCGCAAGGAAGTCTCCGAGGCTGAGCACGAATGCGAATGTTGCTCCGGCGAGGACGCCCGGAATGGACAGTGGAAGGATCACGCGCCAGAAAGTTTGGCGCGGTGATGCTCCAAGATCGTGCGAAGCTTCGATCAGGTTGCGGGGAATGTGCTCCAGTGCCGCGTAGATCGGTAGGAACGTAAAGGGTGTGTAGATATGGGTGAGAGTGAGGACAACGGCGAAGGGGCTGTACAGCAGGAATTCGAGAGGATGCCGCGTCAGGTGGACGTATTGAAGCAGCGTGTTAAGCAGGCCTTCACTGCCGAGAATCGTCTTCCAGGCGTACGCGCGGACGAGATAACTCACCCATAGCGGGATGATGACAAGCTGATAGTAGAGGTCTTTGCGGCCGCCCGCGTGGAACGATAACAAATACGCGAGCGGATATCCGAGGAGCAGGGCAAACAAAGTCACGCGCGCGGCGATCCACATCGATCGCAACAAGGTCTGCCAGTAGACATTGACGGTCAGCAGTTGCCGATAGTTGTTGAAGTTCCAGGAGTGGACAATCGACTGCGAGGCTGACACCGACCAGAAGCTGTAGCAAAACATCAAAAAGTACGGCACCACAAGAAAGACCGTTACCCACGTGAGCGGCGGGATCGTCACCACTGCGCGATACGCGCGGGAGAACATAATCTAGGACCTCTCTGCGGATTCGCGAATCGGAACCGCGTCGGCGGGATTGAATTGAAATTCGATCTCACCGGCAGGGTCTAGCTGACTTGCCGTTCGCACCCAAAACTTTAGCCCGTCAGCACATTCAACTCGAAGCAACTCGGTTGCGCCGTGAAATGCACGATCGGAAATCTTGCCTTTGAAAACGACAGTATCTGTGGGTCGGCTGCGGTCAAACTGAGTACGCGCGCGAATGTTCTCGGGACGTAGCGACAGCACGGTCGGGCCGTCGGCGAGTGAGGTTTTCCAACTCAGGGAATTGCAGTGTAGGAAGCCCTGGCTTACGTTGCCGCGCAGCAGGTTCGTGTGTCCTATGAATTGCGCGCTGTAGGCGGTGGCAGGGCGAGCGTAGATGTCGCGGGGCGAGGCGACCTGCTCGAGCTCGCCCATACGCAGCAAGGCGATGCGATCGGACATGACCATCGCTTCTTCCTGGTCGTGGGTGACGAAAACGAATGAGATCCCGATCTCGCGCTGCAGCGATTTCAGTTCGACCTGCATCTGTCGGCGGAGATTTGCGTCCAGCGCCGAGAGAGGTTCGTCGAGAAGAAGCAATTGAGGGCGCTTTACCAGTGCTCTCGCTAACGCAACGCGCTGTTGTTGGCCGCCGCTGATGCGCGAAGGTTTCGCCTTGGCATGCACGGTCATCTTTACCCGAGCGAGTGCTTGTTCAACGCGAGATGAAATATCGGCTTCGGTTTGCTTCTCAACCCGTAATCCGTAGGCAACGTTCTGTTCGACAGTAAGGTGAGGAAACAGCGCGTAGTGCTGGAACACGGTATTTACGCGGCGTTTGTAGGGTGGCAGATGATCAACCCGCTCACCGTTCATCCAGAGTTCGCCGGAAGTCGCGGTCTCGAAACCAGCGATGATGCGCAACAAGGTCGTTTTTCCGGAGCCGCTCTCTCCCAGAATCGTCAGGAACTCGCCTTCGGCGACATCCAGAGAGATGTCTCGCAGCACGACATTTTTGCCGAATGTCTTCGCAACTTTGCGGATGCTCAGCAAATGCGAGGAAGACTTTACGTCGATGTCGTGTTCGACAGACTTTGTACTTGTTGCCATAGGCGTCTTCGCGAGCTGAAGAGTGATCGCACCGACAAGTCAGCTCGCGAGCTTCGATTACTGGGCCGCTTTTACTTCATTCCAGATCTCGTTGTACTTCGCGCGTCGCGGGACGTCCTGCCAAAAGTAGATGCGCTTTTGGTAATTGTCTGCATCGTCCAGATGCAATGCTTGCCGCTGTTCGGCCGTCATCAACTGGCCTGCTTGTGGGTTCGCCGGTACGTAGTTGGTTACATCGGCGACGAGTTTTTGTGTCTTCGCTTGGACCATGTACTCCAGAAACTGGTAAGCCAAATCTTTGTTTGCGCTCGCCGACGTGATCATCAAATGATCAATCCAGCCGGTTGTATTTTCCTTGGGGATTGTTTCGCCGACGGGGAAATTCAATTTTTTTAGCTCAACCGTGTTGAGCGGCCAGCCCATCGCCACCCCCACCTCGTGATTCTGAAAGAGGTTGGTCAGTTCGCCTCCCGTCGCCCACATCTTGCGAATGTTAGGCTTCAGTTCGAGAAGCTTCTTTTTCACCGCTTCCAACTGCTGATCATTCAGGTTGTAGATCTGGTTTGGATCGGGCTTGTCGTACCCAAGAATCTGCGCTGCCATGTAGAGCGTTGAAAGTTCATCCCAGACAGAAACTTTTCCGCGGTACTTCGGATCCCACATGACATTCCAAGAGTCCGGAGGTTGCGCGAAAACGGTTGTATCGTAAATCAGCGGATTCGGTCCCCACGTGAACGGCACTCCGTAAACATTCCCGTTCACTCGGACCAGCGGCATGCTCGTAAGTTTTGTCGCAAGCTGTCCGTAGGTCGGAATCTTTGAAAGATTCAGCGGCTCCGCCAATCCGGCGGAAGAAATCATGGTTGCTACATCGCTCGACGGAGAGATCACGTCATAGTTGCTGGCGCTCCCTCCGCGCAGCTTCGACACCAACTCGTCGCTGGTGCCCATGTATGAAGCTGACACCTTGCACTTGCATTGCTCCTCGAATCCCCGTACGAAGGACGGGTCGGCGTAGCCCTCCCAAACCAGCAGGTTCAAGGTCGGTGTTTTCTTCGCGCAAGAAATGAGGCCGAAGAAACAAGCGATCAGACAGAGCAGCAGCGCGCGGCGCTTCATCAATCTATCTATCCTCCGGTACCGACAGTTAGAACTTCGCAAGGCTTAACCTGATCCCATTCCCGATACGAGCCAACGAAAGCTAGAAGGTTGGCGGCGTATTTACCCACAGCACCCAAGTCTCGGAACGGCCGGGATTTTTCCAGCGATGCGGTGTTGCACTCTCGAAATAGAAACTATCGCCGACCTTCAGCTGATACTCCTGGCCATCCAGAGCAAGTTGCAACTGGCCACGCATCACCATGAGGAATTCCTCGCCCTCGTGGGTATACGATTCGCCGCTGCCCGCATTCGGCGCGATGCGGAACAGGTGCGGCTCCATCACTGTGTTTCCCCACGCGAGCAACTCCATGCGCACACCGGGCCCCGCCTCCAGAACTTTGCGGCTCTTCGGCCGCACCAGTCGGCTGTTCGATTCCGCCGGATCATGAAAATCCAGGATGTTCGTCTTGTAGAAGCGAGCGAGGCGTCGAAGGGTGCTGATCGATGCGCTCATTTGCGATCGCTCGATTGCGCTCAGGAAGCCGACCGAAATGCCGACGGCCTCAGCGACGTTCGCGAGCGACAGGTTGCGGCTCAGACGCAATTGTCGTAAGCGCACACCTATGGCCGCAGAGTTTCCGTTCGACGATGGACGTACGACACCTTCTCTCTTTAGCAGTTCGACGATGGCGGGAGCATTCAACCCGCGCACACGACGGAGGAAGCGCGCGCGCTTGAGAAGCTTTACGTCGTCGGCGCTGTACAGCCGGTACTTACTCTGGGTGCGCTGCGGTCGCGTGAGTCCAAGACTCTCCCATGTGCGAATCACCGACGGAGAAACGCCGACGGCACGCGCCACATCACCGATTTTCAAGTAAGGTTTGGCGCCGCCAGGCTTCATTGCCATTGACTCTGTTTTCTACCGTTTCGCAGCTATGGGAGATCGCTATTTTTCGCTTGACAGTCTGAGGGAGCTTCTCTAACCTTGCGCGATTATAGCAAGGTTTGTTTTGTGCGCAAGCTGATCTGGTTTCGATAAAACAGGAAGCGAAAAACTTCCCCGCCCTTCGGAGGCCCTATGCGGTCGTGCCACGCGACGCGAGTTCTGGTTGCTTTCGTTTGCCTTTGTTTTTCCACATTCCTGATTGCCCAAAGTACCGGCGGACGAATCCTCGGACGCGTGTCGGATGCCAGCGGAGCTGTGCTCTCTGGGGTGAGCGTGAGTGCCGTAAATCAGGCTACAGGCGTGGCACAGGAAAGCGTCAGCAATGACAGTGGAGACTATGCTTTTCCGCAAGTGCCGGTAGGGGTCTACCGGGTCGAGTTCGATCACGCCGGATTTAAGAAGAATATCCGTCGCGACGTTAGCGTTGACCTGAACCAGGTGGTTACGCTGAATATGGTGATGCAGATCGGCGAGGCGCGAGAGACGGTGGACGTAACCTCCGAAGCACCGCTGGTGGATACGACCAGCACGCAACTCGGTGCGGTTATGGACGAGCGGCAGGTTTCGAACTTGCCGCTGAACGCACGTGACACCTATCAACTTCTTCAGTTGCAGCCCGGCGTCCAGGGAGTTGGTGGCTCTGACCTTTTCTACGGCAGCAACACGTCGGGCGCAGTTTCGGTCAATGGGGGCCGCGGGCGTTCGAATAACTTCAGCGTGAATGGAGGCGACGGGAACGATCTTTTTGTCAATTCACCCGCCATCCAGCCGACCCCCGACAGCATCGCCGAGTTTCGGGTGTTGTCCAATACGTTCGACGCCGAATACGGGCGCAATTCGGGCGCTGTGATCAACGTTGTCACAAAGTCTGGTACGAACGGCTGGCATGGCAGCGTTTACGAGTTTTTGCGGAATCAATCTTTCAATGCGCGAGGCTACCTGGATCCGCGTCGACCGGATGACAAGCAAAATCAGTTTGGCGGAACTTTCGGCGGCCCCATCATCAAAGACCGTACCTTTTTCTTCGCGTCTTATGAAGGACGCCGTGTAGTGCATGGCATTGCGTCCGATCAAGTGATAGTTCCAAACCCTTCCGACCTTATCTCTCCACTTGCCGCCAGTGGTTCCATCACGACCGATACGTTCGCCGCAATCCTCAATGCTCGCTGCAATGCGAACATTCCATTACCATCCACCGTTGGTGGCTCTGTGGACTATGCGACGGCATTTCCGAACGGCGTTCCAGCAAACTGCTTCGATCCAGTTGCTGTGGATTTGGCCAAACTCTACGTGCCCGCGCCGACCGGTGTCGACTCCGCCGGCAATCCTTTCTTTCAATCGGTTCCGAATGACCACTCCCACGCAAACCAGTTCACCGTCAAGGTTGATCACCGAATTACCGACAAGCAAAATCTGGCTGTCTATTACTACTTTAACGATGGTTTTGACTCGCAGCCGTTTACGAAGTTTCAAGCGGCTACGCCGAATCTATTGCCGGGGTTCGGCAATGACAACCAGACACGCTCCCAGCAATGGAATATCTCTCACACGTGGACCCTTGCCGCGAACTCGGTGAATGAGTTCCGAATCACCTATTTTCGAGAATCGCAGCCGACCTTCCTTCATCCGCAGCGCACCAACCTCGTGCAGGACTCGTGCAGTTCGGCCGTATCGACCATCTGCTTCACCGGCACAACTGATACCCCGAGTGTAATTCCCTCGAACCCCCGAATTGGGATCACCCCCAATTTGCCGAACGGAGCACAGCACGAAGGAGTGCCCTTCATCACCATTCAGGGCGGATTCACGATTGGCAACGATTACGAGGGAGAACTGCCGCAGGTCGGTAACACTTATCAGTTCAGCGACAGCTTCACGCGAGTCGTAGGTAATCACACTATCAAGTTCGGAGCTGACTTTAGGATCCAGCGCTTCTTTCAGACGCTGTACTTTGATCCGAACGGCGACTACACCTACTCCGGTGGCGGCCCGAATGACACTGGAAGCACCATCGGCAACTATCTCCTTGGACTACCAGATTCTTATCTGCAGGGCTCCACGCAATCGGAAGACATTCGCAGCAGGTCTTTCTACTTGTTTGCACAGGATAGTTGGAAGATTCGCCCCAACATCACTCTAAACTATGGATTGAGGTGGGAGTATAACCAACCGATGTTCGACGCCGGTCGGCGCTATCAGACGTTCCGGCCCGGGCAGGCCACCACGGTGTTTCCTTGCCAGCTGAGTCAAACCAGTCTCGATTCGCTCGGATACAGCAATCCGAACTGCAGCGACCCGGCGTCGGATTCTGCGGCCGTGTTTCCGCTGGGCCTCGTAATTCCTGGCGACAAGGGTGTACCAAAGGGGCTTACCGCGAGCTACTACAAAGCGTTTGCGCCCCGAATCGGCATCGCTTGGGACCCCAAGAAGGACGGCAAGATGACCGTCCGTGGCGGATTTGGACTCTTCTACAATCCTGTAGAGCAGCTTGTGCTTGAGCAATTCCAGGGAGAGCCGCCTTTTGGTGGTAGTTCCTTAATATCGGAAGGGCTCTTTACCGCTCCCTTTGTGAGTCAGTTTGGTGGCCCTGGCAACCTCACCATTGCTCCCAACCCGTTTAACGGCATTCTGACTCCGACTCCGGGGACGTCGGTAGATTGGGCGTCTTTCCGACCGATCTTGCTCTTCGGCGAACTGCAACCCAATCTGCGGGCACAGTACACCGCGCAGTACAACGTTGGAATCCAGCGTGAAATCGCCAAAGACTTGGTGCTGTCGCTGGGTTATGTTGGCTCGCAAGGGCATCGCTTGTTGGTTACTCGTGACTTGAACTACGGCAACCCGCAAACTTGCCTCGACTTGTTGGCAATGTCCAACAACTATAACGACCCGAATCTTTTCTGCGGCAGCTATTTTGCCGACAGCCCGTTCTTCATCCCGACCAGTGAGAGTGGAGTTCCAACTGTTGCTCCCGCCGGCGGATTGCATCTTCCATACGGTGTGAACGGTCCATCAGTCATTCCCGCGGGCACCCGAATTGACTCGGTCGCGCCGAACGGAATCACGCTGGTCGGCTTGCGCAGGTACTCGTCTCCGCGATGCGATCCATTGACGGGCAACGCTTGTCCGTCGGATGGCGTGCCGGTATTCTCGAGCATTTTTTCTCAAGATACGGCAGCAGCCTCGAACTACAACTCCTTGCAGGCTTCGCTTGAGAAGAGGATGCGTCATGGGCTGCAGTTTGAGTTGGCATATACCTACAGCAAGTCCATCGACAACGCGTCGAGTTTTGAGAACATCATTCGGCCCACATGTGATCGTTGCAACCGTTCTCTATCGCTTTTCGACGCGAGACATCGTCTGGTCCTAAGTTACATGTGGCAATTGCCCGTTCCCCAATATACGGGGGTTAAAGGCAAACTGCTCAACGGTTGGGCGGTGTCTGGAATTACGAGTTTCCAGACTGGATTTCCGGTCAGCATCAAATCAAATGCCGACGCCGAATTGATGAACAGCTTCGACTTTGAACTTCCAGGGAAACCAAACCTGGTTGCGCCGTTCCACACCCTCGACCCGCGCAGCCATAATAGTTACGCATTCGACGTTAGTTCGTTTCAGTTGCCCGACAGCAGCGATCCAACCGTCAATCCGGTCACGCTGTTGGGTAGTTCTCCACGCACACTCTGTTGTGGGCCTGGCATCAGCAATTTTGACTTTTCGGTGCAGAAGCTCCTGCCGGTCGGTGAGAGGAAGCACTTCGAATTCCGCGCCGAGTTTTTCAACATCTTCAATCACGCGCAGTTTCTCAACCCCGACGGGAATATCAGCGACGCAAATTTCCTTGCGGACGGGTTAACTCCGGATCCTAGTAATCCCGGGGATTTCGGACGTGTGAAACACACGCGTGATCCTCGAAACATTCAATTTGCGATAAAATTTGCATTCTAGACCCCAAGCCCCGGGCGGCTTCTCGCCGCCTGGGCACAATCTAACGGCCGCCATCCGGCCTGAGCATCTCTGGAGACTCCCGATGTACCCCGAATTGCAGAAGGAGCTCGAAACTTTCGAGCGCCGTACGCCGAAATCCGCCGAAGCCCACAAACGCAATCTGAAGCGTCTGCCGTTAGGCGTGGCGAGCAACTATCGCGCCTATGATCCCTATCCGATTTTCGTGAAGGAGGGCCAAGGGTCTCATTTCCGCGATCTCGATGGCAACGACTACATCGATCACAACCTATGTTTCGGTGCGTTGATGGCCGGTCACTGCCACCCCGCGGTGATGAAGGCGGTCAACGCCCGGCTTTCGAGCGGCACAATGTTCGGTATGCCGCACGACATGGAATGGCAGCTTGCCGAAGAAATCTGCAAGCGCTTTCCGGTCGAAATGGTGCGCTTCGGTTCAAGCGGCACCGAAGCTACGATGCACGCGGTGCGTCTCGCGCGCGCAGCTACTGGCCGCGACAAGATCGTCAAGTTCGAAGGGGGCTATCACGGACTGCATGACTCGGCACTCGTCAGTGTGAAGCCGCACGCGCCAGACTTCGGCGATGTCAAGAATCCAGTTTCGGTTCCCGGAGGCTTGGGAGTACCAAAAGCGTCGATCGCAAACGTGGTGATCGCGACGTTTAACGATCTCGAAACGGTGGAGCGCCGCTTCAAGGAGAATCCCGGCCAGATTGCGGCGATCATCCTCGAGCCGATCCTGATGAACGTCGGTCTCTGCATGCCGCAACCCGGATTCCTGCAAGGGTTACGTGAGATCGCAACCAAGAACGGCGCGTTGCTGATTTTCGATGAGGTGAAAACAGGCGCGAAGCTCGGATGGGGTGGCGCCTCCGAATACTACGGTGTCACGCCCGACATGATTTGCCTCGCGAAATCCATCGGCGGCGGTTTCCCGCTGGCGGCGTTCGGCACGCACAAGTCCGTGATGGATCTGATTTCGCAGCACAAGGTTTTTCATGGCGGAACGTACAACACGAACCCGGTATCGATGGCAGCGGGTCTCGCGACTTTCAATGAAGTCCTAACGCGCGAAAACTATGCGCATGTCGACAAGCTGAGCAAGAAGTTGGTCGACGGGTACAAAAAGATCATCGCGAAGGTCGGACTTCAGGCTTACATCGCGCAGGCCGGCGCGAATGGCGCGTTGATGCTTTATCCGCAGGAGATCAAGAACTATCGCGACTGGCTCGGGATCGATGTAGATCTCTGGCGTCATTACTGGTTCGGCATGGTGAACCGCGGTGTAATGGCACAACCGTACTGGCAGGACGAGCAGTGGACGATGTCGGTGCAGCATACCGAAGCGGATATCGACAAGCACATTGCTGCGTTCGACGATATCGCCGCGTCGCTCGCGAAAGCACAGCACGAAAGGGCCGGAAAAGAACCAGCCCTGGCTGCGCACTGAATCAGAGAGGCGGGCTTTGGCCCGCCTCTAAGGTTTCAGAGTTTCAAGGTGGCAAGGCTCCTCAGCACTGCGGAGCGACAAGCCGGCGCTTCTTCCATTGAAACTCTGAAATCATGAAACCTTGAAACTTGCACAGGAGTTCCTTTGTCCGATCCGTCCGCCGACAATCAGCCGCACCTGAAGCGGGTACTAGGCCGCTGGGACCTGGTGCTGCTGTTTGTCGTCGCCGTATTCAATCTCAACGTTGTTCCTTCGATCGCAGCCAATGGCGGCGTGACGGTCTGGCTCTGGATCATCTCTCTTCTTCTTTTCTTCTGGCCGCAGGGCATCGCGGTGATCGAACTTGCCCATCGCTATCCCGGGGAAGGCGGCGTCTACCTGTGGGCGAAAGAAGTCTTCGGCGACTTCCACGGATTTCTCTCCGGTTGGTGTTACTGGACCAACAACATGCTCTATGTGCCGACCGTGATGCTGTATTTCGTCGGCGTGTCGGTGTTCGCCATGGGACCGGGGCATGCCGGTCTGGCCGACAACAAGACCTTCGCGATGGTCACATCGCTCGTGCTGCTGGCGTTTCTGACGATATTGAACATCGTGGGTCTCGGGGTGGGGAAGTGGTTGAACAACGTTGGCGCAATTGGAACATTTGTCGCCGCCGCAGTGCTTATCGGACTTGGCATCACGATCTTTTTACGTTTCGGAACCACAGTCACGGCCAGTGATTTCCGCATTCCGGCCGATCCCCGCTTCGTCCTGAATTCTTTCGGCGTGATCTGCTTCGGATTAGTCGGCCTGGAACTCGCTTCCATCATGGGCGACGAAATCCGTGATCCACAGAAAACTCTGCCCGGGGCAGTCGCTTGGGGAGGCGTCGCATCTGGCGCGCTCTATATTGGGGCGACACTCACGCTTCTCATTGCGGTCCGCCGCGACGAGATCAGCGTGCTGCAAGGCATCGTGCAGGCCGTCAGTCATATGGCGGGGAAGGTGGGGGTCGGCTGGATCATCGCGCCGTTCGCCCTGATGCTCAGCCTGTCGATTGCAGGAATTGGTTCGGCGTGGATGGGCGGATCGGCGCGCATCCCTTTTGTGGCCGGGCTCGATTCGTACATGCCGTCGTGGCTTGGAAAGATTCATCCGAAATACGCCACGCCGTACGCCGCATTGATCGTACAAGCGATCGTCTCGTTAATTCTGGTGGTAATCAATTTCTACGCTTCCGGGGGAGTGCAGGAAGCCTTTCAAAAAATGCTGTCCCTCGCGGTCGTGCTGCAACTCGTACCGTTCCTCTACGTCTTTGCTGCATTGCTAAAGTTTGCGATGCGCAAGACGTTGGAGGGCGGGCGCTACAGCCGTGGAACACTCTTTTTTGCAGGTGGCGCGGGTTTTGTGACGACGGCGCTTGGCATCGCGTTGGCATTCTTTCCCGCGAAGCAGATCACATCGGTGTGGAAGTACGAGATTTCGATGATCGGTATCACGCTTGTATTTTTATTGTTGGCGGTTTTTTTCTTTTTTGTTTACGGACGTTTGAAGACGCCCGCGCCTGTTCGCGTTGACCGAGCGGAAGTCGCGCGCACGATGTAACCCGCATCGGGCGGTCGCGGCCAAGCCGGGCTAGCCCGGCAGGCCTTTAGAAAACAGGTTGCGGCCCGAAGGCGATCGACCCGAACCATGTAGTTCGCGGAGGAACTATGCCCAGTGGAGTGCAGACAGAAGTAAAGACCTACCAGATGTACATCAACGGTGAGTGGGTCGACAGTAAATCGTACAAGACCTTCCCCGTTTATGATCCGGCTTCGGAAGAAATCATCGCGCAAGTCCCTGACGCCGATGCGGACGACGTGAACCGCGCCGTCGCCGCGGCAAAAGCCGCGTTCGAAGAAGGGCCATGGTCGAGCACAACGGCCCAAGAGCGGGGACGCGTACTTTTTCGTCTCGCGGAAAAGATCCGCCAGAACCTCCCGCAACTCGCGGAACTCGAAGCCCGCAACTGTGGCAAGCCGATCGTTGAAGCCGAGTTCGATATCAACGATACGGCGACTTGTTTCGAGTACTACGGTGGCCTGGCGACCAAGATCCTCGGGTTCGTCAATCCGGTGCCCGACAATGCCGTAAGCCTCACGTTGAAAGAACCGATTGGCGTCGCCGGGCAGATCATTCCCTGGAACTATCCACTCTTGATGGCGGCCTGGAAGTTGGCTCCGGCGCTCGCTGCGGGCTTCACTTGCGTGCTCAAACCAGCGGAGCAGACGCCCCTGACGGCGTTGGAATTCGCCAATTGGTTCTCCGATGTCGGCCTGCCGCCCGGAGTCGTCAACGTCATTACGGGTTTCGGCGAAAGCGCGGGTGCGCCGCTGGTTCAACATCCTGACGTGAACAAGATCGCCTTCACAGGCAGCGCTGCCGTCGGCAAAATCATCGTGAAGCAGGCCGCCGACACTGTGAAGCGCGTAACCCTCGAGTTGGGCGGAAAGTCTCCCAACATCTTTTTCGCGGACGCTGATTTCGAAGCGGCGATTGATGGAGCGTTGTTTGGTGTCTTCATCAATCAGGGCGAGGTCTGCTCTGCGGGCAGCCGGATTCTCGTCCAGAAGCCGATCTACAAGAAATTCGTCGACGCGATGGCCGAGAAAGCCAAGAAGATCAAGCTTGGCGCTCCACTCGATCGCGAAACCAAAATGGGCCCTTTGGTCAGCAAAGATCAATACGATCGCGTGCGCTCCTACGTCGAAGTCGGAAAGAAAGAGGCCAAACTCGCCTTTGGCGGCAACCGTCCTGAGCAGCTCGCGAAAGGCTATTACGTACAGCCGACTATTTTCTATGACGTGGACAATAGCGCTCGGATCGCCCGCGAAGAAATTTTCGGCCCTGTCGCAGCCGTGATCCCCTTCGAAGACGAAAAAGACGCTGTGAGAATTGCGAATGACTCTGCGTACGGATTAGCCGCTGCCGTCTGGACACGCGACATCTTCAAAGCATTCCGCGCCGTGAAATCGTTGCGGGCCGGAATCGTCTGGGTGAATCACATGCAGCCGACCTACGTCGAAGCGCCCTGGGGCGGCTACAAGCAATCTGGATTCGGGCGCGAACTCGGCCCGTGGGGCATTGAAGAATATTTGGAAACGAAACAGGTGCACATCAATCTCAACGAAGCTCCGATCGGGTGGTACTGAGATGGCGACGATTCAGTTAAAGACGAAAATTCCGGGACCGAACTCCAAAGCGCTTGGCGACCGTCGCACTGCAGCGATTCCTCGCGGCCTGTCGCAGGGGACGCCCATCTATCTTGCAAGAGCCGAAGGCGCGGTTCTCGAAGATGTCGATGGCAACCGCTACATTGATTTCGCCGGTGGCATTGGCTGCCTCAATACAGGCCATCGCGCGCCCGGAGTCGTCGCGGCGATTCAGAAGCAGCTCGAGAAGTTTCTGCATGTCTGTGTGCAGGTCACCGGCTATGAAAGCTACGTGCGACTCGCAGAACGTCTCAACGAAGTGACACCCGGCAACTTCCCGAAGAAAACACTTTTCCTAAACACGGGTGCGGAAGCTGTCGAAAACGCCGTCAAGATCGCGCGCGCGGCCACTGGGCGCCCCGGCATCATCGCGTTCGAAGACGCGTTTCACGGGCGCACGATGATGGCGCTTTCACTGACCAGCAAAACGCATCCATACAAAGCCGGTTTCCATCCGTTTCCAGGAGAGGTCTATCGGATCCCGTACGCGTATTGCTACCGTTGCTCCTACTCGTTGAAGTACCCGTCGTGCGATCTTTACTGCGCGCGCCATCTGGAAGACACGTTCAAGCGCGTCGTTGCTCAGGAAGGCGTAGCCGCCGTGATTGCCGAACCGGTGCTTGGCGAAGGTGGCTTTGTTGCGCCGCCGCTCGATTACTTCCGCACCCTCATCGACCTTTGCCACAAGCAAGGGGTGTTGTTCATTGCGGACGAAGTGCAGAGCGGCTTCGGACGCACCGGAGCCCTGTTCGCCAGCGAACGCTATGGGATCGAGCCTGACATCATTGTTACCGCAAAGTCCATCGGTGGCGGCTTACCCCTGGCCGCGATCACCGGTCGCACAGAAATCATGGACGCACCCGGACCTGGCGGCCTAGGCGGCACATTCGCAGGAAATCCTGCCGCCTGTGAAGCGGCTCTCGCCGTGCTTGATATTTTCGAGAAACAGGATCTGCTGAGTCGCGCCAACGAACTGGGCGATCACTTTCAGAAGCGGGCGCGCGAATGGCAAAAGCGCTGGCCGATGATTGGCAACGTCCGCGGCCTGGGCGCGATGCAGGCGCTTGAACTCGTGCAATCGCAGGAGATCCGCGAACCTGCGGCTCAAGAGGTCAAGGAAATCACGCAGTACTGTTACGAGCACGGATTGATCACCATCTCCGCGGGCTCGTACGGCAACGTGATTCGACTGCTGATGCCACTTGTCATCACCGACGAGCAATTCGATGAAGGGCTGGACGTTTTGGAAGGTGGGCTCAAGTCGGTTTATGAAAGAAAGCACGAAGCGGCCGCGCAGCCGGTGTAAGCTTTATAGCAACAGTAAAACGAGCCAAGTGCGGCGCCTGGGTCCAGGCCGCGATTCTTGACGATTGTTGAGGCAGATTGATATGAGTACCGCTGTCATTACCGAAACCAAGATACCCAATTACATCAACGGTGAATGGGTCGAGTCGACCGCCCGCGAGTGGACCGACGTTCTTAATCCCGCGACCGGCGAGAACCTCGGCAAAGTTCCGCTCAGCGATGCCGCCGAAGTAACAAAAGCGATCGACGCAGCTGCCGCGGCTTTTCCTGCGTGGCGACGGACGCCGCCTGAAGACCGCATTCAGCCTCTGTTCAAACTTAAGCAATTACTCGAAGAGCATCTCGACGACATCAGTCGCCTCATCACGCAGGAGAACGGCAAGACCTTCACGGAAGCGAAGGCCGAGATGCGGCGCGCCATCGAGAACGTCGAAGTCGCCTGCGGCATCCCGATGATGATGCAGGGCTACAACCTCGAAGACGTCGCGCGCGGGATCGATGAAATGATGATCCGTCAGCCGCTTGGTGTAGTGGCCGCGATTGTGCCATTCAATTTTCCGGGGATGATAGCGTTCTGGTTCCTGCCTTATGCGATTGCGACGGGGAACACTTTTATCATCAAGCCGTCCGAGCGAGTGCCGCTCACGCTGCGATACATCTTTGAGTTGCTCGAGAAGACAGGGCTGCCGAAGGGAGTCGTGAATCTCGTCAACGGCGGCAAGGCCGCGGTGGACACGTTGCTCGATGACTCTCGGGTGCGCGCCATCAGCTTCGTCGGATCGACTCCGGTCGCGCGCTACATCTACGCGCGTGCGGGAGCGAATGGGAAGCGTGCGCAGTGCCAGGGCGGCGCCAAGAATCACGTCATCGTATTGCCCGACGCGGATATGCAGATGGCAACGCAGATCATCTCTGACAGTGCTTTTGGATGCGCGGGCCAGCGGTGTCTCGCGGTCTCGGTTGCGGTGACGATTGGCGATGCGCAAAAAACATTCCGTGACGCAATTGCCGATTCTGCGGCGAAACTCAAAGTCGGCAACGGCCTCGAAGATGGCGTCCAGATGGGGCCTGTGATCACCCGCCAGAGCAAAGAGAGGATCGAGTCTCTGATCGGTGCCGGTGAGAAGCAAGGTGCGAAGGTGCTGCTCGACGGACGCAACACGAAAATCCCGAAACACGAGTCTGGCAACTTCGTGAAACCCACAATTCTTGATGGGCTTCCTGCAACCAGCGATCTCGCGCACACGGAAATATTCGGTCCAGTGCTGAGCCTGATTCACGCTAATGACATGGACGAAGCCATCGCGTGGCTCGAACGCAACCCGTACGGGAATCAGGCATCGCTGTTCACATCGAGCGGATCTTCGGCGCGACGCTTCCGCTACGAAGCACCGGCTGGAAATATCGGCATCAACATCGGCGTCGCTGCCCCGATGGCTTACTTCCCGTTCAGCGGATGGAAGGATAGCTTCTTTGGCATCCTGCACGGACAAGGCCGCGATTCGGTCGAGTTCTACACCGAGCAAAAAGTTGTGGTGGAGCGCTGGGCAAAAGAGCACTCGCGCAAGTTCTGACAAACACGTGGGCCCAGACGCCCTCGTCTGGGCAGGCGAGCGTAGCTCGCCAGAAAGCACCCCAACGGAATCAAAATGACGACCCTCACAACTACGCCGTCGTTATCCGGCCAGGAGATTGTTGATCTCACCAAAAAGCACACACTCTTTGAGTGGTCTGCCCAGTCGAAGGTTGACCCAATCCCCGTGGCCCGCGCCAAGGGCATATATTTCTGGACGCCGGAAGGAAAGCGTTTCATCGACTTCAACAGCCAGTTGATGAGCGTCAACATCGGCCACGGCGACGAGCGCGTCATTCGCGCGATTCACGAACAAGCGCAAACCCTGGCCTACGCGAACCCGTTCATGGCTACCGAAGCACGCGCCCGGCTCGGTGCCAAACTAGCCCAAATCACCCCCGGCGACATCGATACATTCTTCTTCACTAATGGCGGCGCCGAAGCCAACGAAAATGCGATCAAGATCGCGCGCTTTTTCACGGGACGTCACAAGATCATCGCTCGCTACCGCTCCTACCATGGAGCGACCGCAGGCAGCATCACACTGACGGGCGATCCACGCCGGTGGGCTGCGGAACCAGGCATCCCGGGCGTCGTGCGTGTGCTCGATCCATATCACGGTATCGAGCGCGGATGGGAATCTGCCGAGAGCTCGCTACAGATGATCGAAGAAGTCATTCAGCTGGAAGGGCCGCACACCATCGCTGCGTTCATCCTCGAGACGGTTGTCGGGACGAACGGCATACTGCTTCCCCCCGACGGCTACATGCAGGGTGTTCGAAAGATTTGCGACAAATACGGCATCCTGATGATTGCCGACGAAGTTATGGCCGGCTTCGGCCGTACCGGTGAATGGTTCGCGATCGACCACTGGAAAGTTGTGCCCGACCTGATCTCGATGGCAAAAGGGTTGACTTCGAGCTATCTGCCGTTGGGTGCGATCGGCATGCGCCATCACATTGCCCAGCACTTCCAGGACAAAGTCTTCTACGGCGGTTTGACCTATAACAGCCATCCCATGGGCTGCGCGGCCGCGCTCGCCACCATCTCGGTATATGAAGAAGACAAACTGATCGAGAATGCCGGCAAGATGGGCGCGATCATGAAGGACCTCGGCGCCGAGCTTCAGGCGAAGCATCCTTCCGTGGGAGCAGTTCGATCGATCGGCTTGTTCGGAATCGTGGAGCTCATCCGCAACCGCAAGACGAAGCAGCCCATGGCGCCTTTCAACGGGACTTCCGAGGAGATGGCGGCTCTCGGAAAGTTTTTCCGGGAAAACGGACTCTACACCCTGGTTCGCTGGAACACGTTCTACACGAACCCTCCGCTCTGCATCAACGAACAGCAACTGCGGGAGGCGTTCGCGATCATCGACAAAGGACTGGAAGCTACCGATCGAGCCGTGACGAACTGAAGAGCGACGAGAAGCTATTTTCCCTGGAACTTGCCCGCAGATTGTCCAGTCTGCGGGCATTAGTTTGTGCGCCCTTTCCACCTGGGCCATCGTGGGATGAGGGTCACAAAACTTATGTGACGATGGCGACATCGTGCGGCTCAGTAATTCCATACTCCAGCCAAAGCAGACTCTGAGGTCCAGATTTGACGACCCGGATTGCTGGAGTATCAAGATGTCGCAACGAAAAGTTGTTTGGCGAAATTCTCGCACCGCCAAGCGCGAGAGGCGCTGGCATGAACTGGCCTGCGATGTTGCCCGAAAGTTGTACGTCGTCGAGGAACTGGTTCCCCTAGGCGATCAAAAACGCTGGGGTCAGGCGGTCGCACTGGAAATCGTGCCCGGTGGCCGAGCGACTGCACCGCGATCTGGCTCCACCTCATGCGAGAAGAAATCAGCCCGCCGGAGCCTGCGACATCTGGCATTCGTGCAGCCGTAGACCACTTGGGTCCAGGACTGGGCTCACTTCACCAGTCGGTTGTATCTCCTCAGCACTTCTCGCAATTGATCGTGCGGAAGCGCGATTACCTCGAAATCATTGATTCCCTTCATGGTCTCGGCGGCGACCATCGCGTTGACCACTGCTTCCTCCGTGGCTTGAACAGTAGCCAGAAAGAGGGGATTCATCTTCTCGTTGGGCAGCATCGTTATCTGGTGTGCGCTTTTCGAGTCCGCCGCCCCGGGATTCGCCGTCGAGAACGCCACAAAGATGTCGCCGGAACCATCTCCTGAAAAGCTGCCATCTCTTCCCAATCCGAGCGAAACACGACGAGCCATGCGCTTCAGCTGTGTTGGAATCATGGGCGCGTCGGTCGCAACCACCACGATGATCGACCCAACATCGTTGTCGCGAACTTTGTGATCCTGAATCTCACGACCCACCGGAACTCCGGCGATTCGCAACTGGCTGCGCCAGCCATAGTTGCATTGCACCAGCACGCCGACCGTATAACCACCATACTTGGCATCCAACACCCTCGACGAAGTCCCGATCCCGCCTTTGAACTCGTTGCAGATCATCCCAGTTCCGCCGCCGACGTTGCCCTCTTGCACCGGGCCGCCTTGGGCCGTATCCAGCGCATGCCAGGCGTGCTCGGGCTTTACATGAAAGCCGTTGATGTCATTGAGATCGCCATCGTAGGTTTCTGCGACGACCGGCAATGACCATTCATAACCGTTCTGATCGGGCGGCGCCTTTTTGACACGCCATTCGATGACCGCGTCGCGAACCACCCCAACGCTGTGGGTGTTTGTGATCATGACCGGCCCATCCAGGAAGCCCGAGTCTTCCAGCCAGGTCGTACCCGTCATCTCACCATTACCGTTCAATGTGAACCATGCGCCAAATACCGGGTCTTGCGAATCTTTTCCGCGCGGCAAGACTGCGGTCACGCCAGTGCGCACCGGGCCCTCTCCGACCTTCAGTTTTCCCGAGCCCGAGATCAATGTGGTGTGTCCTACCTCGACGCCCTTGACGTCCGTGATCGCATTGTAGGAACCGGGAGTTCCGTCAAAGGGCACTCCAAGATCACGAGCGCGGGGCTTTGCCGCCGGCTGCTGTGCCGCAGATACAGAGCTAAAAGAAAAAATCGCGAGAGCCAGAGAGAACGGCATCAAAATGATGAACGCGCTTCGAAACTGGGGGCGTTTGGGCATCGCTGGCTCCGGTAAGAATGTGGTATTGCCTCTGCGCACGGCCCGCGCAGTATAAAGCAGACGGCGCCGCTGCGTTAGAATGGGCTGCAAAAGGGGGAGAGCATGGACGGATGGAAGAAGGCTGTGGTGGCAGGGTCTCTCGGAACTTCAGCGGTGCTGTTTCTGAAGAAGAAATGGCCAGCAGGTGTTCTGTCTGCGGGCGTCGGCTTAGCGGTACTGGCGTCGGAGTACCCAGAGAAATTCGAAGATATCCGCTCGTCCTTGCCTGACTATTTTCAGAGCGGCATGCGCCTAATGGAAGTGGTCTCGCGTGCAGGGCAACGGATCGCGCAATTCGCTGAGCAGGGTGTTGAGGAAATGCTCGACGAGATTCGGTCCTAGGAAGTTCTGTGTTGTTACTCGATGCCCAGCTGTTTCCTGGCCTCTGAACTCAAGCGTTCTGGTGTCCAGGCCGGACTCCAAACCACGTTCACATGGGCGCTGCGGATTCCAGGAAGTTGTTCCAACCGTGTCCGGACCTGATCACTGATCTGCACATGCGCGGGGCATCCCTGCGCGGTCAACGTCATATCTACCGTGACATCCTGCTTATCTTCGGGAGCAGGGTCGAAGCGCACTTCATAGATCAGACCCAAATCCACGATATTCACTGGAATCTCGGGGTCATAGCATTGCTTCAGCGCGCTTAGCACTTCTTCTTGCGTAACAGACATCCAACCTCCGGGACCACAGATTTATGACTGGACCACCCCACTCTTCTGTCTATTTTACCGCACGCGACGGGGGCCACCCGGGCGGCAGTCTAAGGGGGCGGATTGAAGGGGAAAACAAGCTATTCGCGCCAAGCTCAATCCTCCGCAGCGCACAGATGCTCTCTGGTTTCGTTTGGTCCGACACTCGTCGCCGACAGCTGCCAACAAATGCTTACAAAGATTGCAGAAACACGATCAGGGCCTGCCGATCGGCCGGTTTCAGCTTCAGGAATTTCTCCGTCACTTTTTCTGCTTCCACCCGATGGCGCCGAATTGCGTCATCCAGTTGCAGCGAGTTGCCGTCGTGCATCAGTCGCGAGCGAACTCGGAGCCCCCATAACGGAGCCGTTCTAATTTTGTTCCGTGCACAGTGCGTATCGCGAAACAGACTGGGATGTTTTTCGCCCTCGGCAACAGCGGTCTGATAGCTCTCGCTGCATTCGTCTTCGCCGCCGGATGGTGCTGCGTTCGCTCCTGCTGCTTTCTCCTCTTGAAGGCGCTTCTCAAGCCGCTCGCGGCCAAAGTGTTCTACCAATGCGATGGCGATTCCGTCGCCGGTGCCAACGTCGTGCAACAGAAAGTCGCTGTACGGGTGGATCGTGCGGTTTTCGAGCGCGTCCGGATGCAGGCCCGGGCCTCCGGGAGCCGCCGGACTCTTGCCGGTCACGATCGTCTGCACGTGGCAAATCGAGCAGCCGATTTTGTTGAAGACTTGTTCGCCGTGACTGGCATCGGGCTTTGCTGTCAACGTGGCGTCGCGGGCCGGAGCCTTTAACGACCGCATGAAACTGGCGAAGTGGTCAATATCTTCCAGGTTGTTATCCGTTGGATCGGGAAGGCTATTGGGCTCCGTAGTCTTGGTTGGATCGTTGTTGGGGATGGTTGTCGTGACTGGAGGACTGCAGATCGTTGTGACTTCATCTTTTTGCAGGCTGTTGGTGATCCCCATCTCGTTCAGATACGCATCTGCGGCAAATGCCAAAAGGCTCGCGTGTTGATCTTTCCAGCCGAAGCGCCCGATCCGATTTGTGCCTTCGCTGGTCGGGACGGGCACCTTCACAGCCTGTCCGCAGATTTTTTTGTGGGAGTTCTTGCACTGATCTCTGCGTATCTTGATCAGCGTCTCGTCGGCAATCGCTTCCACATACCCATCCCCCAGCGTATTCGTTGTCAGCCGAGCCGTGCGGATGGTCTCCGTTTCCGGAGCATGCTGCTGGATTTCGGGGCAGATCGCCCGATCGTTCACCAAGGTCCTGCCTTGGATGACTTCAGAGCCATGATGGATGGGAATCTCAGGGTTCTGAAAGAACCCGTGTAAGTCCAGATGGCCGACTCGGAACTCGCTGACTTGGCTGGCCGCGCCGGAAACTGGCGTCTGATGACACTCGCGGCACGATTGCGCGTTGTATAGGGGTCCCAGTCCGTCCGGAGCAATATGCTCGACTTCTTCGAAAAACTTCTGATCTGCATTACGGCGGTCGGGATCGGAAAAGCCGTTACTCTGATCGTCGAATCCGGTGAGTGCCTCGGTCGGTTGTGCTGGGGACTGTCCACGAGAACCGGCGGCGATGCCAAGCAAAATGGCTCCCGCCAGCAAGAACACCAGCGTCATCGCTTTCATGCAACGCTCCTCTTTCGAGGCCAGAGGTGTTGCAACAAAGTAGTGTTAAGGTGCTGCGCCGTCAACGATTATTGCGATAGCGCTTTCAGGTCAGAAAGTTGAACGCCTGTGTCGCGCCCTGCATCTGAATTGCGCGGTCAGAAACTGCTAAATTACTGCGATGAATCTTGATCCCGGCGTGAAACAAAAAATCCAGATTGCCCTCGCTCTGGCCATTGCGGTAGCGGCCGTGCGCACCGGGTACGTTCTCTATCAACGCTATGCAGAGAAGAACCCGCAAGCTCAACAGCAAGCCGCCGCTCCGCCGCTGAACCCTGACTACTACGTTGTGCCCAAGAGGCTCCATGCTTACGACTTGAAGTCAGCGCGCGAATTGACCAAGCAACCAGTTTGGGTGAAAGAGGGCTACCGCTACCCGTACTATCCCTACGATCGCGCCACTCATCGTGCGAATTTCGACCATGAAGCAGGCGTGCTGCTCCCGATTCAACGCCTGGAAATCAAAGACGTGGTGGCAGATACCGCACCCAACTCAGGTGGCCAGAAGCAGGTGATGGCGCTGTTCGATCAGGATGGCAAGAGCTACGCGGTTCAGGTCGGGCTGCGGAAAGACGGCGAGTACAAGATTTACTCTGACGAGATGCTCTACATTCAGGATCCGCGTGACCTCTACAAGCACTGGTCACCCGATGTATGGCAGTCGATTGAGAAACATGAAGTGAAGCAGGGAATGAACGAGCTGCAAACGGACTTTGCGATTGGTGTTGGAAGGCCGGAAAAGCAGGACGACCCCGCCTGGAAAACAGTTCACTACGTTAACGGAGGAAATCCAACCACCATTACGTACCACGATGGTAAGGCGGTGCACATCAAACCAGACAAGGCTTCTTGATGGTTGATAAGGTCGGCAGTCACTCGCTGCCATCGGCCAAGAAAGCTACTTGAGCTTGGGGGAACTTCCATCGGCGGCCTTGGCGTCGTCGGCGCGAATCACTCCGTCTTCCTCGGAATAAAACGACCGGTGTTGACCATCTAGGTTCTTTGGGGTCATCGTGAGTACATAGCCGTCTTTCTTTCCTTTGAATCCCACCGTGTAGTCGCCACGATCCTTGGTTTGTGCCATCCGTTTGGTAAAGGAACCGTGGTTGATCAAATCGGTGAAATTCGTCGCATATTCGTTGTGTTTCTTGTGGTAGTCCTTTTGTGCGCGAATCACGACGCGCATATAACCCAACGCACCAGCTTCGGAATCCGAATGAGCTGGATCGCCCGGGAACTTTGGCTGATATGTTGTCTGCGCCGAAGCGGGAGCCTGTGGGGTAGCGTCCGCTTGCGCGTGGGCTTGCCTGACCGCCGCGCACCCACAAACCACCAGAAGTACTGAGAGGAACCAGGCCAATTTCCGAAAATTCATGCCTTCCCACCGTCTTTTTGGACTTGTACGAATGTTACCGCAGTAATTTCCCTTTTGTTACTGACTCTTTGCAACGTGCGCCACTCGTTCTATTCTGAGTCCAGTTTCGATACTACCAAGGACTGCTATGAAAGCTGCGATGGCGAAAAAGCCTCTCATCCGTATTGCCGTAGTCGAGAGCGACCCGCTGCGGTTCGTGGGCTTCCGGGCCCTTTTTGACTCCGAGTCGGATTTCGAACTCGTCTCGGCCACCCTGCCTGATATCAGCGTGCTTCAGGGGATCGATCTGGTCCTGCTGGGTAGCCGTGCCGGGCAGAACCTGTTCGACGTGATGGCCAGCTTAAAGGCTACACGGCCCGACCTCCGGATCATCGTAACGGGATCTGGCATGGATGAAGAAACCATCCTGAAAGCTATCGCTTCCGGAGCCAAGGGATACGTTGATGAAGCGGCCACGCCCGCAGAATTTGTTCAGGCGATCCGTATTGTCAATCAAGGTTCCGTCTGGGCACCGCGCCGCGTGCTGTCGATGTTTATAGAGCGGGTAACCTCGTCACCCGGGCGAATCTTCCCGGCAGGCCGCGTAACCTTCACGGATCGCGAAAAGGAGGTGCTTGAAATGCTGGTCGCCGGCCGCTCGAACAAGGAAATCGGCGCCGCGCTTGGCATCGAAGAACGCACCGTTAAGGCGCACGTGGCGAAGTTGATGCGCAAAGTGGGTGTGCAGAATCGCATCGCTTTGTCGGTCCATGCGATCACGCATTCGCTGGTCACCGCGAAGTAGTACAACCGTCCTGACGTTACTTGGGGACAGTGACCGCGGTAATCTTGTAGGTGGAACGTATGTACCGCATACTCCATCCACCTACCACAGAACCTGGGAGACGGGGTTGGGGGTGGAGATTAGGGTCGCCACCATCAGCCCCGATTTTTTTGTGCCTGTACTCTCCTTCC
>Ga0126371_10000711_pt1 | contig 27799 bp, 23 predicted proteins | sample PanSoiMetaPlot_4_FD_110145 | JGI IMG/M metagenome (GOLD analysis project Ga0126371, IMG submission 110145) | Tropical forest soil microbial communities from Panama - MetaG Plot_4 | ecosystem: Environmental > Terrestrial > Soil > Tropical forest > Bulk soil | place: Panama | collected 2016-02-17 | reverse complement strand
CTGCCCGACGGTGGCTATCGGCTGCTGGCGTTGTACCGGGTCTGAAACACCCTCGAATACTGGGCTCCCAGCCGAGACATCGACGGCGAGAACTGGGATGCAGTCGTCGCTCAGTTCATTCCGCGCGTGGCCCTGGCCGAAAACGCGGAGACTTATCAGCGCGAGCTGATGGCCTTCATTGCGCGCATTCACGACACGCATGCCAATCTGTGGAGCTCGCTGCAAGTGCGGCCGCCGGTGGGCGACTGTCTGATTCCCGTGGTAACGCGTTTCGTGGAAAATAATCCAGTCATTTCGGCGTATGCGCAGGCACAGGGCGCCGCGGCGCCGCCGGATTTGAAAATCGGTGACGTGATTCTGGACTTGGACCGTGTTCCGGTGAGCGAACTGGTGACGCGCTGGAGCCTTTTCTACGCGGATTCGAACGACGCGGCGCGGATGCGCGACATCGGCAACGGGCTGACCCGCGGCTCCTGCGGTCCAGCGGCACTGCGCATTCGCCGCGCAGATCAAACGCTCACCCTCGCGGTTCCGCGCGTGCCGCTCAACAGCCTGAATCCGCAGGCGGGCACCACCCACGACCTTCCCGGCCCCGCGTTCCGCAAGCTCTCCGGCGACGTAGCTTATCTGAAGCTTTCCTCGGTGAAGGCGGCCGAGGCCGGACGCTACATCGACGACGCACGCGGAGCCAAGGGGTTGATTATCGACATTCGCAACTATCCTTCCGAGTTCATGGTGTTCGCGTTGGGTTCGCTGCTGGTGGACAAACCAACGGAATTCGTGCGATTCACCGGCGGCGACCCTGCGAATCCCGGCGCGTTTCACTGGGGTGCGCCGCTGTCCTTGACTCCACAGCAGCCGCATTATCCGGGCAAGGTGGTCATTCTGGTGGACGAGATTTCGCAAAGTCAAGCGGAGTATACCGCGATGGCATTTCGGAAGGCGCCCGGTGCGTTGGTCGTTGGCAGCACCACTGCCGGAGCCGATGGCAACGTATCGGCAATTCCCCTGCCGGGAGGCTTCCAAACCATGATCAGCGGAATCGGCGTCTTCTATCCCGACAAGAAGCCCACCCAGCGCGTCGGCATCGTGCCCGATCGCGAAGTCAAACCAACCCTCGCCGGCATTCGCGCGGCGCGGGATGAAGTGCTCGAGGAAGCGTTGCGCCTCATTCTGGGCCCGGCTACGCCCCAGGACCGGATCGAAGCGCTGGCCAAGCCCTGAATGTTCCAGCGCCCGCTCCCTAACGGTCGCGGTTCAGTGGCAATTCCGACACCGAACCGCGACCGCAGGGAGCGGACTCTCGTCAGAAGCTGAGCCGCATCGAGAACTGAATCTGGCGCGCGGCGCCGTATGCTCCGGCCGTCGTGCCCACCGACGTCGCTACCGCGCTCCCCAGCGTTTGCGTGATCTTGCCGAAATTGGCGCTGCTTTCGTTGCGTTGCGGGTTGGCGAAGTTGGTGTGATTTAGCAGATTGAAGAAATCGGCGCGGAATTGTAGCTTGGTGCGTTCCCGCCAAATGGCGAAATTCTTGGCGGCCGCCAAGTCCCAATTGAACAATCCGGGGCCATAGTATTGGTTCCGCCCCGCAGTCCCGATGCGGCCGGTGGGCGGCGTGTTCGAAAAATAGCCGAGGCCGCGGCCCGCGCCCGCCGTGCCGAACGCGTTGTCGGGATTGCCATTGTTCTGCGGCAGCGGCCCCGTGGCGATTACATCTGGGCGGTCGACGAACTGGTTGAAACCGCTATAGTCCTGCGAGTTGTCGTAGATGGTGAAGGGTTGTCCCGTCTGCGCCGTGACCAGCCCGGAGACATTCCAGCCGCCGAACACCTGACGGTTGATGCCGTTGTTCCATCCAAAGACGCGGTGGCCGGGGCCGGCCGGCACGTCCATGCTGTAAAGAATGGAGGCGTGCTGGCGCGTATCGAACGACGACGGGCCGCGTTCGAGATTGATATGAGTGCCATCCGCCACAGCGCTCGCCTCTCCGGTGGAACCGAAGAAGGCCGAGCCGTAATCGAAGGAATGGCTCCAAACATACGAAGCCTGCAAGAAGTACCCGTGCCGGGATTGATACTTGGCCGTGGCGACCATGCCGTTGTAGTTAGAGTTGCCGATGTCCTTTCCGGTGCCGATGGAGCCGAACAGGGGGTACGGGAAGGTTTGCACGTTGGGAGTCAGGTTTCCGCGCACTGCGGGATTGTTGACCGCCACCGAAGGTTGATTCTGATCAACAAACAAACCGAGCTTGTGGCCCGCGCTGCCTTGGTAGTCCACCTCGATCGAGAAGTTGCTGCCGAGCTTGCGCTGGATCCCGAAGTTGTACTGGTAGAGGTAGGCGCTCCGGATATTGGGATCTTCGGCATTGAACCCAAGCAGGCCGACAAACGGCTTGCCGTTCACAAGCTTCACCAATGAAACGTTCTGGTCATAACCGGTAGCCCAGCCGAACTTACCTGGCTGCGTGGTGAAGGCGGTCTGCGTGGTCGTGAGATTGTACGGCAAGTTCAATCCCATATTTGCCGGAATGTTGTTGAAGATGTCGTCGTAACCGACGCGGAAGCCGGCGCGGATTACGGTGTCGTTCTTGCCGAACAGCCAAGGGGCGAAACGGGGAGTGTACGCCAGACCGACCACCGGAGCGAAGTTGTTCTTATCGGAGAGGACCCCGCTGTCGCTCAAGGTAATCGGGGCTTTCGTCAGGACGAGGGAGGCCGGGCCGACTTTGGTGGGATCGATCGTCAGAAGCTGGCTGCTGCCCAACAGCACTGGGCCGACACCCGGAATGAAGTTGGTGGCGTCCTGGCGAGTCTGATAAATTGCGGACGGGTACTCGTAACGGATGCCGAAGTTGATGGTTAGATTGTCCTTCGGCTTGTACTGATCCTGGAAATAGGCGTCAGCAGGAAAGCGGTCCCAATAGGCCAGCGTGGTGCCACTACGGAAGGTAGACTGGTTCACCATTCCGGCCGCGAAGTCCGACCAGTTCACGAACTGAAACACACCGCGCTCAGACCCATCGAGGTAGCGGCGCGCCTGTTCGCGGCGGATGTGGAAACCGTAGCGGAACGAATGTTTGCTGGCGCCGAAAGGGGCGATCCAGGACATATTGTCGAACAGCTCAAAGGTGTTGGTGATTCGGCCTTGCGGAAGATTGCTGGTGCTGCCGAGCACGGCATAACCTCCAGAAACAGTAATCGTCGGAAGACCGGAATCCTGGATGTTCTTGCTCCCATCGACCACCCCGGCCAAGGGCTGGCCGTTGAGCTGGAACACGCTCGCGGCATTAAAGCCGTTGTCTTGCACAGTAATGAAAGTCTGGTTGCGGGAGTAGCCGATTCGGAATTCGTTCAACAGCGTCGGACTGAAAGTGTGGTTCTCAACGAGCGCGCCATTCCGGCTGACCGGGGTATTTCCATTCCCGCCAAGCGTAGGCAGCGCTCCGGGGGTAAATGTGGCGCCTTGGTAATTCGCAAAGCGGCCGCTGAGCGTATCCTTGCCGCTAATTTGGTAATCGACCTTGACCAGGCCGGTGTTGTCGAAGGTGGTCGCGCCGACATTGGCGATGAAGTTATTGGCAGAGCCCGCGACCAAGGTATTCGGCGCCGGCCAAAATTGCAAAAGGTTTTTCGAGATAGGATCGGTCACCTGCGCCCGCTCGGCGGCCGTGGGGACGCGAGTGGTGCTCACCGTCGGCGCAACCTGCCGGAATCCTTCGTACGAACCAAAGATGAACAGCTTGTCGCGCTTGATGGGTCCGCCCAGTGTGCCGCCATATTGGTTCCGATGCAGCGGATTCTTGGGAGCGCCATTGCGGTTGCTAAAGAAATCTGCCGCATCCAGATCGGAATTGCGCAGATACTCAAACATCGAGCCGTGCACCGTGTTGGTGCCGCTCTTGGTGACCACGTCAACCTCGCCGCCTGTGCCTCGGCCGAACTCGGCAGAGGCCACGCTCGTCTGCACCGAAAATTCCTGGACGGCGTCGGTGATGCGGAAGTTGTTGAGCGCGCCGTCGACCTGGGTATCCATGTTGCTGACACCGTCCCACATGAAGATATTGGATTGGGACCGGGCGCCGGCGACATTAAAGCTCAAGACTTGCGTGCCGGAGGCGGTGGGAAGCACGCCTGGCGTCACTAGCGCCAAATCGAGAACCTGGCGGGCATTCAACGGCAGATTTGCAATATCGGTGCTATTAACGACGTTGCTCAGCGTGGATTTGTCGCTTTCAAGCAGGGGCGCCACCGAATCCACCTGCACAGTCTCGGTCACGTTTCCGACTTCCAGCGCCAGATCCACGTGCGTGATCTGGTCGACCTCAACCGCGACGGAGGGAATGTTCAGCCGCTTAAAGCCTTGCCCTTCCGCAACCACCGAGTAGGTGGCCGGCGCCAGTTGCAGGAATTGAAACTCTCCGTTCGGGTTGCTGGTGGTTTGGAGCCTGGAGTTGGTAAGCGTGTTGGTCAGCGTCACCTTGACGTTGGGCACGATCGATCCAGACGCGTCCTTGACGACTCCGGCGATGGTTCCGACGGGAGAAGCGGTCAGTAAACCCGGAACGACGAGACACAACACGACTGGCAAGAAACACTTACAAATAGACGTACGCATGGCGCGTCACCTCGCAGAGATTATGTACGAGCAAGATTCTCAAACCACCCGGTTGGTCCAACTAAGCCCCTCGACTTGGGAGAACTTTGGGCTGATTATAACTGGTTTTTCAAGAGATACAACCCTTTTTTGACTGTTAAATCAGCACTCGGCGACAAGAAAGAGGTTAAAAAAACCACTGATTTCCAAAATCGCGCGGCGAGACAGCCGCGGAGACCGGCCCGACCACATCAAAAGATGTACTTCAGCGCGAATTGCACCTGGCGCATCTGGTAGGCAGTTCCTGGCGTAAAGAACGTGCCGCCGGTCACCGAGTCGCGGATCAGCCCAAAATTCGGCGCCGGTTTCGCGGTGTTTCCGCCCCAGTTCGTGATCGGGCTGCCGAGCGCCGGATGGTTTAGCGTGTTGAACGATTCCACCCGAAGTTGCAGCCTTTGTCTCTCCGTTATCGGGAAGTTCTTGATGGCGGAGAAATCCAAAGTCCAGACGGACGGCCCAGTCAGGATGTTTCGTCCCACATTGCCGAATTGACCGGCGGTCAAATTCGTGAACGCTCCGAGATTGAACCATTGATCGGCGCTCTGCTTGTTGGAAGGTAGATAGGGATCGGCGCCCGTGGCATTGAGGCGGTCCTGGTTTCCGACGATGACCTGGCCGGCGGCATCCCACCCGGCCATCATGTACAGAGGCCGGCCGCTCTGGGCGGTGAAGATGCCGCTGGTCTGCCAGCCCCCTACCAGTTGGTTGATGACTCCGCCGCGGTTTACGAAGCTCTTGCCTTTTCCGAGCGGCAGATCGTAGAGCATCGAAGCCACCAGGCGGGCGGGCGTATTGAAAGCAGAAGGCCCCTTCTCACACGTGCGGCAGCGCGGATTTTCTGGGTACATGTCGCCGAGATTCTGGCCGACGATTCCGGTGCCGCGAATGGCGCTGCCGTCATCCAGCGCCTTGGACCAGGTGTAACTGATCAACGTCGTCAGGCCGGATTGCAAGCGCTGGGTCAGCTTGATGCCCAGCCCGTTATAGCTGCCGCGTCCTCCGCCTTCAGTCAGCTCAATGCCGGAGGCGTACTCGGGGTAGGGCGCGCGCGCGGTGGCCGCCGTGATCCCAGGTGCCACCCCTGGAGCGTTATACGGGAGAAGGCCGGCGCCGTTGTTCTGGTTCTGCAGATGGCGATCGAGCAGGCCGTTGTAGCCCACCTCGAGAGTCGAGTTGGCGCCGAGTTGCCGCTGGATATTGAAAATATAGTTCATCGCGTAGGGAGTGCCGATATCGGGCGCGACACCCCACGTCAGCCCCGGAGGGATCAGCACCGGCAGGTTGGCCAGGTTAATGAAGTTCAAATAGGTGACGCTTGGCGCGACGCCGAGATTGGGCGTTTGGCTGGCGCGGCCGGAAGTGCCGCGGTTCAAATCGAACCGCGAGTTGGCCGTCTCCTGCGAATAGAAAATGCCAAAGCCCGTTCGAAAACTCCATTTATTCGACGGGCTGTAGGCGATGCCAAACCGGGGCGCGAACAGGTTCCGGTCGGGGGCAATCAGACTGTCGCCCAGACGGCCATCCCGGGCGGTTTGAGCGCCCACGTAGCGGAAATCCAGACCCTGGTAGAAATCGCCGCTGCCGGCGCGCACGAATACCGGGTGCAGGTTCGGATCCACATTGACCGTCGAAGGCAGCCCGGTTTTGAACTGGTAGTTCACTTCGTTCTGCAAGCTGTCTTTCCACGGCTGCACGTATTCCCAGCGTATCCCGATGGTGAGGGTCAACCGCGGCGAGACTCTGTATGTGTCGTCGATGTAGAACGCGAGGCTGTTAGATTTGAAATCACCCACCGCCGGCGCCAGGGCCAGGTCCGTGCGGGCAATATTGCCCAGCAGAAAGTCAGCCGCTCCATTCCCGCCGACCAGCCCGATCGGGTTCGCCGAATACGCGCCGGTGAACTGGAACTGCGCGCGCTCGAACTGGTTGCCGTAGTTGTTGTAGACGTCCCACCGATATTCGCCGCCAAAACGCAGGGAATGCTTGCCGCGGATCCAGGAGAAATTGTCCAGCGCCTGCACGATTTTGTCGTTCAGCAGAAACGGGCCGTTGCTGTCGTTGCCGAACGGACTGAGCCCGAGGTTGAACCCCGTGATCGCGGGGATTCCGTAGCTGGCCGGGCCCGTCGAGTACGGAAGCCCCAACTCCTTGATCACGTCGCGCTTGTTGGCCAGTTCCTGCGAACTGTTGTTGACGAGCGTTGTGTATCCGAAACGGAACTCATTGACTTTGGCGGCCGAAATCACCCGCGTATTGGAAACCATGTATTGCTTGGAGTCGGTGAAGAGCGAGATCCCGCTCAAGGGCAGACCCGGCTGCACGGTGAACTCGTCGGTCCAGCCGAATCGTCCGAACCACTGCGATTTCGCGCTTTCGTTGAAGTCGATGCGCTGGTTGAACTGGTTCTTGTCGATGCTGGTCTTCTGCGGATTCTGATAGTTGTTCGCCACCGCCGGCGTATTGAGATTGGGGGAAGGCCAGAACTCGAGCAGCTTGATCGAGATCGGATCGAAACGCGCCGGATCGATGTGGTTGTTGCTGAACGGCGTGGCCGTCACCACGCCGCCCGCGCCGACCGCTCGGCTGAGCGGATCGTACAACTGGTTCGGATACGAAGAGAAATCCCCGTGCCGCCACGAATCGGGCGGTGTGGTGTAAAGGCCCAGATCCGTCCGGCGGCTCTTGAATCCCTCGAAGTTCGACATGAAGAACAGCTTGTCCTTGCCGTTAAACAATTTGGGAACCCGGACCGGGCCGCCGAGCACGAAGCCATATTGGTTCCAGCGGAACGGAGCCTTGGCCGGGGAGGTGCCGATGAAATCGAACGGCTTGGCATCGAGATCGCTGTTGCGCAGGAACTCGTAGACGGTGCCGTGGTATTCATTGCTGCCGCTCTTGGTGGAGACGTTGATCTGGGCTGCCTCGCGGCCGAATTCGGCCGGATAAATGCCGCTCTGCACCTTGAATTCCTGCAGCGCATCCACCGAAGGAAGCTGGATGTACAGGTTGAAATTCACGTCGGTGTTCGCGATGCCGTCCAGTGTGTAGTTGTTCCAAACACCGCGCATGCCGGCCACCGCGATGTTTTGATCGGTGCGCGTGCCTCCCTGGCGCCGCTGCTCATTGTTTGGGGCCATGAAACCATACGTGACGTTGGGGCTCAAAGCCACCAGCTGGAGATAGTTGCGGCCGTTCAACGGCAGATCTTCGATACTCTTCTGTCCAATCACCGTGCCTACGGTGGCGTTTTCCGTGGCCAGAATTACTCCCGCCCCAGTGACCTCGATGGCTTGCGCGGCTTGACCGACAGTCAGCGTGAAGTCGACGCGCGCGGTCTGTTGCACCTCGAGCTCGACGCCGGAGCGTACGATGGGCTGGAATCCTTGCAGCTCGACGCGGATCTGATACGTTCCCGGGACCAGTGACGGGAAGCTGTAGATGCCTACATCGTTCGTGGTCGTGGACCGCGAAGCACTCGTCGCGGTATTGGTGACAGTCACGCTAGCATTGGGCGCGGCGGCGCCGCTTTGATCGTGTACCTCCCCCGTGATATCCCCGAACGTTTGCGCCGAGGCTACGCCGAAGGGCAAGCCCAAAACCGCAAGAAACAAAAAATGACGCACATCACCCTCCTTACATCACCCGAGTGGAGGGGACGCTATCACATCCGGAGCCCGTACACAAGCACCCGCTGGGGACCTTATCGCGGACCGGCTGTCTTTCCAGTGATGGTTGCACGGCGAGGTCTGCCGAACTCCGCCGCATCGATCGCGACATTCGTCTTCACGTCGCTGATCAGAAACCCATTCCTCCCGTCGAGCCAGGAGAAGAGAACCTTAAATGGAAACTTGATTCCATTCACGCTGCGATAGTCATCGTAGTCTACCTGCGTGGAAATGCGTCCGACCGGCGACTTGCCATACCGGATCAGCCGCCGAAGCAGGCCCGAGTCCTTGTCGAAGTACAGCGTTACTAGAAGGCCGCGAGGGCCGTTTCCCTGAACCACGTGGACAATGTGACCGTCGAGGTTGTCGTCGGTACCCGTGCGCAAGCCGGTGAGAACCTGCTTGATCTGCCCGGGAAAGGCCAGTTCCGCTTCCAGCCGTTGCCCGTCCAATTCTGTTCCGGTCACCTGATATTCCCCGATCACGGATCGCGGCGTATTGACCCAGCCGACACGGCCGTCGTAAGCTCTCGTTTCCTCTCCGCGCTCAGGTTCCTGCGGAAAGGTGATATGAACCGCACGCTGATCCGGAGCTTTGGCCAGAATCCGGACCACGCCCCCGCCCTTCACGCTGGCATACCCGCTCTGCGTGCCGGTGGCGATGAAACTGGTCAGCTTGGACAATTGCTGGGATCCACCCAGTGCCGCGAGATATTTATCGAAAATCTGCTCGGGAGCAATCCCGTTGGGATTTCTGGTAATCACGGTGTCGTTCTCGTCGAACGGATCACTGTACAGATGATCGAGAGCGATCTCGGTGGTCGGAACATCGCGGCCGTGGTGGCAGGTCCAGCATGTCACCATTTGTGCGCCCGCGAAGTTGTTGCGATTAATCGTGGCCACCATGTCGATCATTTTGCGCGCCATGACCTTGGTCGGCATGGAATCCACCGTCCAATTCACGGTCTCGAAACCGGCTCCGGGATGACAATTGGAACAATCGAAGCCCAAGCCCGCGGACATGACTCCCATGGCGCCCAGGAAGTCGTCAACCGTAAGCTCCCTGAGCGTACTCGTCCTGACGTTGCGGAAAAACTCCCCCGCCAATACCGGTTTTGCGGATGCCGGTGCGCCGCCGGCTGGTGCCTGTGCCTGGCCAATAAGACCGCAGTTCATGATCCATAGCGCCGGCAGTGTGAGAACACTGACCCCCCAGCTACGGCTCCTGAAACTTGTCATCGAAGCAATTCCCCCCAACTTGCCTTCTGTCCGCAACAAATTATACGACAACGCCGCCAACACGCGGTCCCCTTTGCCGCAAGACACGGATGCGGACCCTGCCCGAAAAAGGTGTTGACTTGTATTAATAAACTAGTACACTGATAGTGTAGATGAAGAGTGAGGTCTCCAACGGCAAACGGGTTTTTGGATTCCGGCTGGATCTGCGCAGCGGCGTGCCGGTCTACCGGCAGCTGATCGACCAGGTCACCGGCGGTATGGCATCGGGCGCGCTGGGCCCCGGGGATCAACTCCCCACCGTCCGCAAGGTGGCGGTCGATTTGGCCATCAATCCCAACACCGTGGTGCGGGCGTACCGCGAGCTCGAGATTCGCGGCGTGCTCGAGACCCAGCAGGGCACCGGCACCTTCATCAGCGAGAAAAAAGTGAAGCGCGACGAAGTCGAACGGCAGCGGCAGCTTAACCACTTGGTAATCGAGTTTGTGGGGCGCGCCGGCGCCGGCGGGTTTACGGTCAAGGAGCTGATCGAGCAGCTCCGTGATTTACAGGATCAGGAGAAGAAAGGAAGGTAGCGCCATGAGGACGACGGATCTGAAACAGATGATAGGCGTCAGCAGTGTGGGTCTGGCGCTGAGTGTGGCCTCCGTGGCTTTGGGAGCGGTAGGGACGGCCCGGACAGACCAGGGGTGGATGGCGTTCGCCGGGGCCTTCCTCGGCCTCTATTTTCTGTTCGCAATTCGCGTGGCTTCGCAATGGGAGAAGATCGCTGTTCTGCGCTTTGGCCGCTACATCGGGCTGCGCGGCCCCGGGCTGTTTCACATTATTCCGATCGTGGATGCGGTCAGCCGCACGGTGGACCAGAGAATCCGCGTGGCCAGCGTGTCGGCCGAGTCGACGCTCACGCGAGACACGGTGCCGGTGAATGTCGACGCCATCGTCTTCTGGATGGTGTGGAATGCCGAGAAATCCATTTTGGAAGTTCAGGATTTCGAGCAGGCCATTACCCTGAGTGCGCAGACGGCGCTGCGGGAATCGATCGGCCGCCACGAGCTGCACCAGATGGTGGCGGAGCGCGAGATGCTCGGTCACGAGTTGCAGCGCATTCTGGACGAGAAGACCAATCCGTGGGGGATCACCGTGCAATCGGTGGAGATTCGCGACGTGCAGATTCCGTCGCAACTGCAGGACGCCATGTCGCGCGAGGCGCAGGCGGAGCGCGAACGGCGGGCGCGCACGATTCTGGGGCTGGCCGAGACGGAGATCGCGGACAAGTTCTCGCTGGCGGCGGCAACCTATCGGGACAATCCCGTCGCGCTGCATCTGCGCGCGATGAACATGCTCTACGAGGCGATCAAGGAAAAGGGTTCAATGGTGATCGTGCCCTCTTCGGCCGTAGAGACGATGGGCTTGGGCGGAACGCTGGCCACCGCGGCTTTGGGCAAACATTAGTAGAAGCAACCAATGTACGGAATCGAACCCTCACGCTGAGGACCGAGGGCACACGCCGTCGTCCGCGCGAGGCTCGCGCTACTATATACCCATGCGACTGCTCACGATCACACTCGCGTTGACAGCGGCTTGTGCTCCCCTGCTGGCCAAGGAAGACGTAGCCAAAACGAATGAGCGGTTGGCGGATTCCGCCGCCCTATTCTCTGAAATCATGGGCACGCCCGACAAGGCTATCCCGCAGAGCCTGCTCGACAAAGCATACTGCATTGTCCTGGTGCCAGGGCTGAAGAAAGGCGGATTTGTGCTTGCGGCCAAATACGGCAAAGGCTTTGCGATCTGCCGCCACGGCAACGCCAACGGTTGGGGCGCGCCGGCGGCGATTCGCATTGAAGGCGGTAGCTTCGGCCTGCAGATCGGCGTTTCTTCGAGCGATGTAATTCTGCTGGTCATGAACGAGCGCGGCATGAATCGGCTCACCACGAGTAAGTTTACGATCGGCGGCGAAGCCACGGCGGCCGCAGGCCCAGTCGGACGCGACGCGACGGCGCAAACCGACGCGCTGCTGACGGCCGAGATTCTTTCGTGGTCGCGGTCGCGCGGGCTGTTCGCCGGCATTTCGCTCGATGGATCGACGCTCCGGAACGATATCGACGAGAACGAGGCGATGTACGGCCAGCGCTGGGAGAGCAAGCAGATTCTGACCAGCGGGGCGAAACCGCCGGCAGCAGCCTCCAAGCTGCTCGCGGAATTGAATAAGTATTCGCCGCGCGAAACGCACTAACGCCCACCTACAACTCACGGAACCGCAAACCCCGCCCTCACGGGCGCGGCTGTGGCAGCCGTTGCAGCCCCGTCGCGTGAGCGCGGGGGTGTTAACGGGAGCGGCGCCGTTACAGCGTCAGCGTCACTTTACTCAGCGTCCTGGGCTTGTCGGGATTCAGTCCCTTCTGCGCTGCCAGGTTCGCCGCGAAGATCTGCGCGGGCACGATGTACGGAATCGGCGTCAGAACTTCGCGGATCCGCCGCGGCAGGCGGATGACTCGCGTGGCATAGCGCTCCAGTTCGCGGTTGCCGCTATCGCTAATCGCGACCACCTCCGCCCGCAAGCCATGCAGCTTAGCTAGAGTTTCTCCGACTGAAGGCCACGTGACTCCCGGCGGCGCAAAGGCGAATACCGGGAAACTCGGTTCCACCAGGGCGATGGGGCCGTGGAGAAAATCGGCCGACGAGAAGCGCTCCGCCACAACGTAGCACGTTTCCATCAGTTTCAGCGCAAATTCAAACGCGTTGGCGTAGTTCAGGCCCCTTCCCACTACGACGGCGCGGCTCATGAAACGGTAGCGTTCGGAAAATTCGTTGATCTGGCCTTCCAGCCTGAGAGCCTCTTCCACGAACTCCGGCAGCCGTTCCAGATCGGCGATCCGAATCTTTCCGCCGAGCGCGTACGCCAGCAGGTACTGGAGCAGCATCTGGCCCGTGTAAGTCTTGGTGGCGGCCACGCTCCTTTCTTTCCCGGCGCGCACCAGAAAAACATGTTCGGCGATCCGAGCCAGCGAACTGGCACGCTCGTTGGTAATACCCAGGGTGAGCGCGCCGCGGGCGCGTGCCCTCTCCAGCACGAGGTTGGTGTCGGTGGACTCCCCGGATTGCGAAATTCCCACCACCAGCGCGTCGCGATAGTCCGGGCGGGCATCGTACAACGTGAGGATGGAAGGCGCGGCCAGCGAAACCGGAATACCGGTGGTGAGTTCGAGCAGATACCGCCCGAATAGCGCGGCGTTATCGGATGTGCCGCGCGCCACCAGCACGACTAGTTTCGGCCGCCGCCGGGCGGCGACTTTCCGGAACGCCTCGGCGCGGCGCTTGCCCCCAGCCAATGTCCGAGCGAGTGCAGACGGCTGTTCCCGGATTTCTTCGATCATCCGCGACATGTTGTGCGCAAAAGTCGATTATAGAGGCATGAGCGGCCGGGTTTCCGAGCCGACGAACAAGGTGCGCGTGGTTTCGGAGTTGGGCGGCAAGTTCAGCAGCGTCGGGCGCATCAGGATCAGCACTTGATCGTTGCTGTTGTCATGCTCGTGTGTGCTGGTGAGCGCGCCGAGTCCGGGAATCCGCGAAATACCGGCCAGTCCGGACAGCGTGCGTGCTTCCTGCGCGTTGATCAGGCCCGCGACCACCGCCCACTCGCCCATTTTCATGAGCGCCTTCGATTTGATGGTGCGGTTGGAAACGACGGGGATGCCGTTCACCGCCGCCCCCGAAAGCACCTTGAATTCCGCGTCCACGTCCAGGCTGACGTTCTCCGCGTTCTGCACCGCCGGCGTGATCTTCAAGGTCAAGCCGAGGTCCTCAAAAGTGAAGGACGGAGGCGGCGTGTAAGCGCCCGGGCCGGAGAAACTCGCGGGACCGAAATAGCCCGCCGTAAGAATCGGGTAGCGGTCGCCTACATGCAGCGTGGCCGGTTGCCCGTCTATCGAGCGCAATTCGGAATCAAGCAGCACTTTGCCGGTGGAATCCGACATCTTTGCCACCAGCGACGGGTTAATCACGCCAATGCCCATCAGCGTCTTGCCGCCGCCGAAAACCAGCAACCCCGCCAGGTTCTGCGCCAGCTGCGGCGTATTGTTCATCCAGGTCGTCAGAGGCGTCAGCGAAAAAAGCGTCGGAAAGTCGATGCCATAGGTGATCATGTCGTTGCGGCTGACTTCCAAGAACCGCATTTCGACCGAAACCTGCGCGCGCGACCGCATCAGGTCTTCAAAAATCGCGCGGGCCGGCAGAACCTTCGACAACCGGTCGCGCAGAATTACCGTGTTGTTTGACGGGTCGAAGGCGACTTTTTCGATGGCCATGGCCTGTTGCACCGCCGTCACCAATGCCGTGAGGTCCTGCGTGTTGGTCACGTTCGGCAGCTGGACCTCGATGGCCACGGTCGGTTCGACCTCGGCGCGCTTCTGCGCCGTGTCCTTCGCCACCAGGAACACCCTGCTGGAAACCGGCACCAGGAACGAGCCGGTCGCCAGCTCCAGACCGTGAAGGGCTTCGCGGTAGTTCACCGCCTGCATCTGAAAGTGGATGGCGCCGCCAGGCTGGTATTCGCTGTCAAAGACGCAATCCAGGCCGAAGACGCGCGCCACGGTTTCGAACAGAACCTGCGCATTGCCCTGGAGGTCGAAGTCCTTCGTGCCGGGTTGCGCTTTCAGCTCGGAAGGCGGCAAGGGCTTGCGGGCGTCGGCGAGATCGCGCGCCGTAATAGAGTCGAAGTGCGGGGCTTCGGTAGGCTCGGGATTGAGCAGGCCGGCGGTAGCAGGCGGCGGCACGGGCTTGGCCTCCAGGGCCGCGCGCGCCCGCACGGCCTGGCTCCGGAACCAATACTGCTCGTTCTTGGGATCGAGCGCCGCCGCCTGGGAATAGAGGATATAGGCCTCGGCCATGTGGCCTTGTTTCTCGGCTTTACGCCCCCGGGTAAACAGTTCTGCCGCCGATGGATTATCCGCTGCCAGGCACGCCGCCAGGATCAAGCCGAGTAAGGAGACACGACTCCGCACATAGTTACTGACGATCCCGAGGGCTTCTGCGTGCAATCGAAAAAGCGGGCCACCTGTGCGAACCTGATCAGGTAGGGCTGGTCTACCAGCCCGGAGGGCAAACGGAATGAAAGCGTTCCAGCGCATGCTGATCAACGACCCGATGGTCTTGGTGACGCCGCTGATCGTTTTCGCGATTACGCTGACGGTCGCCTACATCGTCGGCCGCATGGTTCTGCGTGCACTGCGCGGATGGGCCGAGCGCATCGGAAGCCGGCCGGGCCGCATTCTGGCCGAGGCCCTGCGCGGGCCGCTGGCCATTTGGGGACTGATCCTGGCGGTGCACCTCGCCATTCAGCTCTCGGCGATCCCGGCGCGCTACACGCAATGGAGCGCCCGGACCCTGGCCTCGCTTTGGGTCCTCTCGCTGACCCTCATGTGCATGAAGCTGTCGCGAAACCTGGTGCGGCATTATGGCGCGCAGGTACCCGGGGCGCTTCCCGTCTCGACACTTTCGGAGACTCTGACACAGCTCGCGGTTCTGATTCTGGGAGGGCTGGCGATCCTCAACCAGCTGGGGTTTTCGATAACGCCGATTCTGACGGCGTTAGGCGTCGGCGGCATAGCGGTGGCTTTGGCTCTGCAGGACACGCTGTCGAACCTGTTCGCCGGCTTTTATATATCGGTGGCGCGGCAGGTTCGCCTCGGCGATTACATCCGGCTGGACGGCGGGCAAGAAGGCTATGTGAGCGACATCAGCTGGCGCAGCACGACCATCCGGTCGCTGGCGAATAACCTGATCGTGGTGCCGAATTCCAAGCTCGGCCAGGCAATCGTAACCAATTTCTATCTGCCGGAAAGACGCATGGGCGTGGGCCTGCAAGTGAATGTATCGCTCGATTGCGATCCCGACCAGGTTGAGCGAGTGCTGCTCGAAATCGGCAGGGAGGCCGCGGGTAAGATTCCCGGAATGCTGGCCGACCCGGCGCCTTCGGTGGCCTTCGATCCGGGGATGGGCGAATTTTCCGTCGGCTTCAGCCTGAACTATCAGGTGGTCGAATTTGCCAGCCAGTTCGCGGTGCGCAATGAGCTGCGGAAGCGGATTTTTCTCCGCTTCCGCGAGGAGCGCATCCAGATCCCGTATCCCACGCGTACGGTCTATTTGCACGAGCCGGAGAAATAGTCGGATGCTCGACCAGACCGCGGTCATCACGTTGGCAAGCAGTTTTTCGGACCCTTCCGACGGCGAAGCGTTCAAGAGCCGCGACCTCGTCTTGCTGCTGCTCGAATGCACGCCTGCTCCGTTTTCGCGCGATCAGTTCACTCCCGGACACGTGACCGCAAGCGGCTTGGTCCTGGCGCCGGACGACGAGAGAGTGCTGCTGGTTCACCATCGGCGTCTGGCGCGATGGCTGTTGCCGGGCGGTCACGTCGAATCCGAGGACGCCACTGCGGGAGCCGCGGCCCGGCGCGAGGTGGTGGAGGAAACCTCTGCGGCGCTGCGTGGCGGCGATCCGCCGCTGGCCGGAATCGACGTGCACGGCATCCCGGCCAAGGGCAGCGAGCCGTACCACCTGCATCACGATTTGATTTTCCTTTTTCACGCGACGTCGGACCGCCTTCAGGTTTCTGCGGAGTCGAACGAAGTGGCCTGGTGCCACCCGCGCGATTTCGAACTCTACGTGGTTCCCGGTAATATCCGCCGGGCCTACCGGCGGGTGCTGAGCTTAATATGAGGAGATCGTGACGCTCGTCCGGCGGGAACTCCCTTTTCTCATTCGATAGGACGCGCCGCCTCCCTGCCGATAACTGCTCCGATTGGCCCCGGAGGTGCTCTGCGTACCGGCTACTGGACTAAGGCCGGATCATGGAAAGCCCTGGGCTGGAACGCATTCTGAATCGGCTCTTGCGGTGCTCGCACCGCCACCAGACCAGCCCCATGACCCTCAAAGGCGAAACCTTCGCAACCTGCCTCGATTGCGGTGGCCGAGTACCGTATAGTCTCGACTCGCTGCGCGCCGGAATGCCGTGTAAAAAGGTGGTCGGGAAAGTCCCGGTGCCTAAGCAGCCCGGAACCAGGATTAACTCTCCGCGGATGAACTCGACTTTGCGAAAGTGGACCCGGGAGGGCGTCTGGCTGGGCCTCTTGGCGGCCGGCTTCGCCGGTGGGATCTTTTATTCCGGCCGGCAGCAGGCCGGCCCGGAAAACCGTGCCACAGCCCACGCGGCAAGGGCGCCACAACCCGAGCTAACCGCGATCCCGGCGGCGTTGCCGGACGTTTCTGGCCCGATGGCGGCACAGGTTGCGGAGGCCCATCGCCAGACTCCAACGCCGCGCCTGGAGAGCGATGGACGCATGGTCGTGCTGGCACATGAAGCGGCGGCGGCTCTGGAAGTTGCTCAACATCCCGGCAAACTCCCCGAACTCGTCCAGAACGGTTCGCTATTCTCGGTCTCGCGCGGCACTCCTGTCCGGATCGTCGAAAAACAGCGGACCGTCGTGGACGTGGTCATCACCGGAGGCCCGCTGGCCGGGCAACAGGGCTGGGTGGCCGCTTCCCGTGTGGCCTGGTAGAGCCTTAGTGCCGAATATCAGGTCCTCTTGTCTGAATTTTCGATATAATTAAATTAGGCGCGGGATAAGCTCCACGCCCAGGAGGTGCTTGGTGCTGAATCCGAGCGAACTGTACCGGAGAAAGCTCACCAGCGCGGATAATGCGATCGGAATAGTCCGATCCGGGGATCGCGTCTATGTGCATCCCGGTTGTGCGGCGCCCGCGGTGCTCACCGAGGCGCTTCTGAAACGCGCCTCCTCCTTACACGATGTGGAGATCCTTCACCTTCTGACCTTCGGCAAAGCCGACTACACCCTGCCCCAGTACGACGGCCATTTTCGTCATAACGGACTCTTCCTGGGCTCGAACGTGCGCGAGGCGGTGGTCGCCGGACGCGCCGACTACACGCCCATCATGCTGGGGGAAATCGAAAAGCTGTTTTGCTCGGGAGAATTGCCGCTCGACGTGGTGCTGATGCAGCTTTCGCCGCCCGACGAGTACGGGTTCATGAGCCTGGGAGTCGGAGTCGATTGCACGCTCAACGCCGCGCGCTGCGCGCGGCATGTCATCGCGGAAGTGAACCATCGCATGCCGCGCGTGCTCGGCGATTCCTTCCTTCATGTGAGTAAGGTCGAGGCGATCGTCGAGACCGACCGGCCGTTGCTGGAATTGAAGCCGGAACCGTTCACCGAGTTGCAAGGTCGCATCGGCGAGCACGTCGCCTCCTTGATTCCCGACGGCGCCACGCTGCAAGTGGGCATTGGCGGCATTCCGTCGGCGGTGCTGGCGTGCCTGGGCGACAAGCGCGATCTCGGCATCCATAGCGAGATGTGCTCGGATGGCGTAATTCCACTGATCGAAGCCGGCGTGATCAACGGGGAGCGGAAGACCCTGCATCGCGGCAAAGTCGTCGTCGGGTTTGTGCTCGGCACGGAGAGGCTGTTTCGCTTCATCCACGAAAACCCGATCTTCGAATTGCATCCGACGCAATACACCAACGACCCATTCGTCATCTCTCAGAACGACCGGATGGTGGCGATCAACTCGGCGATCCAGGTGGATCTCACCGGTCAGGTCTGCGCCGATTCCATCGGCACCAAGCCCTACAGCGGCTTCGGCGGGCAGCTCGATTTTATTCGCGGCGCGGCGCGGTCCAAGGGCGGTAAGCCGATCATTGCGCTGCCGTCGACGGCCAAGGACGGCGCCGTCTCGCGGATCGCCCCGGTGCTCGATTCCGGCGCCGGCGTGGTGACTTCGCGCGCCGATGTGCATTACGTGGTGACGGAATTTGGCGTGGCTTATCTGCACGGCAAAACGCTGCGACAGCGCGCCGAGGCGCTGATTGCGATTGCGCACCCCAAATTCCGGGATGAGTTGTACGATTTCGCGGCCAAGGTCCACTACCTCGAGCGCAAGCCCGAGCTGGTGGCATAAGGAGGAGGTATGCCGGTTCAAAGCGCTCATGAAACTGCCGTGCGGCCCATGGAGCGAGCCGACGAGCCGCAACTGGCAGCTATGTACGAAACATTCGAACCCTACAGTGAAGCCTTGGGGCTGCCGCCGAAAGAGGCGTCGCGCCGCGCCGCGTGGCTGCGGACGCTGCGCACGGCCGACAACCTGGTGGCGTTCGCTGATGGCAAGCTGGCCGGGCACGCCGCGCTGCTCGCCGTCGACGAGGATTCCGCCGAGTTCATGTGCTTCGTGCACCAGGATTTCCGGCGGCAGGGAATCGGCACTTCGCTCGCCCGCGCCGCTATGGAACACGCCAAAGAGGGCGGATACCAGCGCGTCTCGGTCTTCATCAACACTCACAATCTGGGCGCGCGCCGAGGCTTGCTCAAATTCGGATTTGAGCCGGTTTGGGAGGACCTCGAGGAGGCCGAGTACATGTACTGGATCTGGGGGAGGGAAGTATGAACGCGGCCGACCGCGGACGTCTCGACCTCAACCCCGAAGAGTGTAAGGGCTGCGGCTTGTGCGTCGAGGCCTGTCCGCCAAAAGTGTTGCAACTGGCGCCCTTCCTGAACCGGTACGGGTACCACCCGGTAACTTATGTCGGCGCGGGGTGCACCGGGTGCGGCATCTGCTTTTTCGCGTGTCCGGAGCCGGGTGGAATCGTGGTGTGGCGGCTGAAGGCGGCATAGGAGACTCTCCATGCGCAAGGAACTCATCAAGGGAAATGAAGCGATCGTCAAAGGAGCGATTCTGGCCGGCTGCCGTGCGTTTTACGGCTATCCCATCACGCCGGCCAGCGAGATCGCCGAAGCCGCGGCCCTCTACATGCCACAGGCCGGCGGCGTCTTCTTGCAAGCCGAAAGCGAAGTCGCCGCCATCAACATGATCTACGGCGCGGCGTCCGCCGGCGTGCGCAGCATGACGGCGTCGAGCGGTCCCGGGCTGAGCCTGATGCAGGAAGGATTCAGTTACCTGGCGGGCTCCGAGCTTCCCTGCGTCGTGGCCGACATCATGCGCGGCGGACCCGGCCTGGGCAACATCGCTCCGGAGCAGAGCGACTACCACCAGATCGTCAAGTGCGGCGGCCACGGTTGCTACAAGACCATCGTGCTGGCGCCCGACTCGGTGCAGGAAATGTGCGATCTCACAATACGCGCCTTCGATCTGGCTGATCAATACCGCAATCCGGTGGTCGTGCTGGCCGATGGATACATTGGGCAGATGATGGAGCCGGTGGCGTTTCCCGGAGCAAAAGCGCCGCCACCCCCGCCGGCCTGGGCTGTGACCGGGACCGCGGAAACACGCGCGAACTTAGTCACTTCCATCTACCTGGAACCCGACGTCCTCGAAGCGCACGTGCGCAAGCTGGAAGCGAAGTACCGCTGCGCCGAGCAGGAGTCGGTGCTGTTCGAAAGCCGTGAAGCCGAGGACGCCGACGTGGTGCTGGTGGGCTACGGAATTGTCGCTCGCGTGTTGAAAGAAGTCGTCGAAGCGGCCCGGGAGCAGGGTCTCCGCGTGGGATTGCTGCGGCCGGTCACCCTGTTCCCGTTCCCCAACGCGGAAATCCAACGGCTGGCGCGGCACGCGCACGCGTTTGCCGTGGTCGAGATGAGCACCGGCCAACTGGTGGATGACGTACGGCTGGCGCTCGAAGGGCGCCGGCCGGTGGAGTTCTACAGCCGCGTCGGCGGCAATGTCCCCGCGACGGACGCGGTGCTGGCGTTTGTGCGCGAGGCGTTGCTGAAACATTTGCGGGAGGTGGTGCATGCCTGAATTTGCCCTGCTTCATGGAAAGCCCCACAGCCTCTACGACCACTACGAGCGCAAAGGAGAGCTGCAGCACCAGACGCATTACTGTCCCGGATGCGGGCACGGCATCGTGCATAAGCTGGTGGCTCGGGCGATTGATGAATTGGGGATCCAGGACCGCGCCATTCTGATCAGCCCGGTCGGCTGCTCCGTGTTTGCGTATTACTATTTCGACGTCGGCAACGTGCAGGTGGCGCACGGGCGTGCGCCGGCCGTGGCGACCGGAGTGAAGCGTGCGCATCCGGGAAGCATCGTCATCAGTTATCAGGGCGATGGAGACCTGGCAGCGATCGGTTCGGCAGAGATCCTGCACGCCGCCAACCGCGGCGAGAACATCACCGTATTCTTCATCAACAACGCCATCTACGGCATGACGGGCGGCCAAATGGCTCCGACCACTCCGATCGGCGCCAAGAGCAGCACGTCGCCGTTCGGCCGCAACTTCTGGAACGAGGGCAATCCGATTAAGGTCTGCGAAGTGCTCAACGCGCTGGACGCGCCGGTGTACCTGGAACGCGTGGCGCTCGGCAACAACAAGCAGATCATGGGTGCGGCGCGGGCCGTGAAGCGGGCGCTGGAAGCGCAGATGCGCGGGCAGGGCTTCTCGCTTATCGAAGTGCTATCGCCGTGTCCCACCATCTGGAAGATGGACCCGGTGGTGGCCCAACGTTTCGTTCTCGAGGAGCTGGCCAAAACGTTTCCGTTGGGAGTGGTGCGCGACCGGACCAAGGAAGCGCCGGTGCGTCCCGCCCCAGCGCCGCCGCCGGCGATCGCGGAGATACCGCGCCTCCTCGGCCTCCGGCACGAGAGTGAGACCGGAGCACAGAGGGCCGCGCCGCTCGAACCAATCGACTGGGCCATCAGAGTGGCGGGATTCGGCGGCCAGGGCGTTCTGCTGCTGGGTGAAGTGCTGGCCGAGGCAGGCCTGGACGCGGGCCTGGACGTCTCGTGGCTGCCCTCGTACGGCCCGGAAATGCGCTCGGGCACTTCCAACTGCCACGTCCGGATTTCCACGCGCCCCATCGCCTCGCCGCTGGTGGCGCGCCCGAACGCGCTGCTGGCGCTCAACGAGCCGTCGCTGCGCAAATTCCTTCCGGCAGTCGAACCCGGCGGCATCGTGCTCTACAACAGCGCCACGTGCCCGTCCGATTGCGTTCGTAGCGACGTCACCATGATCACGGCGCCCTTTACGCAGTTCGCCGATGAATTGGGGGGCGCCAAGGCGGGCAATATGGCGATGCTCGGCGCGCTCCTGGAAGCCGCGCATCTTCCCTTCGCCGGCCAGATTCCCGAAGTGCTGCGCCGGCTGGTGCGCAACCAGAAATGGCTGGAGATCGATCTGGCTGCACTGGCGCGCGGACGCCAGGCCGCGACACAGGAGGTAGCGCAATGAGAGTGTCGGCTTTGGACCATACGCTCGGGCATGATCCCGACCGGCAGGAACTCGTCTTCACCGCGGACGACCGGCTGGCCACCGCGCGGCGTCTCGACCGGCTCGGCATCGACTACGTCGACGGCGGCTCTCCGGCCGCCGACCACCGCGCCCGCGAGTTCTTCGCCCGCGCGCATCATGAATGCGTTCTGAGACATGCGTCGCTGGTGGCCTCGGCGCGCCTCGACGCCGTCCGCGAATCTCTGGACCGGGACGCGGGCATTCAGGGCGTGGTGGACGCGCGCACGCCGGCCGTCGCCTTGTCGAGCTGCTATTGGCACGCGGGCCCGATCGGCCTGCAGGAACATTGCCGCCGCATCGGCGAAACGGTGCAATATTTCAAGTCCACGGGCCGGTTCGTCATCTTTCGCGCGGATGACTTCTTCGAAGGCTATTGCACCGATCCCTCCTTTGCGCTGCGTATGCTGGAAGCGGCAAAGACTGCCGGCGCCGACGTGCTGTGTCTCTGCGATTCCTCGGGAGGCACTCTCCCGCACCTGGTGCGTGAGGTGTGCCTGGAGGTGCGCAAGCGATTCGAAGGAATTCTCGGCATTCGCGCGCACAATGACCGGGACTTGGCGTGCGCCAACACCCTGGAGGCCGTCGAACAGGGCTTCACTCACATCGAAGGCTCCCTGAACGCATACGGCCGGCACGATGGCGCCGCCAACCTGTGCTCGATCATCAACAACCTGGAGTACAACCTGGGCCATACGGTCATCGGCACCGACAACCTCGAAGCCATGCCGGGCGTGGCGCGCTTCCTGGCGGATGCGGGAATGCCGGTGGCGCGGCGGCAGCCGGCGCCGGATCCCGAAGCGCTGCTGGCGTCGGTCGATGAGCGACTGGCTTCCAGGCTGAAGTCGCGCGAGCGCCGCGCGGCGCTCGACCGCATCCGTCTGCTCGAATCGATGGGCTACCAGTTGCGCACCGCGCGCGGCACGCTCGAGTTGCTGGTGCGCGAAGCCCTCGCCCCCGAACATCGGCCGTTTGAAGCCGAGCGCTACGAGATCACAAGCCATCTCGCGTTCTTCGGCGAGGCTGTGACGACGGCGTCGGTCACTATCCGCGCCGGCGACGCCGTTCGTTCCGAATCCGAGCAAGGTACGGGTCCCGTTGACGCCCTGGAACGCGGCCTGCGGCAGTGCCTGTTCGCGATGTATCCGGTGATCGCCGAAATTCGGTTGAAAGAGTATCTCGTCCAGACGCTGGAGCCGGGGCGCGGGACCGCGGCGCGGATTCGCCTGATAGTCGAGTGGGCCGAATCGGGCGAGCGTTGGGTGACGTCGGGGGTTTCCGAGGACCTGATCGAAGCCGCCTGGCTGGCGCTGGTGGACGGATTTCGTCTGGCGCTCATGCGCCATCAAGAACGCGGGTCGGCGCTTCTACCCACGGGCGCGGATTCCTCCTGGGCAGTATAGCGGCCGGACTCCGACACGCGAACAGTCAGCCTCGTGGCAATTTCAGCCCCGCATGAGCGCGGGGTTTGGCACGCAGACACGTGAAGGAGCGCCTATCGCTCGATGCTCACGCGCCCCGCAGCAATCTCGTAGCCTTCGTCTTTGGCGGTCTGGATCACCCAGGTTCGGAGAGCCTCATCGCCGGAGTCGGCAGCCATCGGCCGTTCGGGGGAGCGGCGGATGACTTCGGCACCTACTCTTATACTTGCGGTCCAGTTCTTCTTCTTGCTGTCCCATCGGACGGAGGCGCTGTCGGCCGTAATGGCAAGCATGTTCTCCCCCTTTTCCGGCTACATTGTAGCGCCCTGGAAACTCCGATGCCCGCGCCCTCCGGTGCCGCTGCGTCCGGGCGCTAAAATTGTTCTCGGCGCATGACCACTTTCACCATCGCAGTGATCGCCGGCGACGGCGTGGGCACTGAAGTCATCCCGCAAGGCAAGCGGGTGCTCGAGCAGATCGGCCGCAAATATCGAGTCAATTTCGCGTTTCAGGATTTCGATTGGGGCGCCGACCACTACTTCCGCTGGGGACGCATGATGCCGGCGGGCGCCATCGATCTGCTACAGCCCTGCGACGCCATCTATCTCGGCGCGGTCGGACATCCGCAGATCCCCGATCACACAACGTTGAACGGCTTACTGCTGCCGATCCGCCGCGCCTTCGATCAATACGCCAACGTGCGGCCCGCCTACTTGTATGAGGGCGTGCTGTCGCCGCTGGCCGGCCGCAAGGGCGGTGAGATCGATTTCGTCGTCGTGCGCGAGAACACCGAAGGCGAGTACGCGCAGGTCGGCGGCTTCCTCTACCAGCACCAGCCGGAGGAAGTGGCCATCCAGACCGGAGTCTTCACGCGGCGCGGTATCGAGCGCGTGGTGCGGTTCGCCTTCGAACTGGCGGTGAGGCGCAACAAGAAGAAGCGCGTCACATCGGTCACCAAGTCGAACGCGCAGGGTTACAGCATGGTGCTCTGGGACCGCACATTCCAGGAAGTGGCGTCCCAGTTTCCCGACGTCGAGACCGAATCGCTGCTGGTGGACGCCGCGGCCATGAACTTCGTGCGCCGCCCGCAGAGCTTTGACGTGGTCGTCGGGTCGAACCTGTTCTGCGATATCCTGAGCGACCTCGCGGCCGCGATCATCGGCAGTATGGGGCTGGCCGCCAGCGCCAATCTCGACCCGCAACGGCGCTTCCCCTCGATGTTCGAGCCGGTCCACGGCTCGGCGCCGGACATCGCCGGCAAGGGCGTGGTGAACCCGCTGGCCGCGATCCTCACCGCGGGCATGATGCTCGATCATCTCCAAATGACCGACGCCGCGCGCGACGTGGAGCGCGCGGTGGCTGCAGTGCTGGCTGAAGGCAAGGCGCGCCCGCAGGACCTCGGCGGCCAAAGCGCTACCGAAGAAGTGACCAACGCGGTCCTGGAGAAGCTCGGCTAGTGGCCAAGCCCGGGCAGCGCGAACGAACCGGCGGGCATGCGTTCCTGGTGGCCTCGGGAATCCTGCTGACACGGCTGATCGGTTTCGTCCGCACCTACATCTTCACCGGTTACTTCGGACTGTCCGATGCCGCCGATGCTTTCTGGGCGGCGTTCCGCATCCCTAATTTCTTGCAGACGCTGTTTGGCGAGGGCGTGCTGTCGGCGTCGTTTATCCCAGTGTACGCGCGCCTGCTCGCGGAAAAAGACGAAGAACAAGCGGGAAGAGTGGCGGGGGCGGTGGCGGCGCTGCTGGCAGTCACGGTGTCGGTGATTGTGCTCGTCGGCGTGCTGACTACGCCGTACATCATCGACTTGATTGTCGGCGGCTTGCGGGGAGACAAGCGCGAGCTCACCATTCGGCTGGTCCGCATTTTCTTCCCGGGCGCGGGCGTTCTGGTGATGTCGGCCTGGTGCTTGGGAATCCTCAACAGCCACCGGAAATTCTTCCTTTCCTATACCGCACCGGTCGCGTGGAATCTGGTCATGATCGCCGCCCTGCTGGTGTTCGGGGGCCGGCTCGCGAACTTGTCCTCCCTGGCCGTGGTGGTCGCCTGGGCGTCGGTGGCCGGCAGCATCCTGCAATTCGGCGTGCAGGTTCCTTCCGTGCTCGCGCTGGTGCGCCGGCTGCGGGTGCGATGGGACGCCGAATCGGCGCACGTGCGCGAAGTGGTACGAAATTTCTTCCCGGTGTTCATCAGCCGGGGCGTAGTCCAGATCAGCGCCTACGTGGACATCTGGCTGGCCGGGTACTTGCCGACCGCCGCGATCAGCGGGCTGAGCTTGACCCAGCAGGTCTACACGCTACCCGTCAGTCTCTTCGGCATGGCGGTGTCCGCCGCGGAACTCCCGGCCATGTCGAGCGCGCTCGGAGAAGCCGCCGAAGTCGCCGAATACCTGCGTGACCGCCTGAACCGCGGCTTGCGGCAGATCGCGTTCTTCATCGTCCCCTCGGCGATGGGTTTTCTCGCGCTGGGCGACGTAATTTCAGGCGTCCTGTTCCAGCACCGTAAGTTCACGCATGACGATTCGCTCTACGTCTGGGGCATCCTGGCCGGCTCGGCCGTGGGATTACTGGCGTCGACGCTCGGCCGTCTGTACTCGTCCACCTATTACGCGTTGCGAGACACGCGCACACCCCTGCGTTACGCGGTGTTGCGGGTTGTGCTGACCACCGGTCTGGGTTTTGTTTGCTCGCGTTGGCTGCCGGGGTGGATCGGCATCGAGGCACGCTGGGGTGTCGCGGGCTTAACGGCCTCGGCGGGCGTTTCCGGCTGGGTGGAGTTTGTCTTGTTGCGCCGCACGTTGAACGCGCGAATCGGCCGCACCGGATTGCCCACAGTGCTGACAGCCAAACTCTGGATGGCGGCTGCCGTAGCCGCCGCGGTGGCATGGGGCGTGAAGCTGGCAACCAGCGCGCAAAAACCCTACCTTGCTGGAATTGCGATTCTGATTCCTTACGGCCTGACCTATTTCGGTGCGGCCTACCTGCTGCGCATCGAGGAGTGCACCCAAGCGCTGCGGCGGCTGCGGCGTTAGCGACGGTTCAGCTCTTCAAATCCTTGAACGCCTCTTCAATCTCCCGCTTTGCCTCCGGCGTCGGCACGCTTAGCGGCAGCCGCGGCGGCCCGCCGTAATAGCCGTTCAAATCCATGACATGTTTCAACCCGGGAACACCGTACTTCGCGATCCGCGTCGCCGCCCGGCTGACGCGGTTCTGCCAGTCGCGCGCCGCTTCCTCTTCCCTTGTGCGAAACGCTTCCCAAATCGCGATCGCCGCGTAAGGTGCGGGATTGGCGAACGCCAGGATGCCGCCCACCGCCCCCATCAGCAGCGACGGCAGCAGCACCTGCGCCGAACCCACCAGCACTTGAAAATCCGGGCGCGCGTCGCGAACGATATCCATCACTCGCTGCACGTTCCCTGAGCTGTCTTTAATCCCCATGATGTTGGGATGTTCGGAGAGCGCGATCACCGCCTCCGCTGGCAAGTCGACGCCCGTCACCTGCGGAAAATTGTAAAGCAACACGGGAATCCGCGCCTGGTCGGCCACCGCTCGGAAAAACAGCATCTGTGTCGCGGGCTGCGTCATCTGCGCCTTGAAGTAATGCGGTGTCCGCACCAGGGCCGCTTTGTAACCCAATTCGGCCGCCCGGTTGGTCGCACAGATAGTCTCCTTCGCGCTCTCCATGCCAGTGCCGGCGATCAGCAGTTTTTCTGGCGCGGCGCATTTGGCAACCAGCTCCCACAACGTGAATCTCTCTTCCGTGCTGAGGAAGACATCTTCGCCCGTCGAGCCGCAGACAACGTACCCGCTGAGCGTCGTCTTATTCCATTTCTCGATGTTGTGCTGCACCTTGGTCACGTACAAGTTGCCGGCATGATCGAACGGCGTCGTGATCGGGGGGAAAATTCCTTGTAATTTCATGGCGAGCGCTGAAACTTCACGATAACACCCGCCGCAGGCCGCGTCAGGAGCGCATCCAGCGTGCGAAGTCGGACTGGATGAACTGCTTGGTGCCCTCGCGGCCGGTCAGCCGCAGCCAGACCGGTCCGCCCTCGCGCTCGATGCGGACTTCGATATCGAAGAACGGGCAGCACAGGCGTTCGCCGGCCACCCACTCCATCAGCTGTTGAACCGTGGCTCGGTCCGGCGGATATTCAAACTCGTAGCCGTTTGGCAATTCGCGGAAACTCTGGCGCATCTTGGCGAGCGCCGGCCCCAATACGTCGAAATGGCGGGCACGGGCCGCGGGATCGAGAGCCAGCCGGTCGCACGCAAACGGCGAGTCGTGCTTCACCGTACCTTTCTGCGCTTCGCTGAGCGGGCCGAAGGCGGCGCTCGCCAGTAGCAGCACCGCGGGACAAATCCATGCTTTCATGGGTCACCTCGAATTCGATCATAGAACTTGAAGTCAACTTTAACGCAAGCAGTTTTTTGCGATTGTTTTGTTCGGCTTGCCCTATAATCGAACGCATGGCCGAATTCACCATCTCGGAAGTGGCGCAGCGCGCCAACGTGCGGCCGTCGGCGATCCGCTACTACGAGCGCATCCGCATCCTGCCGCCGGCGCGGCGCGT
>Ga0126371_10000710_pt1 | contig 27894 bp, 25 predicted proteins | sample PanSoiMetaPlot_4_FD_110145 | JGI IMG/M metagenome (GOLD analysis project Ga0126371, IMG submission 110145) | Tropical forest soil microbial communities from Panama - MetaG Plot_4 | ecosystem: Environmental > Terrestrial > Soil > Tropical forest > Bulk soil | place: Panama | collected 2016-02-17 | reverse complement strand
TTCGAACTGGCCTTTCTGGCGCAGCGCGCGGTGCCCCGGCATTACGCTCCGGGAGAAATGGTTTTCGCTGAGGGCGAGCCCTGCGCCGGCTTGTACGTGGTTGAAAGCGGGCATATCCGCATCTTCAAGACCTCGCCGAGCGGCCGCGAACAGGTGTTGGCAATCGATGGGCCGGGCAGTTCGGTGGCGGAGTTGCCCGTGTTTGATGGCGGGAATTATCCGGCTTCCGGAGCCGCGGTCGATCAGGCCACGTTTCTGTTCGTCAGCAAGCAGGACTTCCAGGCGCTTTGCCTGGCCCATCCCCAAGTCGCGCTCAAGGTGCTGCGGGTGGTGGGGGCGCGTTTGCGGCGTCTGGTCGGCATTATCGAAGAACTCTCGTTCACCACGGTGCGGCACCGGCTGGCTTCCTTCCTGGTCCGGTTGGCGCGACAGGAGGGGAAGCGCACCGGCAAAGGCATCGAGGTCACGCTGCCGGCCAGCCACCAGGAACTCGCCGCCCAGATCGGCACCGTGCGCGAACTGGTGTCGCGCAACCTCTCGCGTTTCCAAGCCGAAGGCATGCTGAGCATCGACGGACGCAGCGTGATTGTGCGCGATCTGGAAGCTTTGCAAGCCGAACTGCAATCTCCCGAATAGCGCCTGGTGACCAAAGTCATAGGCGTTTTGGGGCGTCCGCCGTAACCTCAGGATTGTGGGAGTGAGAAACATGAGCGTGATGGCGGAGAAAACGGTACGCGAGTTGGCCCTGGAGAATCGCTCGGCGCCCCGCGTATTCGAAGAACTGGGTATCGACTATTGTTGCGGGGGCGGGTTGTCCCTGGAGCAGGCTTGCGCACGGGCCCACGTGCCGCTCGAGCGGGTGGCGAATTCGCTCGCAGCCGCGGAACCGGCGCCGCAGGAGCGGGACTGGCAGGCCGAGCCGCTGTTCGAGCTGATCGCATACATTAAGCACACGCACCACCGTTACACGCGGGAGGAAATCAAGAGGCTCGGGCCGCTGTTTGACAAGGTGTGCACGGTACACGGAGCCAATCATCCGGAATTGCTCAGCCTGCGGGAGACCTTCAAAGCGCTCGCGGGCGAACTGACCATGCACATGATGAAAGAAGAAGCGGTGCTGTTTCCGTACATCGAGCGCATGGAGGAGGCGGTCATTGCGAAGGAGCCGGTGCTGCCACCGCCGTTCGGCGCCGTGCGGAACCCCATCCGGATGATGATGCACGAGCACGACAGCGCGGGCGAGGCGCTTCGCGACATGCGCGCCACAAGCCGCGGGTATGCGGCCCCGCCGGATGCCTGCCTCAGCTATCAGACCTTATACAAGGCGCTGGCGGCATTCGAGGCAGATCTGCACCAGCACATTCATCTGGAGAACAACATTTTATTTCCGCGAGCGGTGGCAATGGAGCCGGGCCAGTAGTCCGTTACCTGGCGGTCGCGGTTCTGTGAGAGCAATTACCGCGAATTAATCTCGGGCAAGTTCGGATGCTCCCGGTTTTCCGCTACCATGAGGTAGGCTCCGATGTCTTCGCCGCCCATTCCGCCTTCGCTGGACCACTTGGCGACGCGGCCGTTTTCGTTCTATCCGCCAATCCTCAACATCGATCGCAATGAGTGGCTGTTTCGGAAGGCGACGTGGTCGGAGATTCTTGTGCTCAACTGCAAGAGTAGCGAAGAAATCTGGATTCCGCGCCGATTTTTGGGTGAGGTTTCGCGCGTCGATGACCCGGTCCTCATCGTGGGATTGGCTAAGGAACTGGAATACAAGGCCGGAGCGGTGTGGCCGTGCCAGCGGCGGGTGATCGAGATGCCAGTCGCGGTCGGCGGAGGCCCGCAGCCAACGGTGGCGCCGCAGCACACCGAACGCGCGCCGGTAGTCGGGATCCGTGTGCCACCGAGCACGGACAAGCGCATCTTTCGGCTTATCGGCGGCGCGCTGGCGGTGGCGATTCTCTTGTATCTGGCGGCTGTGAATCTTACGCGCATCGGCGATATCCGGCAGCGGCAAGCGGTGGTCACGGCAGTGGACCAGTCGTATCTGGAGATCACCGGCCGTGATGATTACACTGCCGTGGTCGCGAAACTGGGATATCCGGCGAGCGACCGATGGATGAGTGAAGGGGGCGAGCTCCAATACCGGGCGCTTTCGTATCCGGATCGCAAATATACGATCATTCTCATGGGAAGCAGCCGGGAAGGAGCGACCTACATCGGCGCCATGGATGAGCATTGGCGGCCGCTGCATTCGGTGGAGCTGCATACGGGCGGCACCACGGCCTCCCTGCTGCGCAGCCTGCGCCGGTTTTAGTAGACTCTAGGGCGTGAAGATCCTCGCTCATCTCGTCTGGGCAGCCATTGCCGTGCTGGGCGCCTTTTGCCTTGGCGGTATTGCCCTCAATCACGCGGAACCGATCAACAGTCTGTGGCTGGTGGTGGCGGCTGCCTGCACCTATGCCGTGGGGTTCCGGTTCTACGCTAAGTTCATCGCTGCGCGCGTGATGGCGCTCAATGACAAGCGCGCCACGCCGGCCGAACGATTACGCGACGGCCTGGATTTCGAGCCGACGAACAAGTGGATCCTGTTCGGCCATCACTTCGCGGCCATCGCCGGGCCAGGCCCGCTAGTCGGTCCAGTGCTGGCGGCGCAGTTCGGCTACCTGCCGGGGACGCTGTGGATCATCATCGGCGCGGTGCTGGGCGGGGCGGTGCAGGACTTCGTGATCCTGTTCGCGTCGATGCGGCGCGACGGCAAATCCCTCGGCCAGATCGCGCGGGAAGAAGTGGGCACGGTCGGCGGCTTCACGGCGCTGGTGACCGTGCTGCTCATCATGATCATCCTGCTGGCGGTGATCGCTCTGGTGGTGGTCAATGCCCTCAAGGGCAGCCCGTGGGGGACGTTCACGATCGCGGCGACCATGCCGATCGCGCTGTGGATGGGCATCTATCTGCGATGGATCCGACCGGGCAAGGTGCTGGAATGCTCGCTGATGGGAGTGGTGCTGGTGATCGCGAGCATCTTCGGCGGGCAGTGGGTATCGGAATCGCCGACCTGGGGGCCGTGGTTCACGTTCGGCGCGATGGGCCTGTCCATCGCAGTGATCGTTTACGGCTACTTCGCGAGCGCGCTGCCGGTCTGGCTGTTCCTGGCGCCGCGTGACTATTTGTGCACATTTATCAAGCTGGGCGTTGTGTTGGCGCTGGGAGTGGGGATCCTGTTCGTGCGGCCGGAACTGCAATTGCCTGCATTCACGCGCTTCACCGACGGCACGGGCCCGATCTTCGCCGGCAAAATCTTTCCATTCTGCTTCATCACGATTGCGTGCGGAGCGGTGTCGGGATTCCATGCGTTGATCTCGTCAGGCACTACGCCGAAGATGATCGCGCGTGAGTCGCACGCGTATCCGGTGGGATACGGCTCGATGCTGATGGAAAGCTTTGTGGCGATCATGGCCATGATCGCCGCGTGCATGCTGCAGCCGGGCGTGTATTTTGCGGTGAATTCGCCGGCCGGCGTGGTGGGCGCGACACCGGCCGCCGCCGTGGCAACGATTTCGAGTTGGGGATTCCCTGTGACCGCGGCCGACATGGCCACGCTGGCTAAGAACGTGGGCGAGCAAACGCTGTTCTATCGCACGGGCGGGGCTCCTTCGCTCGCGCTGGGGATGGCGGCGATTTTTGCGCGGGGCGGCGGGGGCGACTCGGTGTTGGGCTTCTGGTATCACTTCGCGATCATGTTCGAAGCGCTGTTCATCCTGACCATCATCGCGGCCGGAACGCGCGTCGGGCGGTTCATGCTGGTAGATTTAACGGCGCAGTTCTCGAAGGCCGCGGCGAAGAAACTGACGGGGCTGGTAGGCGTCAACGTGATCAGCCTGGTGGTATGCGCGGCTTGGGGTTATTTTCTGATTCAGGGCGTGCGCGATCCGCTGGGCGGGATCAACTCGCTGTGGCCGCTATTCGGGATTTCCAACCAACTGCTGGCGTCGGTGGCATTATGCGTCGCAACGACAATCCTGCTGAAGATGCACGGGCCGAAATTCATGTGGATCACCTGCGTACCGCTGGTGTGGCTGGTGGCGGCGTGCTTCACAGCAGGGTGGCAGAAGATCTTCGCGCCGGAGCCGAATCTTGGCTTTCTGGCGCACGCGGCGCAGCTCGAACAGGCGATGCGCGCCAATCCCTCAGCGACTACGGCGGCGCTCATCTTCAACGATCGCCTGGACGCCGTGGTGACCGGCATCTTTCTGATCCTGGTGGCGACGATCCTGGTGGATTCGCTGCGCACCTGGACCGGAATCCTGCGCGGCACCCGGGAATCGCGGATCTATGAAGCACCGTTCGTGCCGTCCACGCTGCAGCCGGAGGAAGTGTGAAGGCGCTGCAGAAATTTGGCGCGCTGGTGCTGGCGTTGCTGCGCGAACTGGCGGACGAGAACGCCTACCAGCGGCATCTGGCGGCGCACGGCCGCCCGCACTCGGGCGCAGAATGGCGGCATTTCACCGAGCACCGGCTGCGGGCCAAGTACGCCCGCGCGAAGTGCTGCTAAATTTCTGAGAGTTCGGGCCGGTTGGCGGAACCTACAAGTGGAATGTCATGAAGCGGATTCGTCTGCTTGGACTGAGCGCCGTGCTGCTCGCTCTGTCCGCGCCGGCCGCCGAGCTGGGTTATCATGCACAGTTTGTAGGCGGAACGGTTCCCGGAGTTGCCGCCAAATCCAAGGCACGTCTGGATTTAAGCGGGACTGAGGCGTTAGTTTTGCGCGGCGGGGAAGCCGAGCTACGGATCGACTATCACAAGATCAATACCATCGAGTACGGGCAGAACGTCAGCCGTCGCTACGCGGAAGCCATACTGATCTCGCCTGTGCTGCTGTTGTCGAAGTCCCGGAAACATTTCGTCACGGTCGGATACCAGGATGAGACGGGCCAGCAGCAGGCCGTCGTGTTGCGCGTGGATAAGGGCGACATCCGGTCAGTGCTGGCGGGTTTGCAGGCGCGCACCGGCCGCCGCGTGGAGTACCAGGATTCGGAGGCTAGAAAGGCGGGGCAGTAAATGAGCCGGTATATCTGGATCGCGCTGTGTCTCATCGCGCCGAGCGGGATCGCTCAAGAGCCGCCTACGTCCGCCGCCCTCGAAGAAAGCGGGCTGCGGGAACTGCGCAACGTCCGGCGGGTGTACGTCGACCGGCTGACCGGGGGCGAGACCGCCGCCCAGATGCGGGACATCCTGATCAACAGCCTGGAAACGGCGCGAATCTTTGTCCTCACCGAGAATCAGGAACGGGCCGATGCGATTTTGCGAGGCGCCGCCGAAGACCTGGTATTCACAGAGACGCACTCTTCCTCCGACAGCTTGAACGCGCATGCGAATTTCGGCACGAGCCGGAGCAGCAGCACATCGCGCGGGCAATATGGCGGGTTCGGGATGGGGCAGAGCGAAGACGAGCGATCAGCCGAGCGGCGGCACGAGGCCATCGCCGCCGTGCGACTGGTCAACAAAGACGGGGACGTGATCTGGGCCACCACGCAGGAGAGTCTGGGCGCCAAGTTTCGCGGTTCAAGCGCCGACGTCGCCGACAAGATCGCCGCGCAGCTGAAAGAGGATTTCGAGAAAGCCCGCAAGCTCAGGTAATCGCTTCGATGGCCGCCAGCAGCGCCGCAAGCCCCACGGGCTTCACCATCACGCGGGAAATCAGGCGCTCTTCGGGAGTTCCTTCCATGTCTTCCGGCCAGCCGGAAAGCACGATCACGGGCGCCGCACAACCCGATCCGCGGATCTCGCGAATGAGCGACAAGCCCTCTTGCGCATCCGGTTCGCCGCGCACGTTGCGGAACCGCAGATCCATCACCACGACGTCAGCCGCAGGCAGCAGGCGGAGCGTCTCGGAGGGACAGCAGGCTAGGGAAACCTGGTGGCCGCCGGTTTCGAGAAGCTTGGCGCGCAGCTCAAGCTGGGTGGCATCATCGTCGGCGACTAGCACCCGCGACATGATTTACCTCAGGAAATCTTCGAGCTGGATCTTGGTATCTGTTTTGCTGTCTCTGTATTTGACAATAACAGGAGTGTAGATGGAAATGCCCCAGTCCTTGCCCGGCCCGTGTGTGATGGCGCGCGTGCCGGCGATGACGACAGCGTCTTCGGGGATGACGAGCGGCTCATCGTCCGTCGCCTTATGCACGGTGTTGCGCACCAAGTCATAGACAGGAGTGGAGCGGTTGAGAATCGTACCAGTGCCCAGCACGGCGCGGCGCTTCACCACTGTGCCTTCGTAAATTCCACAATTACCGCCGACCAGCACGTTGTCTTCGACTACCACCGGCAGGGCGCCGACCGGCTCGAGGACGCCGCCGATCTGGCTGGCAGCCGAGATGTGGCAGCTCTTGCCGATCTGCGCGCAACTTCCCACGAGAGCGTGCGAATCGACCATCGTGCCTTCGCCTACGTATGCGCCGACATTGACGTACATAGGCGGCATGCAGACCACACCCCGACCCACATAGCTGCCGTCGCGAATGCTGGAGCCACCGGGCACCAAACGCACGCCGTCTTGCGCGCCAACCCGCCTCACCGGGTACGTCGATTTATCGAGAAACGGCTGGCGTTCGGGGTCGACCGACATGTCGACAATCTGTCCCATCCGAAAGCCGACCAGGATCCCCTTCTTGACCCAGGCATTGACCCGCCAACCGGTGCGCTCCGAAGGGCACGGTTCGGCCGCGCGGACGCGGCCTTCATTGAGCGCGGCTTTAAAATCGGCGAAGAGTTGAAAATCGGCGCCGGCGTACGATGAGGGGTTCTGTTCAAAGAGACGTTCGATATCAGCCTGCAACGCGCACCTTCCCCATCAAGCCAACCGACTCGAGAACCCCTTCGATGCGCGCCAGGTTGGCCGGCGCCGGCGGGCACAGCGGCAGCCGGTAGACCGGCTCGAGCAATCCCATCAGCGCCATTGCAGCCTTCACCGGAATCGGATTCGATTCGACGAAGTTCACGTTCATGAGCGGCAGGTAGCGCGCCTGCAGCAGCCGCGCGGTTTCAAAATCGTTGCGGAGACAGGCTTGCACGAGTTGCGTCATCTCTGCGGGAATCTGGTTCGAGACCACCGAGATCAGACCTTTTCCGCCGAGCGCAATGAGCGGCAGCGCGATGGCGTCATCGCCGCACAGGACCATAAATCGCGAAGGCGTCTCTTGAATCACGTTCGCCATCTGCCCGATATTACCGGAGGCTTCCTTGACGCCCACAATGTTTTCGATCTTGGCCAGGCGGGCCAAAGTTCCCGGCTCGACGTTTATGCCAGTGCGCCCTTGCACGCTGTACACGACGATGGGAATGCGTACAGCCTTGGCGATCGCCTCGTAATGCTGGACCAGGCCTTCCTGGGTGGGCTTGTTGTAATACGGTGTGACCGAGAGGATGCCGTCGACGCCCAGGCGCTCCAGTTCGCGAGCGAGCTCGATCACTTCCTGCGTGTTGTAGCCGCCGGCGCCTGCGAGCACAGGGACCTTGCCCTTGGCTTCTTCGAGGGCGATCTTCACAACGCGCAGATGCTCCGGGTGCGTCAGCGTCGGATTTTCGCCGGTCGTCCCGCAGGGCACCAGAAAGTTGATGCCTCCCTGGATCTGCCGCTGCACGAGCTTGCGCAGCGTTTCCTCATCGAGCGAAAGATCGCGCCGGAACGGCGTCACCAAAGCCGTGCCGCATCCTGTAAACATGTCCCACCTCCTCGAATGCTCTTGCCGGCGACAAGATCGTCGGCGCTACTCAAACACGATGTCACCGAACTCGTGAAACCCCTTCTTGCCGATTACCCAGCGCGCCGCCTGAAGCGCCCCGCGGGCAAATCCCTCGCGGCCGCGCGCCGTGTGGCGCAGCGTAATCGTATCGGCGGCAGAATCGAATCCGATCTCATGCACGCCCGGAACCGTGCCGGCTCGGCTCGAGCTGAGGTCGATCGGCCGTGCGTATCCTGCCTTCTTCATGTCGGCCACCAGCTTCAGTAGTGTACCCGATGGCGCATCCTTCTTGGTGGCGTGGTGGATCTCCCAGGCCCAGGCGCCGTACTCTGGTTGCGCCGCCAGCAGGCGCGCGGCTTCCGAAACCAAGCGACTGAACGCATTGACGCCGACGGAATAGTTTGGGCTCCATACCAGTCCGATCCCGTTCTGCGCGACCGCGCTCTTGACGGCGTCGATGTGCTCGGTCCACCCCGTAGTCCCAATCACAAGATTAACGCCCAGTTTCGCAATGGCCTCCGTGTTTTCGCGAACCGCGGCAGGGATCGAGAAATCGACAGCCACATCGACGCCGCGAAAATTTTCGCGCGTCACGCCTTCGCCATTGACGTTATTGAATTCGTCGAGCTTCAGCGTAACGGCGAATCCGTATTCCGGCGCCAGCTCTTCGATGAGCCTGCCCATCTTGCCGTAGCCGACGATCGCCAGGTTAGGCATGCACGGCCTCATTGCGCTCAAAAACGGCGGGGTCCAACTCGGCGAAGAACTCTTCGTGCAACGCCTCGACTGTGGGCACCAGGTCTTTCTCGGCCACCACGAAGCTCAGGTTCAGCAAGGAGGCGCCTTGCGAGATCATGCGGATGTTGATGCCGTTCAGCGCGCCAAACACGCGCCGGGCGACACCCGGCGTGTAGCGGATGTTTTCCCCTACCAGGCACACAATCACCTGGTCTTTCTCTGCGTCCATCTCCGCGAACTGCCGCAACTCGGCCGCGATCTGATCGAGGCGCTCCAGGTTGTCAATCGTCAGCGACACGCTGACTTCCGACGTCGCCACCATGTCGACCGGGGTTTCGAGGCGGTCGAACACTTCGAAGATCCGCCGCAGGAAACCGTGCGCCATCAGCATCCGCGTCGAATGAATGTTCAGCAGCGCGATCTTGCGCTTGCATGCGATCGACTTGACGACGTTCGAACACGGCACGCTATCGGCGACGATGCGTGTGCCCGTCACCTCGGGCCGCCGTGAGTTTAGGATCAGCACCGGAACGCTCTTCTCGATCGCAGGCAGCACAGTGGCCGGATGCAGCACCTTGGCGCCGAAGTAGGCCAATTCGGCCGCCTCCGCGAATGAAATCGTCTTCACGCGATGGCCGCCCGGCAGGATCGTCGGATCGGCGGTCAGCATGCCATCGACGTCGGTCCAGATTTGAATCTCTTCGGCGCCGATGCCCGCGCCCACGATAGACGCGGTGAAATCGGAGCCGCCGCGGCCGAGCGTGGTGGTGACACCCTCGTCGGTGGCGCCGATGAACCCGCCCAGCACTACAACGGCGTCTTTCGCCAGCGGAGACACCGCGGCGGCCAGCCGCTTATACGTCTCGGGAAAATTGGGGGCGGCCTGCGTATGGCGCCTGTCGGTGAGAATGACGCGGCGCGAATCCAGGTGCGCGGCCGGCATCCCGAAATGGCGGAACGCCAGGGTCACGATGTAGCTCGATAGCCGCTCGCCATAACTCGAAATCGCGTCGATCGAACGGGGCGTCAGCTCGCCTAGCACCGCCAGGCCTTTCACCAGCTCGGTCAATTCCTGAAAATGCTCATCCAGCGTGCGGTCGAGCTCGGCGCGATGATCGAGCGGCACCACCTGCCGGGCCTCGCGCGAGTGGAAATCGCGCAAGTCGTGGAGCTGCCGGATATATTCGGCGCGGTTACCTTGCATGGCGGCCGCGGCGATGGCGAGCAATTTGTTCGTGGTCTTGCCCATGGCCGACACCACCACCACCGGCTGCCGCTGCTGGCGCGCCCGGACAATGCCGGCGACACGTTCGATGGCGGCCGCCGATTCCACAGAAGTGCCGCCAAATTTCATGACGATCATGGCTTAGAGATTCCTTCGGCCGGCTTACTCAATCCAGCATCCCTTCCGAGTGCATCAGCTCGGCGTTCAGTACCGCCGCTCCTGCGGCGCCGCGAATCGTGTTGTGCGCGAGCACCACAAACTTGTAGTCCAAAACCGGGCACGGTCGAAGCCTGCCTACAAACGCCGCCATGCCGCGCTCGCGCTCAGCGTCTTTGCGCGGCTGCGGCCGGTTGCCTTCGTGCATGTAGATGACTGGCCGGGGCGGGGCGCTCGGCAGTTTGCGCTGCTGCGGGACACTGCTGTAGCTCTCGTAGACGGCGTGCAGTTCGGCGATCGCCGGTTTGCCCGACATCTCGAGCGAAACTGTCACCGTATGCCCGTCTACCACCGCCACGCGGTTGCAGTGCGCGCTCACCCGGGCCGCCAGCGGCTCGATGTGATCGCCGCGAAACTCGCCCAGGATCTTCTGTGTTTCCTGCTGCATTTTTTCTTCTTCTCCGCCGATGAACGGGACGACGTTGCCCACAATGTCCATCGATGCCACGCCGGGATAGCCGGCACCGGAAATCGCCTGGAGCGTCGTCGCGACCACTTTCGTGATGCCGAACTGCTTGAGCGGCGCCAGGCCCATGGTCAGGGCGATCGTCGAGCAGTTGGGATTCGTGACGATCTGCCCTTTCCAGCCGCGCGCCCGCTGCTGTCCGGGCACCAGCTTCAAATGGTCCGGATTGATTTCGGGCACCAGCAAAGGTACGTCGCGCTCCATGCGGTGGTTTTTCGAGTTGGATACGACTATGTGCCCGGCCTTGGCAAAAGCCTGCTCGATCTCGGTGGCCACCGATGCGTCCATGGCGGAAAACAACAGCCGCGGCGCGTTGCCTGGCTTGGAGTCCTCGACCGTGAGATCCGCCACCGGCGCCGGCACGCCGCCTGCCAGGTGCCACGTCATCGCATCACGGTAGCGCTTGCCGGCCGAGCGGTCGCTCGCGCCCAGCCACTTCAGATCGAACCATGGGTGGCCTTCGAGAAACTTGATAAAGTGCTGGCCCACCATGCCGGTGGCGCCCAAAATGCCTACTTCGATGCGCGTCTGCATAGCTCTTTTACCATCCGTTGATACAGTTGTACAGCGTCGGCCAATTCTCGTTTCGGTACATGCTCTTCGAGCGTGTGCGCGACGTGAATAGAGCCGGGACCGATCAGGAACGGCTCGCCCCATTTCCCGTCGAACGCCGGGATATCGGTAGTGAACGCCACTACCGTGGTTTCCATGCCGTCGAGCGATCCCAGCCGCACGGGCGGGATCTCCAGAACCTCGCGCAATTCCGCCCGTCCCGCCACCGCGTGCGCCAGGGCCTGCCGGGTTTCGGCTGAATCGCTCACCAGCCTGATAAAAATCTCCGCCCGCGCCTCGTCGGCAATCACATTCGGCGCACGGCCGCCGCTGATCGTGCCGATATTGAGGGTGCTCGGCCCCAGCAGCGAGTCCACTGGCAGCGCGATGCGCCGGATCTCGGCCAGTGCGTCCAGCAGCTTGTGAATCGCCGAATCACCCAGCTCCGGATAAGCCGAGTGCGCCATCTTGCCGGCCGCCGCGACTTCATAGCGCAGCGCGCCTTTGGAGCCCAGCGCCAGCTTGTTCTCGGTCGGCTCGCCGTTGATCAGGAACTGCGCGCCGCGCGGTTGTTGAGACGCCCGGTACGCACCCGCGCTGTTGCGCTCCTCGCCCACCACGAACAGCAGGCCGAGGTTGCTCTCACCTGCTTCCAATAGCGCCTCGACGGCGGTGATCATGCAGGCAATGATGCCCTTGGTATCGCAGGCGCCGCGCCCGTAGATCTTGTCTCCGTCTTCACGCGACGCAAAGAACGGCGGCACGGTGTCCATGTGGGTCGAAAGGGTAACCGTCGGCCGGTCGCCCCACTGCGCGAACACGTTGAACCGGCGCGGCTCGACTTCCATGCGCTCTACACGCCCGCCGAAGCGCACCGCCATTGACGAGAGGCAGTCGTACAGGTGATTCCCAACGGCTTCTTCGTTGTTGGTGATCGATTCAATGTCGATCAGCGCGCGCGTGAGTGCGAAGACATCCATAAAATTCGGCTTGGGGGAGGAAACGTAAGGGAAAGAGAAGACGCGGCGACCCTGCGTGCTTCGTTCCCGATAGCGCTCCACCCGCCCTGGCAGACGAGTGACAGTGAGCCGGAATTAACCGGACTCCCCAATCGGACGGGCTCGCGCTGCCTGAGCCGATTTCGGCGGAAACCGCCGGCCCCTTTCCCCGAGCCTCCGAAGCGCAATCGGAATTCCAGCCCGGCTACTCATGGCCGCCGCACCTCTACCGCGAAGTCTCAGGATATCGAAGCCCGAAACAGCAAGTCAAATCTGTCTTAGATCAATGGTGCCGGCGCCGGATGGCCCTCAATCACTTTCTGAATGACGGCGAGCGCCTGTTGCAGCCGCGCACGCGACAGGGACGCGCCGAGACAGATACGGATCGCGCGGGGTACTGCGGTCGGATCTACCGCGAAGACCTCGGCCGAACCGACCAGCACGCTGCGCGCGTGCACCTGCGGTACGACCTCCTGCGGTTGCCGGCCTGAAGGAAGGGTTAGCCACAGGTGCGCCGCCGGATGGCGGCCGAGCGTGTCGAACCCGAAAAGCTGGCTCGCCATGTGCCATCGCCAGCGCATCTCGATTCGCTTACGTTCCATGATGCGATCGACCGTGCCGTCTTCCAGCCAGCGGGTTCCGATCGCCGACGCCAGGGGCGAAACCGCCAGCAGGCTCATGCGCACTTTTTCCGCCACGCGCTCAGCCTCGCCCGGCGGACATACCAGGAAGCCCACCCGAAGCCCGGGGAACACACCCTTCGACAGGCTGGTGACGAAGTAGCACCGTTCCGGTGCGAACGCCGCGATCGGCGGCGGCCCGCCCTGCATCAGAAACGAGTAGATGTCATCCTCCAGAATGGTCACATTGCGCCGCCGCGCGATATCCGCAATCGTCTCCCGCCGGTCTTCCGACATCACCGTGCCGGTGGGGTTCTGCAGGGTGGGAATCGTGTACAGAAGCCGGACTTTCCCGCCTGCGCAAAGGCGGTCCAGTGCCTCGGGCAACAAGCCTTCCTCGTCCATTGGTAGGCCAGCCATCTGCAGCTGCAGCTGGCTGGCAATGGTCTTGATCCCGGTGTAGGTGACATGCTCGGTGGCGATCACATCGCCCGGCCGGCTGAGCTTGGCCAGTGCCATGAGCAAGCCGTGTTGCGCGCCGTTCGTCACCACCACTTGCTCTGCGGAAACCGAGATGCCCCGGCGCATCAGCCACCCCGCCGCAATGCGCCGGTGCTCCGGCCAGCCCGCCGGCTTGGGATACACCTCCAGAAGGGTGCGCAAGTCGTTGCGCTCCAGAAGGGCCTGCCGCAGCAGTCCGGCGACAGACTCGCCCGGATCCCAGCGGATGAGGTTTTGGCTTAAATCGATCTCCCCCGAAGGGTCCTCCGAGTCCGCCTCCCGCGCAGCCACAAACGTTCCGCGACCGACTGTTCCTGTAATCAACCCCCGCTCGCGAGCCAGGGCGTAGGCCCGGCTCACGGTTCCAAGTGCGACGCCCAAGGAATCGGCCAGTTCCCGGTGAGGCGGCAACTGCGTGCCCGCCACCAGCGTCCCCTCGTTGACCGCTTCAGCCAAGGCATCGAGAATGCGCTGGGCCGTAGGGCCCGCCCGATTTTCAATTTCTGGCGCCCACATTGTACTAGATACAATAATTAACTTGATTCGATACATTGTCAATACTATTCTAGGTACAAGTTGGCTATATGTCGGCGTGCACCTCGCAAGTGCTTGGAACACCAGCCCTCCCTGAGGATCTGATCCGCTCCCAGTTGGCGCGGGTCGAAGCTCACACGCTCTTCATTCGCTCCGCCCGGATGCGCCGTTTCCTCGAATTCACCATCGAATCAGCTCTGGCCGGGCGTGCCGAGCAACTCAAAGAGTACGTGCTCGGCATTGAAGTGTTCGGACGGGCGGAGACTCACGATCCGCGTCTCGACCCGATTGTGCGGGTGGAAGCCCGCCGCCTGCGGGCGAAGCTCAGCGCATACTATGCTTCCGATGGGGCACAGGACGACCTGATTCTGGAATATCCTCGCGGGTCGTACGTGCCGCAATTTCGGATGCAGTCTATGACCCAGCGGCACACCGCTGCGCCCCTGATCGCCGTGCTTCCCTTCGCCGCCCGCCGGAGAAGCTCCTGCGCCCGCTTCGCGGATGGGTTGACGCGGGAGGTTATTCACGAGCTAGGACGCTCGGATACCGTCCGGGTCTTCTCTCGCGAAACTCGCGGGCGGGCGCGAGTCGAAGCTCTTCTGACCGGCTCGGTGCGTCAGTCGGGCCACCGGGTGCGCGTCACTGCCGAACTTCTCAGCACCGGAACCAACCAGAACCTATGGTCGGCGAACTTCATATCAGCACCTACCGACCCGGTAACGGCACAGAAGCAGATCGCCTTCGCCACCGCCCACGCTCTGCTGTCCCACTTCGACCAGCGGTAGGCGCGCTTCTCGCCTGCTCGCCTCGTCTTGTGGTAAGACGTTCGACGATTCGTAATCGAATGTCGAAAACGAAGCCCGACTATCAAGATGACCGGGACCTATATTCCGGTTTGATCCGTCTCCACATTCTGCATCACGCTGCCGAAGAGCCGATTTTCGGGTCGGCATGGCTGAAGAACTGGCGCGTCACGGTTATCGAATCAGCCCGGGAACTCTGTATCCGCTTCTGCACGGCCTTGAGAAAGAAAGGCTACCTCCCCGGCCGCGGCGGCGTCCGCCCGCGATCAGGCCGAAACCTCCCTCAAACAGACGCAATATGAAGTTGCCGTAAGTGCCGCAGAAGCCTACTTGACCCTGGTGGCAGCGGAGCAGACCACGCAAGCGGCCGAAGCTGGAGTGGCGCGCGCTGAAGTCATCGTGCGCACAACGCAGGCTTTGGTTGACGCCGAGCTACGCCCGGGGGCGGACGCGTCCCGCGCCCAAGCCGAGTTAGCCGCCGCCCGCACCCAGCTCAGTCAAGCTCGCCAGGCGGCCGGCGTCGCGCGCGCGTCGGTCGCGCAGTTCCTCAACATGGAGCCGGCGCAAATAGCCACGTCGGCAGCAAACCTCTTGCAAACGCCGCCGGAAACCGGCGTTGCGCCGCTGAATCTTGCGGCGAATCCGATCGCGCAGCAGCAAAATGCCGTGGTCGCGGAAGCGATGGCCAGGTTGCGCGTTCTCGAGCGCTCCTACTTTCCTCAGTTCTCTCTGCAAGGCAGCGCCTATGCGCGCGGCACGGGAGCCGAAACCAGCGGCCGGCTCCTCGGCGGGCTGAACGGCCTCGCGCCCACGGTTCAGGATTACGGGCTCGGCTTGACCGTTACCTTTCCGGCCATGGACCGCGCCACCATCCATGCTCGTGAAGCCGAGCAATCGGCGGCGATCCGCGCCGAAACGGCTCGTGCCCAGCAGATCGCGACCGATCTCAAGGCTCGATGGAACCGCGCCGTCGCGGTGCTCGATGGCGCCCGCAAGATTGCCTCCAATACGCCAGCTGAGCTGATGTCGGCACGCGCCGCGTTCAATCAGGCCTCGGCACGCTATCACTGAGCGAACCTTCGTGATCCGCGATCAGAATGGCAAGGCGCAATGGGTTGACGTGCAAACCGGTCCAGCCGAAGGCGATCTGGTGGAAATACAGGGTAATCTCCAGCCCGGTGACCGCGTCGTTCGCCGCGCTACGGATGAGTTGCGCGACGGCGCACCGCTGTAACGCCGGTGATCTCGTCACGAGTGGGTACTCAGTGGGTCAACCCGGCGGTCCACACCGGCTTGCTGTCGGCGTCGAGATCGCCGTCCCACTTATCGATCACCCGACCAGTGGTGACGTCGTGCAGTTCGCAGTGCGATGCCGTTTCTCCATGCAGCGGTCCATCATGGTAAGCCACCTGTTTTCCGCCGGCGTAAAACGCCCAACTGTAAAAGACCTGTTCCGACTGAAACCTCTGGATGACTTTCCCAGCGCGCCAGAGAACCAGCATTCCCGAAATCGGAAAACTCACGGTGTCTACGTTGTACTCTACAAACCAGCCGGCGGTGCCGTCGGCGGCAACCTGGGCTTGGCTGATCCCGACTTGCCCTTTTTCCTTTGGCACGACGAATCTCTGGCCGTCCGGCAGCGTAATTCCCGCCGCTCCCGACCGTACGTCGACGCTAGGCCGCGCACTTTGCCCCGGCGCGCCTGGGACCACGATCAGGCAGGCCACTAGAAAGATTGCGCCTCCCGGCCGCGTCATCACATCCGCAATTCTCTCAATCCACAAGCGGTGCGGCAAGAGCCTCTCCCTACCCCTAAGAGGGGCACCCCGGCCTGGTTCTGCGTCAGAATCCCAAAGGGCACCCCGGGGGGCCATTGACGCTGAACCGCGGGCGTGAGCAAGCGCCGCGTCAGGCGATTCCGCCGCGCAGCAGTGAGGCGGCCGTAGGCGCCGCGACCCCGGGAACGCGGCCGTTCTGCTCGGCTTCGGGCACCTTATCACCCTCGCCGGGCGCCAGGAACAGGTTGGCGTCAACACCGTGCTGGCGCGTGTAGAGATCGTAGTAGCGGCCACCGAGCGCGTAGAGAGAGTCGTGCGTGCCGCGTTCGACGATGCGGCCGTCTTCGACCACCAGGATCTGCTCAGCGCGGCGAATGGTGGACAGGCGATGCGCGATCACGAACGTGGTGCGGCCTTCCATCAGATAGGCGAGGCCCGCCTGAATAGCGGCTTCCGATTCGGAATCGAGGCTCGACGTGGCCTCGTCGAGGATCAGGATGCGCGGGTTGGCCAGGATGGCGCGAGCAATCGACACGCGCTGGCGCTGCCCGCCCGATAATTTCACGCCGCGCTCACCCACGATGGTCTCGTACTTCTTTTCGAATTTCTCGGCGAACTCATCCACGCGGGCGATGCGGCAGGCCTCCGTTACCTCGTCGTCGGTGGCGTTTGGCCGCGAGAACTTGATGTTCTCGCGAATCGTGCCGTCGAACAGGAACGTATCCTGCAGAACCACGCCCAGTTGCGTGCGGTAGGAATCGAGGCGCACCGTACCGAGGTCAGTGTCATCCACCTGAATGACGCCTTCGGTCGGCTCATGAAATGCCGCGATCAAACTGATGATAGTGGATTTGCCAGAACCCGACGGCCCGACCAGCGCTGTGGCGGTGCCAGGCCGCGATTCGAAGCTGACATCGTGCAGGACCGGCTTTCCCGGATCGTAGCAGAAGGTTACATGGTCGAAAGAAACCACGCCTTGGATCGGGCCGATGCGCCGGGCGCGCTGCGGGTCTTCGTCTTCCGGTTTCTCGTGCAGCACTTCCTGAGTGCGGTCGAGGCCCGCCAGCGCTTCGGTGATCTGCGTGCCGATTCCGACGATCTGAAACACAGGCGCCACCAGGAACGCCAGGAACGCCGTGAACATCATGAAGCCGCCCAAAGTAAGCGTGCCGGCGAAGATCTGGCGCGCGCCCAGGAACATGACGACCGCGCCGACGATACCCATCAGCACCGTAGCCGAGAGGCTCATCAGCGACATGGCGGTGAGTGACTTCATGACATTCTCCAGAAGCCGCTGCACGCCGCCCGAGAAGACCTCGGCTTCCTGCTTTTCGGCGTGGTAGCCTTTCACCACGCGCACGCCTGCCAGCGATTCGGTGAGCCGGCCGGTGACGTCGGCGTTGATCTTGCCGCGTTCGCGAAAGATCGGCCGGATACGCGTGAACGCTTTTTTCAACACCAGCGCGAACACGGTAATGAACAGCAGGCAGGTGCCGGTGAGCAACGCGCTGACGCGGAGCAAAACCACCAGGGCGATTAATGCCGTGAGGAGGCCGCCGATGAATTCCACGAGGCCGGTGCCGATCAGGTTGCGAACGCCTTCGACGTCGGTCATGATGCGCGAAACCAACACGCCGGCCTTGTTCGCGTCGTAGTAAGCCACCGGCAGTCGCCCCACGTGCTCCTGCACGCGGCGGCGTAGCTGGGCGATCAGACGCTGGCCTTCGATCGATAGCAGTTGGGTCAGAGTAAAGGAACTGACGCCCTGGATGAGCGTCGCGAACACGACGGCCAGCACCAGCGGCAGCAGCAATTGCACCTGGTGCTTGCCGATAATGTTATCGACCAGGACCTTGGTGGATCCGGGCAGCACCAACCCCATGATGCTCCGGATGATGGTGAGGAGGAGGCCGACGGCCAGAAGCTTGCGGCGTGGGCGCACCAGCTCCTGTAGGAGCGGCAGAACGCTGCGCAGGTGTTCACTCGGTTTCTTCTTGGGCTTGACAGGGGCCACGGGTTCGCCTTCTGCTGCCACGCCGGCGGCCAGACCGCCAGCGCTACTCTCTCAGGGTAGCCGGGTCAGGGGTTTCGCGCCACTAGCCGGAAAGGCAGGTAAGCAGCAAGCCAGGCATCTCAGCCGCGCTGTGGACTTGCAGCACCGGGAAGCCGGCGGCTCGCGCGCTGGCGACTCCCGCCGCTGAATCTTCCACAACCAGCGGAGTCTGGGCGTCCAGCAATCGGGCGGCCAGGAGATAGGGATCGGGAGCGGGCTTGATTCGCCGCACGTCTCCGCCGCAGACCAGTGTGCGAAAATACCTGCGCAGGTTTCGGACCTCCAGCGGCGGCTCGATTTCCATTCGCGAACTCGAGCTCACCACCGCCAGCTTATACTCGCCGTGCAGCCGGTCCAGCAAACTTGGCAGCGCCGGGGAAAACTCCGGGTCTTGGATACGCTTCCGAAATAATTCGCGTTTCTCCTCGTATTTCGTCCACAAAGTTTCCCAGGGAAGCGGGGGGCGCGCCTCGGAGGCCAGAGCCTGGAGCATGATCCGGTCGTCCACACCCGCATAACGCCGGCGATACTCCTCCCATGCGAGCTTTATCCCGAACGGCGCGAGCACTTCAGCCCAGCAGGCGCAATGCAGCGGCTCGCTATCGAGCAGCACGCCGTCGAAATCGAAAAGGATGGCGTCATAGCGGGGCATCAGGAAGGAATTTCAGGGTAACACGCGGCTTCGATTGTGATATCGTACTGATTCAGAAAAGACATGCCAACTGAATCCGAACTCCAAGCCGAACTCGAGCGCCTCCGCGCGGAGAACGAATCGTTGAAGCGTCCCCGCGGCCAGATGTCGCTGAAGGTCAGCGAAAAGGGTGCGCTGTCCGTCTACGGGATGGGCCGGTTCCCGGTCACACTCTACCGCGAGCAGTGGGAAAAGCTGCTGGAAATGAAGGACGTCATCCTGCACTTCATCCAGGAGAACGACCGCCTGCTCAAGAAGAAAGAATAGCGCCGCGGGGATGGAAGAGCCGTTCGAAGCGAAAGGGGTGCGCGGCTTCCTGCACCGCCCCGATCGTGTGAACGGCCATGCCTTGGCATTAACGCACGGCGCCGGCTCCAACTGCAGAGCGCCGCTGCTGGCGAGGCTGGCCCACGGGTTCGAAGAAGCCGGCTTTATAATCTTGCGGTATGACCTGCCGTTCCGCCAGCAGCGGAAAAGCAGTCCGCCGTTTCCCGCAAACGCCGAGAGAGATCGCGAAGGAATTGCCGCCGCGGCAGAAGTTTTGCGCGGCATGGCGAGCGGACGCATCTTTCTGGGCGGACATTCGTACGGCGGAAGACAGTCCGCCATGCTCGCGGCTGCGCGTCCAGACGTGGCGTCGGCGCTTTTGCTGCTCTCCTATCCTCTACATCCGCCCAAAAAACCGGAACAGACGCGTACCTCATTCTTCCCGGAACTGCAGATTCCGGCGTTGTTCGTGCACGGCACCAAGGACCCGTTCGGCTCGATTGAGGAACTGCGCGTCGCCATGGATCTGATTCCCGCGCGCACGGATCTGCTGACGGTCGAGGGCGCCGGGCATGATCTGGCACGCGCCGGCGATCTGAGTGTGGAAATTATCGAGCGGCTGGAAGCGCTGGGGCTGGCGGTGTAACCCACTTGCGAGTGGGCGCATGCTATGCTGATGATAATTTCCCCGAGGGCTTCACTTATGCGCGCATACCGCTACCAGACTCCTCACGGGATCGAAGTCACGCGCAGCATTTCCAGGGCCAATTTTCGAAAGGGCCTGAAGTCTTTGCTGCGCGATCTGGACCGTCACCGTGGGATTTACCTTTCTTCGGGATACGAGTATCCCGGAAGGTATTCGCGCTGGGACATCGCCTCGACGCGGCCGCCGCTGGAGATCGTCTCGTATGACCGCGAGGTCCAATTCCGCGCATTGAACGCGCGCGGCGAAAAGATTGTGGAAATCCTACGGCCAGTCCTGGCTGGGCATCCCCATTGGGACGATTTTTCCGCAGAGCCAGGGCTCTTGCGGGGGCACTTAAAGCCGTTGCCTGCACTGTTTCCCGAAGAGAAGCGCAGTAAGCAGCCGTCGGCGTTTTCGGTGCTGCGGGCACTGATCGAAGAATTCCGCGGCGAGGAGGACTCGCGACTCGGGCTCGTGGGTGCGTTCGGATACGATTTGCTGTTCCAGTTTGAACCGATCGAAAAGAAACTGCCGCGGAACGGGCACAAGGACCTGCACCTATTTCTCTGCGACGACATCTGGTTCATGGACCGGAAGAAGGAACAGATCGAGCGCTTTCAGTACGACTTCGCGCGCGACGGCGTCTCGACCGAATCGTTGCCGCATGACGGCGCGGCTGTGGCGCGTCCAGCTAAGCGGAAGCCGGGGCCAATCACCTCAGACCATGCGCCCGAAGAGTACATGGCTAACGTGGAGACCGTCCGCGAGGGCATGCGGCGCGGCGATTATTACGAAGTCGTACTGCGCCAGACCTTCCAGACGCCATACTCGGGCAAGGCTTCGGAGTTGTTCGAGCGCGTGCAGCGCGCCAGCCCCAGTCCTTATGAATTCCTGCTCCAATTTGGCGATGAGCAACTGGTAGGTGCTTCGCCGGAAATGTTTGTGCGGGTGGAAGGGCATCGGGTGGAGACATGCCCGATCTCGGGCACCGCGCAGCGCACGGGCGACCCCTTGCGCGACGCGGAAAACATCCGCGAACTGCTGAAGTCGACCAAGGAAGAATCGGAACTCACGATGTGCACCGACGTGGATCGCAACGACAAATCGCGCGTCTGCGAGCCGGGCACCGTGAAAGTGATTGGACGGCGTCTGATCGAGTCATATGCCGGTGTGTTCCACACGGTGGACCATGTGGAAGGAATTCTCCAGGAAGGCTTCGATTCGCTCGACGCGTTTCTGAGCCACATGTGGGCGGTGACCGTGATCGGCGCGCCGAAAAAAGCCGCCGCGCAGACCGTCGAGCGGCTCGAGAAGAATGCCCGCGGCTGGTATGGCGGCGCGGTCGGCATGCTCACGCTCAACGGCGATATCAACACCGGCATTCTGATCCGGACCACTTATCTGCGCGATGGTATGGCCACTTACCCCGTCGGAGCGACTTTGCTCTACGATTCGGTTCCTGCCATGGAGGAACGCGAGACGCGGCTGAAAGCCACCGGGTTCTTCCGGACGCTGGGCGCGGTCGAAGCAGCCGCCGCTCCAGCGACAGTCGAGCGCGAGCCGGTTGGCTCAGCCGCCAAGCTCCTGCTGGTTGATAATGACGATTGCTTCATCCATACGCTGGCCAACTACGCGCGGCAGACCGGTGCGGAAGTGGTGACCTACCGTGCAGGGTTCCCGTCCGAGCTGATTTCGCGAATCGCGCCGGGTCTGATCCTGATCTCGCCGGGGCCGGGCCGGCCGGCGGATTTCGGCGTGCCCGATGTTGTGAAGACCGCAGTGCGGCTGGGCGTGCCGGTATTCGGTGTCTGTCTGGGGCTGCAGGGGATCGTCGAGGCGTTCGGTGGAGAACTGGGAGTGCTCGATTACCCGATGCACGGCAAGCCGTCGAAAATCCGCCACCGCGGAATCGGTGTGTTCGAGGGGCTGCCGCAAGAATTCCTGGTGGGCCGCTATCATTCTCTCTTCGCGCGGCGCGAGACCTTTCCGGCGTGCCTAGAAATCACCGCGGAGACCGAAGACGGAGTTATTATGGGGGTGCGTCACAGGGAACTGCCGGTCGAGGCGGTTCAATTCCACCCGGAATCGATCCTTACGGCGGAAGGAAATCACGGGCTGAAACTGATGGAGAACGCCGTCCGGCTCGGAAAGGCAGCAAAGACCGTGGCGTAAAGGCGGTGCTTTGTGCGCGTCGTCAAGTACGTCGGAATTGCCCTCGTTTTATTGGTCCTGATCGCGGTCGCGGTCCCGTTTCTCATAGACGCCAACACGTTCCGGCCGCGGCTCGAAGCCGCGCTCACGGATGCCCTCGGCCGCCCGGTGAGGGTGGGGAATCTCACGGTCGCTTTGTGGTCGGGCGGCGTGACGGCCGAAGATCTTTCTATCGCCGACGATCCAGCATACAGCCGGAGTCCCTTCCTGCAGGCGAAATCGTTGAAGCTCAGCGTTGAGTTAATGCCGCTGATTTTTTCGCACACGCTGAATGTCACCGGGCTGACAATCGATCAGCCGGCCGTCGTGCTGCTGCAAGCGGCGAACGGCGCGTGGAATTTCTCGAGCATGGGCGGCAAGCAGAAGCCAGAACCGGCCGCGCCGCCGCCGGCAAGCGAGCCTATGGCCATTTCGGCGAAGCTCGTGAAGATTACCAACGGCCATTTCGCGCTCGGGCAGGCGAACAGAAAGACGAAGCCACTGGCGCTGGACAATGTCAACATCGAAGTACAGAACTTCGCGCCGCGAGCCGTGTTTCCATTTTCCTTCTCAGCCCAGGTTGCCGGTGGCGGCAAGGTGAGCCTCGATGGCAAAGCCGGCCCGATCCCCGAGTCCGACGCAGCGATGACGCCGGTCGAAACCAGTTTCCACGCCGTTCAACTGGACATCGCGCGCACCGGAGTGGTTGAGCCGTCGACAGGTATGGCGGGGCTGATTTCCCTGGATGCGCAGGGCACTTCCAATGGCGAGACGATCGCGCTCAAAGGTCATCTCAAGGGCGAGAGGCTGAAGCTGGTGAAGAGCGGATCGCCCGCGGGGAGGCCGATCGATTTCGATTTCGACGTCAGTCATGACTTGCGCAAGCGCACCGGCCGGCTACGGCGCGGCGACGTTCATTTCGGCAGCGCCCCCGCCTCGCTCACCGGTACCTACGACCTGCGCGGCGAAACGGCGGTGTTGAACATGACGTTTTCGGGGCTCAGCATGGCGGTGGATGAGCTGAAGCAGTTGCTGCCCGCCGTGGACGTAGTGTTGCCCGCCGGTTCGTCGCTGCAGGGCGGTGCGGCGCTGGCCAAGCTCACATTCCAAGGGTCGGCGGACCGGCTGGTCACCACTGGCTCTCTCGGGCTGAGCAACACTCGGTTGGCCGGCTTCGATCTCGGGACGAAGCTCAAGGTGATCGGGATGCTGGCCGGAATTCCCAGTGGGCCAAACACGGAGATCCAGACGCTGGGCGCGGAGGTCAAATCCTCTCCGGAAGGCACAACGATCGACAATTTTCGGTTGATCGTGCCGACCATCGGGCAATTGACTGGAGCGGGAACCATCAGCCCCGCCCGAGCGCTCGATTTCCAGATGCGCGTGACCCTGCACACATCGGGCATGGTGATGGCAGCGCTGGGACAGAAGGGAGACACGAGCGTTCCCGTGCTGATTGGTGGGTCCGAGTCCAACCCGAGTTTTAAGCCTGACGTGAAAGCCATCACGCAGCAGAAGATTCAGGGCATCACGGGCAACAGTGACATCGGCAAAACCGCAGGCAGTATTCTGGACAACTTGTTCGGCGGCAAGAAAAAGTAGTGAGGCCGGGAAGCGCCCCGCCTGGCGGACCGTGTCTAGCCCGCCACCAATTTAAGAAGGCCTAGTAGAATCACCAGAACCGCTGCCACGACAAGCGCCGGCCCCATCCGACGGGGCGGACCGGCCTCTGTCGGCGCGACCGCTTCGTTGTGCTCCGGTTCTGCCAGCTGTAGCAACTCCCGCGCCGCCGATTCCTGTTCGAAGGCGCAAGGGTCCCAGTCCAGCAGCGCAATCTCTTTCTCAATATGCGCCCGCAGGTCGGCGCCCTGGCGGGGAAGACCGGAGGCCCGTTCCGGAGGGAGCGTCTCGCGAATCTGTTCATAGGCCGGCCCGAATGGATTCACAACCATGGCAAAACCGAGGCTATTAGCGATTCTTGCGGCGGCCCGCACAATCCGGATCAGAACCGGCTCTTGGCCGGCGCTGGAATTGTAGCGGCTGGCCGCCAGCCGGAGATCTTCAGGCAGATTCCACTTCCGGGCCAGCCACTCTCCAGCTTCATACCGGTCCATGCCGAACAGATTGCGCTCCTCGTCCAGCAGGTTGAACGGCAACCCGCTTTGCAGTGCTTCGGACTGAACCTGCAACAAGCGGGGATAATCGACGGGATACGCCACCATCAGGCCGAGGCACCCTATGTCGTGCAGCAGCGCCGCCGCGTAGGCCGTGTCTTCCGAGACGGCTTCGCAGCCAGCGATCCTTTCGGCCACGAGGGCGCAGGACACACTGTAGCGCCAGTAAGCACGCAGGTCCTCCACCATCAGGAGGCCCTTTACGTAGGTGCGGCTGATCGCTGCGAGCGCGAGCGTGCGGATCCTCCGGACGCCCAGCAGGGTCACGGCTTGATCGAGAGTGGTGACATCGGTCCGAATCGCGAACAGCGCGGAGTTGGCGTGGCGGATGATTTCCGCCGAGAGCGCGGGATCGGATCGAAGAAGGTGGGTCAGGCTGGCGATGCCGGTCTGGTCGTCAAAGGAAAGGTGAAGCAGCTTGGTCGCCACCGGCGGAAAGGCCGGGACTTGCAAGAGCACACCAGTATTCATGGCTCAATGTCCCCCAGAAGCTATCGGCAGCGGTGCCTGCGAAGTTTAGGGGACCAGCACCAGACCGGATGGCAATTCTTCACCAAAGATGCGGCCGAGCGTGCGGTCGTCTTCTTCTTCGCCCTCCAACACGGCCAGCAAGCGGTCCGCGTGCGGAAGCGCTTGCAGCTTGTGCCTGGCGGACTCGCGGACGGCGGGTGCCAAGTCGCGTGTCGGGTCCTCGGTGTGGCGGGCAATCGAAGCTAGTGCGTCACCCGCAGCAGGCACCTTTAGCAAAGTCTCGACCCAGCGGGTGACCGCGGCGGGCGGGACCACCAGGTTGATCGGCCCATAGAACAGATGGCGCGCGCCGAGGCGCGACAGGCACCACAGCTCGCTCTCTTTGAAATCGCCTGCCTTCACGCGCTTGATGAGTGCTTCGCCCAGCTCAGTCTTGGTGCCGATCGGCAACAATTCCAGGCTGGAGGCGGTGCGCCACATCTCACGGAGGAGGGAAGCATTGAGGCGCTGCGGTTTCTTGTTGCCGCGCTGCAGCAGGTTGCCGGAGAGGCGCTGGTAAATATCGGCTTGTTGGTTGCGATTGAGGCCCCCGGCGACGCGGCCCCAGAAGATCCACCAGTCGATTTCGCACTGCACCTGGTTGCCATAGGTGACGCCGCCGGCAAAGAGCCGCCGAGCTTGTTCTATGCGGAAATCGTCGCCGGGATAACCGAAGCCTGGGCGCAAGCAGAAGCCGCACAAATTGAGCCAGCGGATTTCGTAGGCTGGACTTTTCTTGCGGCCGTCGGCGGCGGGGAGAAACACGTCGGCCATCTGACGGATCGCCGACAACGGCCAGGAGTTCTTGCCCAACCCCATGGTTTGCTCCAGCTTCGCCGGCAGTTCCTCCGGAGCGATGGGGGCTTTTGCCGACTGCGCAAACACAGCCGCGATCAATTCGAGGGAGGATTTCAGCGCATGCTCGCTGACCACTGCCGCCGCCTTACGTTCGCCGGGTTGCTCGGCGGCCGCTTTGCGCAACTCGAACTGGAGGCGCCAGCGGTTGTCGCTGATTTTCGACTCGCACCAGGTCTCGAGTGTGCCGATCTCGGTCAGACGTGCGCCCAACTTCACCGGGATAAACCGTTCTTCGGCCTTCTTGCCGAAGCGGATCACGGCGTGGAGCGGCGCGTGCATATGCAAGCCGGTGTCGCCGGACGAAAACTCCGCGAGGTCGCCGAGTTTGTCATCGGTGCGCGTCAGCGAACTGTAGAGCCGGAACGAGACAGGGCGGTTGGCGACGAGTTGCAGCGCTTCATTATCGATTTCCACCGCGGCGCCCTCTTCAGCTCCGCGCGGCACCAGGCACACAGCTGAGATCTTGCCGTCGCGCGGCTCGCCGATCCCAATAAAATAAGTGCGTGGCAGACCTCCGCGCACCAGCACGCCGCTGCCGGTTGCGCGCACATAAGAGTAATATGCCGCGCCGCGCGCCACGGCCAGATCCAGCTCGGTGTTCTCCAGGATTTCCGGCCGGTTGCCGTACCAGCGACCGACGACATCGGCCAGCCGCTGCTGCAGGACTTCGGGAATGAAGAAGCCGCCATTAAACAGAATGGCATCGGGGACCTGGCCGGCGCCCTCGAGGAATGCATTCAGATGCCGCGTAATGGCGGCGTCGGAGACGTAGGGCAGGCCGAGTTCGCGAAATAGACTGCGCTTTTCCTCCTTCGGCGCTTCGCCGCGCTCGGTGAACGGCAAAAATCCTTCCAGCGCGAGTTCCAGGGCCTCTTCGCGCCGGATTTCGCTTTTCAGCGTTTTTCCGATGAGCGCCGAGCCCGAACCAAGCACGGTGATCTCGACGCTTTGGCGCGAGGGGTCGATGAGCAGGATCTCTTTTGCAGCCGAACACTGGCGGCGGAGACCGCTGCGTTGCCGGATCGACAGTTGCGCACCAAGCTTGGCTTCCACCAACCAGGCGAACGTCAAATCCAGGTTGTCGCCGCCGAGCAGCAGGTGCTTTCCGACGGCCGTGCGCGTGAAGTTGACCAAGTCTCCCTGGCGCGAAACGCGAATCAGGCTGAAATCGCTGGTGCCGCCGCCCACGTCGCAAACCAGCACGATTTGGCCGTCGAAGAGCTTTTTCCGCGATTGCGCGAGGTTGTTCGCGATCCAGGAATAGAAGGCCGCGGCCGGCTCTTCGAGCAGGGTGAGGCGCTCCACGCCGGCGTCACGCGCCGCCATGACGGTGAGTTCGCGAGCTTCCTCGTCGAAAGACGCGGGGACGGTGAGCACAATGTCTTGTTCGGCAAGCGGCGCGCCTTTCGCCTTGTCCCATTCTTCACGGAACTTGGCCAGGTAGCGGGCCGATACCTCCACCGGGGAGAGGACACGCCCGGTCTCGGGAGAGTCCCAGGGCAGGATCTTCGCCGTGCGATCCACATCGGGATTGGAGAGCCAGGACTTGGCCGAGTGGACCAGGCGCGTCGGCACCAGTGCGCCCTGCTCGCGCGCATAGACGCCTACAGGCTGGCCGTCTTCGAGGAATAAGAACGACGGGAGCGTCCGGCGCGGCTCGACTCGTCCAGCGGCCACCAGTTGGGGCGTCTCGAAGACGCGGACAGGAGGAAAATCGCGGTCTTCCGCTTCGCGCTCGTCGATGTACGCCAGGGCCGAGTTGGTCGTGCCCAGGTCGATGCCGATTTTCATTTTCTTATGCCGTCGCCACGCGCTCGCGTACGTTGAATTCGAGCTTCCAGCGGCGATTGTCGCGAGCGACGCACCACAGCTGTAACATTCCGGTTTCTGTAATAACCGTCTCGAACGAGACCGGCACGACTTCCGCTGAAGACTCGCCGGCGCCGAACGTGACTTCCATGGGTGACAGCTCTTCGAGCTCGCCGCCGAAGTCTTCGATCAGGTTGCCGGGCTGGTCGTTCTTGCGCGTCACCGAGGTGAAAAAACGAAATTCGGCTGGCTCACCAACCACCAGACCGAATTCGCGGCCGGGAATGCGCACGTCGGTACCTTCTTCCATGCCGAATGGTACGACGGTGAGCGCCTTGAGCGGGGCAGTGAATCCAGGAGCGGCGGGCATAGCGCTCTCGATTCCGACGTAGTAGGTGCGGGGCACGCCGCCGCGAATGCGGACGCCGCGGCCACGCCGCGCCAGGCCGTGATAGGCAGCCCCACGGGCTACGGCATGCATCAGATCTTC
>Ga0126371_10000709_pt1 | contig 27908 bp, 31 predicted proteins | sample PanSoiMetaPlot_4_FD_110145 | JGI IMG/M metagenome (GOLD analysis project Ga0126371, IMG submission 110145) | Tropical forest soil microbial communities from Panama - MetaG Plot_4 | ecosystem: Environmental > Terrestrial > Soil > Tropical forest > Bulk soil | place: Panama | collected 2016-02-17 | reverse complement strand
GAGCGGGCTGCGCCGGATCGGGCTCAACCGCGCCGCGTCGGCGACCCGCCGCCAGAATGCCTGCAAGGCCGACTTGGCGCCGGCGGCGCCGTCGGCAAAGCCGCTGGCCAGCACGACGGCATTCATCGCGCCGGCCGACGTGCCCGATATGCCGTCGATGCGCAGCCACGGCTCGTCCATGAGACGGTCGAGCACGCCCCAGGTGAAGGCGCCGTGCGATCCGCCGCCCTGCAGCGCGAGATCGACGAGCACGGGCTCGCGCGCCGCGCCGGCACGTCGCTCCTGTTCCTTCACGGGCCTGGTCGCCATGGCGGACTCCGGCTGGTGTGCGCGCGCTTCACCGCGAATTCCGAGAGGCCTTGGGTGTCTCCAAAGCACGTCCCGCATGCCGCCGGCAAGAAGGCCGACGCCAGGATCATCCCCGATATGGTGAGCGTTTGCCTTAAGCTGCCACCGGCAAATCAAGATGTTGTCGCTCAAGCTGGCAAAGGCCCGCGCCGAGCCGCCTCGCGCAGCTTTTCATCGACGGCGCCCGCGACGTGGCTACCTCGATGTGCGTTGCTTGCGTTCGCCGCCGGGTCGGTTCCAGATGATCTGCGCCTCGGCGGCCATTTCAAGTTCCAGGGCCCGCGAAACGACGGTCAGGCGCTGGTCCTGGTCATCGATCTGCCGAGCTTGGGCGTACAGTTCCCTCGCTTCGGCTCTCAGTTGGTCTGGATTGGGCATGGCAACGCACCTGCAGTGCACCCGCGGCGTGAACATCGCTAGGCGCTGTTTGCTTCAATGAATCATACGGGCGGCCGGCAGCGGCGGACCGCACGGCCTGGCCTCGCCTCACGCCGCTCTGACATCCGGCCTCCACGCGAAGGTCAGCCAGGCGATGCCGTGGCAGATGAGATCGATTCCGAGGAGCAGTCCCAGGACCCAGAGCCCGCTCGCGGGCCATCGCGCCAGAATGATCAGGCCCGCGATCGCCCCCAGCGCGCCCGAGATGACCATGATCCAGCCGACGTCACGCCAAAGGCGCAGGCCCATGAAGATGCGGAGCAGACCGGACACGAGCAGCACCAGGCCGAGCACCCAGGTCAGGACCAGGGCGCCGGAAAGCGGCTGGGTGACCAGCATGAAGCCGAACGCGAGGTACAGGATGCCGAGGAAGATCTGCCACAGGAAACCGCCCCACCCTTTCGTCCAGAAGGCGTGAACGATCTCGAACGCGCCGGCGATGATCGCCATGATGCCGATGAAGATCGCGCTGATGATGGTCGCGGCCATGACGTCGCCGAGGATGAAGAGGCCCGCGAGCAGAAGGACGACGCCCAGGAGCACGCGCACCCACGTCGGCGGCGGCGCCAGCCCGGCGCCTGCTGAGCTTGCCATGAAGGTCATATCGTTCTCCTCGATCCGGCGTGAACGCCTGCCTGACCGGCCATCGGGAGGATCGGCGCCAACGCCGTGGTGAGCGTATCGCTTTGAGCGGACGCATTCGTTGGAGCTCGCATTGGACTTCTCCAATGCAGCGACTCGCATTGTACCTGCAACCTGCACTTCGCTGCCCACAATGTGACGGTTTTGCGGCTCGATTGCTGATCGACGCGTGCCACCGGACATGACGATGGTTTCCTTTCCGACACATCGCGATGAAAAGGTATTGCTGGCTGGCAAAAGGTATCTCGGGCCGCAGGATCAAAGGTCTCGGTGCGGCATTGCCGCCTTGAGTCGCGAATGGGGCACAACCTTGCACAACTCTGCGTGATTGCGCGCGCGATCGCGCAACTGCGTCTTCGCGTGCCGATTGTGCGATTCAAGGGCGATGACGGGGCGACATCCGGTGTCGCCGGGGGATGCTCTGAAAAGAAATCGAAAAGGAAGGTGCCATGCGCAAACTGTGCCTGACATGGACCGCGACACTTGCGGTCATGCTCTCGGTATTGGGTGCAATGATCGGCGGCCGTGCGCAGGCCGCCGTGATCGAGCCCAACGCGCTGCAGACGGCAGCACATCAACTTGCTGTCGTGGAAGACGTCGGGTTCTTCTGGAGAGGACGCCGTTACTGCTGGTACTTGAACGGCTGGCGCGGCCCCGGTTGGTATCGGTGCGGCTATCGCTGGCGCCGCGGCTTCGGCTGGGGCGGCCCGCGCGGATGGCGCGGTTGGACCCCGGGTCGCCGACCCGGCATCAACCGCCCGGGCATCAACAGGCCGGGCGTCAATAGACCGGGCGTCAACCGTCCAGGCGGCAATCGGCCAGGCGGCAATCGGCCAGGCGCGAACAGGCCAGGTGGCAACCGTCCGGGGGCGGACCGGCCAGGCGGCAATCGTCCCGGCACGAGCGGCACGGGAGCTGGCGCCGGCGGCAACCGACCCGGCATTGGCGGCGGAGGCGGTAACCGACCCGCCGTTAGCGGCGGTGGCGGCGGCCGCGGCGGTGGCGGTGGCGGCGGTCGGGGCCGCGGAGGCGGTGGCGGCGGTGGCGGAGGCGGCGGCAACCAGCCCTGAGTGAACCCGACGTTATGATGCACGCGGCGCCGATCTCGGGTTTACCCGAGATCGGCAATATCGACGCGCAAGCACCCATAGCCCGGGCTACGCGCTGACATTTTCGATTCCGCAGCAACGCAATACGCTCTAGATTGAGCGGAACTTGCATTCCGGCACGGCGAGCAGGCCACGACGCTGATCATCTTTTGCAAGGATGGTCACACTCCCGCGCGTCGCGCCGACGGGAGGATTTCATCATGGCCATCGGCGCTTGGTCTGCGGGCTTCGCCGCCCAGCAGATGCCCGTGTCGGACGGCACGCAATACGTTCGCGTCGGCGGCAAAGGGCCCGCCGTCCTGCTGCTGCATGGCTTCGGCGACACCGGCGACATGTGGGTGCCGCTCGCGAACGCACTGGTGAAGGATCACGCGGTCGTCGTTCCCGACCTGCGCGGGATGGGTCTCTCCTCGCATCCCGAAGGCGGCTACGAAAAGGTCGCGCAGGCGCGCGACCTCGCCGCCATCCTGGATCGGCTCGGGTTCACGCAGGTCGCGCTCGTCACCCACGACATCGGCAACATGCTGGGCTACGCCTTTGCGGCGCTGTTCCCGCAGCGCGTGACGCGATGGGTCGTGATGGACGCGCCGCTGCCGGGGATCGGCCGCTGGGACGACCAGTTGAAGAACCCGAAGACCTGGCATTTCAACTTCCGCGGCCCCGACGTCGAGCGGCTGGTCGCCGGCCGCGAGCGCATTCTGCTCGACCGCTTCTACAACGAGCTCTCAGCCGACCCGTCGCGGATCGACGAGGCGACGCGGGATCACTATGCGGCGCTCTATGCGCGCCCGTCGGCCATCCACAACGCCTTCGGCGGGCAGTTCGCCGCTTTCGCGCAGGACGCCGTCGACAACCAGCGGCTCGTCGCCAAGGGCAAGCTGGAAATGCCGGTGCTGGCGATCGGCGGCGATCATTCCTATGGCGCGCAGCTCGCGGCCGAGGTCGCCTTCGCGGCCGCGGACGTGCGCGCCGCAGTGATCAAGGACTCCGGCCACTGGATCATGGAGGAGCAGCCGGAGCAGGCCGTAGGCATCATCCTTTCATTCCTGCGGCGCGAATGAATCCGGCTTAAACGCGCCGCGCCCACCAGAGCGCCAAGGGGCCGAGCAGAATCGAGCCCGCGAGCACGGCGAACATGGCGGACCACGCCGACGCACTATCCGGACCTCCGGCGAGGTCGAGCACGGCGCCGGCACCCCATGCGCCCAGCGCAGATAATCCGAAGCCCACCGTCGTGTGCATCGCCATCGTGGCGCCTTTGTGCGAGGCCGACGCGCTCATGGTCATCCCGGACGTGAGCGCGCCGGAGTCGGACGGGACCGTGAGTGCGTAGATCAGCAAGAGCACGAGCAGGAGCGGCAGCGAAGAGGAGACCGAAGCTGCGATTGCGATCGCCGTGGCCGCCGATGAAATCATCAGCACCACGAGGGCGCGGTAGCGTCCGAAAATCAGCGCCGCTTCATTGCCGAGGATGCTCGCCGGCATCGCGAGCAACGAGAACACGACACTCACGGTGGTGGGGCCGAGCCAAGCCGGCTCGCCGCGGCGGGCGACGATGAACGTCCAGAAGGCGACGATCCAGGTGCGGATGCCGAAGAGCTCGAAGCAATGCGCACCGTAGCCGAGCACGTAACCCATTGCGGCGCGATTGCGCAGCACCGGACCGAAATCGAGCAGGCGCCGCTGTACGGGCAGCGGTTTGACCGCGGGCATCGCAATGCAGGCCGCCACCATGAGCAGCGGACCCATCCCGGTGATGAAGAAGGCGAAGCGCCAGCCGAGCATGTCCGCCGCGATCTGCGCGACGAGAAAGGACAATCCGACGCCGAGCGAGAAGCTCGACGTGTAGAGCGTGACGCTGCGGGATGCGTCGCCGGGCGGCAACCGGTCGGTCATCGCCTTCAGCCCCGGCATATAGGCGCCCGCGAATCCGACGCCGACCAGACCCCAGATCGCCGTCGCGGACCACAGGCCATCGGCAAACAGCCCGACGGCCACGGTCGCAAGTCCCGTCGCGACCGATCCGACGAGCAGGATCAGGCGCGCATCGACGCGGTCGGTCAGCGTCGTCAGAAAGGGAACCGCCAGCATGTAACCGAACGAGAACGCGCTCGCCATCATGCCGGCCTGCGTGGCGCTGAGCCGCCAGAGCGGGATGAGATGCTGCGCCATGATGGCGGGCAGCGCGACGTGCGGCAGCAGGTTCCCGATCTGGCCGACGCACATTGCGACGACGAGGGAGCGATCAGTCAGGCGCATCGGACCTGAATAACATGGCCGCAACGAACACCGCCACGAGGCCGCCGACGATCTGCGCCGCGATGAAGGCGAGCACGCCCGCGGGCGCGATGCCCGCATAGGTGTTCGACAGCGCGCGGGCGATCGTCACGGCCGGATTAGCGAAGGACGTGGATGCGGTGAACCAGTAGGCGGCGGTGATGTAGAGCCCGATCGCATAGGCCGAGCGCGTGCCCAGGATCGTCAGCAGCAGGCCGAAGGTGGCGACGAACTCCGCAAACCATTGGCCGGTGCCGGAGCGGACGGTCGCGGACACCTGCCACAGCGGAAGCTCGAACATCGCGTGGGCGGACAGCACCCCGAGAATGCCGCCGGCCACCTGCGCAACGATGTAGATGACCATGGCGCTCGCCGGCAATTCACGGCGCAGCGCGAGCGCGATGGTCACCGCAGGATTGAAGTGCGCGCCCGACACCGGGCCGAACATGAGAATCAGAACGGTGAGAATCGCGCCGGTCGGGATCGTGTTGCACAGGAGCGCGAGCGCGCCATTGCCGCCCGCGAGCTTGGCCGCCATGATGCCCGAGCCCACGACGCCCGCGAGCAGGAACGCGGTGCCGAGGCACTCCGCGGCGCCGCGCTGCGCCAGCGACGACCCCTTCACGTCGGCTCACTCGCCTTTGCGGTCGCGCCGGCCATGCGGCCGATCTGGTCGAGCTTCCTTTGCAGGCTCAATTGGTCGAGCGAGCGCAGCGGCAGCGCCGTGAAAACGCCGATGCGTTGATTGAGCATGCGATACGCGTCCTTGAACGCAAGCGCGATCTCGGGCGACGAGCCGGTCGCTTCCGCGGGGTCGGGAACGCCCCAATGCGCCGTCATCGGCTGACCCGGCCACACCGGGCATGTCTCGCCGGCGGCGTTGTCGCAGACGGTGAAGACGAAATCGAGCGCGGGCGCCCCAGGCTTGGCGAACTCGCTCCACGATTTCGAACGAAAGGCCGACGTGTCGTAGCCGAGACTTTGCAGGAGCCGCAGCGTTTCCGGATGCACCTTGCCCTTGGGCTGACTGCCGGCGCTGTAGGCGTGGAATCGTCCCGCGCCCACCTTGTTCAGGATTGCTTCCGCGAGCACCGAACGCGCCGAATTTCCGGTGCAGAGAAAGAGCACGTTATATGGACGATCGGGCACGGCGTTCCTCACCGGGCTGGGCAACCGCACGAGGCCGCCGGCTCCGCGACCTTCGGCGCGGGCGCGCAACACGACTTCTCCTGCGCGACGCGCGCGACGCGCTCGCCGCTGCCGTCGCCGTAATCCGTGCTCTCGCCCGTGGTGTGGAACGTCTCCCACGCGATGCCGGACGGATCGTCGATCCACGATTTTTCCGACTTGGCGTAGCAGCACGACGTCTGCCCCTGCTCGACGATGTCGCCGCCGGCCTGGTGCAGCCGCGCGTAGATCTCCTTCAACTCATCGCCGCTCTCGGCCTGGATGCCGAGGTGATCGAGGCCGGCTTGCCGGCCGCGCGTCGAGATCGCGAAGTTGACGCGCGGATCGTCGACCATCCACTTGGCGTAGTCCGGCTTGATGACGGAAGGCTCGGCTGCGAACAGCGCCGAGTAGAAGCCGATGGATCGCTCCAGATCATCCACGGCGACGTGCACGTGAAACCGCTTCATCGCGGACTCCCTTCGGTTTGCACAACGCCACCGGCGCGCACGTTGCGGACGCGCCTTGGCAACAGTTCTCGGTAAGGAAGGAGATGAGGCCGTTCATGGCCTCGAATCGAGCGGCATAGATCATCGAGCGACCCTCGCGGCGCACGGCGACGAGCCCCGCGACGCGCAGGCGGTCGAAGTGGAAGGTGAGCGTGTTGGGGGCGAGCGCGAGCCTCTCGGCGACCCGGCCTGCGGCCATTCCGTCCGGCCCGGCCTGCACGAGCAGGCGGAAGATATCGAGACGATTGTCCTGCGCGAGCGCCGCCAGCGCGGTCACGGCTTCTGACGTTTCCATATTTCGACGATTATCGAAATAATTGCGGAGAGTCAAGCGCCGCCGGTGCGCGAGCGCCATGGCGCCTTGTGGATCGCGCGCGGCGGCCTGCTGCTCGCGAATTGTAATTAACGGTCGTCAGGCCCGGCTGCGAAGGAACGCGTCGCGTGCTCGCGCATTGAGAGAGCAAGTCCGCTCTTGTTATCCATCGAGAAAGAGCGATGAGCCCCGGCGGGCGAATGACCCTGCCGGGGCTGCGCTTTTTTGATCCTCGCCGCTGCGCCGAATGAAAAAGAAGCCGCCCGGAGGCGGCTTCCTTTCCCCACGATGGCGTCGCTCACTTCTTCGTGGCGTCGCGGAACGCGTCCTTCACGTCACCCGCGGCCTTGTGCATGTCGCCCTTGGCCTTGTCCATTTTCCCTTCGCCCTGGAGCTCCTTGTCGCCCGTGAGCTTCCCGGCCGTATCCTTGATGGCGCCCTTCGCCTTGTCGGCGACGCCTTTCACGTGTTCCCGATCCATCTCGCATCTCCTGTTCGCTTGGTATCGGGTAAACGCCTGACATGAAACGCCGTTCCGGGAGCTCATATGCTTCCGCCGCGTCTGGAACAGTTCAGCTCGGCAAGCGCTCCACCGCGTGCCGCAGCCAGACCATGCCGCCTTCGAGCGCCTCGCAGTGGGTCAGCCGCAGCGCCTGCCCGGCGCCGGGGCGATCGCCCTCGCGGCCGTGATAGTCGACGATGCTTTGCGTGCCGGCCACGCCGTCGACCGCCGGCCAGATCAGCGTGCTGAACTCGTCGATCAGCTTGTGCTTGAGGAAGGCGCCGTTGATGCTGCCGCCGCCTTCGAGCAGCAGCTTCTTGACCCCGAAGCGCGCGGCGAGCTGCTCCATGGCGCCGCGCAGATCGTCGCCCTTCGCGCCGGCGAACAGGTACGACACGCCGTCCTCGCGCAGCTCCGCCAGATGGGCGTCCGAGACGTGCTCGCCGAGGACGGCGACCGCGTGGTCGCCGCCGACATTGTCCTTGCCGTAGTGGACGCGGCCCGAGGGATCGATGCCGACCGCGAGCTTGCGGCCGTCGCGATGGCCGAGATGCGCCTCGCGCGGCACGTTTCGCGCATCCCCGATGTCGCGCGCCCCTCCTTTGGCCATCTCGCTCATGGTCTTGCGGCCGATGATCCAGCCATCGGCCGCGAAGCCGTCGTGGATCCTCTCATAGTGCCCGCGCAGCAGGTCGGCCGGGATGCCCGCGGCCGCTGCGGTGAAGCGGCTCGGATGCAGGCGGCCGTCGATGGACGTGCCCATGTGGCAGATGATGTAGGGTCGCATACGCGGATACTCCTCGGATCGAACGCGCCCATGCCGTGCGCCGCGATGGCAGCCGGCGCGGCCGTCGCTTCATCTAATGTCGGCATGTCAGGAAGCGTAGCCCCGGTGAGCGGACCGTGCGGGGCGCGTTTTGAGCGAGAAGTGTCAGGCGGGCTTGATGCCCGCAAACTTCACAACCTTGCCCCACTTCTCCGTTTCATCCGCGATGAGCCTTCCGAACTCCACCGGTGAGCCGGGCAATACTGTGCCGCCCAAGCGCTCGAACTGCGCTTTCAGCTTCGGGTCGCCAAGGCCCGCATTCACCTCGCGATTGAGCTTGTCGATGAGATCGATCGGCGTCTTCCTCGGCGCGACAAGGCCATTCCATGCGCTCGCCTCATATCCGGGGATGAACTCCGCCACGGTCGGGGTCTGGGGAAGAGATTCGGAGCGCGCAGCTGACGTAACCGCGAGCGCTCGCACCGTGCCCGCCCTGATGAGGTCGATCAACGCGGGCAGAGGTGCAAACGTCACCTCCACGTTCCCGCCGAGCAGGTCTGTCAGCGCAGGCGCTGCCCCGCGATAGGGAACGTGAATCAGATTGACGCCGGCCCTCATGTTGAACAGTTCGCCGGAGAGGTGCTGGGTCGTGCCGATTCCGGCCGATGCATAGTTGATCTTGCCCGGGTTGACGCGGGCATGGCCGATCAGCTCGGCAATGGTCTTCGCCGGAAACGACGGGGCCACCGCGACGACATTGGGAAAGCGGATCATGCCGGCGACCGGCGCCGTATCCCTGATGAAATCGAATTTGAGGTTTTCGTAGAGCGTCGCGTTGATCGCATTGGTGCCGCCGCCGAGAAGAAGGGTGTGGCCGTCGGGCGGCGCGCGGACAACGGCTTCGGTGGCAATATTGGTGCTGCCGCCCGGCCGGTTCTCGATGACAAACGGCCGCCCGAGCCGGTCCGACAGCCACTGGCCCATCAGGCGCGCGGCGATGTCGAACGCGCCGCCGGCCGCAAAGCCGACCACGATGCGCACGGGCCGCGACGGATAGGCTTGCGCCAGAACCGGTCGTGGGAGGATCGGCAGCGCAGCGGCGCACGTTGCCAGCGGCAAGAATGTCCTGCGGGAAATCATTGCGGCGGTTCTCCGGCGGGGCCGGAAGCTTGCCCGGGGGAACGGAAACCACTTGAAACAGCTTCATCATACCCACGGCCGCGTGATAGAAAAATACATAAAAAAGCTCGTTCAGAAGAAGGATTTTATTTCGATGGACACGCGCTTTCTCGAAAGCTTCGTCACCCTGGTCGACAGCGGATCGATCGCCGAGACGGCACGCCGGCTCAGGCTCACGCCGCCTTCGGTCGCGCAGCGCATCCGTGTGCTCGAACGCGAAATCGGAGCTTCTCTCATCGTCCGCTCCGGTCGCACGGTGCGGCCGACCGAAGCCGGCGCCGCGATGGCGGCGCGAGCCCGCAAGTTCCTCGGCGAGGTGCGTGATCTGAAATCGATTGCGATTGCCGACAGGCCGTCGGGCGAATTGCGGGTAGGCGCTTTTCAGACGGCCCTGACCGGCATGGTCCCGGACATTCTCAAGGTGATGGCCGAGAAATATCCGCAGGTCACGGTCCATATCTCGCCCGAGACGTCCGCGGATCTCTATCCAAAGGTGCTTGCTGGCGATCTCGATGCAGCGATCATCGCCCGGCCGTCATTTCCGCTCCCGAAGGGGTGTGATGCCCGCCCGCTGCGCGCGGAGCCTCTGGTCGTATTGGCGCCTGCGTCGACGCGGGTGCGCGATCCAAATGCGCTCCTCGCCTCCGAGCCCTTCATCCGCATTGATCGGAGGTCGTGGGCAGGCGAGCTCGTCGCCGGATATCTGCGTCGGGCCCGCATCCGCCCGCACGACCGGTTCGAAATCGATTCCTATGCGGCGATCGCAACAATGGTCGACCGGGGCCTCGGGGTATCGCTCGTGCATGATTGGCCGCCGCCATGGCCGGAGGGCCTTGCACTGCGCAAGCTTCCCGTCCCCGACCCTGGTTTCGCGCGACACATAGACCTGATCTGGCTGCGTGCCTCGCTTCGGCTTCGGCTGGTCCAGGCCTTCTGTGAAGTGGCAGTCACGGCGGTGCGGTCTGCGGACACGATTGGCCGGAAGCGCAACGTACGCCATCGATAGTTTGGCGATTCATTCGGTGTCGGTGCGCCGGCAAGGGCGGCCCGGGTGAGCGGCCCGCCTTCGCCCAGTCGGGTGCCACGAGCGTCTTGGCGGCGCCCTGCTTCATCGCGCCCGCGCCGCCCACTGGAGCCTCGATGACGCGCACAAGCATCGCTTCATGGTTCTCGCCCGCGTCGTTCCATCATGCCTGGCCGGCATCGAAAAGCTTGACCTGCCCCTTGATCGCCTTCCAGGCGAAATGTCCGCCGGCCATGTAGCGCGCGTCAAATCCCGCCTTGCGCAAGGCTCTGACGGCTTGGCAGCCGACGTGAAATCCGTAGACGCAAAACGCCACGACCGGCGTGGTCTTGGACAGCTCGCCCATCCATTCCTCGACACGTTCGGGATCGCGCCAGACTGCCGCCTCCATCATGTCCGGGGAACGGCTGCTCGAGTGGCGGGGCCGCGCGTCGATGATCTGCATCGGCGTCCCCGCATCGAGCATCGCCTTCACCTCCTCGACGGTGATGGCGGGTACATCGCTGAACTGCTCCTGCACGAGGGGTCGCGGCGGCTTCACCGCGACAGCGTCCTCGTAACGGCCTTGCGCGGCGCTCCAGTCGATATTGCGCATGAAAGTCGCCACGTAGGAGACGGCGTTGGCGCCGAAGTCGAGATGATAGGCATGCTCGTACATATCGAGCGCGAGCACCGGGATCGCGCCGGCGAGGGCCTGGCTCGCCTCCGAGATGCTGTGGTTGATAAGCCTGCCCGCCCGCGGCAGCCAGCTCAGCAGAGCCCAGCCGGAGCCTGCGTCGAGCGAATTCGCCAAGGCCATGAATTCGCGGCGCCAGCGGTCGACCGAGCCGAAATCGCGCACGAGCGCATTCGCCATGACTTCCGGCACGGCGCGCCCGTCTCCGCCCAGGCTGGCAAAGTACAGCTCGTGCAACATCAGCGAATTCAGCAATGCCGCCTCGTCCTGCTTAGGCGACGGATGACGTGTGCTGGCGTCGTCGCAGGATCGAGCGCTTCGAGCTCGTCGGAAATCGCGTTCAGGCGCGCGAAACCGCCGCCGTAGTTGTTCTCATAGTGGCTCTCCACGAGCCCGGGCGTGAGCCCCAAAAGGGTCCACGGCCGGCAGAACAGGGGTGCGATCTGATATCTCGTGTTCAGGTCTCCAAGGTTTGCCAGGGCGACGCGGCGTCGTCTTTCCGTTAGCAACGGTGCCTTGCCGCCGTGGCGCCGCCTCGGCCTGCTGTGACCGGAGTCGGAAGACGACATGCGGCAGGCCACAGTCCGCAAGCGGGTCCTGGTAGAGCGGCACGCAACGGGCGATCTCCAGATCGCTGCGCCTGAGCCCGATGTCCGCCAGCATTCTGTCGTCGAGCTCATCAAGCCGCGTCAGCGTCCGGCGATGCGCAATGGCAAGTGCGATCCGCCGGACAACGTGCATCAACGTCGCCGCCGCCCGTCCGATCGAGCGGGGCGGCCCGGTCGAACCGACCGGTCGGGTCAGGAGTATCGGTCTCCGCGCGATTTCCGATGTCATTGCGGTCTCCTGTCCGTAAAGCGGGACGCCCGACACCTACGCCGTGGCCAGCCGTGCATCAATTCTCTATTATCGATCCATGCCTGTTAAAAAACGCACAGATGGTCTGGATTGGGAGGACGTCCGGTATTTCGTGGCGCTGGCCCGCCAGGGCACACTCTCCGCAACAGCGCGCGCGTTGCGCGTCAATCATGCGACGGTCGCGCGTCGGATCGCGAATCTGGAAACGCTGCTTGGGCGCCCGGTTTTCGAGCGGCGTGCCAGGGGCTACGTCCTGACGGCGGAGGGCAAGGCGATCCTCGACGAGGCGAGCGCCATGGACCATGCCGCGCTTTCCATTCTGCGCTGGCTCGATACCGGCACCGAATTGAGCGGCATCGTCCGCCTCGCGGTCGGCCGCGTGTTGGCGGAGCGCTTTTTGATCGACCGCCTGCGCGCGTTTCACGAGCGCTATCCGGCGATCGACCTTCAGGTAGTCGGCGGGTCCCGGGTCGTGAGCGTCGCCAAGCGAGAAGCGGACATCGCGTTGCGATACGGAATGCCCAAGGACAGCGACCTCGTCAGCCGGCGGCTTGCGACGATCACCTTCGGCCTTTACGCATCGCCCGCCTATCGCGACAAGATCAAGGCCGGGCAGGCACCGGCCCTGATCGGCTTCGACGTCGACAGCGACTTCATTGCCGAGGCCAGGTGGATGGCCACGCAGTTCGGCAGCCGGCGTTTCTCGTTTCGCACCAACAGCCATACGACCCAGGCGGCGGCGGCGCGTGCCGGTTATGGCGTCGCGCTTCTTCCACGATACATCGTCGCGGCTGATGAGCCGGACCTCGTGCCGATCTCGCTGGGAGTGCGTCCGCCGAAACGCGAGGTCTGGCTGCTCGTCCGCCGTGATCTCGCGAACAATCCGCGGATAAGAGCCGTCACCGACTATCTCGTCGAGGTGTTTCGGCGAGACCGGCGCGTATTGACGGGCTAGCCCTTGCTGCCTCGCAGTTCGCGAAGCGATGATCGCGCCCGCCGCGCCAGCTACCTCTTGGTAATCTTTTGCTCCATCGAGGCGCCCGACAGATCGAAGCGCATGCCGATGCCGGTGCGGCTGGCCTCCTGATACGCCGCCCAGGCGGCGGCAACATCCTGCACGCCGCTGCCCGTCGAATCGAAGATCACGAGCTCGTCCTTGAGCATGCGGCCCGGCTTGCGGCCTGCCGCGAGGTCGGCAAGGTCGGCATGCACTTGATCCTCCGACATGAGGCCGGCGCGCAGCGCGTGATTGAGGTCGCCGCCGGAAGCGCAAGCCTCCAAGTCATCGACCAGGACGCGAGCACGGCGCATGAGTGCGGGCGCGATCTCGTGTTTCTCCGGATTGTCGGCGCCGACCGCGGCAACGAAGCATCCGTTCAAGTCCAGATCTTCGGTCAGGATCGGCGATCTGGACGTCGTGCAGGTGATGCAAATGCCCGCATCCCTTGCAGCTTCGCGCACGCTCGGTGCGCAGATCGCGGCGCAGCTTGGCGTCGTATATGCGCGCGCGAACGCTTCCGCACGCGCAGCGTCGATGTCGAACACGCGCACAATCTCAAGCGGAAAGGCCGCCTTCATGGCTTCGAGCTGATATTCGGCTTGGGCCCCAGCGCCGATGATGGCCGCTCGCTTTACATCCTTTCGCGCACCGTATCCCGCCGCAAGCGCTGCCGCTGCCGCGGTTCTGATTCCCGTCAGTGTCATCGAGTCCATCATCGCCAATGGGCGGCCATCCGTGGCGTCCGAGAGCACGACCACACCCTGGATGGTCGGCATCCGGCGCAGCTTCCAGTTTTCGGGAAGGTTGACGTTGACTTTTGCGGCGAACGCCCGATGCGAACCCGGCAACAGGCCGGATTTCACGTGAATGGACCCACCTTCGATCATGAAGCCGACCGAGCGGCTCTGATCGCGAGGATCGTCGGCCAGGGCCGCATAGGCTTCCCGCACGGCCGCGACGGCGACCTTCGGATCGAGCAGGCGCCGCAGATCGCGTCCCGAGAGGAGCACGATTTCACCGGGCGCGGGAGTAGCGGATGGGGCCAAATAAACCTCCATTCTATTGAATCAGAGACGATTGCCGTTTCGTACAGCCGAGGACTCGTCGCGCCGAGCCGAATGAGCGCCTGGACTGCCTTCGCCGTCCGTTAGTGGTGCGCTGGCGCGCCGAGAAGGTCGGGAATCGCGAAGGTCAATCCGGCGCGGATCTCGCTTGCCGATTGGCCGCCGACGAGGGCGTGGCGCAAGCCGATATCGAAGCTGAGCTTCTCGTTCACCTGCCAGATGGCGCCGACGAGGGCCGAAACCGTCTGCGCCGTCCCGAACTCGTTCTCGTAGAAGACTTCGGCGACCGGCCGCACCTTCCAGGTCGACGGGCCTTCGATGATGGCGCCGAAAAACGCGTCGGCGTGCTGATCGCGCGTCAGCTCGGCCTGGGCGTTGAGATGGATGGCCCCCCATTCGAACCGCTGCGAGACGATCCCGGCCACGCTCGCGCCGACGCCCGCGTCCGCGTCGATGCCGGGCAGCAGCGCGCCGAACTCGGTCGCGATGCTCGGGCCGGTCTTGTCCTGCAGGCTGCCCTCGCGCAGCACGTGCTTGAGAAAGACCCCGGCTCCCGCGAAGCTCGCGCGCTCGTCGGACTGGCCGAGCGGAAAGCGGCCTTGTCCTTGCACGACCGCCTCCCACCCCTCGGCAAAGCCGAGATTGACCACCCAGTCGGGCGCCACGAACGTCTTGGCGGCGCCCTGCTTCATCGCACCCGCGGGCTGCAGCTCGACCTCCAGCTCGCCCAGATCCGCAACCGCCGCGTCGGTGCCCTCGAACGGACGGTACGCCCACGCGGGCTGCACCAGGCACACGAGCACGAGCAGTGCCAGCGGCGTCCGTGCAGGTGTTGGCATAAGCCGCCTCCCCATTCCCAACGCTGGCCGTCTACGGCACGGGCCGCAGCACCCAAATCGCGGCCGGCTCCTGGCCGCTGGCGCGGACGGCGACGAACAGACGATCCGCCTGCGGCACGAACAGCGACGTGCGCGCGCCCGCGACCGTCCGCACGCGCGCCAGCCGGCGCCATGGCGTTCCCGCCTTGTCGATCACGTCGACGAAGCCGTCGCCGCAGCTCGCATAGATGCGCTGCCGCTTCGCATCGACGAAAACGTCGTCGATGTCGCCGCAGGCATCGGCCGCGGCGCCCATGCGGCCGTCGGCCATCGCGAAGGCGACGACCTTCGCGGGATGGCGAAACGCCACGACGACCTCTTGCGCGCCTTCATCCAAGGCCATCGCGAAGTTGCCGCCCAAGCCCTGCGTCTGCCAGCGCGCCGTCATCTTGCCGGTCGCGGGGTCGACCACGGCGATCATCCGTGCCGCCGGGAGGTTGACGTAGATGCGCGTTCCGTCGCGCGTGATCTGGAAGCTTTCGGGATGGGCGGGAAGCGGCATGTCTTCGGGCTTGCTGACGCTGGCCGGATCGATGACCGCGAGACCGCCGCCGCCATGGCCGACCACCAGCCTGCCGGTCGCGGCGTCGAAGCGGATGTTGTCGGCGTCGCTGCCCAGCCTGACCGCGTCGCCGGGCGTGTAGCGGTCGCCGCGAAAGAGCTGCACCGTGCCGTCGCGCGCGTTCGCCACATAGAGCGTCTCGGTCGCCGGCACGTAGCCGACGCCCTGCGGCTCCTTGAGACCGGCGATGACCTGCACGAGCTTGTTCGCCTTGATGTCCACGACCGCGACGGTGTCGTTGCCGAGCTCGGCGACGAACAGGCGGCCGCGCCCGACATCGACCGCCAGGTGATCGATCCGACCCTTCACCTGCCCGAGCGGGATCTTGGCCTCGACCTGCAGCGCCTCCGACACGGCGCTCTGCGCCGCCGCCGATGTCGGCGTGAGGCCGACCAGCGCCATGGCCGCGATCGATGCGGCGAGCGCCGTCACGGATTTCCGCATCGTCCCCTCCCTCGTGGGAGCTACTTCACCATGACCCAGGCAGGCGCCAGCAGCGGATACGCGATCAGGCCGACGACGGCGGTGGCCGCGATCAGCAGCGGGTTGTTCACTTTCCAGCGGAACAGAACACCGAGCGAGACGAGGCCGATCAGCGCGGTGAGCCAGTCGCCGATCGCGATGCGCCCGAGCAGGATGCAGGCGCCCAGGATCGTCCCGATCGCGGCCGCATACGCGCCCTTGACGAAACCCTGCACGTTCGGATTGGCGCGATACTTGGCGAGCAGCGGCGCGACGACGAGAACGAGGATGAACGAGGGCAGGAAGATGCCGATCGTCGAGACGACCGAGCCCTGGAATCCGCCGACCAGATAGCCGACGAAGGTCGCCGTGATGACGACGGGGCCGGGGCTGATCATGCCGATCGCGACCGCGATGAGGAACTGGCGCGGCTCGAGCCAGCCGTATTGATGCACGAGGCCCTGCTCGAGAAACGGAACGATGACGAGGCCGCTGCCGAAGGTGAGCGCGCCGGCCTTGAGGAAGAACAGGAAGAGGCTGCCGAGCGTCGAGCCCGACGCCGCGGGCGCCAGCGGCGCCGCGGCGGCCGGAATCGCCGCGACGAGCAGCGTCCCGGCACGCCGGGGCTTGAGGTGCCCGTAGTAGACGATGCCGATCGCACCGGCGCCGATGAAGAGGAGCGCCACCTCGGCCTGCAGGATCACGGTGATCACCAGGCACACGGCGGCGATCGCCCACTGCAGCCAGTCCTCCATGCCGAGCTTGGCGAGGCGGTAGCACGAGTGCAGGATCAGCGCGATGACGGCCGGGCTCACGCCGTAGAAGATGGCCGTCACGGCCGGCAGATCGCCGAGGTGGACATAGAGCGCGCCGAGCGCCGCGACGATGATGAAGTTCGGCAGGATGAAGCACCAGCCGCCGATCCATGCGCCCCAGAAGCCGGCGCGCAGGTAGGCGACGTAGATGCCGACCTGGATCGCGAGGGGCCCGGGCAGCGATTGGCAGATCGCGATCGCCTCGCGCATCTGCTCCTTCGTGAGCCATTTTTTGTCGGCGACGAGCTCGCGCTCCATCTGCCCGACCAGCGCGACCGGTCCGCCGAAACCGAGCAGGCCGAGACGCAGAAAATAGGTCGTCAGCTCCGCGAACCGCCCGCGCTGCAATTCACCCGTTGTCGTCATGTCTGCCCCCATTCGCGGAGCGGACGCTCGGCAGCCCCGCCCCGTTGGTGCGAGACCGATCGGCGCGCCGGCCGGCCTCGCGTTCGGACGATCGTATCGTCAGCTCTTGCCCGCTGCCATCTTGTCGAGCGCGGCGCGCAGGCCCTTGGCGAGCTTCACGGCGTCGTCATTCGCCCAGAAATGCATGAAGAACAGCCGCGGCTGCTCGTTGAGCATATGGCTGTGCAGCGCCGTCACCTCGATGCCGTTCTCCCGCAGGGCGCGCAGCACCGGATTGACCTCCTCGGCGGTCATCACGAAGTCGCCGGTGATCGCCGCCTTGGCATTGCCTGTCGGCTGGAAGCCGACGCCGACCGCAAGGCCGAGCGGCCCCGCGGGCGCGATCGTCATGCCCTCCTGGGTCACCGGATCGCGGCGCGGGATGCCGAACTGGTAGACGCCGCCGTTCGCGTTGCCCTTGGCGCCCATGATCTGATCGAGCTGTGCCGTGTCGATGTCGATTTTCGGCTGCGCGGCGGGCGCTCCCGGCGCCGCAAGCGGCGTCTTGCTCACCGCCAGCGCGTCGTGGATCGCCTTGGCGAGCTTCACCGGGTCGCCCGTGCCGCCGATATGCATGTAGAACGTCGCCGGGCTCGCGCGCAGCAGGTGGTTGTGGACCGCCGTGATGTCGAGGCCGCCTGCGATCAGCTTCGCCATCACGGGATTGATCTCGGTCTCGAGCAGCACGATGTCGCCCATCACCATGACGCCGTCGTGCATCGGCTTGAACGCGACCCAGCCGCCGAGCGCGAGTGCCGGCTTGATTGCGACGCCGTCGAGTGTCACCTTCAGGTCGCTGCGCGGGAACCCATAGCGATGGACGTCGCCCGCAACCGTCGCCGCCTTGCGGCCGAACGCATCGTCGACCTTCTGCCAGTCGATTGCTTGTGCGCTCGCCACGGCCGGCAGGCACGCGGCCAGCAGCGAGAACAGCATCCATGCTCGTCTCATCACGATCACTCCTCGTTTTGGGCAGACGCCCGGCTTCGCCCCGCGATTCCAATCGGGTCTGCGATCGTCATGGCCCCTCGGTTACCGCAAGAGATTCAATGACGACCGGGGAAAACCGCATGCGAGCGTCAGGGAGAATTACGTTATTCCTGCGCGGCGTAGGCGGCGCCGTATTCTTTCTCAGGCTGCCCTGAGATTTTCTAAGGCCCACAGGAGTTACCGATCAGCCGGGTGGAGCAAGGCTGGCGGCCGCGCTCGCCGACCGATCAAAACCGGAATCGCGACCGGGCCGGCGGTTCATGCCGTCTCATACGTCGAGGTATCCAGCGGTACGGTGGCGCCGCCGATGGCGTGCCAGGCGGTGATTCCGCCGACGAGGGCGCGCGCGTCGTAGCCGCGCCGCCGCAGCTCGGTCACGGCGCCTCCGCTCACCTGAAATCCGGCGATGCAGTAGACCGCGATCGGCCGGTCGTGCGGCAGCTCGGCGACCCACTGCGGCAACGCCGCCGGCGCGTGCATGGTGGCCCCCGCAAGCATGTCAGTACGCCGGGGTAGATCGACAGGAAGGCAGATATCCAGAAGGACAGGTCGACCGTCGCCGTCGCGTTCGAGCGCCGCTTTGAGCTCCTCGGCCGAGATGCGTGCCTCTTCCTCTGGCGGCGCTCCGAAGGGCAGGAAAAGCTTCTCTTCTGCGGCTTCGCCGAGCGCTTGGCGATACCGCGCGCCGATTCTTTCCCAATTCAGATTTGCCATCGCCTGGTCGACATAGGCCGCGGCCTTCGCGCCGAAATCGAGATGATAGGCATGCTCGTACATGTCGAGCGCGAGGATCGGGGTAGCGCCCGGCAGGCTGTGCGCGTGATCCGACGCCCAGTCGTTCATGAGCCGGCCCAGGCGCTCGGACCAGACAAGGATCGCCCAGCCCGAGCCGCCGGCAAGCGCCTTGGCCATGGCGGTGAACTCGGTGCGCCAGGCCGCCACACTGCCGAAATCGCGCTCGAGCGCCCGGGCGAGCTCGGCGGGCGGCTCCTCGCGCCCGGTCGGCGGATTGCTGCCGTGTCCGCCGAGCGAATCGAAATAGACTTCATGCAGGATGACGGAGCCCGCGGCGATCAGCTCCTCCCGCTTGAGGCCGTTGATCTCGAACACCGGCGTGCGCGCCCAGTCGAGGGCCGCGAGGCGCGCGCGAATGGCATTCAGTCGCCGCACGGCGCCGCCGTAGTTGTTGACGTAGTGGCTGACGAGCAACCGCTCGGAAAGACCGTTCATCCACTGCGGCTTGAGCAGCAGCGGTCGCACCATCACGGCCGCGGGCGTGGCGGATTGAGAAGAGGAAACCGCCTTCATTGCAGGGATCCTTTCGGTTCATGATGACGGCCGGCGACCGGGAATAAGCGTCAGGTCGTGGTCGGCCGCAAAGCATCATTTCTGGGGAATGCCCGAGATTCCTTCATGATCGAAGACCTGACGATGACCCGTACATCGCGGTATGGGAGGCTCCCCGGAGCGCCTGGGCGCGAGGCGCGCGGGTCATCATCATGAGAAAACCTGGGGCACGGCAAAGAAAGCATGCTTTGCGGGAAAATCGTGCCCGGCCTATCAGAGGCATGTCGCGGCTTGATCCTGGGCCGCGACACGGAGGCTGCAATGTCCAATATCGCCGTCGCGACGCGCTTGCGCGTCGTCGATTTCCACGTCCATCACGTGCCCGCGCGCTTCGAGGTGACGGCCGGGCGGTTCGCGCCGCCGAGCCAGCGCGCGCGGTGGGAAACCCTCGCCCGCAAGCTCGCCGACGAGTCGCTCCTGCTGCGCGATATCCACGAGGGCCGTCTGGCGGCGCGCGTCGTCAATATCCCGGCGGCGCTCCTAGCCGATGCGGACGGCCATGTGCCGCCCGCCACCATACGCGCCATCAATGACGAAACGGCCGCCCTTGTCGCGCGCCATCCCGGCCGCATCCACGGCCTTGCCTCGGTCGATGCGTTCGACGGCGAGCGGGCGGCGAGCGAGGCACGGCGCGCGATCCGCGAGCTCGGCCTGCTCGGCCTCTTCGTCGATTGCGCGCGCGGCGATCTCCTGATCGATGCGCCCCAGGCGCGTCCGACGCTCGCGGTCGCGGCGGAGCTCGGCGTGCCGGTCTTCGTGCATCCGGTCGCGCCGCAGCCGCTGACGCGCCAGATGGCGCCCTACGGACTCATCGGCACGCTGTTCGCACGCGGCACCGTGAATGGCGCGTCACTCATCGCGTTGATCGAAGGCGGCGTGTTCGATGCGCTTGCCGGCCTGCGCGTGGTCGTCACCGGGCACGCGATCGGCGGGGTCGCGATGGCGTCGGGCCTCTCCCACCTGAGCGCGCTGCCGGCGGGAGCGTATGAAACGATGCGGCGGCATGTCTTCATCGACACGCAGCTCATCCACCCGGCGTTGATCCTCGCCGCTGTCGACCTCCTCGGCGCCGACCGCGTGATGGCGGGCAGCGACTGGCCGATCGTCGACGACGGGCCGATCGAGGCGCCGCTCGCGCAGGCGATGCGCGCGGCCGGCCTCTCGGCCGCGCAGCAACAGGCGATCGCTTCGGACAATTGCCTGCGGTTGCTGCGCATCGCGTGAGCCCGGGCAGGCTTTGCGACGCTCATCGCCCTTCCATTGTCGGAAGCGGCTGGATCAGGACCGGATCAAGCCGCATGGCGCTGTCGCGCTCGCGCCAAAGCGCGACGCGGCCCGGCTGGCGCAGCGTCTCGTCGTATGCCGTGAACAGCCACTGCCCGTCGAGCGCGACCGCAAATCGTCCCTCTTCGGCGCGGATCGCGAGCGTATGCCATTTGTCGAGCGCGATGCTCGAATCGACGCCGGCGATCTCGATCGAGCGTCCGTTCGTCACGCGCGCGAAGGCGATCCTGTTCCGCCCCGCGTCGATCTCGAGGGCGTAGTAGCTGCCACGCCCGGTCATGCGAAACGCCACCCCGCCGGTGCCTTGCGAGGACGGAAGCGCCATGACGCGAAGCTGCATTTCGAAATTCTTCGGCGGCACCGTATCGAGGACCGTGAGGCCATATCGGCCGTTCCGCCGGACCTGGGTCGATTTTTCCGCCTCCAGCTTCGCTTGCGCGCGCGCATCGGGGATCGTGATGCGTCCCTCGGGGGCGCTCCCGATGGAGGGCGCGTTCTCGAAGGTGCCCGAGGAAACGTTTGCGACGCCGATACCCGGAGCTGCGCCGATGGCCAGCGTTGCCGCCAGAAGCGCGCGTGCAAGCGGACGTGTTACCGTATGAAAATGCGAGAGGGTGCCTGCCGGCGTCCTCGCGATACTTGCGGCGGTTGGCCGAGGCTCCAACGAAACGATTCCGTCCATGAAAAATCGTCCTGATGACAGCGAGCATCGCGCCGAACGACTGGCATGTTTCGTCCGGCATGAGTCGCCAGGCCGAACGAAGCAACGCGGCTTTGCGCGTGGTTGTTCCGGTGCCGGCGCTCACATTTGCGCGCGCAACGATGCGGCGTTGCAGCGACCCGCGCGGGCATTATCGATTTGATAGCGGAGCAAGACCTTGCACTGCGATAACGCCCTGCTGGAGGTCCGTTCGCTCGTCCGCCTGCACGTCGATGCTTCGTTCAAGCTGCACCGCGGCGAGTGCATCGCGCTTCAAGGCGCCTCGGGCTCGGGCAAGACGTTGCTCCTGCGGGCAATCGCCGACCTCGATCCCAGCGAGGGCACGGTCACGCTCGACGGCGCCACGCGGGAGAGCATGCCGGCGCCCGCGTGGCGCAGGCTGGTGACCTTCGTCACCTCGGAGCCGGGTTGGTGGGCCGACACGGTGCGCCAGCATTTCGCGGCGTGGGAGGAAGCGGTGCCGCTCGTCGAGGAGCTGGGTCTTCCGTCGTCGTCCGCCGAATGGAATATCCAACGGCTTTCGACCGGCGAGAGACAGCGCCTCGGGCTCGTCCGCGCGCTGGCGTTGGGCTCGCCCGTCCTGCTTCTGGACGAGCCCACCTCGGGACTCGACGCCGGTGCGACCGCGGCGGTCGAGGCGATGATCGCCAAGCGCGTGAAGGCCGGCACGGGCGTGATCTGGGTCACCCACGACGCGGACCAGGCGCGACGGGTCGCGTCCCGCCGGTTCATCATCAAGGACGGTCGGATGACGGAGGAGCCAGCATGACGTACATCCGCCTCGAGTACGGCGATCTTCTGCTGCCCGCGCTGCTCGTCGTCATGAACGGGGTCTGCTCGATCGCACTTCAGCTCAGGCTGGAGCGGCAGCTCGCCATCGCGACGGTGCGCATGGTCGTCCAGCTGGCGCTGGTCGGATACGTGCTCACCTTCCTGTTCGCCGCGGCGTCGCCGCTGTGGACGGCCCTGGCGGCGATCGTGATGGTTCTGTTCGCCTCGCAGGAAATCGGGGTGCGCCAGAAACGCCCGTTGCGCGGCGGCTGGAGCTACGGCCTGGGCGCGGCCTGCACGTTGATGGCCTCGGCCACGGTGACGACATTCGCCCTGCTGACCCAGCTGCGCCCCGATCCCTGGTACAATCCGCGCTATGCCCTTCCGCTGCTGGGCATGATCCTCGGCAACACCATGACCGGCATAAGCCTCGGCCTCGACGTCCTCACCAACGGCTTGGTGCGGGATCGGGCCGCCGTCGAGGCCCGCCTCGCGCTCGGCGACGACCGTTATCACGCGCTGCTTCCGGTCACCCGGGACGCGCTGCGCAGCGGGCTCATGCCGACGATCAACTCGATGGCGGCGATGGGACTCGTGTCATTGCCCGGCATGATGACGGGCCAGATCCTCGCCGGCGTCGAACCGATCGACGCCGTCAAATATCAGCTCCTGGTGATGTTCCTGATCGTCGGCGGGACCGGCCTTGGCACCCTCGTGGCCGTCGTCGGCGGCGCCTATCGTCTCACCGATCATCGGCACCGGCTGCGGCTGGACCGTCTCGTTGCCCGGCCGGACACGTGATCACGGAATGAAGCCGACCGCCTGGCGCCTTCTCAGTGCCTCGAGCGCAGCCGGTCGGCAACCCGGTCGGCGATCTCTGCCGGCGCCTGGTCGGGGATCGCAAATACCGAGCTGACGTTGATTTCGCCAAGCACGTAGCTGTCAGCCCCATCGGCGCCGGGCGGGCCGAGCATGAAGTCCGCGTCCCAGATGATCGGCAGGTCGCGCTGCGGGATGTCCAGCAACGAGCCCAGCTGGGACACCCATTCGTCTTCCATCAACCGCCGCAGGCGCTGGAACCGCGGGTCGGCATTGGAAGCATAGAGCCGCGGTCCGGCGGCCGCGCGCGCGGCCGGCGCGTCGACCAGCGCTTTGACTTTGTGATAACCGAAACCGGCACAGCGATCGACCGCCATGTAGCAGCGCACCACGCCTTCACCCAGGCGCGCCTGGAACGGCTGATCGATCACGCAGCCGTCGTCGAAATACCCGACGCACCGCTCGAGAAACGCTTCCAGCGCCAGCACCTCCGATGCGTCCCTGGTCGCATCCAACACACGTACCTGCGGTCGGCTGTCCGGACTTGCCAGCGTCTCCACCTTCCACACGCCCTGGCCGCCGTTGCCGCGGTTGCGCTTGATCACGCGCGGGCCGCCGGCGAGCCGCGCCGGCAGCTCGGCGCGCATTGCCTCGGCCGTTCGATAAAGCGCCGTGTCGCAACCCCAGCTCATCGCGCGGGTGCGATGAAGTACCTCCTTGGTGCCCATCTTGAGGATCACATCCGGATGGGCACTCACCCACGGCCCGCGGGCAGCGACGTCCCGCAGCAAGGCATCGAGCGCTTCGCGGGTCCTGCCCGCATCGAGCGGATTGACCCACACCAGCACGCCGTCGACGCCGAGAAGCTGGGCGCGAACCTCGTCGGCAAATCCCTCGTCATAGACGGCGGGCTCCGCCTCGATGCCGATCGCATCCAACGCCGCGAACACACCGTGATAGCGGTTGTTCTGCGCCGTCGCGGTGCGCCGCGTTTCGCGGTCGCCACGCCAGACCACTGCGATCCTGGGCCGCTTGGGCATTGGCTGACCTCGCCCATTCGTATTGGTCTCACGAAGGGCCAATCATATTGCGTCCAGGCGAGCGTTTCGACGCCGTTATGTGAACAGCCGCACGGGACCCTTGAGGGCCTTCCATGCATAGTGTCCGCCCGCCATGTAGCGCGCATCGAATCCCGCCTTGCGCAACGTCGCGGCGGTCTCGCATCCGACGTGAAAGCCGTAGACGCAGAACGTCACGACCGGCTCGCTCTTCGACAGCTGTCCGATCCAGGCGTCGACCTGCTCCGGATCCCGCCAGATCGCGCTCTCCATGATGTCCTGCGCCTGGGCGCTGTAATGCTTGGGGCGGGTGTCGATGATCTGCACCGGCTCGCCGGCCGCGAGCATGGCCTTGACCTCTTCGACGCTGATCGAAGGCACGTCGGCGAATTGCTTCTGCACCAAGGGGCGTGGTGGCGCCACCTTCGCGGCATCTTCGTAACGGTCCTGCACCGCCGACCAGTCGATGTTGCGCATGAAGCCGGCCACGTAGGCATCGGCATTGGCGCCGAACTCGGCCTGGTAGGCATGCTCGTACATGTCGAGCGCCATGATCGGAATGGCGCCGGGAATGCATTGGCTGTGGTCCGCGGCGGTGTGGTTGATGAGCCGGCGATCGCGCGGCAGCCAGCTCAGCAGCACCCAGCCGCTGCCGCCCGCCAGACCGCCGGCAAGCGCGACGAATTCCTGCCGCCAGCGGTTGACCGAGCCGAAGCTTTCCGCGAGCACGCCGGCCATGCGCTCCGTCACGACGCGTCCGTCGCCGCCGAGGCTCGCGAAATAGAGCTCGTGCAGGAGGGTCGCGTTGAGCGCCGCGATCTGGTCGCGCTTGAGCCGCCCGTAGGCGTCCGGGCGCGTCGTCGCGGGGTCGAGCGCCTCGAGCTCCTTCTCGATCGTGTTCAGCCGCTCGACGGCGCCGCCGTAGTTGTGTTCGTAGTGGCTCTCGATCAGCCGCGGCGACATGTTGTTGAGGGTCCAGGGGCGGCAGAAGATCGGGGCGAGTCGGTGCTCCATGTTCGTGTCTCCGGACGGATCGGGTTGTGCATGGGAATTGCGCCATCGGATAATCCTCCGCGGCGTCGGCCGCAAAGCATCGTTCTTCGGGCTTGGCTGAAATTTATTCAGGCCGGCGCCGGTTTGCGGTGACCGGCTCGAAGCATTGCCCAGGCTGATGATGACCGCGCGTGAGCGCGCGGCGGCGCCTTACCCAAGGTGACCAGAGGGAACGATAACAGGGCGCGTCGGCGCCGCCGGGACGGCGCGTTGCAAAGCACTTCTCCACCGACCTGCCCGAGCTTTTTTAATGAGCCGCTGAGGACACGACCCATGCCGCCGACCGAGCCGGCCTACTTCGCTCGGATCGCGGCCAGATCGTCCTCGAAGCCGGAAAGCGAACGCTCGAACGTCTGCAACAATTCTTCGGCAGTCGTCGTATCGTGGCCTTTCTGGTGCTGGTCGAGCACGAGCCGGCGCTGCCGCTCCACGATCTGGCGGCCCTCTCGGACATGGCGCTCAGCCCTTTCGAGGCGCGTCTCCATCCCCGCAGTCTAGCACGTCCGGTCTATTCGCCGCGGATGTTGTTGAGCTGATCCAGGAGCGCGTGCGAGTCCCTGAAGGCGGCGGACGCCCGCTCTATGACGGCCTGCGTGGTTGCGAGCTTGGACCAGATTTCCAGAAGTTGCCGCTCGTCCTCGCGGAGGCGCTCGAAGGTCGCGGCCAGATGGAGCTTGATACCGCTATGGTCGTCGTGCGGTGTCATGGCGACATCAAAACTCCAAACGCCCTCTCTCGGTTCCCGCGGCTTGGGACAGCGGGCTCGCAAAGCACGGACCCAGGGATCGGCATGAGACGGCGCATCATTCCGGGCCAGTTGACGAATATGCCAGCCCAGCGCTCGGCCAATCGCAAGTGGGCCACCACCCATGGCGGCCGACATCGGCAAAATCCGGTGAATTCCTCGCCAATTCGTTCTTGCCAGCCGGCGTTACTTATGCGGGAACAGAACAGGAACGCGCATCAGCGCGCTCCTCCACCCATCGCTTCCCAGGAAAGGACCGGCTCATGACCACCGCCTCCACTCTCCCCACCCCCGCCTCCGCACCCCTGTCCGACCTCGCCTACCTCGGCGCGCCGGCCATCGTCCCCGGCGACGATTCCGCCGGCTACGACACGCTGCTCGCGCGCATGATCGCCGACGTGCGGCCCGGCAACGTCATGGAGGAGGCGTGGACCCGCGATGTCGCCGACCTCGTCTGGGAAGCGGCGCGGCTGCGCCGGCTCAAGGCCGCGCTGATGACCGCCTGCGCCGACCACGGCATGCAGCAGCTCCTACAGTCGCTCAACGTGCACGGCAATACCTTCGAGATTGCGCGACGCTGGGCCGCGCGCGAGCTTCTGGCGGTGGCCGAAGTGGACGCCGTGCTCGCCGGCGCCGGCCTCGGCATGAACCACGTGATGGCGCGCACGCTCGCGCTGCGCCTCGACGACATCGAGCGCATCGACCGCATGACCGCCTCGGTCGAGGTCCGCCGTGCCGCCATCCTGCGCGAGATCGGCCATCACCGCGAGCATGCGCCGTTCCATGCGCGGCTGGGACAAGCCGCAGCGGCGCAGATCGAGCACGTCGAGTTCACGCGCCTCGCAACGCCGGCCCAAACCCCGGCCCAAACCCCGGCCCATGTGACCGAGGCGGGCGCATGAGCGACGCTCCCGAGAGCGCCCGCGTCCGCGCGAGCCGCGCCAATGCGCGCAAGAGCACAGGTCCGAGGTCCAGGGCCGGCAAGGCGCGCGTGGGACGCAATGCGCGGCGGCACGGGCTCAGCGTGCCGCTGCTCACCGACGAGATGCTTGCGCGCGAGGTCGAGGAGCTCGCGCGCCGGGTCGAGGTGTCGGCGACCGGCGCCGCGCTCGACGCGGAAGGGCACGCCTTCGCCTGCCGCATTGCCGAGGCGATGATCGATTTGCGCCGCGTGCGCGCCGTGAAGCTGCTGCTCGTCGCCAAGCTGACATCCGACCTCAGGAAAGCCGCGGGTCCGCTGAAGGCGCTCGCGCGGCTAGACCGCTACGAACGCCTCGCGCTGTGGCGCCGCAGGGTCACCGTCCGCGCGTTCGACGCGTTTGCGATCAAGCGTGCAAAACAAAGCTAGAAAATCCAATGATTTCAATGAAGGGATTCTGGTCGCATTGTCGTCGAGCGAGAGGCGGCCTTTGCCGAGGAGGCGTCCGCGCAAAACAAAGCTAGAAGATGCAGTGAAATCAATGCCGGCGATTTTCGGCTCGAGACGATCGCATGCGAGGTGAGCACGGCATTTGCGCTCCTTCTTCCCGCGTGCCGGGAGAGGGAGCGCAGGCGCATCACGCCTTGGCGACTACGCCCCCCGGGGATAGCCTTTCCTCTCCTGGCAGCGATCGCCTGCGGCTGTCATCAAACGGGGACTGCACGTGCCGAGCTCAGAGCAATTCGACTTCATCATCGTCGGCGCCGGCAGCGCCGGCTGCGTTCTCGCCAACCGGCTCACCGCCTCCGGCCGCCATCGCGTGCTGCTGCTCGAGGCCGGCCCGCGCAACCGGCATCCGTGGCTGCACATCCCGCTCGGCTTCGGCCGCCTGTTCACCGACCGCCGCTACAACTGGTGCTACGCGACCGAGCCGCAGGCCGGCTGCCACGGCCGCAATGTCATCGCGCCGCGCGGAAAGGTGCTGGGCGGGTCGAGCTCGATCAACGGGCTCATCTACATCCGCGGCCAGGCGGAGGATTTCGATCACTGGCGCCAGCTCGGCAATGCGGGCTGGAGCCACACCGACGTGCTGCCCTACTTCCGCAAGGCGGAGGACAACGAGCGCGGCGCCGACGAATTCCACGGCAGCGGCGGCCCGCTCTCGGTCTCGGATCTGCGCGACCGCCATCCGCTCGCCGTCGCCTAT
>Ga0126371_10000707_pt1 | contig 27938 bp, 19 predicted proteins | sample PanSoiMetaPlot_4_FD_110145 | JGI IMG/M metagenome (GOLD analysis project Ga0126371, IMG submission 110145) | Tropical forest soil microbial communities from Panama - MetaG Plot_4 | ecosystem: Environmental > Terrestrial > Soil > Tropical forest > Bulk soil | place: Panama | collected 2016-02-17 | reverse complement strand
GTTACGGGCAGACCACGGCAGCTCTGCCCGGCATCAGATTTATCTGATCTACGCAGCGGCCGGTGTTATAGATTGCTAGGGATTTCATCAGGCGCAGTGAATGACGTCTACGCCGCTCAGACACCTGCCTGGACAGATCACTTCGATCGCCTGGATTTACGCAGTTTTCGGCCTAGCAGTCTTCATAGCCTGCCTTACAGGCGCCCAAATCGGACCCGTCCCCCTTTCTACAATCGATGCACTTACCCCCGCGCTCCTAATCATCTCGGCTGTAGGCGCCATGTTCCGGCGGCCGTGGGCGCGATGGCTTTGTTACGTTTTCTCAGTGTTGATGCTTCCTGGGATTCCTCTCGGCACCATCGTGGGTGGGCGCATGATCCATCAGCTGACGGTCCACCGCGATCAATTTCGCCGATCGCCACGAACCGTAAATGAGGTCCGGTAGTGGCCGATGCTGTCGAAAAAGGTCTCGACTCAGGCCGCGAACACTGATTCCTGCTGATCGAGATCGGCCGGAGATTCGGGGATGATGGGACGACAGGACCGGGACCAGGGGCAACTGTTTTATGAGTTCAACCTCGACAACGTGGTTCCGAAGGATCACCTGCTGCGACGGATGAATGTGTTCGTGACCGGTGTGCTCGCCGACGTGCATCAGCATCTGAAGCCATTTTACAGCGACATCGGCCGTCCGTCGGTCGATCCGGAACTGATGATCCGGATGCTCATTGTCGGATACTGCTACGGCGTCCGACACGAGCGCCGTCTGTGCGAGGAGGTCAAGCTGCATCTTGCCTACCGATGGTTCTGCAAGCTCGATCTCGACGACAGGGTTCCGCATCACTCCACGTTTTCGATCAATCGTCTTGAGCGGTTTCGCGAGAGTGACATCCTGCGCCACATTTTTGAGCGCGTCGTCGCGGCATGCATGGCGAATGGCCTGATCAAAGGCGAGGGTTTTGCGGTCGACGCGAGCGCGATGGAAGCGAAATGCCAGCCGTTATCATGGCAAGGCGCCTGATGAGCTCGACTGGACCGATGCGCAGCGCCAGAAGCGGGCGGTGGCGGAGTATCTGGCGGCGCTTGAAGCCGAGGCCCGATCACAAGCCGAGACGGATCGCCGTAATGGCCCCGGCGAGGGCTCAGATGGCGAGAGCGAGCCTAAGTCTGACCGCAAGCTGCCGAAGGTGATTTCGCCGAGTGATCCGTCAGCCGCCTGGACCGCCAAGGCCAACAAGCGCGTGCTGTTCGGCTACGGCCTCAACTATCTGATCGATGTCGAACATGCCATCATTGTCGATGTTGAGGCGACGCCGGCGCGACCTATGACGAGGTCGCGGCGACCCGCACCATGTTGGAACGCACGCAGCAGCGGTTTGAACTGAGCCCACCGTGGCTCGCAGCCGACACGGCCTATGGGACCGGCAAGTTCCTGGCTTTCGTCACCGGTGCCGGCATCATCCCGCATATTCCGGTGTGGGATAGGAGTAAGCGGAGTGATGGCACGTTCGCGCGGTCCGAGTTCAGATTCGACCGCAAACGGAACGTCTACATCTGTCCTGCAGGCGAGACCTTGACGACGAGTGGCCGAGTTCACAGCGATCATGCGATCCGCTACTTCGCATCCGTGCCCCGCTGCCGGGAGTGCCCGCTCAAACAAAGGTGCTGCCCAAACATGCCGGCGCGCCGGATCGTGCGGGACGTCAACGAGGCGGCCCGCGACATCGCTCGCCGCAAGATGAAGACGAAGGCATTTCTCAAGTCGCGCGATCAAAGGAAGCGGGCCGAGATGCGCTTTGCGTATTTGAAGACACATCACGGCTTCGAGCGCATGCGGCTGCGTGGACTTTCCGGTGCACGCGACGAGTTCCACCTCGCCGCCATCGTGCAAAACCTCAAAGCAATGGCGCTCCGGTTAGTCGGGCTGCCGGCCAGACCGGTGTTCGCGTGAGTGGAGCCATGGGTCTTGGCATCGAGCGTCGTCAATTCAGCGCTTCCAGTCGAACCGTTTGCACACCATCAGACGATGAACTGGCTCCAAAGGCGCCACCAAGCTTTCTGCCAGACGATTTTTTCGACAGCATCGGCCCAAAGCCGGAGTGGCGGCCCTTGTCTCGGCGCGTCCGGAGCTGGGGTGACGTCCGGACGTGCCGGTTACCGGATACGCTCGGGCACCGTGACCCAACGTGAATTCACTAAAAGCCGGGGTGTGTGCGGCTCGCGCTACCGCTGCGCCGCGTCACCGCGCACAAAATGCGGGCTCATTTACACAGCGAGAAACGGCGATTCGCAAGGTGCCGCTCTCGTTGGACTGACATTTGTAAACGTGCGCGGAGGCGCGAGAGATGAAAGCGCGATGCCTCAGCCTCTTGCTAGATTAGCGGCGTTGCCTTCGCCTTGCGTGGCGATGATTGAGGCATAGCGGCAGCATTCATTTGGACCCGCCTTCACCCAGCAGCCTCCGCCACTCAAACACATTGGCAGGATTGTTGACGCCGAAAACATGTGCGATTCCTGCAGGAACAGGTGTCCGGAAGACAACCACGTTGCCCTTGGGGATGCCCAGCGCATCATAGGTCCGCGCTATTGCCGCGGCGTGGTCCTCCTGTTCATGATAGGTGCCAAACCATCGGCCGGCTGGCGTTGCGGCCGACGTCGAGTACCAGGCAGCAACATCCGCCGGCCGTACCGGCCCCGGTTGCCCTCGATTGTCCCAGCCGCCCGAAAACGTAATCACTCTCGCGACAACGCGCTTTTTGGCTAGGAATGCCGCCATACCTCCGCCCTGAGATTGACCGCCGACTGCGATGCGATTCCATCGGGGCTCGTCACCCGATAGATATTCGTCCCAGCGGCTGTTCTTATCCGTCGCGGCTAAATACTGGAGCAGTTTTGCGAGCCGGTTGACAATCGCATCAGCCGGTGTCCCGGCGATGTCCGAGATTTCATTGCTGCCGAAAACGCGCTTTTGCCGGAATTTGGCGGCGCAAAGACCATCGCCGCTGCCCACGCAGACCTGTGCCACAGCCGGTATGTTCGGGTACGAGAGCGAGATCGCGCGGTATCCTTGCTCGATGGCCGTATTCAAGAGCGGGCTCCGCCCAGGCGTGCCCCCTGTGCCAGGAAAGAATACGAACAACAGGACTCCCACCGCCTGCGGATCATATACGACATAGTGAGGCTTGTCCGCGAGTGTGATGGAGGGGTCGGTTTCGTGAGGCTTAACAAAAATTTCCCGTATTGCCGCCTGTACTTCGGCAGCTCCCTGCAGAAGGAATATACCGATCGTAACTGCAATCAACTTTCGCCAATACTTAAACTCCGAAAATTTGAGATGCATTTGCTTATTCCTTGCCAGGCAGCTCTTTGGAAATCCGCGTTCATAAGTCGTGTAACGCTGCAAAGAGGCTTCCCGAAGGCATCAGGCGGTCGCTGGGACGTTCCCGTAGTGCGTCGTTCTCCGTGCGCAGACGCCTCAAAAATCATGGTGCGCATTTGGCGAGCCCTTCCAGCCGGGCGTATGGATCAAAACCTGAATCGGTGGCCGCAAGGTGAGCACGAAGGGCTGCTGTTCGTCTATTCGGTGTGCCTTTGGCACGTCCCCTGTTTTTCGACCGACAGCCATCTATTCCTGTCTATCTTTAGAATTTTTCGAGAGGCTCATTACCCCCCTCCCGCCTTGGCTTTCCACCTTATGCTACCGTGACCCAGTTTGCACGTTAGCATCGTTAGCATAGGTGGGCGGACCAATGGCGAGCACGACGCGGATAGTGAAAACCTCGAAGGTCGCCTGGAGCGGCATAAGCTCACCTTTGACACGCCTGATAATGTTCGTGAACGACGCTGGGATCGTCAATGAATCCTTGCGCGAGTGGAGCACCTCCACCGATAAGAACAAGCAAGCTCGCAAAGACGGCGCGCGTACCTTTTTCGCCCGTCTCCAGATGGCATATGTTTTCGAGGTCTTGGAGGCAATCAAAGATATACGGGCAAACAAGGAATGGATGACGAACGTTGAGCAGTGCCCCAAGAGCACGAAAGACCAATTCACTAAAGTGTGCGCCTTCCTGGACTCTCCCGACTACAAGACGCCAACAATCCTCCGGAGACTTTCGCCACTGACCGCGTCTACTGGAGCTCAGAAGGCGTGATGCGGGCAGTGCCGTTCCTAACCCGACTCGCGAAAGAACTTCCGCTCTTGCTCAGCGTGAAAGGGGTTGAGGAGCGGGCGGCTCGCATGATGCTAGCAGAGCGACGTCAGCCTGATAGCTATAGCTTCCACGCGTGCACCGGGTTTCCTCTTGGCTTGCAAGCGATCGACTTCGTGACCTCGCGCGCGCATTCAATGAAACGCTCAACAACCGGACTCAAGGTCCGGTTCCGCAGCGTTGTCACAATCACCGGCCACGGCCGAAGCTCCAGATCGACCGGCAGGACTCTCAATCCGCTGCGCTGCACGGCGAACCGCGGGTACGCTGTGAGGTGCGGCCCGTTCGCCAGGAAATGAACAACCAACAACAGCGAATGTGTCACGAGGCTCGCCCGTGGCATCGCCAGCCCATGCGCGCGAAAAGCCTCCGACAGCCGCATGTAGTTCCAGGTGTTGCGCGCCTGCATGATCCACGGCTCGTCGACAAGCTCAGCAAGATTGATCTTGCGCCGGCGTGTCCACGGGCTGTGCGGCCCACACGCCACAACCAATGGATCCTCGAACAGGGGTTCGATCTTCAAGTCGTCCTCCGCATCGATCTGACCTGGCTGAAACCAGTTGATGATGAGATCGAATTGCCGGCTGCGCAGCGGCGGCAGCGCCGCCCCATATGACGCCACGCTGTCGACACGCACGGTCACGCCCGGAAATTTGGCTGCATAGCGTTCGATGATCGCCGGCAGTAGTGTGCCGATTGCTGTCTCGTGGGCGCCGACAGTCATTTCACCGACCGTCGGGTCGGCCAAGAATTCGATGTCCCGCACGCCTTGCTTGAGTTCATCGAACACTGCGATGCTCCGCCGCAACAAAACGTCCGCATACATGGTCGGCGCAATGCCCTTGGGACCGCGATCGAGCAGACGGACGCGCAGGATGTGCTCCAGGTTTGTGATGGCCTCCGAAACGGACGGCTGCGACATGGCGAGCCGGCGCGCGCCCTTCGCCATGCTGCCCGCTTCGACGACCGTCGACAGGATGAAGAGGTCGCGCACCCGCAGGCGGCGGCCAAGCCGGCTTTCCCATTCCATCGTCACAGCCATAGGTGCCCCCTATATAGCTAGATCAAAATTCAGCATTCCCCCTTTAAGGCGCTCTGTTTTAGATTTTCCAGCGCAGATTTGATCATCGGCTTCGAAGAGAAAGGGAACGTGATGATGACCAGGAGAAATTGGTACGGCACCGCTGCCGGTCTTGCGTTGAGCTTCATCTGCGCGGGAGCCGTGGCGCAGGACAGCAAAACGTTCGTCATGAAGCTCGCCACAGCGACACTCAACGACGGGCAGCATGAATGGATGAACCGCTTCTCCGCTGCGATCGCGAAGAATACGGACGGCCGCATCAAGGCGGAGGTCTATCCGGCGAGCCAGCTCGGCGCCATCCCGCGCATGATCGAGGGCACGCAGCTCGGCTCCATCCAGGCGTTCGGGCCAGCTCCTCCAATGAGGATCGGCGAGCCTCCTTTGCTCGCTCCTTCTCTCTTCCCGGTCTCTCTTCGTGGGCCGAGTGCTCGGCTTTGCTCCTCCGACCGCGGCCGCGCAAAGCGTTGCTGCCGCCTACACGATAGCGGTCACGCCATTGGTAGATGCTCTTGCGTGAAACCCCAAGCTCCCGGGCCAGAACGCTCACGTTCTCCCCGGCCTCCATCCGGCGCAGAGCTTCAAGTTTGAACTCGCGACTAAATCGGCTTGGTTCGTTGGTGGTCAAACCAGTCCTCCTCCCCAGGAAGGAGAACTGTCACCATTTTCCGTGTCTCAAGCTAGGGGTGCACTCCAGATCGTACCGGGCACATGGGTGACAACCTCGTGCCGATCGGGTTGTCGCAGGGGTTGCAAGGGCCTTTTCTGTCAGGAATTGGCTCCAAGTCGCCACCTTAATCGAGGAAGCTGGCGGAGCCAAAGCGGCTCGATTCTGCCCGGGCATTCATGGCATTGGCCATTATCGCTCGGCGCGCGCTTTCGCCGTCAATCCCGCGCGCCTAAAGGCGCGCCCCTTACGGGCAAGGGGATTGACCGCTCAGCGCGGCCGAGCAAGAGGGCTGTCATGCCAAGAATGCCAGAAAAGCCCGCTACTGATTCGTACCGCTGACATCGGTGACAACCTTGGGGCCGAAAGGGTTGTCGAGCGGTTGTAAGGTCCGTTGCTCAAGCTCGATGTAGCCGAGATCGTAGTCCATGAAACTGACGAGCCAAATGCCGTCGTCGACCTCCCCCGAGAAGCTCATTGCTCAAGAGCCGCTTGGCGCCACAACGGATGCCCCTGCGCCCGGGGCTGTGGACGGCTCGGGCTATGGAGGGCCCGACCCGCCCACAGCCCCTGCCGTCGAGTGAGCTTGGAAAGCCCCCAGGTTCAACCGATCCGTCGAAGTCACATCATCACCATCGATCGCGCCATCAGGGTAACATTCGTAGATGAGGCAATACGGGGGGTCAACATTGCACGCCGAATAACAGCCGCCCGACTTGGGTTCGATCCGGCCGCCTTCGCCGGGCACAGCCTACGCGCAGGCTTCCTGACTTCCGCCGCGGCCATCTTCAAGATGATGGACGTTTCCCGGCATCGTTCGGTCGACACCCTGCGGGGCTATGTCCGCGACGCCAATGCCTTCCGCGATCATGCCGGCGCCGCGCTGCTGTGAGGTGGGTGACAATGACTGCGAGCGAAACCGCGACTGTCATGCCCTTGCCGCCAAAGGTAAGGGCCAAGGATGTAACCGTTGCAAACGCGCCAATTTCACCGACGGACTGAACCGGCTGGTCCGGCGTGGCTTCGACCGGCTGGCCGGCGGAGCGAGAACGGCGCCTTCTACCTCACTCACGCGATGGGGGGTGGCAAGACCCACAGCCTCATCGCCTTCGGCCTGCTGGAGGCGATCCTGGGGCTGCGCCGCGAGGCGGTGCCGAACCTCGCAAGCGGGAACGACTTCGGCGCCGCCAGGGTCGTGATCGTCAACGGCCACCAGAATCCCGACACGCTGCTGTGGGGCGACATTGCCGACAAGCTGGGCCGCGGCGACATCATGGCCCCGTTCTGGCGCAATGGCGCGAAGGTACCGGGCATCAACGAATGGACCGCTTTGCTCGGAAATGAGCCGGTGCTCATCCTGCTCGACGAACTGCCGAGCTATTTGCAGATCGCGCAGGGCCAGTTGGTGGGGGTGACCAATCTTGCCGACCTGACCATCGGAGCGCTGGGAGCGCCTGTTGAACGCCCTGCTGCAGTGCCCCCGCGCCTACGTCGTTGTCACCAACCCAAAGGACGACGTGTATCTCGACGGCTCCGGCCTGCTGCGCACCCTCATCGACAATCTGGGCAAGCTGTACGATCGCAACGCCACGGCGATCACACCGGTGCAGTAGAACACCGTGAGATTTACGAGATCGTTCGCAAGCACCTGTTCGACGGCCTGCCGCCGCCGGAGCGCATCGACCGCTGCGCGTTGCGCTCAGGGTGCCGTCGACATCGAAGAACGCGTCTGCGCACTCGAGACTCGGCTCCTCAAGCAACCGATCGGCCACGGCTCGTGCGAGCAATGGCCAAGACCTCAGTATTGAGCAGTAGATTCAAATTTAACTTGATGACCATCTGGTCCCAGACGTCTTCCCAGCCTTTTCGCCAAGCGGTCGTGCGAGCGGTCTTGCCCCATTGCGAAGCCATATTCGGTGTGATCCATACGAGGCCATAATAGGCGGGGATCTCGTCCAGTGTACCGTAACCTTGCACCTGGTAGGCGTACTCGAAGTATCCTTTGAAGACACCCATCTCGTTATCGTCGAGGAATTGGGCAAACGTCTTGGAGAAGATGCCACACGGATCGCCTTCAGGCATCTTCAGTGGCATGATGCCATTCAAAGAACCAAAGATCTTGTAGCGCAATCTGACGTAGCGCTCCTTAGCGACGACTAGTGCCGCGTTGACGACTGCCTTCCCGGCCTCATCGAAAGGAACATTGAGCAACTGACAAGCAAGCTTCATTGCGTAGTCTGAGTAGATCATGACCTCGGGTCCGTGATCCGTACGAACCACCATGCCGCGATCAGTGCCATCGACGGCCATCTTGAAACGCTCGTTCCCCACGGTGAAGTCTGACAACGCATTGATCATGTCATCATAGGCAGGCGACATATAGCAGGTGCCCAGCTCGCAGATCGTCGTTCTGCGCTCATCCGACACCTGCAGCGAATGCGTCTTGCCGCCGTAACGGTCTGATTTTTCCAACAATGTGACGTTCGTGTACCCTAGGGTCTTCAAGTAGTTGGCAAAAAGCAAGCCGCTGACGCCCGCCCCGACGATCACGATCGGGGCGCCCTTGTCGGGCGGCAGCGCGGCCTTTGCCTTCGGTGTCTCGTTAAGGACTTGGATATAGGACCAGCAATGCAGCACCGACTCGAAGCAGGTCGACGCGTGAACGTAGATTGTCTTGTTGGCACCCTGAATATCGAGCCACTGCCAGGGACGGCCCTCGGCAAGGTCGGCCCCTCGGAAATGGTTGAAATAGGGCGAATTGAGCGGGTTCGCCGCACGATGAGATATGCCGTGAGGCTGTTGCTCATTAACGCTGACAATCTCGTACTTGCCGGCCTGGAATGGCCACCAGGAGGGGGGCGATTTCAAGAAAAGCTCTAGCTGGCCGAGCAGCGCCGCTTCGGACACCGTCGCGCCGGCTCGGACGATTTGGCCGATCGTGACGAGGTTCGTCTCTTGCTGATTCGCTGCGTCCAGGCCCCATTGCTTCGCCGTCTCGTTACGATAGCCGTGGACGACGCCGGCCATCAGACCGCAGATCTGCGCATCAAGGATGACGACCCTGTTCTGCTTTTTTGCAGGATGCACCTTCACGCAGGTGGTAAAAAAGGTGAAGTTTTGCAACGCGCCAAAAATCGTGCGCTCCTCCTCCGTATAGTCCATGATCCCTTCGAGTGCGCGAGGATCGCATGCGACGACGAGGAGCGCCGGCTCGATCTGGACGGTCCGGCCACCCGTTCTATAGGTGACTTTCATTCGTGGTTCTCTCCAGAAAGCAAGCCCGATGATTTGAAAACCGGTCCAGACCAGTCCAAAGGGCTTTTTTCCAGTCCAGGACTGGTCCTACAGCGGAGAATAATTGCAACAGGAATTGATAGTTTGTGCATCTGTGCAATTACCCGACTTTATATTATATTATCATATTATATTATCAATTCACGATGAATGCAACCAAATCGGTAGCGTGAAACCGTTTCACGCCAGCTCGTGGCCAATGGGCGGACAGGCCACGGTCCGGTCACTACGCGATGCCTAGGGACTAACATAATGGCTCCGGATGACGACTCGATGCCCTGCGTCGAACCGCAAAATCGGCAAAAGCCTTGAATGGCGGACGCTCTTGCGTTCATTATTGCCCGTTCACATTCGTTCTCTCACCCTGGTAGCGGATAAATTAGTTGGCCTTTGCCAGGGCCAGGCAGGCGGCCAGATTCGAACCAGGAAATGCTAGGCTCGAATCCGAGGGTCGGGAAGTTGATCCCGTTGTTTTCGCGGGAACGGAAAGGGATCCCGGGCACTGGGCTTCGGATTCGGACCAACTGCTAGCTTCGTGCGGCATCGCCACTTAGCGAGCTCTTATCGAGGGCTCTTTCTCGAGGCGTGGTGGATCGCCATTGGCGCACGGGCCATCCGTTGCGCTGAGCGACCCGCCTCAACGCGCCATCGGGATTAACCGCCACCGGATGGCCTACGGTCCGCAACATTGGGATGTCGTTGCGACTGTCGCCATAGGCGAAGCACGCATCCAAACTGATCCCGCGAATCTCAGCGTAGCGCACCATCGCTTGGGCTTTGGCGGCGCCCTGGCTCTCCGCCGCGGCACAGGAGTCGAGTAGAGCGTATGGCCGATAGCGGCCGGTAAAGCGGCCTTCGGCCGTCTCGAGCCGTTGAGCGATCAGGTCGGCCCCGAGCGCCCGTGCGAACGGCTGCAGCACGGGCTCCACGCCGCCAGTGAGGAGCACGACGTGCCGCCCGGCGGCCTTGTGGCAGTCGATCTCGGCCAAAGCTTCCGCAAAGCAGAACGGCAAGAGCAAATCGCGGCAGCACACCTCTGCGTCGGCCTCGACGCGCGCTTGCACCAGCCCGGCGAACTGAGCGTAGACCAAACGGTCGGCCAGGGCGCGGCTGATCTTGTCGGCTCCCCACACCAGCGGTACGCGCCAGCACAGGCTGGCCAGCCAGAGCCGGTGGCGCCAAGCGCCGAATTGCCGCGCCCGCAGCCAAACCAAGCTGCTGATGCTGCGCGTTGCGCTCAGGGTGCCGTCAACATCGAAGAACGCGGCTGCGCACCCGCCGTCTGCCCCCATCATTTCCTCGCCAGTCCATTCCGCCAACAGTGCAACCTGAGTCGGCTGCGGTCCTTGTCGTCAAGCGGATCATCGTTTCGCGGTCGCACGCAAAAGCCGCAGACGAAGCCCCTGCAGCGCCACCGAGTCCAGTAGCCACCGTATGGTGGCGCGTCTCGATCGCGCATGTCATCTACGAGAATCGTCTCGCTCAACTTCATGGCTCAGCGTCGACCTCGAAGCGGCCGATCAGGCACTCGGCAATTTGCCGCACGCGTTCGTCTGGCTCATTCACAGCATTGCGCAGCAGCCGTCGGCTCTGCGCCCCCAGTCCCGGGAACGCCTTCAACGCGGCCCTGAGGTGGGCCTGCACCTCGCTCAGCCCGGCGGCACGCCCAGCGGTCACAGCGGCGAGAAAGCACGCCTCGCCTGGCAGAGGAAGGTCCGCCGGCCCAAGGGGTCCGAGCTCATTCAGACGGTCGCGGACAAACGCGCTGCGTTCAGCAAACGGTATTTTGGCCAACACCTGCGGCTCTATCGCCGCGCCGACAAAGTAGTCCTGCTGCCCAGCGTGGACAGGGAATTCCAGCCGGTCCTCCGACGCCTCGGGAGGCAATCCACCAGCAAAGCGCACGGGAACGATCGCCAGATCGTGCTCCACCGCGAGGTCAATCAGAACCGAGCTGACTGCATGAACTGGCGCCCCCGCGACTGTTGCACGCGTGCCGTCCGCGTGCACCAGCAGAGACGCCGGACGATCGGCTACGGCCAAACCGTATTCGTGCAGTAGCCGCAACAGATCGCTGGGGCGCGAACGGTCAAACAGCCAAAGCCTCAGCGGATTGTTCCCTCCCGTGGCCGCGTCGGCGAGCTCGTGGACGAGGCCGAGCCAGCTATCGCGGTGCTCCTGCTTAGCAATAGCCCCTGCTGGCAATCCGGTAAGCGAAGTGACGATGGACATGAAAAGGAACGACTCCACTCCTGTCTGATGATTGCCGACATACAGGACCGGCCGACCTTTCAAGGTGGCGAAGCCGTCCGGGTCGGCCAAAATCACCCGGCGTACGAAGCGCTGGATCAGGCTGATGCCGAGGTCCTGGACAAAGCTTTGGAGCTGGCTCATTCGGGCCTGCCAGTCCGTCTGTAGCGCCTGCCAATGCAGCGTTGCCGGGGCGCCCGATTGGACTGTGACGACGTCGGCGTCGACGCTTACCGCCAGCCGCCACGGGTTGAGCGGCAGGTTCCGGCAGGTGCCATCCTCTTCCACGCGGACGGCGCTCGGGCGCAGCCCGAGCACGCTAGCAGCATGGTCACGCACCGCGATGCTGCGCATCTGTTCTTCATCCGGGTCCAGGCTGTAGACAGCGGCAAGCGTGCCGGGCAGCGAGTCGTCCGGGCTCTCCCCTGTCGTTTTGCGCGGCAGGCCCCTGAACTCGGCCTCCACCAGCCGCATGCCCAAGCGCGGCGCCTGATAGATTTGGAGACCGTCGGCCCAGAGAGTGGAACGGCCGATGACGTACGCTCCCCCAGCATCGCGGCCGCGGGCCTCGACCTCGAACTCGACCACCACGATTTTGCTCTTCGGCGTCACCTGGCCGCGGTAGTGCCAGATCGCCCTTTCGCCGATCGCGAGGGGCTGGAAGCGCGGGGCGGACATTCCGACGTCCAGGCCCTCAAACAGCATCAGGACCTGTGCGGCCTGCAGCATGGCCTCCACACCAAGAGAGCCCGGTTGCACGGGGTCTTGGTAGAAATGCGCCTTGAAGAACCAGTCTTTCGACGCCACCGACTTCTCGGCGCGGATCAAGCCGAGCCCCTTTGTGCCGCCGTCCGGCCAGTAGCCGGTGATGCGATCGATCATAAGCAGCTTGGAGTCCGGCAGGCGCGCGGAGCCGCCGAACAGGCGTGCCGCTCGGTCGGCCAAGTCCAGGTGGACCTCGCTCTCGCGCAAGATGCGCGCCAAGTCTCCTGCTTCGGTGCGGAAGCCCTTCTGGTCGGCCATGGCCTCTGGCGGAAAGAAGCCGAACACCGTCTGCAGGTCCAGCAGAGGCTCGCCATCAACCGTGCAGTGGACCGCAAACTTTTCGATGATCAGGTCTTGAACCCGGTCGAGCGACAGCATCTCCACTTCGGTGGTGATGGTCCGATCCCCCGGTCGCACCTCCCGGTGCTGGACTGCGTCGCCGTCGAGGTTGCGGAACAGTAAATCTGGCTCCCCCGCCTCCTTCCTCAGGGTATAGACGGCGAGCCAACCGCAGGGCTGTAGCGCCACCTCCATCAGCACGCAGTTAGGCATGGTAGCCGCCCCGTTTTGGGCAAAGTACCAGGCTTCAGGGGGAACGTCATAAAGCACGGTCACACGGCCGCCCGGCTTCATCGGCGCCATCTCGCCGTGAAGGGCCGATACCCGGGTCATGAAGTGGTACGGCGGCCCGGGCAACCGCGGTGGACGGCGCGGTCCGTCGTAGTGGGCGAAGCCCTGGCCGAAGGCCTGGCTCGGCCGCCCCCACGCGCAGTTAATCAGCGAGCGGTAGTTCAGCGCAAGGTCACCGAGCTTGGCCACCGGCCGGGAGTCTGGCCGTGCGGCCTCTGCCAGGACCTGGGGCATACTCGAAAGCGGCCAGTCGGGGACCAGTTGCAGCGCCAGCCTCTCACACAGGAACGCCTTTCGCTCGTCGACGGTACACAGAACATGTGCGCGCAGGGTCGGTATGCCGCCGTCGTCGACGATCTCGTCGACGAACAGCTCATAGACTATCCGTCTCGATCGCGGCGTCACCTGACCACGGCAGAGGAACGTGTAAGCTTCGCCACGCACCGGCTGGAAGCGCCAGCCGTCGGTGTGGAGGGTTCGCCCTGTAGCTACCAGGTAGAAGGCCATCGCCTGAAGACAGGCATCCGCCATGAGAGTGCCGGGCATGCAGGGATCGTTCTTGAAGTGGCCATCAAAATACCACTCGTCACCGTGAACCTCTGACTCCGCTCGAAGATAACCCCGGCCGACTGGCCCGCCCTGGAAATCGAGTTCGGTCACCTCGTGCAAAAAGTTGCGGTGATCCGAAGGCGTCGTGGGCGTGCGCGTATGGGCGTCCGCCCAGAAGAACTGCGGGCCGAAGCAGGCAACGAGGTCGCCGTCCAGATAGGCCTGAACCTCCTCGCGTGAGAAGCGCGTTTTGGCGGTGGCCTGCGGGGGCGGATCGACGCGCCCTTGCGGTCTGTACGTGGCGGTCTGCGGCGACCAGATTACTCCGCTTGAGTTCTCCAATTCATCGGCCGTGAAGAATCCGGCTTGGCCGTTGCGCACCGATATACGCAGTTCGCCTCGTATGCGGCAGTCGTAATTGAAGAAGAACAGGCGCACCCCGCCTTGGCGGGTGTGACCGTCGATACGAATCTCGTATGCGAGGGTGTCGGCTGGCTGGGGCAGTTCGCCTTTGAACACCAGTTCGCAACCGAGCAGCCGATAGGCCCGCTCGCCCTTGTTCAGGGCGTCGATGCCCAACCAGGAGATCAGCAGCAGGTCCGCTTGGCCACACTCGATGAACACGCCCGGCGGCATGCGCCCATGGTGCAGGTACCAGCTGTCCTCACTCACGTCGGTTTCGGTCCAGATGACGCCCCGCCCCATGCTGTGGGGCTCGCCCTCGATGCCCAGCACCCGGTCGCACAGAAGTAGCGGCGGCTCAGGCACGCGTACCTGAACAGCGTAATTGTCCTGATTCGCGAAGCTCGACCCAAACACCGAGGAAATGGTGCCCCCTGCAAGGACCTCCAGCTGAGCGCGGTCAAATTTCGGCCCGGGCAGGTTGCGGCTGGCCGCTGCATTAGCGGGAACAGATGTCTTCGGAGGCAGTGGCGCGACGACATTGGGAACGGGGAGGATCGGGGACGGAGCTGCTGGCGGCCGAGGGCCAGTTGCATGTGACTGGGCGGCGGGCCGAGCGCCCGCGATCCAGGCTCCCTGTAGACGGGTAATAGTCTCCACATAGGCCTGCTGCGCCTGGACTTGGGCGCCCAAGTAAAGAACATGCGCCTCGGTCATACGCCGGTGCGCGGCGATCACCTCGTCGGCCCGAAGGGTTCGCAGCTGTGATGGCGGAGAGGCGGTGCCAGGAGCGCCGGCGGATGCGGGCATTCGCGGGGCGGTATTGGCAGCGGGCAACGGCGCTGCCACGGGAGCTGCCAGAGAAGCGAGACGAGGCGCCCGAGGTAGCCTGCGCCCGAGGTCGGGATCGCACGGCTGGGTCGGCGACGCCGGCAAGGGCGGCAACGATGGCAGGTCGCCGCTCTCGGGGCGCAGACGGAAGGTCAGATGGGGTGGCTTTGCAGCGGGCGGAGACGGCGCCTGGGCAAACTGGACGGCGAGTGCGTCGAGGTCGACGTCAACCCCGGCACACCAAAGCTGGGCGGCGGCGCGCCAAGCCTGAACCTCAGCCGGTACGCCGAAGCGGTCCAACGACACCCCCAAATGGTCGCGTCCAACGAGGATCTCGCCGATCGAGGTGGACAAACTCCCCCGCGGGCCGTGCTCGACGAAGATGCGAACTCCGTCGGCCCACGCCTTCTCGACGATCGAAGGAAAATCTACGGTGCGCAGGGCTTGGCGAGTCAGTGCCTCCGCCACGCTGTCGCGATCCGGCGAAAATACCCCGCCGAGCGCATTGGAATAAAATCGCACCCCGTCCGGAGGGGCGGCGGTCGCGCGGGTGTGTACGGCCCGCCAGCTGGCCTCGAATGGCGACATCGCCTCGCAGTGGACGGCGAGGTTGTGGCCGAGGGGCACGGCCGGCGGCTCGCCCAGGGCGCGCAGGACCGCTTGGCATGCCTCACCGGCGCCACCGATGACACAGTCCTGGGGACTGTCGACGATTGTCAGATAGACGCGGGGGACCGAGGCAACGGCTTCACGCACAGCCGCGATGGGCGCGCGGACGCGAAAGCTGTCCCAACGGAGGGGCTCGCCCTCGGCCAAGCCCCAGTGGGCCCGCACGGCGTCGAAGTCGCCGGCAAGGGCGTGGTCGTAAAGTCCGCTTGCCTCCACATCCTGCAGCAGGCCGTTAAAGTCTCGCCACAGGCCGAACGCAAACATGGCGTTGGTCTCGCCGGAGGACAGTCCGATCGACGCCGAGGGCCGCAGTTTCAGCACGCCCAAACTCAAGGCAGCATGCAGCTGGCAAAGGAATGAAGACCCGGCGAGCTGATGGTATGGAAGGCTTCCGCGCGCATCGCCGGGCCGGTAGACCCAGTCGGCCGCCGTGCCGGCGTCCCCAATCCGCGCAGCCAGGGCGTCGGCCAGGGCAGGCGCGCCGAGCATGAGCCCGCGCCCCATTCCCGGATAGGCTGCGGCTGCGCCGGTGAAAGCGAACGCCAGCTGCCCGGCAATCGGCCGCGCGCGGAAGCTGATTCCCTCCAGGGTCCAGGCTTCGGCGTCGGGTTGGGCCGCGAGGCCGCGCAGAGCACTCTCGCGCAGGGCTTCCAGTTGGCCGTAGCTTCCGACCAGCGCGAGGCGGCAAGGCCCCTCACCGCCGGGCCGGTTGCCATGCACGGCCGCGATCAGCTTGGCTGCGTCGGCGGCGGCAAAGCGGCGCAGGCCAACGGCAGCGTGAAGTCCCAAGCCAGCTCGGCCGGGCGCCTCAGCAAGAGTCCAGGACGCAGTCTCGCCGGTGAAGGCGGCGTTTCGCACCTGCACCCGCAGCGGGCCATCGGTCCTCAACATGGGCTGGGGTGTGCCATCATGGTCGAGGCGCGCCCGCGCCCGCAACATCTGCAAGCCCAGCGCGATGTGCAAGAGCCCGGAGGCCGCATGGGCATGGCCCAGGGCTGCGGTTAGCGGACTCTGGCTTGCCGCGTTGGACAGCACGGCCGCCGCCGGTTTCTCGCCCGGCACAATCAGTGCGAGAATGTGGTCGTGGTCGGCCCTCGCCTTCTCGCACGTTTTAAGCACCAGCACGACCGCGGCATCCGCTGTGGGTGCGCCGGCACCCAGCACGGCCTCGGCGGCCCAGGCGTGAAGGGGCTCGCGACTGATATCCACGGCCCCGACTAGGGCGGCGTCAATCTCGCCCCGGCCCAAGGCGGTAATCGCCAGGTCGAGTGCCGCATCCCCCGACAGCTCCTCGCGCGATACCGCGTGTGCGGGTCCCTTCAGGTTCAGCTGGTTGGACAGACGATTAGCGATGATGTTCGGCATACGGCCGATGACTGCCGCCGACTCAAGGGGCTCAGCAGCCCGGCCGGCGACCTCGGCCGTCCAGGCCGCATTATGGTCTGTGTCTGCGCCTGCCTCGACCATCAAGTCCGGCCAGCGTGCGCGCACGGCATGGCGGGCCACACGCGAGTCCGTCTGCATGCCGATGAATACTCCGGCCCGCTGCGGTTCAAGTACGACGCCCTCAAGCGCCTGGCGGGCGGTTTCCAGCAGGATCAGCTGCTGGCCAAGCGCCATCTTCAGTTCCGCCGGGGGGAAAGCCAGCTGGTGCGCGCTGAGGACAACGATATCGGGATCGAAGTCCGCGATCGCTTGGTCCCCAAGCAGCCTCCGGGCGAAGGCGGCCGCGTCTGGGTCCCTGTGGGTGCGTATGGCCAATCCGACCACCGCAACGGTCGCCGGTGGACGCCGCCGTCGTGGCGAAAAAAGCTGCAGCCGTCCTTGTTCAAAGATAAGGTGTGCATTGTTCCCGCCGAAGCCGAAGGCGCTCACTGCCGCTGTGCGGCGGCCATCTCTGGCCTCCCACGGGACCGGCATGTCCGGAACTGTAAAGCTGAGGCCTTCGAAGGCGCCGGTCAGCGGACGACTTCCCGGCGTGGTCGGCAGCACGCCGTGCTGCATGGCGGCGAGGGTCTTTATGAGACCCGCGATTCCCGAGGCCGTAATCAAGTGCCCCAGGTTCGCCTTGAGCGAGCCGAGGGCGAGGGGCGTATCGCCATACACGCCGGCGAGGCTCGCGATCTCAGCGGCGTCCCCCACCGCGGTCCCGGTGGCGTGGCACTCGACGTACTGCACCGCGCGGGGTGGCAGCTGCGCCTGAGCAAGAGCAACGCGCATCGCCCTCATTTGCCCATCCGGGGAAGGGGACAAGAAGCCTCCGCTACGACCATCGTTCGACAAGCCCACGCTGCGGATCACGCCAAGGATGCGGTCGCCCGCCTCCAGGGCATCCTCAAGCCGCTTGAGCGACACACAAGTCGCCCCCTCTGCCGGGATGAGACCGTCGGCGTGGCGGTGGAAGGGACGACTTTGGCCCGTGCGGCTCAAGGCGTTCAGCGCGCTGAAGCCTACGTGCAGGAATAATTGGTCGGCTGCGTTGACTGAGCCCGCGAGCATCAAGTCCGCCCGTCCGTCTTGCAGCCGATCGCAGGCGACCTTGATCGCATAGAGTCCCGATGCGCAGGCGGCGTCCAGCGCCAGTGACCCTGCGCATAATTCGAAGGTGCGGGCTGCGAGCATGGCCGGGGCACCCGACATGAAGCGGTTCAGGGGGTGGACCTCAGGGCCAACCTTCCGGCGGAGGGCATGCTCGACCCATTGGCGTTCAAGCAGGCGGCTATGCAGCCGCGTGGGATAGGAAAGGTTACCGAGAACCAAGCCGGCGCGGTCCGCCGCCGGTCGCGTCACCCCTGTCAGAGCTTGGCCGACCGCGTGCAAAGTCCAGCGAAACACCGCGTCCAGCTGAGCCACCAGCGAGGTGTCAATGTCGGCGGAGGGGTTGAGAGTGATGGCGAGTTTGCGGATATAGCCGCCGCGGTCCGTCCACGCCCGGTCCGGGCCGCAGACGCCATCGTTCCCGGCCAATACACGCCCCATGCTGATTCGCCAATCGCCCTCGGGGGCGGCGGTGATCTGGCAGAGCCCCTCAGCGACGGTACGCCATAACGCTTCGGGCGAGTCGCAACCGGGCACGATGCAGCCGCAGCCGACGATCGCGATGGGCTGGAACGGATCGGGCATGGCGCAGTGGTCAGGCGCCCGACGCGACACGCGCCGCCGGCTGTTGGCTCGGCGCTGGCAACACATGCAGTTGCAGCTTTTCGATCACCGCCAAGAGTTCGCCCGCCTTATCGCGAAAGCTCAGGACCCACTCGGTCTGCAGCGAGCTGACAGCGCGGCAGACCCCATCGCATTGCACCGGCTCGCTGCGAGGCCACGGACGCAGCAGCCGCAGCGCGCCAACTGCGGTGGGCAGGCTGTCGCGACCCAACCGCTCGTGGCCCCAGAGTATCGCCAGCTGCAGCCCGCCGTCGAGCAAATCGATGGGCGCCGTGGTGCCGAGGGGCACTGCACTGCGGGTGCGCAGCACGGCCCTTGCTCCCTCGGCCGACAGACCCTCGACGCGCTCGATCACCTGCAAGGCCTGCCCATGGAACAGCCGCCCGTCGTAAACGGGCTTGTCCGCGGGCCATGGCATGAGTTGTGAGGGGAGGGGAAGAGTGTCGTGTTCGCCCGGCTCGAAGTCCAGCTCGAAACGATAGGCCAGCGTGCCGTCCGGGGTGAGGATGCGCACGCCCAAGCGATCGCCCCTCTCCAATCGACGGCACTCGATGTGGAATAGGTCGCCAACGTCGTCATAGCCGTCGAGCATCATCCCCACACCCACCTCGACGGCGGCACGATTGGGCCACCGGGTCCCACCTAGCCATTGACTTACCGCCTGGACCGCAAGATCGTGGGCAGCCACGAGCGGCACCACAGGCCGGCCGCGGATGACGTGGCTGCCGACGTAGGGGTGGGTGCGCCGATGGAAGCGCGCCTCAAACATACGTGCGTCGGCCTGGTCGCGGCGGGGCCCGCCGAATACGCCAAACCCGCTGCCGAACAGCACCTCTGTCGGGGTCGAACCGGCTTCGAAAACGTCGGCGAAGAAGGCCGCCCCGCCGTCGAGCGGGATCAGGCTGACCCCCCTGGCCGTGAAGTGGTCCTGCAGCGCTGCATCAACCATGCCGCCGACCCACGGCCCCCAACCGATCGCCGTCACACGGCAGCCCGGTCCGCGGCGCGCCTGTTCAGCCCGGCACACCCGGTTCAGCACCGTGTTGGCCATGGCGTAGTCAGATTGGCCGAGATTGCCGCGCCACGCGGCAACCGAGGAGAAGCACAGGATGCGACTCTGTTCGTCCTCGCGCGTCGCCTCCAGAAGGTTCATCAGCCCTCCCGCCTTGGTCATCATAACCTGTCGGAACTGGTCAACGGTCTTTCTCCGAATCTCCTTGTCCGCCAGCACCCCGGCGGCGTGCACCAGCGCGCAAATCGGGCCGAATTCGGCGCGAATCTCGGCCACACAGGCCCGTATCGCCGCCGCATCCCTCACGTCGACCGCGAAATAGCGGACGTACGCTCCGGTTGCCGCCAGGCGGGCGAGATTGGCCCTGATCTCACGAACCGCTAGGATCTCCCTTACCTCGGCTCCAAGCGTCTCGGGGGACAGGCTTCGGCCAGCCGCAGATGCCTGCGTGAGCAGGGCGCGCTTGAGCGCCGCGTCGGTGTCCAGTCCAGCCAAGCCTTGGGGTTCGGGGCGTAGCGGCGTGCGGCCAAGAATTGCGGCCTTGAGGGGTCGCCGGCGCAGCAGGGCCTCCAGGCAGACGGGCGTGATGCCGCGGGCGCCGCCGGAGACCAGGATCACCCCGTCTTCTGGAAACGGGGTCCGCTCCTGGCGCGCGGCTGCCACCAGTGTAGCGACGAGCGTAGCGCGCCGGCCGCCCGTGCCAAGGGCGACCTCCAGCTGCTCGCCGCCTAGCAGCAGTTCGGCCGTGAGCCGCTCGGCCAATACCTCGGGCTTGTCTTGGGCGATGTCGATGGCCTTGACCGACACGCGCGGCCATTCCAGCGCTGCGGTCTTGGCGGCGGCCGCGATGCCGGTCGACCACGCCCCCGGACTGGCCCCACTCAGGCCGAAATCGCCACCCGTCGCCTGCACGGTGACCAGCAGCCGGCCGTGCTCGGCCATGCTGTTGGCGCAGGCTTGCAGCTGCCGGAAGGCGCGCTCATTGAGAGCCAAATGCGCAGCCTCGTCGACAGCGGGCTCGAGGCCGCTCAGGACAATTACGGCTCTTGCGTTGGAAGGGGCCGTCTGGACCGCGCGCGCCGCCACGCCGACCCCAGCAAGGGCGCGTACCAAGGCGTCCGCGACATCAGCCGGTCCGCCGGCCACCCACAGAGTCTCCTCCCCCAAAAGGCCGGGTGTCATCAATCCTGGCGCTGGAACGTCGGCCAGCGCCACCTCGAGAGTTTCCAACGCCGGGGCCGCCGACGCAGCGGCTTCGGACGTGGGCCCTTTCGCCTGCACCTGACGGACCAAGGCGACAATCTGGCCCAAGGTATTGAGGGTCACAAGGGCGTTGGCGTCCACCGAAGTCAGCTCCGGCAACCGCTCGTGCAGCACCGACACGATCTGCACGCGCTTGATTGAGTCGATGCCGAGACCGGCCTCAAGCTCCATGTCCAAGTTCAGCATCTCGACCGGATAACCAGTCTTCTCGGCCACCACGTCGAGCAGCAGCGTCTCAATGTCGGTACCGGCTGACGCGGGAGGGGGTGGCAACTCCGGCTCGGCGGAGGGCTCCGCGGCCGTGGGGGGGACAGTTGCGGGCGGCAAATGCGGCGCTCGGACGATCGGCGGGAACTCGGGAACGACCGGCGGCGTAGGCGCGGCGATTGCAGCCGCCGGGGCATTGGCGACGCCCCCCAGCTGCAACAGGCTTGCTTCCGAAGCGCGGAGGAATTGCTGGTGGGATGCTGCGAGTGTTTCGGTGAAAACCTTCTGGGCCTGCAGAAGGTTCTCCTGCAGCGCATGGAACACCGCCCAGGCTTCCCCGCTCGGAGCCGCGGGGGCCGTAGGGCCATGCGCGGTGGGAGCAGGTACCTGGGGGAGAGCGGCAGCAGGGATGGCGGTCCCGACGACTGCGGCCGCACGGTCCGGGTTCGGAGGCGGACGAGCCGCCGCGCCGCCGGCCGGATAGGGCTTGCCGTAGTTCGCGCCACCGAGCTTCACCATAGCAACCGAGCGCGGCCGGTCATCGAAGCTCTCGAAGGGCGCGAAGGGCGCCCATAAGGGGGTATAGTCCACGGCGATGCCGGCAGCGCTGATGCTGCCGAGGGCATTGAATAGGGCCGCGCGGCCGTCCAGCTTACGTTGATCGGTGGCGACGGCAACGTGCAGCCGGCCGGCCAGGCAGTCGCCGACCATCCCGGTTAGCACAGCGCCCGGCCCCACCTCCACGAACAGCCGCACCCCGTCGGCGTACATGCGTTCGATTATGTCTGCAAAGCGAACCGGCTCCGCGAGCTGACGACCAAGCATGTCCGTGATCTGGGCCGGGTCGGTCGGATAAGGCTCGGCACGGGTATTGCCGTAGACGGGCAGCCGCGGCACCGCGAACTCGCATCCCTTCAGGAACTCCGTGAACGGCGCAGCGGAGTCCCACACAAGGGCTGTGTGGAAAGCCGTGACGACCGGCAGCAGCGTGCAGGGTGTACCGGCCGCCTGCAGCGCGCTGTGCAGCGTCTCAACCGCCGCGCGTTCTCCAGCGACCACCACTTGATGCGCGCTGTTGACGTTGGCGATTGAGATACCCGGGGCGCCGTAAGCACGCAGTAACGCCTCCGCCTCGGCCTCGGAGGCGCGTAGGGCCATCATGGCCCCGGCCGCCCTGCCGGCTCCGGCCGCTGCCATCAACTCGCCGCGCCGGCGTGAAATCGCTAACATGTCCGAGGCGCTAGGAATACCTCCCGCCGCGTGCAGAGCCATGACTTCGCCATAACTGTGCCCCGCGACTGCATCGGCTCGCACTCCGGCCTGCTCGAGTACGCGGAGGAGTGCCAAACTCGCCGCGCCGATTGCCGGCTGGGCCCACTCGGTGCGGGTGAGCCGCTCGGTCTGGGCGGCCCGAGCCTCCGGCGCGAACACCGGGATTGGGAAGGCGATCTCATGCAGGTCGAGTTCCGAATCGAAGCTGAGGCCGGCGGCCTCGTCCCAAACGACACGTGCCGCCTCGAACTCGATCGCAAGGTCGCGGCCCATGTTGACGTACTGACTGCCTTGGCCTGGGAACAGGAAGGCGGTCTTAGGCGACTCACCGCCCAAGCCATAGTGCATCCGGTTGACATAGGAGAACGGCTGATTCGGAGCGCGGCCGATCTGGTCGGCCGCCGCGGATAAGGACGCTCTGGCCGCCTCGTTATCTGCAGCCAGAATCGCCAGGCGATTGCGGGCGCCTGCCGCGAAGGTCAACTGCGTCTCGCGGGCCACGGCAGGCAGCGGACGGCTTGTCAGGGCCGCCCCCGCCTCCCGTGCGGCAGCAGTTAAGCCCGCCGGCTCGGAGGCGCCCAGCAGTAGCAGATGAACAGGGCTCAATGCCGTGCGCAGGGCGCTGGAGGCGGTGCCGGCGTATTCCTCAAGGGCGACGTGAAAATTGCTGCCCCCGAAACCGAAGGAACTTACACCGGCCTTACGGGTGCTTCCTGGCGGCTGTACCCAGGGTCGCGACTCGGTGTTGAGGTAGAAGGGGCTGGCTTCGATCTCAAGCTTCTGGTTGGGCCGCTCCACCTTGATGGTGGGAGGCAACACCTTGTGATGCAGAGCCATGACCGCCTTGATCAGGGAGGCCGCTCCGGCGGCAGCCTTAGTGTGGCCGATCTGGGATTTGACCGAACCCAGCGCGATCGACTGCAGCTTGGTGACGCCCACGAAGGCTCGTCGCAACCCGTCGAACTCCGCCAAGTCGCCCGCCATGGTGGCTGTGCCGTGCGCCTCGACCAGACCGACCGCTTCGGGGCCGTAACCGGCGCGCTCATAGGCTCGGCGGATAGCGATCTCCTGCCCCTCCGAGCGCGGCGCATAGATGCTCTTGGCCCGCCCATCGGACGAGGAACCGACTCCTCGCAGGACCGCGTAGATCCGGTCTCCGTCGCGCTCGGCGTCCTCCAGCCGGCGCAGTGCGACCATGCCGATACCCTCTCCCAGCATGGTGCCGTCGGCGCCTTCCGAGAATGGCCGGCAGTCGCCGGTGGGCGACAGCGCCGGCGTCTTGGAAAAGCACATAAACATGAAGACGTCGTTCAGCGCGTCAACCCCGCCGGTGATAGCCAAATCGGAATGCCTGAGTTGAAGTTCTTGCGCGGCCATGGCCACAGCTGCAAGGCTGCTGGCGCATGCGGCGTCGACCACGCAGTTGGCCCCACCGAGGTCCATCCGGTTGGCGATGCGCCCCGCGACCACATTTCCCAGCAGCCCGGGAAAGGTGCTTTCGTCCCACTCCGGATAGGTCGCCTCGATGCGGTCGCAAGCCTCCTGCACCTGCCCCTCCGGCAGGCCCATCTCCCTCAGGGCTTTGATCCAGTGCGGCCGCTGAATGCGCGCCGCCATTTGGCCCACCAGTTCGGTCGCCGAGGCGACGCCCAGGATAACGCTGATGTCGCGCTTGGCGACTTTGCCCAACTTCACACTGGCAACGTCATCCAGTACCTTTTCGGCGACGATCAGGGCGAGCAACTGCGCCGTGTCGGTCGTGCTCAATTGATTGGGCGGAACACCGTGGGCGACCGGATCGAAGTCTACCTGGGGCAGGAAGGCGCCGCGGCGTACGTAGATTTTGCCCGGCTTGGAAGCGTCGGGATCGTAGAAGTCCTCGATCAGCCAGTTATCGGGAGGGACTTCCGTCATTAAGTCCCGGCCAGCCAGGACGTTACGCCAGAAAGCCTGCGCGCCGATCGAGCCCGGGTAAAGCACGCTGACGCCCACGACGGCGATGGCCGCGCCCCTCTCGTGGTCGCTCGTCATCTTGTCTCGTCCCTCAACCGAGTCCGCCTCCCCAAACTAGGACGGATCTCGCTGACGTGGAATCAGTTCGTTAAGAGTCATGCCGCGCTGGTCCCCCGTCCTTCCGGGGGTAATACATTCCCGGCCCTACGGCCGTAGCCGCTCCGGTCGGTAATCGAATGCCTCCGGCAAAACGTCGAGGCCGTAGGTGCGCAGTTGGTGAGCGCGCGTGACCGTAGCGGCGCCTTCCATCAGGTTGAGAGCGATCTGTTCCAGGGTGCGCGCTTTAGGTCGTTCCAAAAAGCTGCCCGCTGCCCAACGGTTGAACGCTCCCATCGCCGGTCCGCACCATAGCTGGTAGTCGACGCGCCGCTCGGTCTCGCCGATAATGGGCCAGCGGCTCGAATTGCCGAGATACCAGCGGAAGATCAGCGCCATTTGATGCTTAGGATCGGCTTCAGCCCGAGCGATCTCGTCCGGATCGCCTGCGAAGAAGGCCTCGGTGCGTCGCCAAATCTCGGCGATGGGCATGCGGAACACCTCCGTCTCCAGACGACTGCGAATGGGCGCCGGAATCGCCTCAATCGAGTCATAGCTTCGGTACAGTTGATAAAGCTGGTTGCCCCGTGCTGCCATCATGGTGCCGCGGGCGAGCACCTGCACCTTCACCCCCATCTCGAACATATCCGCCGAGGCGGTCATGCCCACGTCGGCGGGACCGGCCTCAGCAAGCATCGCGCGGGCGTCGTCGCAAACACCGGACTCCACTGCCCCTTGATGGACCGACCCCAGCACGACGAACGCGGCACCCATGGCGAAGGCAGCGGCCAGAGCTCCCGGCGTGCCCAGTCCTCCAGCCGCTCCCAGGTGTGTCGGCTGACTGAAACCGTGATGGCGCGCCAGCCGATCGCGCACCCGGGCGATGACAGGAAACAAGCTGCCCAGCGGGCGGTTGTCCGTGTGGCCGCCCGAGTCCGACTCTACAATGACATGGTCGGCGACCGGCAGACGGCGGGCCAGAGCCGCCTCGCCGGCGCTCAAGACGCCGTCGGCCTGCAATGCGGCTAGGATCGTTTCCGGAGGCGGCGACAGGAAGGCCTCGGCGACTTCCTCGCGGGAGACCTTCGCGAATAAATGCCGCGCCCGCAGGGGGATGCCGTCGAGACTCGCCGTCAGGCCAGCACAGGCATAGCGCACCACGGCCTTGCTGAGCCGCATGAAGGCCGACGCCTCAACCCGACGCACGTTGCGCCGAAGGTAAAGATCGACCAGATGCTCTTCCAGAGCCGGCTCGTTAGGCGAATGGATAAGGTTGCAGCCCCAGGGCAGTCCGCGGCCATCGAGGACTGAGGATATGCGCTGGATGGCGGTTTCAACTTCCGCCGGCCGCAGGCCTGCCGCCCCAAACATACCCAAGGCACCCACCTCACCCAGCGCAATAACCAGATCGGTTGAGGCGATACCTCGGGCCATGGACCCGCCGACATAGGCGAAGCGCACCCCATGTGTGTCCAGGAAGCGTCGATCGCCCAGCCATTCGGGGTAGAGCGGAGCAAGGACACCGAGTCGCGGAAAAAATGCGTGGCCCGCTGCGCCAAGACCGAACGCTAGACCCCGCCGCCGGGTGAGCGGGTCATGCACGACGCTGACTGGCTCACGCAGGGAGCGCTTGACGGTCTGGGCCGCAATCTCGTCGAACAGTGCCTGCTGCGGCTCGCCACGCCAATCACCAATTGCGCCCGCGATTGGATTCGGGTCCACAAAATCATCCATTCAAGAACTCCTGGCGGAAGGATTAGGTTAGCTTCGGCCGGTTCTGGTGAACGGAGCGGCACGATGGAGCTGCATTTTTTTTAATGCGAAAGCAGCATAGCCGTGTACATATCGGCCGAATGTGCCTGGCGAAATTCTGCGTTGCCTCAATTCTCGGCCTATGGGTAAGGGCCGATCCAAGAACTGTCGAGTCGAAATGAATCGGTTGCGATTTCCTGATGGAGCCGATTGCTGGGCAAGAGAACGGCCCACGTGGACACCTGAACACGTGTTGCGGCACGGCGTCAAGGAGTTACTCATGCGAGTGATTTTCTCGCGCCGACCTCTCGTTTTCGTAACGGATTTCACTGCGCAGTCGCCGGCGGGAATTTTTGAGGCCATGTAACAGCATCTGGAAACGTTGGTCGGACGCGAGATTCGGTTGTTCGACTCGACTGGAACGTTCGATGAGAAGTTGGAGCAGCTGGGCTATATCGAGATCTCTGGATTCGGTCACCTAGGCCGTGAGCACGATGCTGACCGCCACCGAGTGTTCGAAGCGTATGGAAGGATCGCCCGAGACTTTGGAGATCCGCCGTTGATTTTTACTCGCTTGGCAAGCGCACAGGACGCCTTCGGAAGAACTCGCTTACTTATTCCGAGGTCCGTAGGATCTCAGTCACCAAGAATTCTTCGCTCCTGGCCGGAACTAGCTTCCTGATCACAAGGCGCAGAGCACGAGTGTCAACGCGCTCTGCGCAGACAGCGACTAGATATTCTCGCCTTGGTCGGAATTGCCAAAAATGCCAACGTGCACCGTCATCCGCCAACTCCGGGTGGATTGCAATCTTCACGACCCTATCGTGCGTAAAATAAAAGCTAAACTTGTCGAGCGGTAGAGACAAGCCCATGCCACGGGCTTTGATGTACGATTCCTTAAATGTCCAATACTCAAAGAAGCGATCTTGCTGACGATGCGGCGGTACGCAAGCCAACTCTGCGACTTCATCCCGCGCGAAAAACCGTTCAGCAATCTCAACCGAAATCTCCCGTCGATAGATATTCTCCACGTCTACCCCCAAGGCACGATGTTTGGTAACACCCAGAACGATCAGGCTTTCGGTGTGTGATATATTAAACACCAATCCAATTTCCATCTCTTGAGTATTAGCAATTTCCGGGCGCCCATATTTGTTGGTTAAAAATATCCAGTCCTTAGGGGCTACAGGCGCATAGCGAGATAACACTGTGCGGACAAGCGCGCGCGTTACTACATAGCGCCAGCGGTCTTTCTCAAAATAAAAATGAGACTCCTGCTCATTCTCGGCGTCATTAAGCAGCGCTCGATAGGCGGCACGTAACTGATCGCCCGCCAGTTCGTCATAAAAAGTAAGCCACAGGTGCAATTCAAGAGGTCCGAGCGCAATGTAAGGCGATAACAGCTGTTTGGCGTGGTCCATTGATTTTGGCTTTCATGAATAGAGCGGGGCGTGCTCGCCGTCATCCCATCGCAGACTCATCGAAAGCCCTCCGACACCGCGGGAACCATCCGCGAATTGCGGGGCAGTACATATCGCGCGGCGTTGCGGCCGTCGAGATGCCCACGCCTCGACAGGCGCTACCGTTCTGAACAGGCCGGCACGGAAGCTACCGAGAATAAGCTGCCTTCAGCGGCGACCGCGCACGACGGTCAAAGATGACCTTAGCCGTCCTTCGCATTGGCGCGCAGGATTGCGCGCGTCAAAGCCGCAAACTCTGGTTTTCGAATGTTCTTCCTTGGCCTGCGCCAGTAGCGTCGATGACACCGCTGTGCCAAGCGCCCCACCGACTTGCAGGAAGATGGTTCGCTAGCGTAGCTGCCGCAGGGGAATGTGGGCACGTGCAGGGCGCGGATCATCTCCGCGCCTTCGCTTCCGC
>Ga0126371_10000706_pt1 | contig 27955 bp, 26 predicted proteins | sample PanSoiMetaPlot_4_FD_110145 | JGI IMG/M metagenome (GOLD analysis project Ga0126371, IMG submission 110145) | Tropical forest soil microbial communities from Panama - MetaG Plot_4 | ecosystem: Environmental > Terrestrial > Soil > Tropical forest > Bulk soil | place: Panama | collected 2016-02-17 | reverse complement strand
GTGATTGGATGCCCGAACACATCGCGCAGCCGGCGCCACGCACCCGGCTCGGTGCAATCGACCGCCGAGCGGACCCCCGTGGCCCCGAGGCGAAGCAAGGTTTCGGTGGCCACGCCGTCGTGGCGCGACACCAGCGCCACGGCCGGAATGGCGGGGAACTCGCGGACGAACCGGGCCACGGCGGGAATCTCTTCGCCGGCACACCGGTGCACCGAAATGAGCAGCGCGTCGACCTTTCGCCGCCGCGCCGCCTGCAGCACCTCGCGGAACGTTTCCACGTGTACGGTGGTGAAGCACCCATCGCCCACCGCGTCCACCCGGGACCGCTCCGGAACCGGCAACACCGTGCACACCGTGACCACGCCGGCATCCTAAGGCTCCGCCATCAAGACACCGTCAACCTTCAGACCTTATCTTTCCGTCGTGATCAAGCGTGTCCTTCCCGTCGTGACGCTGCTCACGCTCGCCTGTCGCCCGACGGCGAGCCGCCTGCTGCTGCTCGACTACACGCTCGCCGATCCCGTCGATCTCCAGAGCACCGCTGCGCCCTGGCATAACGCCGGGTACGTGGTCGAGTACCGCCGCTTCTTCCCGCACCTCACCCGCGACGACATGCGCCGCTACCACGGCGTGATCGTACTCGGCGGGTTGCGACCCGACGCGCCCTCGGACGCGTTGACGTCAGGCGACGTGGTGATTCTCACCGAATGGGTACGCAACGGCGGCGTCGTGGTTCTCGGCTATCCGCAGAGCGCACTCGACCGCTGGACCATGAACCGCTGGCTCCGGTCCCTCGGCGCCGGGCTGTCGATCTCCGACACCGCGCCGTTGCCCGCGCTGACCGCGATGCCGGTCCGTCGCGCGTTGCCCAGCGTCGACTTGCTGCCGGTCGAATTCGCGGACACGCGGGCTCTGCATCTCCGCCTGCCGGGGCAAGCCCTCGCTCGGGTGAGGCCCGCCACCCGCGGGGCCCCTCAACCCGCCGTGATCGCCGCCGCGAGAGTCAAGAGCGGTCTCGTGCTGGTGACCAGCCGCGCAGCGCTCGCCAGCGACGACACCGGTGCGACGAAGGACTTCCTCGAAACGGTCGCGCGCTGGACCAGACGTCCGGCGGAATGGGCGAATGTTCCGGCAGCTGCGAACCCCGCGCCGCTCTCGCTCGAGGGCGGACCCGATGCGGTGCGGTCACGGCTGCCACTCGAAAGTCCGCCCGGAGGATCGCGCCCGCTGACGCTGCCGCTGCACCCCGATCAACCGGGGAACGATTCGGTGGCGCTTCCGGACTGGACGGGGAAGGCCGGCCTCCGCGTCCTCTGGGCTGACGCGATGGGATACCGGGCCGGTTATGCGGAGCGAAAGGTCGCCCTCGACTCGCTGACTGCCCTCCTGGATGTCGGTGCGTTCAACATCTTCGCCGGTCCGGCCAACGTCGAAGCCATGGCCGAGTCGACGCACTACGCTCCGTGGGAGCGGACAGTGACGCAGAACGTCTGGAAGGTGGTGGGAGACCGCCTGGAGCAGACCAGTGCCCGCTGGGTGCCGGCGCTCGAGCCCGACTCGTTCCGGCTGCCGCCAGACACGACGGGCGTCGCCGCGGGGCGCTGTCTCCTCGATCCTGAATACTGGAACGCCGCGTTCGTCCCTGGGATGATCTCCCTCGCCCGGCTCGCCGCGCAGCACCAGGATCTGATTCCCGCGATCGCCGTCGATCTGGGACGCGAGCCGTCGTCGACCCAGCCGGCGGCGACGATCTGTGAGGCAGACTACGAGGCCGGCCTCGACGGCATGGTGAAGGATTCGGCCATCACGACGGCGCAGGCCGCCGATCTGAAGAAAGTGGCTCCCGGCGACCGGTACGACGTGCTGCTGAACGAGGGATTGGTCGACGACCTCTTCGAGGCGCTCGAGCGGGTCACGACGTCGCGCGCGTCGGACCTGCGCGCGCGGATCCAGAAAATCCGTCCCGGTCTGATGCTGGCGGTCCGCGCCGCCGCGCCACCTCAGGATTGGTTCGGGCGGGGACTCCTGCGTGGCTGGTCCGTGCCGAAGGCACCGGTCATTCTCCTCACGCGGGACCCGTCTACGCGGCAAACCAATGCCCGGTACCACGGTCGCGGGATCAATGTTCTCAGCGCATTCGAGCTGGTGCCCCGTCAGGTCCCGGCTGCCGCCTGGGGAGGCCTCAAACCGGTCGCCTTCCGCGAGAACAGCGGCTTCTGGCTGGATGCCCGCCGGTCGGGGGTATCCCCGGGAAACGACAGCACGTGGCGGCTCGTACGCCGGTTAGCCCGCGAGAAATAAGGGTTTGACCGCTCCCGTCTTGCCCGGGGAGCCTCGAAACCGATACTTTCTTTCCCGACGGGTGCTGGTGGGGTGGGATGGTCGCGGGTCGCTGCAGGGTCGGGCGACTCCGAGGAAAGTCCGAGCTCCACAGGGCTGACTGCCAGGTAACGCCTGGGCGCCGCAAGGCGACGGAAAGGGCCACAGAAAACAGACCGCCCCCTATCCAGGGGTAAGGGTGAAAAGGTGGGGTAAGAGCCCACCGCGCGGCCGGCAACGGTCGTGGCACGGTAACCCCCAGTCGGAGCAAGGCCAAATAAGCAGCGAGGCTCGGTCCCGGGCCGTTTGAGCTGCGGGTAGGCCGCACGAGGTGGCTGGTGACAGCCGTCCTAGAGAGATGACCATCTGGCCGTCGAAAGGCGGTCAAACAGAACTCGGCTTATGGCCCCACCAACCCCCGTTTCTCTCAAACCGTATCCGCCGCAATGGGAGTCAGTCGCGGACCTGCGGGTATTCCGGACAACGAGTGAGGAGTGGTCGAAACTGATCGCCTGGCGCGCCGACATGCGGCGCCGGGGGTGGAGCTTGCTGCGCGTGTCTTCCGAGGGCGATGAGATGGTCGCGGTGTTCGGGCGGACCAAGACCGACCGCACTGGGGCTACCACGTGATGCGAACATCACCGATCGCCGTGGCCATCATGGCCGTTGCCGCCTGCGGCGGCACCATCGCTCCGGCCCCCACCACGGGCAGACCTCCTTCTCCAGCTTCACCCACTACTCCACTTCCTCAGTCGACCACCCTCAGATATTCCCCGGGGGTCACCAAGTATCTGATCACGCAGCGCCACCACGTCGACCAGCAGCTGCCGACCGGTGACCAGGTACAAGAGATCGGACTCAAGACGTACGTCACGGCCATCATCATCGACCCCGCCGACGCGCGAGGGTATTCGGTCTCGCTGACGATCGATTCGATCCTGGCCGACTCGGCGACGGTCCTGCCCCCCACCGTCGATTTGCAGTCCGCCCGCGGACTGCGGTACGATGGCCGGCTTTCTCCATCGGGGCAGCTGATCGATCCAAAGCCGTCCGATGGGACCGTCGCCAAGAATCTGGCGCAGCTGTTCGGCGGCTTCCGGACGTTCTTCCCCAAGCTGCCACCCGCCGGCGTCGCGCCGGGTGTGAAGTGGAGCGACTCGACCGAAGCGACTGACACCACTGGAACCGCTATTGTCGTGGACCGGTCCGTGAGTCATTACACGACCGGTGATTGGGAGAGTCCGTCCGGCGTACGCCAGCTGGGAATCGAGGTCTCGGGTGACTTCACCGTGTCGGGTTCCGGAGCAGCGGGCGGCGCGACCTTCGCGCTTTCGGGGACCGGCACGCACGCCGGCAAGCTGCAGTTTTCCGCGGCCGGGCGCTTCCTCGGCGGCAGCACCGTCGACAGCGCCGGCATCGTGATCACGTTCGATCCCCAGGGCATGGCTATTCCGCGACACCAGGTCTCCCGCACGACCATCGCGGTGCTGCCCTGAAGCGCACGCTCGTCGCGGGCTTCGGCCTTCTCGTCCTGGGCTCGGGACTCTCCGCCCAGGTCGCCGTCAATCGCTCCGATACCTATCTCTTTCCCTCTGAAGCCCAGGACGCCCGCGCCATCTGGCTGACACCCTCCGGGCTCGCGGTCCGGCAAGAAGCGTCGGTATACCTGGACGTCACCGTCGCGAATCCCGGGTCACTCGGGCAGCTGCGTCAGATCAACGCCGGCTTCAACGCCCGCGGGCTCGCCTTCGCGTATCAACGGGATCAGTTCTCGGGGGGCACCAGCGCGGGCACGTACAAGCTGGCGTTCGGGACGGGCCAGGGAGCCATGGCCGTCGGGTTCGGCACTACGTGGTATCGGGGGAACACCAAGGGGACGGGATTCGATCTCGGGGTCACGTACCAGGCCACCAGCGCGCTGACGGTGGCCGGGGTGATCGCGAACATCGGTGAGCCCAACGTCCGGGGACTCGTGCAGCGGATCCAGTATACCGCGAGCGCGAATGCGCAGGTGTTGCAGGGATTCGGGGTCGGCGCCCTCGCGTCCGCCAATCCCTCGGGGTTCACGGCCTTTGGCGCCGACATGCGCGCGGCTTTTGATCCGGGTTTCCCGCTGGGCGTTCTTATCAGGATGGATACCGATCAGAAGTTCCGGCGGACGCAGTTCGCGTTCGGGTTCTCGATCGGGGCACTGAATCAGGCCGGCCTGGCTCTCACGACGCCGGGAGATGTGTCCTCCATCAACGACGTCACCTTGTACGGTGTGACGTCCCGGATCCCCTCGGGGAGGCATTAGCCGGCCATGCTCCGGCGGCTGGGCCAGGGGATCGGGGCCTTCTCGGCCCTGGCGGTCATCTGGCTTTTCGCCGTCTGGCCACCCCCGGTCTGGTGGCGCACGCATTCCCCTCGCGTGACCGCCATGATGCGCGAGGCGCCGCCCGGACCCAGAGCCGGCGATCCCGCGGTCCATCCGATTCCGCTCTCGTCCATTGCTCCGGTCATGCAGCGCATGGTGATCATCGGGGAGGACTCGCGCTTCAAGACCCACCACGGAATCGATTTCGCCGAGATCGCTGACGCGCTGCAGCTGACCCCGCATTCGAAGTTCTGGCCCACCATCCACGCGATCTGGAAGCGCCGGGACCGGATCCGCGGCGCCAGCACCATCACCCAACAGCTCGCGAAGAATCTCTATCTCTCACCCTCCCGGAATCCGTTCCGGAAGGTCAAAGAGGCGGTCACGGCGGTGCGCCTCGAGCTGGCGCTCCCGAAGGAGCGCATCATGGAGCTGTACTTGAACGTGGTGGAGTGGGGGCCCGGGATCTGGGGAGTGGATCAGGCCAGCCGGGACTACTTCGGGGTGCCGCCGTCGGGGCTCTCGGAGTTCCAGGCGGCCGAGCTGGCGGCGACGTTACCGCATCCGCGGTCGTCGAATCCGGTCTTTCATCCGGCCATGACGCTCGCGCGCCGCGATCTCATTCTCGCGCGGTTCCATGGGTTCAACGTCTACATCCCACCGGATACCGGCTCAGTCGACTCGATGGCAATCCCCGCGATACCGCAGGCGGTGCTGGATTCGATTCCCGTGATTATCCCGATCGACACGATTCACGTCGACACCGTCAGGAAGGACACAGCAACGGATTCAACAAGGAAAACAGATTCTCCAACTAGACGCGCAGAGGCGCAGATGGGGAACAGAAAGAAATAGGGGCCGGGACAACACGCTTGTCCTGACCCCTCTAACTGCATCCCATCTGCGCGTCTAGTTGTTTCCCTAGTCTACCAGCCGCAACGGCATGACGAGTGCCATGTAACTGGCCGGGTCATTCCACCTGACGGGCTCCACCGTGGCTGCCCGTTCCGGTGCCTTAAAGGTGAACCGTACCTCATCGGTAGGCATGTACTTCAGGATCTCGAGCAGGTACGTCGCGTTGAAGCCGATTTCCAGCGGCTCCCCTTCGTAGGCCACGGTCAGCTCGTCTTGGGCTTCGCCCAGGTCGGGCGTCTGCACGGAGAAGCGGCAGGTCCCGCCGGACAGCGCGAGCCGGATGCGGTGCGTCTGGTCACTCGCGACCACGCTCATTCTCCGCAGTGCTCCTGCCATCGCATTCCGGTCGACGGTCGCCGACTTGTCGTTCTCCCGCGGGATGACGTTCTCGTAGGGAGGGTAGGGACCCTCGATGAGCCGGGAGAAGACCAGCTTCCCACCCGACCGGAAGCCGATGTGGTTATCGCTCTTCGCGATCTCGATGTCGGCATCCGCGGCGAAGAGCCGGCGAATCTGATCGAGTGCCTTGGGGGGTACGATCAGGTCGGCGGTGGCGGAGCCAGTCGACGGCACGTCCATCTTGGCCAGGCGGTGACCGTTGGTCGCGACCATCCGCATGCGGTCGGGCCGGAGCTCCCAGAGCACCCCGTTCAGGATGGGGCGGCTCTCTTCGGTCGACGCGGCAAAGGCCACGTGATTGATCAGCTTCTGCACGACACCGGCGGCCGCTTTCGAAGCGCCATCGAACTTCACGGCGGGGAAGGAGGGAAACTCTTCTCGGGGCAGGCCCAGCAGCTTGAACCGGGATTTCCCGCACTCGATCGATACCCGCTGCTCCGAGGCACCCGTAAAGCGGATCGCGGCGGGGGGAAGCTCCCGGGCGATATCCACCAGTTTCTTGGCCGGGAGGGTAGCCGCCCCTTCGACATCCACGTCCGCTGAGACCGTCGTACTGACCGCGATGTCCAGGTCGGTCCCCGAAAGTCGTACACCCTGCTTGGTGGCCTCGACCAGGACGTTGGAGAGCACCGGCAGAGTGGTCTTGGCTGGAATCGCCGCCGCCACCGCCGTGAGGCCTTCCTGCAGCTGGTCCCGCGTGATCGTGAACTTCATTTATCCCCAGGAAAGAAGCTTTTACTTCTCTATATATAGAAACTAGTAGTAGTAGTAGAGACCGGGAAATGTGGATGGTCTCTCTAAGTCGCTGTGCGCGTCGAGATTCCCGAATTCACCTCTGTTGGTTCGTTGTTGGGGATGTTGGCTCGTTGTTCATGAAGCGTTCCACATCCCCACTCCCCAACATCCCCACATCCAGAATTTCTACAATGCGGATAATTCGGTCCGGGCGCTCTCGATCCGCTCTTTGAAGATCCGGTCCCGCATCATCTGCCGCTCGACCTTGTCCACGCTGTGGATGACGGTGGAGTGGTCCCGGCCGCCGAACGCCTGCCCGATCTCGACCAGCTGCATGCCCAACATGTCCCGCGCCAGGTACATGGCCACCTGGCGGGGGATGGTGAGCGTCTTGGTCCGGGCCTTGGACCGGAGCCCTTCGGGCGTCACGCCCCAGCGCCGGGCTACGACCTCCTGCACCCGGTCGATGCTCGGAGCGGCCTGGTTGCTGAACGCGCCGGCGTCGTCTCCCTGGCGGATCTTGTCGGACAGGGCTTCCCGGGCCAGATCGATGGAGACCTCCCGGTTCTTGAGGGAGGCGAAGAGGAGGAGCTTGATGATGCAGCCCTCGAGCTCCCGGACACTCGACCGCACGTGCTCGGCGATGAACCGGAGCACGTCGTCCGGGATGGTGAGCTCCAGGTGGTCCTGGTGGGCCTTTTTCCGGAGGATGGCGATCCGGTGCTCGAGATCGGGCTGGCCGATGTCCGCGACCATGCCCCACTCGAACCGGGACACCAGCCGGTCTTCCAGGCCGGGAATCTCCTTCGGGGGCCGGTCGGACGTGAGGACGATCTGCTTCCGGCCTTCGAACAGGGCGTTGAAGGTGTGGAAGAACTCGTCCTGCGTCATTTCCTTGCCCTCCAGGAAGTGGACGTCGTCCACCAACAGGAGGTCGATCTCGTTGCGGTAGCGGCGCCGGAACTCGGGCATGGTCCGGGCCTGGATGCTCTCGATCACGTCGTTGATGAACTGCTCGGCGCCCACATAGAGGAGCCGGGTCCCGGGATTCCGGGCGACGACGGCGTGCGCGATGGCCTGCATCAGGTGGGTCTTGCCCAACCCGGTGGCGCCATAGATGAAGAAGGGGTTGTACGTGAGGCCGGGGGCTTCGACGACCGCGTGCGCCGCGGCGGCGGCGAGCTCGTTCGACTTGCCGACGACGAAGCTCTCGAACGTGTACCGCTCGTTGAGGGGCTGGGTCGTGGCCGGTCGCTCGGCGACGGCAGTCTGGCCGTCCTTCGCGGCGACGAAGAAGTCCATTTGCGGGCGGTGCTGCCGCTCGTCCTGGACTTTGAACACCACGGTGGTGGGCTGACCGAGGACGCGTTCCGCGGCCCGGGCGAGCAACCCCGAGTGTTTCGACTCGTTCCATTCCACGGCGAACTGATCCGGAGCGCCCACAATGAGGCGCCCCTCGTCGAGCGCAATCGGCTCGGCAGGTTCGAGCCAGGTGCGGACGATCGAGTCGGGTAGTTCCCTTCGCGCCTCATCGAGGAGGCGCTTCCAAGCTTCTTTAGCTGACTGCTCCATCACGATTGAAAAAAATGGTAGGGGGTCTGCAAGGGCGGCCCGAAAGTACGGGCGCCATGTGGAAAAGTCAACCATTGCCCCCGCTCGCGCGTCCCGTGTAAATTTTGCGCCCTTACGAGAGGTCACAATGGGTCCGACATACCGGCCGCGAAATCGGCGGCGCATCAATAAGCATGGCTTCCGCACCCGCATGAAAGACAAGTGGGGTCGCGCAGTGCTTTCCCGTCGCCGCAAAAAGGGGCGGAAGCGCCTCACCATCCGTCTCGCTTCCAAGCACCGGAGTCGGTAACGAGCGAGCGGCATCCGCGCCGCGCCCGACTGGGGCGCGGTCCGGATCTTCAGTCCTGCTGGAACACAGGCAAACGCCTTCGGTTGCCGCACCTCGAGCTTGCGTGGCTTCCCCGTACCCTGCAGGTGAGTTCCCGCTCCGGCATCATCGTTCCCCTGTACCAGCGCACCGCCGTGCAGCGCAATCAGTTGCGACGTCGCATTCGTGAGATTCTCCGCCGCGAAACCCTACGACTCCTGCCCCCCGTAGACCTCGTGGTGCGGGCACGGCGCGAAGCGTATGGTGCGTCTTTCGCGGAGCTCCGAGACGAGCTGACGCAGGCAGCCGCGAAGATCAAGTGAATATTCTGCGGATTCCCCGGCTCATTGTGATGGGACTCATCCGGGTGTACCAGCTCACGCTGTCGCATCTGGTGTTCACGCAGTGTCGCTTCACGCCGTCCTGCTCCCGTTACACTTATGAGGCTGTGGAGCGATACGGCGCACTGAAGGGCTCCTGGCTGGGGATCCGCCGCGTGGCGCGGTGTCATCCCTTTCATCCCGGTGGGTACGACCCGGTGCCGTAAGGCGCCCTGGTCGAAGGGAATCTCGTGGACCGACGCGTTTTTCTGGCCCTGGTGTTGTTTGCGCTGGTCATCATCATCCCCAGCCTCATCTGGCCGGCCAAGCCCATCCCGCATCCCACGGCGGCGGACAGCGCGGCGGTCGCGGAGTCGGTCCGCGCGGACACCGTGCCGCCGAAGCCCCAGACGTCCCGTCTTCCCGTCTTACCGTCTCACCGTCTCCCGGCCGATACCGTATGGGTGACGACCCCCCTCCTCCGCGTGGGCGTCAGCACGCGCGGTGGGACGCTCGTGTCGGCGCGGCTGAGCCAGTACAAGTCGTTCGCCGCGGGGGACTCGGGACGCCAGGTCGAGCTCATTCCCAACGGGAGACCAATCCTGGGCCGGCGGATCGCGGTTGGATCCGATACGCTCGACCTGACGGATCTCTCCTTCACCCCGTCTACCCGCGTCATGAGTGTCGCCGGTGACCCCGCGACCCTCACCCTCACGGCCAGTCGCGGCCAGTCCACCATCACCCTCGCCTATACGTTCCGTCCCGACGAGTACCGCATCGGCGTCAAAGGCCAGGTGACGGGTCTGGGGCCGTCGGGTGCCCAGATGCTCGTGAGCCTGGGCGATGGCCTGCGCAACTCCGAAGCCGACTCGAGCGGCTCATTCCGCGACTATGCACTCGTCACCAAGTCCACGAAGACCGAGAAGCACGCGTTCTCGTCCCTGAACGAGGGCGATCGGATGGTGTTCGACGGCCCCTTCGAGTGGGCCGGGATCAAGTCGAAATACTTCCTGGTCGGTGCCCTCGCGACCGAGCCGGGCGATGCGCAGTTCGCCGGGGCAGTGGCGGTGGGGGGCGCGCGGCCCGACAGCGCGAAGGGATTCTTCGGTGGGAAGTCAGGGATCGCGACGGAGATGAACGTCGCACTCACGTTGCCGGTGCCTCCCGCGGGCGACTTCCGGTACGATGTGTATGCAGGTCCCCTCGAGCACCGGCGCCTCGCGGCGATCGGGCACGACCTGGATGACGCGAATCCCTACGGGTGGGCGCTTTTCCGGCCGATTATCCGCTGGGTTTCGATCGTCGTCACCAACGTGCTCTTGTGGACCCACGAGCACCTCGGCACACCCTACGGGTGGCTCCTGATCGGATTCGGCATCCTGATCCGTCTCCTGCTCTGGCCGCTGAACCAGCGGGCCATGGGGTCGCAGATGCGGATGCAGGCGGTGGCGCCTCTCCTCAAGGAGGTCCAGACCAAGTACAAGAACGATCCCGAGCGCCAGCAGAAAGAGACGCTCAAGATCTACCGCGAGCACAACGTCAATCCGCTCGGCGGCTGTCTGCCGATGCTGATTCCGTATCCGATGCTGCTCGCCCTGTACTTCGTGTTCCAATACATGATCGAGCTGCGCGGATCCTCGTTCCTGTGGCTCCCCGATCTCTCCCGCTACGACCCCTACTTCATCCTGCCGATCGTGATGGGGCTGTCGATGTTCGCGCTGTCCAAGATCGGGCAGCGGGGCATGCCGCCCAATCCGCAGACCGCGACGATGCTGTACATGATGCCGGCGATGATGACCTTCATCTTCCTGCGGCTCTCGTCGGGCCTGAATCTCTATTACCTGGTGTCGAACCTCTTCAGCCTGCCTCAGCAGTGGCTGCTGTCGCAGAAACGGCTGAAGGACCAGGGAAAACGCGCCGCGAGCCCCTGACGATCGCCTGATGCTTTCCGATCCGATCGTCGCGCTGGCTACCCCGCCGGGACGATCGGCGGTGGCCCTCCTCCGGCTCTCGGGCCGGGGCGCGTTCGCGATTGCCGGGAAGTGCCTCTCTCCCTGGCGTGCCGACTCTCCCAGAACCGTGTTCCGGGCTCGCCTGACCGACGTCGACGACGTCCTCGCGGTCTGCTTTCCAGGACCCAACTCCTACACCGGCGAAGACCTGGTCGAGATTTCGACCCATGGCGGCTTGCTGGCGCCGGCCGAGGCCCTGGCGGCGCTGGTGGCGGCGGGGGCGCGGCCAGCCGAGGCGGGGGAGTTCACCCGGAGGGCGGTGCTCAACGGGAAGATGGATCTCCTGCAAGCAGAGGCGACCGCGGATCTGATCGACGCGAGTGCGCCGGCGCAGAGAAGGAGAGCACTTTCCCAGCTCGATCAGGGACTCTCCCGGAGGCTCGAGTCGCTGCGGTCGGAGATCCTCGAGCTCGAGGGGCTCACGGCCTACGAGATCGATTTTCCGGAAGAAGATGACGGGCCGGTCGCTCCGGAGCGCGTCGTCAACGCGTGGGAGAGCGTGCGCGCACGGGTGGCGGACCTGCTGGGGACCGCGGCAGAGGGGGAGCGGCTGCGGGAGGGGGCGATGCTGGTGATCGCCGGGCCACCGAACGCCGGGAAGTCGACGCTGTTTAACGCATTGCTTGGGTCTGAACGAGCGATTGTCACCGACATCCCCGGGACCACTCGCGATGCGATCGAGGCACCCGCCGTGATTGCCGGATTCCCGTTTCGGCTGGTCGACACCGCTGGGCTACGCGATAGCCAGGACCGAATCGAGCGGCTGGGGATTGAAGTGAGTCAGAAATACATCGATGCGGCAGACGTGGTCCTGTATTGCAGTGAAGGAGCGCTGAGACGCCAGGACGGTATGTCGGTAAGTGATTCAGTTCCGGTCATCGAGGTTCGAACCAAGTGTGACCTACCTACCGACCTGCCGACCTACCGACTTAGCGTCTCTGCTCTGACCGGAGCTGGCATGCAGGACCTGAAGCAGGAGTTGGCCAGCGTCGCCTTCGGCAAGCTCATCGCGCTCGGAGACGTCGAACCCGTCGTGACGAGGGCCAGGCACCGCCAGGCCCTCGAGACCGCTCTGAAGGAGCTCTCTCTGTTCCAGGAAGCGAGAGCGGGCGGAGTCGAGGCCATCGCGGCAGCGACCCACCTCAGAGCGGCAACTGGCGCGCTGGACTCGCTGATCGGCGCAGTGACGGCCGACGACGTCCTGGAGCGGGTATTCTCGAGCTTCTGCGTGGGGAAGTAAGACCGTCACCCAGGGGGTTCGACCATGAAACAGGGGATCGTTGGGATCAGCTTCACCGTGCTGCTGCCCGTATCACTGTTGGCCCAGCAGGCTGCGAATCCGTATCCCACCATGGCGCCGATCGAACAGTACCGCATGGACCGCGCCGCGGAGATCGCGTTGGCGAAGACCGCGGCACCGGCCTCCATCTCTGGTGACGCCGAAATCCTGGTGATGGGCCCGGCGGGCTATGAGACGGCGCAGGCGGGGAAGAACGGCTTCGTGTGCGTGGTCCAGCGCGCGTGGGCGAACGACTTCAGCAACCAGGTGGAGTTCTGGAACCCCAAGGTGCGCGCGCCTCTCTGCTTCAACGCGGCCGCGGCCCATTCGGTCCTTCCGGACTATCTCGCGCGGACTAAGCTGGCGCTCAGCGGATCGACGAAAGCGAAAATGGAAGCGGCGAGCGTGCACGTGAAGCCGGAAAGTGGCGCGATGTGCTACATGCTGTCGAAGGAAGGGTACCTGGGAGACAACGTCAACGGTCCCTGGCACCCCCACCTGATGTTCTTCTACCCCCGGACACCGGATGCCGCCTGGGGCGCGAACGCCGACCACTCACCCGTGGTTGAGTACGATGCCCCGCAGGCGCCGTTCACTACGTTCCTCGTTCCCGTCGGGCACTGGTCGGACGGGAGCGCCGACTCAGCCTCCTGACACGAACTTCTTCGGCGTCCCCCGGAAGGCGCTGCCGGCCGGGGGACGCCAGAGGGCGCACTGCTCGAACAGGCGGGCCAGCTCAAAGTCCTTGTCGGTGATCCCACCCGCCGAATGCGTATTCAGCGCCACTTCCACGCTCCCCCAATGCACACCCAGATCCGGATGATGATCCGCCGACTCGGCGTAAAACCCGATCGCGTTCACCAGCATGAGCGTCGTGGGCCAGCCGTCGGTCTGGTACCGCCGCCTGATGGCGCCGGCCTCGTACTTCCATCCCGGCAGCGCCTTCAGGTGGTCCGCGATTTGGGCGTCGGTGAGTGCGGTTTCCTTGGCCATCGGTCCTCCTAGACGGTCATCCGGTACGTCGCCGACTGCCCGAAGTTCTCTTCGACCTCGAGCTCCAGCGCCGTGATGGTCTTCGCCCCCGCCTCGACAAGCTCTTTGGCGAACTTGCCCGCGAGCAAGGTCGCGAGCATTTCGACGGTGGTATTGGGAATGGGCAGCAGCGCGCAGTCCTTCTCGGGGAACACGTACCGCGGCTTGTTCTCGTACGACACGTGCACCGAGCCATCCTTGGGCGTCACCTGCAACCGCGGATTCTCGAGGGGCAGAAGCACCTTGTGATCGAGATCCGCAGTCAGCCGTCGCATGATCTTCTTCACCGCCGAGAAATCGACGACGTACCAGCTCTCCTGGTCGATTTTTCCGTCGAGTAAGACGGCGGCCCGGTAGTTATGGCCGTGCAGGGTCTCGCAGCGGTGTCCCGCGAACGTAATGAAGTGGGCGGCCGCGAAGTTGAGATCTTCTTTGGCGACCGTGATGCGGTAGGTCCCGGCTTGGCTCATGCTTAATTATGCGTCGGGCGATGTCTCCTGTCCTGTGGCTACCCGCCACACTTCGTCGGCCAGCCACTCCAACCGCTGTTGGGCGTAATCGAGCTCCTCGGGCTTCATCTCCCTGGCCCGGCGGGAAATGTCCCGCGTATGGGTGATGAGCTCGTCCAGGACCTCGCGGAGAGGCCTGTTGGAGCGGCGCTCCTGAGTAACCCGCTTGGCGCTCACGCCGTTTGTGCCCCCATCGCCCGGTCCCCGGCCACCCGGAACTCGCCGGCCGCCGCCCGTACCGCTGACGCGATCCCCGCCTCCCCAACGTACGCCTCGACCATCCTGGCCCCCAGGTAATAGCCCGAGCGCTCCGGCAGCACCTTGCCACTCACGAGCCGGGCCGTCGGACTCACGCCCCCCGAGAGATACCGGAGCCGGAGACCCAGCCCCGACTGATCGAGCTCCGGGCCCGACGCGCGCCGGAGAAAGGCATCGAGCTCGCGGAGCCGGCGGTACTGGCGTCTCGTGTAGCCGAAATACTGCCAGGGCTCGAAGCCGGGCGTCACCGCCTGCGACGCGGCCACCGCCATCCCTTCATTGATCAGATGCTCGTACAGTGTGGCTCGCGAGCCGGTATCCCAATAGTCGTAGTTGCCGCCCATTTCGGCGACCAGGCGCCTCATGGCGGCCCTGCTGGACGGGGACGTATACCGGATCGCATGGGCGACCTCATGGGCGATCCAGAGGGGCAGGAGATGCGGTGCCAGCCCCAGGCCAGCCGTCTGGGGATTCGCCCTGCCGGTGAAGTGCTCCAGACAGACGAAAGCGATGCCCCGGCCTCCCACCACCAGCTCGCCCGCGTTGGCAGCGCCCACGCCGACCGTGAGGTAGAGATCCACGGGACAATCGGCCTCGAGCGTCTCCAGTGTCCGGTGCAGGGCATCCTCGGCGATCTGGATGACGTCGACGTCCTGCATGAGCCGGAGGAGGTCCGCGCGATCCGCGCGCAGGACGTTCAGGATGACGTCGTCAGCCGCCCGGGAATCGGGATCCAGGACGTAGTTGGTCCAGTAGCTGCGAAGGATGGGACGATGGCGTTCGAGGTACTCGTGGTACGCGCCCCGAGGATCGGGCGCAGCGACGGCGGCGAGGAATTCCGGGACGAGGTTTACGAGCATGTAGGGGCGCGCGCTGAGCCGCCCCAATTTGGGAAGCCCCTTTCAGGGAAACAAGAGAGACCTAACGGACGGTGACCGAGAGGGCGACGGTCTGCGACTTGACATTCCGCAAGATGTCGGTCACCGCCAGTGTCACGCGGTAGCGTCCGGGCGCGAGCAGACCGGGCGCGATCACCAGACGCTCCGGCGTCACCACGTTCGCGGCGACGGAGCGGGTGAATTCGAAAACCACCGGCTTGTCCTTGCCGAGGGCCCGCGCCGCCAACCCGCGCTCGGGCGCGAACGTGTATCGCGCGGTGTACTGGCTCAAACCGCTCCTGTCCCGCGCCAGCCCATAGACCTCGGTGTAGGCCGCCAGCGCGCGCACGCCCGAGTAGGTGAGATCGGCGGGCATCCCGGCGAGCATCGCCTCGCGACCGGGGACTGAGTCTCCCGGCGTGAGCAGGAGACTCGAGAGGCCGAGCTGAACCTGCGAGTAGGCCGGAATGGTGATCGGCGCGCGGCTCCGGCCCAGGACGCCGGCCGAGTCGACGTCGAAGCCCTGGGTATACCCGCCCGGCGGGACCGTCAGCTGCATCAGTCCGGGTCCCGCCGCGCGGGCGACGCGATCGCCGTCTTTCCCCCAGATCGCCACCGCCGCTGTCTCGGGCGCGGCGCGGAAGTACACGTCCGTCAGTCCGAAGTCACCGGCCTTGAAGAACGCCGTCCACCCGCCCGCCACCAGCGGGGCCGGGATGGACGTGTTGTCGGTGGCGAGCAACGAGCGAGCGCTCTCGAATTGCCGGCTGCTCACCGGGTACAGGACGACGCCTCCGCCACGGAAGTCGCGCAGTCCGATGGTGAGAATCCCGTCGGGCGTATCGTATTCCCAGGATGAGAATTCCAGCGGGGAGCCAATCCGGGATTGCCGGGGATCCAGCATGCCGCCGGCCCAAATGTCAGGTGGACCATGGCGGATCCACAGGATGCCGCGGGCGTCGAGCTGGGTCTTGAGGTAGATCGTCTCGCTCCCCACGGTGTCCCCGACTGACTCCCGAGCCGGACCCATGCCGGTCGCCAGGAACACGCTGTCCATCGACCCGGGTGGAGCGAGGCCCGGGACCGCCTGGATCAGCCGCATCAGGGAATCGCGCTGATCATTGTCGATGATGGTGCGCCACGTCGCGGACCGGTGGTAATAGCTGTAGGGGTGCAGAATGTGAAAGACGCGGCGCACGTAGACGAGCCGGCGGAAATGCTCCGCGATGCGCTCGTTGACCGGCGTGACCAGGTTCGGGTCCCGCTTGTCCCAGAACCAGCTGAAGAAGCGCTGCCGCTCTCCGGGGGGTGTCGAGTCGTGCCGCGCCGCTTCCTCCGGACTCGCGATCATCCAGACTTCGTCCCACATCGCACCGGTCGAGTCGATATCCGCATGCGCCACCGCGGAGTCATACCAGACGTATCCCGCGCTGTCCCAGCCTTCCCCAAAGTCGGCCTCGGCGCGCAACAAATAGGCGGGGACATAGGGGCGACGCCGCCCGAGCACGGCCCCGGCCAGTGAGTCGGCCAGGGCGAAATCGTCGCGCGCGATCGCGATACCCGCGCGATGCTCGACGGCGAGGGGATCGTTCGGATGAAGGGCCAGTGCCTGGTCCGCGCGTCGCCAAATCCCCTCATCGTGATAGACCACGGAAAACAGGTCCCAGGCGTCGCGGTATTCGGGGTCGATAGCCAGGATGCGGAGCACGGCCTCGCGCACCATGACCTCCCCTTCATCATCTCCCAGCCGGAGACCAACCCGCGTCTGCCAGTACCAGGGTGCCGGATCATCCGGAGTCAGGCGTTCGGCCGCCCGGAACTCCTCGAGCGCCCGGTACCGCCCATACACGGGCCACTCGAGCCACACCCGGCCGAGCAGCAGGTGAACGGAGGCGTCGTCCGGATACCGCTGCACCAGGGTCTCCGCCGCCTTCCGCGCTCCGGCGAGCTCATGGCGCGCCAGGAGCGACTCCGCCCTGGCGACGAGGGGATCCTGAAGACTGAGGAGAAGAAAGGGGAGGAGGGTCACACGAGAGAGACGCTCATGCCGGCCTGCGGTGCACTCAGTCCTGGGGGTGGCGCATCTTCTTGCTCATCTCCGCCAGAAACCGCTTCTCCGCCGGCGTCAGCGATGCGAGACCATTCGCCGAGATCTTGTCCAACACCCGGTCGATCTCCGCGTGCGACCGTTCCGGGGGCCGACCGCGGGTGCCCGGCTTCTGCGCCTCGCCTCCCCGACGGGCTGACAGTGCCGCTGGATGGACCAGCACACCCCGTTCGGGCGCTCCACGCAGCCGGCGCTCCGCTCGCGAGAGGCGCCAGGCGTCGAGCCTGAGCCAGAGGAACGCGGTCGCGAATCCGCCCAGGTGCGCGACGTGCGCCACGCCCGGATCAAGACCGGGGATGAGTGTGATGGTCAAAGACAGCAGGACAAAAAAGATGACGAGCCACTTCGCCTGCACCGGCTCCGGGAGCGGGAAGACGTAGATCGGCTCGTCAGGCCAGTACCACGCGAACGCGAGCATCACGCCAAAGATCGCCGCCGAGGCACCCAGGATCGGGGCGGACTGCGCCACCATGACCAGCGCGTAGGAAAGCAGCGCTCCGCCCAGACCGCTCGTGAGATAGAAACCGATGAACGCGCGAGACCCGAGCCGCTCTTCGACCGGCGGGCCGAAGATGTAGAGCGCGAGCAGATTGAACGCGAGGTGCAGGACGCCCGTGTGCAGGAACATGTACGTCAGGACGGTCCACGGACGTGACAACACGTGCATGGGGTCGAACGCGAGGAGCGGAGCTGCTTTCCACAGCACCGTCTCCTGCAGCAGGAACACCAGGAGGTTGGCGACCAGGAGTCGCCGCACCCACGGCGTCATCCCGAACATCCGTTGCGGACCCATACCCTCTACTACCCCTTCCGGGACCCCCGGGTGTCGCGCGCCAAGGTGCAGATTCGCTCGCACATCTCGGCGTAGCCGATTCCGGCGGCCTTCGCGCCCTGCGGGAAGAGGCTCGTCCCCGTCAGTCCCGGCAGATTGTTGGCTTCCAGGCAAAAGATGTCGCCCGAGCTGGTCAGGCGGAAGTCGATGCGGGAGTATCCCCGAAGCTTGAGGGCACGATGCGCCTGCAGGGCGGCTGCCTGAAGCTTGGCGGCGATCGGGGCCGGCAGCTCCGCCGGAAACGTCTCTTCGGACATGCCCGGCGTGTACTTGCACTCGTAGTCGAAGAGCTCGTGCTTGGGCACGATCTCCCCGACCGGCAGCGGCACGTCGCCGAGCACGCCTACGGTCACCTCCCGTCCCGGGATGAATTGCTCGATCATCACTTCATCGTCGTACGCCCGGGCGATGCGGATCGCGTCGTCCAGGCCCTTGGCGTTCCGCACCAGGGAAAGCCCGATGGTCGATCCCCCATTGGACGGCTTCACGACCACCGGCCAACCCAGCGTCTTGTCGATGTCCTCCGCCTGCGCGGGCGCGAGGAACCACTCGGGAACGGGAACGCCCGCGGCACGGAAGAGTTTCTTCGAGAGGTCCTTGTCCACTGCGAGCGCGCTGCCCAGGGCGCCGGAACCCGTGTAGGAGACGCCGATCAGGTCCAGGATCGCCTGAAGCTGGCCCCCTTCCCCCATCCCGCCATGGACGACGAGGAACAGCACGTCCGCTCCCTGGACCACCGGGAGGGCGGCCAGTCCCTCTGCGAGAAAGTGCCGCTCGGCGTCGACCAGCGGGGCGAGGTCGCCTGGGGGCGCAGTGCCCACTTCGGCCTTGAGGAGCCTGGCTTCGCCGGCATCATCGAGCAGACCGGCGGTCGTATCCACCACGTACACCGAGTGCCCCCGTCCGCGGAGCGCGGCGACCACCTGCGTCGCTCCCGCGAACGCGACCGCGCGCTCGCCGGTTGCACCACCTGTGAGAACGGTGACGCGCATCAGTGGATGCCGGCCAATTGATGCAGGAGATCGTAGCGGGTCACGATCCCCGTGATCCTGCCATTCCGGCGGACCAGCGCGGCCGGCGTTTCGCGGGACAGGAGTGACGTGAGACGCGCGACGGGCCAGTCGCCATCCACCACGGGGAAGGGCGCGTCCATCACTTCACGCACCGGACGGTCGAGTGCCGTGGCGTCATTCAGGGCGGCGGCCATGAGCGCCTGCTCGGAGACCGCGCCGACCCCGTCGGCCCCATCCAGCACCGGGAGCTGGGACACGTTGTAGGTGCTCATGAGATTCAGCGCCTGGCGGACGGTGGCCTGCGGAGCAACCTGGATCACTTCGGGGCCCTTGCCGTCTTTGGCCGAGAGCACGCTGGCGACGGTCGCCCGCTCGGAGTCGAGGATCTGATTCTCGCGCAGCCACTCGTCGTTGTAGACCTTCGAGAGGTAGCGCTCGCCGGTGTCGCAGAGCACGGTGACGACGCAGGCCTTGGGATCATCGAGCTTCCGCGCGACCTCGAGGGCCGTGTAGACGTTCACGCCGGTCGAGCCTCCGCAGAACAGTCCTTCTTCCCTGGCCATGCGGCGGACCAGGAGAATGGCGTCCTTGTCTGACACGGTGACCCACTCGTCCACCGCTTGAAAGTCGAGCGCCGTCGGAATCTTGTCGCCACCGATCCCTTCGACCTTATAGGGCGCGCCATCACCCTTCTTGTGGGTCTCGCCGTACTCCCGGTAAATGGAGCCGACGGGGTCGCCGGCGATCACTTTCACGTTCGGATTTTTCTCTTTGAGGTACTTCGCCACGCCGCTCACGGTACCACCCGTGCCCGGCGAGCAAACGAAGTGCGTGATCTTGCCCTCGGTCTGGGTCCAGATCTCGGGTCCGGTGGTGCGGTAGTGTGCTTCGGGATTGACGGCGTTGTAGTGCTGATCGGCGAAGATGGAGTTGGGGTGCGCGGCCGCGATCGCGCGCCCCTTCATGATGTAGTTGTCCGGATGGTCGGGTGCCACTGCCGTCGGCGTGATGATCACCTCGGCGCCCAGCGCCCGCAGCAACCGCGCTTTCTCCTGCGACATCTTGTCGGGCATGGTGAAGATGCACCGATAGCCCTTCACTGCGGCGGCGAGGGCGAGCCCCACGCCGGTGTTTCCCGACGTCGCCTCCACGACGAGGCCACCCGGTTTCAGCCGCCCTTCTTTCTCCGCGGCCTCGATCATCGCGACCCCGATGCGGTCTTTGACCGAGCCCCCGGGATTGAAGAACTCGGCCTTGGCGAACACGGGCGTCCGGATCCCTTGCGTCAACCGGCGGAGCCTGATCATCGGCGTCCAACCGATAGTCTGCAGGACGTCGTCGTAGGGCTTGGTGTGCGCGGTCATTGACTGTCCGGGCGGACGGGTTTGGGTCCGGAGTCGGGCTTGGGAGGGGGCGCCGGCTTGGTCGAGTCGGGCTTCGGCTTCGTCGTGTCGACTTTCGCCTTCGTCGTATCGCGCGGCGTCGAGTCGACCTTTGTCGTATCGGCGGGCCGGGGACGCGGGCGCTGCGATTGTGGCCGAGGCTTCGTGACCGGCATCGCCGACGTAGAGCCCGCAGGTGATCCCGGCGTCGAAAGCGTCACGGGTGGTGGGAGGGGTTTGGTCTCGCCGACGTCCGACGGCGCGACGGGCGCGCTCGACGGATGCCGGAATTCCACCGACTGCTGAAAGGCGGTCGCGATCGGGAGTCCGTGGCGCCGGCCCGGCGCGAACTTCAGCTTCCCGGCGCCGGCGAGCGCCGCCGAGTCCATCGCCGGGTAGCCCGAGGACTCGAGGATCTTGGTGGATTCGGGGACCAGTTTGCCCGTGGAGTCCGCGAAGAGCCGCAACTTCACCTCACCGTCGACGCCCTTATCGAAGAGCGTGGCCGGATAGGCGATCGGGACCTCGGGGTTGATGGCGACCGGGGCCTCCTCCGCCGGTGGCGGTGAACCGGCGGTCTCCGAGCCATTCGAGTGGTTGCAGGCGGCGACCACGAGCAGCAGGCCCGCACGACGAAAGTGCTTCATGGGCGCTCCCCCTCCTTCCGGCGGCGCTGCCACTCCGCGAGGCGGTTCAAGGCCTCCAGGGGAGACAGCGCATTGACGTCCAGGGTATCGAGCTCCGCGAGCAGGGGATCGGGCCGCTCCGGCGGGGCGAACAGTCCCAACTGGGAGGCGTCGGGGGGCCGGGGCGCCGCCTGATGGGCCACGTGGTGGCCGGCCTCGAGGAGCTTCAGCACTTCCCAGGCGCGCGCGACCACCGGCGCGGGCAGTCCCGCCAGCCGGCCGACATGAATGCCGTAGGAGCGGTCGGCGCCGCCCGGCTCCAGCCGGTGCAGGAACACCACGTCATCCCCCGATTCCTTCACCGCGACGTTGAAGTTCCGCGCGTGTGCCAGCTCCTCAGTGAGCTGGGTCAGCTCGTGGTAGTGCGTGGCGAAGATGGTTTTGCAGCCGATGCGGTTGTGCAGGCACTCGGTCACGGCCCAGGCGATGGCGACGCCGTCATACGTCGACGTGCCGCGGCCGATCTCGTCGAGCAGTACCAGGCTTCGCGCGGTGGCGCCGTGCAGGATCGCGCTGGTTTCGCTCATCTCGACCATGAACGTCGACTGGCCGCGCGCCAGATTGTCGGACGCTCCCACGCGCGTGAAGATGCGGTCCGCCACACCGACCTTGGCGCTCTTGGCCGGGACGAATGACCCGACCTGCGCCATGAGCACGGCGAGCCCCACCTGTCGCAGCAGGGTGGACTTACCGGCCATGTTGGGGCCCGTGAGCAGGATGATGCGGCCGGCGTCGTCGAGCAGCACGTCATTCGGGATGAACGCCTCCCGCGGCATCATGCGCTCCACGACCGGATGGCGTGACCCTTCGAGCCGGAGGGTGAAATCTCCGGTGACCTCGGGCCGCACGTAGTGCTCCCGCTGAGCGACATCCGCGAGCGCGCACCAGACGTCGAGCGTCGCAAGGCTCACCGCCGTGTCCTGCACACGGGTGATCTCCGCACCCACCCGACGGCGCAGCGCATCGATCACCGCCGCCTCCCGCGTGGCGATCCGCTCTTCGGCGCCCAGAACCTTCGCTTCGTGTTCCTTCAGCTCGGGCGTGACATACCGCTCGGCGCCCGTGAGGGTCTGGCGGCGTTCGTAGTCCGGCGGGATCCGGTCGCGGTGCGTGTGGGTGATTTCGAGATAGTAGCCGAACACCTTGTTGAACCCGACCTTCAGCGACGCGATGCCGGTTCGCTCCCGTTCACGCGCCTGAAGCCCCGCGATGTAGGTCTTGCCGCCATCCCGCGCGTCCTTCAGCTCATCCAGGTCGGCGTCATATCCCGTGCGAATCGAGTCCCCTTCGGACAGCTGTGCGGGGGGACGATCGACGAGCGCACGCGCCAGCTCGTCGCCCAAATCGGTGAGGAGATCGAACCGTTCCGCGACGCCCTCGAGGAGTGCGGACTGGTCTCGCGCCTCGAGCCCGTCGAGGGCGGCCCGCACGTCGGGGAGCTTCCGGATGGAGTCGCGCAGGGCACCCAGCTCGCGGGGGGTAGCCCGTCCGACCGCGGCGCGCCCCGCGAGGCGTTCCAGGTCCCGGACGCCATCGAGTGCTTCGCGGAGGCGGTCGCGGCCCCTCGGGTCCGTTACCAGCACCTGCACGGCGTCGAGACGCTCGTTGGCGGCACGCGCATCCACGAGCGGCGCCAGCAACCAGCGGCGCAGGAGGCGCGCTCCCATCGGCGTCAGCGTCCGGTCGAGAACCTCGAGGAGCGTCGTGCCCGTCGCGCCGGGGCGCAGGGGCTCGACCAGCTCGAGGTTTCGCCGCGTCATCTCGTCGAGCGGGAGCACGGCGCCGCGCCGGACGAGCCGGGGGCGCGCCAGGTGGGGGAGACCCCCGGGCTTCAGCTCCCGCGCGTAGCGGAGGAGCGCGCCGGCGGCGCCGAGCGCGGCGCGGTCGGTACTCTCTACACCCAGGCCGTCGAGTGAAGCGAGACCAAAGGCGCGCTGCAGATCCTCACGAGCCAAGTCCGGATCGAACTCCCACGCCTCGCGCTCGGTGCGCGTGCCGGCGAGTTCAGGGGGCGCCGCGGCACCGGCGGGCAGCACCAGCTCCGACGGCTCATACCGGGCTAGGCCCGCGGCGACGTCCTCGGGGACCAACGTTTCCCACACGAACTCACCCGTGGTGAGATCGAGGGCCGCGAGGCCGACGACCGAATCCTGGGGCAGAAGCGCGGCGAGGAAGTTGTTCCTGCCGGTCGCGATCCAGTCTTCCGCAAGGACGGACCCGGGCGTGATGGTCTCGATGACTTCGCGCCGCACGAGGCCCTTCGCGAGCTTCGGGTCCTCGACCTGTTCGCATACGGCCACGCGGTGGCCCGCGGCGACCAGCTTGCGGAGGTATTCGGTGGCGGCCTTCACGGGGACGCCCGCGAGCGGGACCTCGGACGCGCCACCGTTGTTGCGGGAAGTGAGGGTGAGACCGAGGACACGCGCGCCCAGCTTGGCGTCGTCCTCGAACATCTCGTAGAAGTCGCCCATCCGGAAAAACAGGATGGTATCGGGGTGCCGCGCCTTGATCTCGCGGTACTGCTGCATGAGCGGTGTGTCGGCAGGTGCCGACGCCACCCGGGAGCTCAAGGCTCGGTCACCACGAACGGCTGGCCACCGAGGCGAGCCTTGAGCTGAGTCACGGCCTTGAGGGCCTCAGGACGCGTGGCGTAGTGGCCCACACGCACCTTGATCAGGCCGGTGGAGTCGCGCGGCACGACGTGACCCTCGTACCCCATGACCTTGAGGCGGGTCAGGAGCGCGTCGACATCGGCGGCACTCTTCACCGCGAGGACCTGCACGGCATAGGCGGTCTTGCCCGGAACCGCGGGCGCGGTGTCCTTCGTGGGAGTCGCCGGTGCGGACGGCGTGGTGACGGGGGCCGGGCTCGGGGCCGCCGAGGTCGTCGCAGGCGCGGGGGCGGGAGTCGCACCGCAGCGCGCCGCGTAGAAGGACACCTGGTTCTTGAACTCGACGTCCGTGCCTGCGCCGGCGAGCGCTTCGCGGATGAGCTGGCACCCTTCGGTTTCGTTCCGAAGATCGAAGTCGGCCTTGGCGCCCCAGAAATCGGCGCGCGCCTTCACTGGGGAATCGGGATAGTCCCGGCGCAAGCGTTGCACGGATTGAATGGCAGAGGCCGGGTCACCCTGAGTGTAGGCGAGCTGCGCCAGGCGCATCAGCGCGTCGGCGGCCCAGGGGGACCAGCTGTACTCGACCACGACGCGCTGGAGATTTGCCGTGACGGTCGGTGCATCCGCCGCCAGCATGCCCTGAGTAAAGAGCGCTTGCGGATATGCGGAATCCCGCGGCGACATGGTGGCGAGGAGCTTCCGGACGATCGCGCGGGCGGAGTCGACTTGCCCCGACTGGGCGAGGTCGACCGCTGACTTGAGCCGGGGGTCGGACTGGGCCGTTAGTCGGTTAATCGGATAGGCGGTTAGTAACACCGCCGCCACGGAACCACGGACCGACCAACCGACCAACCGACTAAGAACTCTCATGCTGCCTCCCGTGAAACGCGTGCCAGGCCAAGAATGAGGTCGAGCACGATGCCGTACTCGTCGGTGAGCTGTGTTCCCTTGAGAGCGCGGTCTGCCGCGAGCGCGCGCCGGATGGCCCGCGAGAGCTCGACGGCGGTCCAACCGCGCACCCATCTGGCCCAGCGGGCGGCCACTTCCTTGTACCCGGCGCCCAGACCGGCAGGCCGGGCCGAGAGCAGGCGCTGGAAGATTGCGGGCTCCAACCGTCCGGGCGCGGTGCCCCGATCAAGATCGGCGCGCGCGGCGGCGAGTCCCACCAGCCCGGTGCCCAGCGTACTCACCAGCTTCACGCCGCTCATCCCTGACTGGGCGAGGACGGGCCCGAGGGTCTTGGCCGCGTCGCCGACCCGCCGCTCGAGGGCGGCGGTGATGAGATCGTCGAGCGTTTCGCCGTGCCGGACGCCAACGGCGGCGGTGACGTCGGCTTCGGTGACAGCCCGCCCTCCGGCGATGGCGCCCAGCTTGTCGAGCTCCTGGGAAATCGCGGCCAGGTCATGAGCCGTCGCCTGGCCGAGCAATTCCGCGGCGCGGGTGTCGATCGTAATGCCGATCTGCCCGGCGCGGTGCGCGATCCATTTCGTCACGCGATCGGGTGGAAGCCGGTCTACCGTGACGGTGGTCGTGTGGGCGGTGAGTCCCGCGTCAGGCGCTTCATCCCCTCCCTGGACCAGAATCAGCGTCGTGCTTGGGTTGGGATGGGCGAGGTAGCGGACCAGCTCGTCCCGGGTCTTCGATTTCGCGCGGAACCCCTCGATGGATCGCAGGATCACCACTCGGCGGTCGGCCATCATCGGCGGCGTATCGACCAGGGCGCGCAGGGCAGCGGGGTCCAGGTCGGGCGCGGAACGCACGTCGACGTTGAAGTCCCTCAAGGACGGATCGACGGCGCGGTCGAGCAGCAGACGCACCGCCTCCTCCTTCAGGATCTCTTCCTCGCCGTGGAGATAGTAGACCGGGTCGAGCTTCCCCGACTTACCGGTGCCGAGGAGCGCGTTGAAGCTCAACGTCGCCATCGGGCGGAAAATACCGCCCGCGTCTGGCGGATGAAAGCCTAGTGGTGGGCGCTGACCGGCTCGACGAGCGCCGAGCCGTAGGGGACGGGGTTACCGGCGGAGGTCATGGCGCGCGGGTCCTGAAACGTGACGAATGGCACGCCCGCCTGGGCCACGGGTTTCGGGAACGGCACGGGCGGGAGGGCGTGCGCCACGAGGGGCGCTGGACGGTGTGCGAGCTGCAGGGCCACGAGCGTGATGCCGATGGCCGCGAGGAGCGCGGCGGCCGCGCCGATGCGCGGAGAGATCCGCGGACCCGCCTGCGTGAGCGCTTCCCGGCGGAGTCTCGCGTCCAGGCGGGCCCGGAACTGCTCCGAGGGGGTCAGCGTCTCCACCCCCTGAAGTGCGAGCACCCCGCGACGAACCGCAGTGTCGTACGAGCGGCACGTCTCGCAATGGGCGAGATGACGCTCGAACCGCCGGCGGTCGCGCGGGGTGGTCACCACTCCGTCGCGGTAATCCGTATAGCGATCGAGAAACTCAGGACACTCCATCGTCGGCACTATACCTCCCGCGCCGGCGAGTGGTTCCGCCTTTCGTCGCTCAATCGAGCTGCGGGCCGATCAGATGCGCAAACGTGTTCCGGGCCCGGTTCAGGCGGCTCTTCACGGTGCCCAGATTGCAGCCCGTGATTTCGGCAATTTCCTGATAACTCCGCCCCTCGAGCTCCCGCAGGACGAACACGGCCCGATGGTGCTCGGGCAGCTCCTTCACGCACGCGTCGACGGCGTCCTTCAGGTACCGCTTGCGGTACAGATCGTCGGGGCGCGCGGTGGTGTCTTCGAACTGCAACGGCCGGTGATCGGCGTCCCAGTTCTTCTTGATGGTCTGGAACAAGACCAGCGGATTCCGGCTCCGGTTGCGGAGCTCGTTCTTCGCCAGGTTCGAGGCGATGGTGTAGATCCAGGTCGAAAACTTCTTGGTCTGGTCGAAACGATGAATGTGCCGGAACACCCGGATGAACACTTCCTGCACCAGGTCTTCCGCCCGCTCGCGATCGCCGATGGTCCGGTTCACGAAATTCAGCAGCCGGACCTGATACCGGTCGACCAGGGTACCGAACGCCTGTGGGTCGCCGGTGAGGTGCCGGGACACGACGTGCCCGTCATCGAGCTCGTGCAGCTTCTCCCGCTCGATGGCGCGGTCCGTGGCGACCGGTGTCGTCTTCCGCTTGAGGATTGCCCGCATCGTGAACTCCCAGGTTTCAGACGGAAAATTAGGGAACGCTGGCCTGGATCCTCCTCTCAAGCTCAGGGCAGGAAGTGTACCACCGGTGTGACTTCATTAACATTTGATTAAGGAAGACGTTACAGACCCGCTACAGCCGCACGTCCTCCCCGGGGGACAACAGAAAGACTACAGCCCGAACACGAACCCGGCTACCAGTAAGATGGCGGTTACCGTCTTGGCGTCGCAGATCTCCCCATCTCGAATAGCGGCCAGCACTTGCGAGAGGGGCCGCGGAGCCAGCTCGATGAATTCATCGGCCTCCCGCGCCATTTCCCCGGGAGTCAGATCCCGCGCCCAGAAGAGATGAATGCGCTCATCCGTGAATCCCGGCGTAGTCCAGATCGGAATGAGGGGTTCGATCCCACCCGCATGCATGCCGGTCTCCTCCAGCAGCTCACGGCGGGCGCAGTCGACCGGTGATTCACCCTTGCCCAGCCGTCCGGCGGGAATCTCCCAGAGCACGCCGCCCGTGGCGTAGCGGTACTGCTTGATCAGCAGGATGGTCGGGTCCGGCCCATCGGGATCGGACAGCACCGGCACAACGGCCGACGCCCCCGGGTGCCGGATCATCTCCAACTCCCCGGTCGATCCATCGGGATAGGTGACGGTGTCGACGTCCAGGTTGATCACGCGTCCGGTGTGGATCCGTCGCGTGCTCATCGATAGAAGAGCCACGCCACCGGGACTTTCCATCCCTCGGCGGCGACGTAGCCGGCATTGGTGTGGAGACTGGCGCTGATCGGGGACGCCTTGGTCGGCGACGTGAAGGGCACCAGGCCCTGACGGTCGGCGAGAATGCGCAGGCGCAGGAGATGAAAGCCGTCACTGACCAGCACCACGCGCTTGCTCGGTCGGTCCTTGAACCAGGTGCCGAGCTGCGCGACGGACGAGACCGTCGTCGCGGATGCCGGGAGGGCGATCACCGAGTCCCCCGGCAATCCCAGCCGCGTGAGATACCGCCGTCCCACCTCGGCTTCACTCACGGTGTCCCGGTTGCCGATCCCCCCGGTTACCAGGATCACGGGTGCCTTGCCCGAGCGGTACAGCCAGGCGGCCTTCTCGAGCCTGGCCTTGAACACCGGGGACGGCTTCCCGTTGTATTGCGCGGCGCCGAGCACGGCGATGGCGTCCGCGGGTGCCGCGCCCTCACGGGTGCCGGTGATCAGCACATCGATGACGACGGCGGCCCAGACACCGGCGATGAGAAGAGCGAGGAGCAGGGAAATCTTGAAGACACGGCGG
>Ga0126371_10000705_pt1 | contig 27959 bp, 22 predicted proteins | sample PanSoiMetaPlot_4_FD_110145 | JGI IMG/M metagenome (GOLD analysis project Ga0126371, IMG submission 110145) | Tropical forest soil microbial communities from Panama - MetaG Plot_4 | ecosystem: Environmental > Terrestrial > Soil > Tropical forest > Bulk soil | place: Panama | collected 2016-02-17 | reverse complement strand
GCGCTCGGCTGCGGCTTCGCCAGCGTGTTGAACAGCACCGGCACCACCGGCCGGTCCATCCTCGGCATGATCAGGCTCAACGGCACCATGGTGCCGTGGTCGAACTGCAGCTCGTGGGCGAAGCTCGGCTCGATGCCGCGGTCGTAGGCGGTCTCGACGATCTCGGCGGCGAGCGCCGGGTCGCCCTTGATCTCGCGCTTGTCGATCTTGAGCCAGGGCTCGATCGGACCGGTGTAGGACTCGGCGCGGCCGACGCAGAACGCGCCCATGTGGTCGAGGAAGAAATTCGCCCAGTGCTCGGAGGTGAGCAGAACAAGCGTGTCGGTGCCGCTCGCGTCGAGCCGCGCGCGCAACTCTCCAAATGCGCCGTACACGCGCTCCTTCTGCGCCGGCGGCGCCGCCTCGGCCCACGCCGTGATGCCCGGCGCGTGACTGGCGGCGCAGGCGAAACTGATCGGCATTATTGGTCTCCTCGCAGCGCTCTGACGTATTCGGGATCCGACATCTTGTGCAGGATTGTGAACGGCCGCAGGATCAGGCCGTGCACGCCCATGTCGTAGAGCGCGCGCACGTCAAACCCGAGCAGCGCTGCGCGCTCGCGCTCGGTCAGCTCGTAGCCGGCCGCGAAGTCGGCGGGCGAGCGGAAATACGCCTCCCGCCGCTCCGGAATGCGGTTCACGTCGCGCAGCAGCTTTTGCAGAGCATAGACGCTCATGCGGCCTGACCCGATGATGCTTGCGCGCGCATTTTGGCGATGCGGGCCGCGCTCCGCAAGCGAGCGACTCGCGGATAGACCCCCTCACCCCAACCCTCTCCCCCCTTGGGGGAGAGGGCGCGCAGGCAGCGTGCTCGATGCGAGCGGCGGCGGCGCGCTCTCGGGCAGGCCGATCAATCCCTGCAGGAGCCCGATCGTCTGCTCGGCGGTCGCGAGCGCGGCCGCGCGGCTGCCGAGCTCGCCATCCTGTCGCACCAATTGCAGCAGCAGCTGCTCCTGCACCAGCTCGAGGTCGACGTTCTGTTGCTCGAGCGCGGCGACCCTGGCGACCTTTTCGTCGAGCGCACGCCGCAGATGCTCCAGCTGATCGGCGCTGCCGGCGCGCTCGGCGATCCGCGCCATCGCGGCCTGCCGAAATCTCGCGGCGACCGATTCCAGGTTCGCGGCGGAGGTCGCGCACTCGGCCCGCAGCTGCCGGACCTCGGCCCAGATCCGGTTGGGATCGTCGGGCGGGAATTCAAGCGCGCGCGACGCGCGCCACCAGGCGAGCAGGCGCCTGCCGGCGACGATCACCCATTGCACCAGTATCGCGGCGATCGCGCCGGCGGCGAAATCAAGGCCGGGCGCCAGCGCGCCGACATCGGGTAAGACCAGCCAGTCGTGCATCGTCCACGTCTCGTCGGCCCTCCGCCCGGACATGCCGGGTTTCATCAGAAAGGCGCGGTGCGCTCAACGATCTCAACGAATTAACGTCAATGCGCGCGGCGACGAGCCCGCCCAGAGGAGCAAGCGCATCACGATCGGGTCGACTGCGCGCGGAGATTTAGGTTAACGGGTCGTAAATGTGGCCGTGTGCGGTGCGCCATGCGATGGTCCCGGGGGCGGAGGCCATGCGCCGTCCCGCCGAGGCCGAAGATGCGTCCATTGATTGAACTGCTGGTCGAACCGGCAATGTATTTTGCGATCGGCTTTCTGGTCGCCGCGCTCATGTCGCTGCCCCTGTTCGCGATCGCCCACCGGCGCGCCGAGCGCCTGACCAGGGAACAGCTGGACTCCCTGCTGCCGATGTCGGTCAAGGAGCTGGAGGCCGAAAAGGATCTGTTGCGCGCCGAGTACGCGGTGTCGGCCCAACGCCTGGAGAGCGCGCTGCACGACCTGAGGGCAAAGACGACCGCACAGCAGATCGAGATCGGCCGGCACGGCAGCACGGTCGCCACGCTGAAATCGGAGCTCGGCGCGAAAGCCAGGAGCATTGCGGCGCTCGAGGCGCGCGAGGCCGCACTCAAACAGCAGTTGCGCGCGATCGAGCAGGAGCACGCCCTCAAATCGATCAACCTCGACGACGCGCGGCGCACCCTCGGCGACAGGGAAGCCGCGCTCGCCCGGCTCGCTGCCGACCTCGGCACGCGGACCGTCATCGCCGAGCAGCAGAACCTCGAGCTGGCACGGGCGCGCGCCAGCGTGGAGGCGCTCAAGATCGAGGTTCAGGATCAGCACCGCCTGCAGGTCGCGCTCGACGCCGCCCAGCGCGCCGAGGCGAGCCTGCGCTACGAGATCGCGCAGCTCGAGGAGAGCCGTCTGATCGAGAGCAAGGCGGCGGCCGCCGAGAGGGCGAACCGCGAGGGGCAGATCGCGCAGCTCATGCTCGACCGTCAGCAATTGCAGTGGGAGCTCGCCGCGCTGCGGTGCGGCCCGGCGAGCGGGCACGCGACCGAGCAGGTCGGCGCGCATGATGGCGGCACGATGAACGGACGCGGCACACAGGCCGAACCGCAATCGGCGAAGCGCGAGCGGATTTCGCTGCGCGAGCTGCACGCGCGCGAGGCCAGCGGGCCGCTGCATCCGGTCACGAACTAATAAGAGATAAAGTGAGGTGAGCACGAAGTCAGCGCTCCCTCTCCCCGCTCTTCGCGGGGAGAGGGTCGGGGTGAGGGGTGCTTCCACAAGCAGAGGACTCGCGGATAGACCCCCTCACCCCGACCCTCTCCCCGCGAAGAAGGGGGAGAGGGAGCGCAGACGCTGTGCCCGAGCCGCAGTCTTGAACTGATGCCGCCGGCTCGGCTAGTGAACCTCGTCCCGCCGTCCGATCCTCCGCAAAAAAGGTGCATGCGATGGGCGCCATCCGCGTCGACCAGGCCGAGCTGTTGCGCGTCTTCACCGACATCTTCGCGGCGAAGGGCATGACCGCCGACGGCGCCGCAACGCTCGCCGAGGTGCTGGTGTGGGCCAACCTGCGCGGCGTCGATTCGCACGGCGCCGTGCGCATTCCGAGCTACCTCGACCAGATCCGCAAGGGAGAGTTCGATCCCACGGCGCAGCCGAAGCTGCGGCCGCTGCTGCCCGCGACCTTCGTGCTCGACTGCGCCAAGGCGGCCGGTCCGGTGTGCATGCTGGCGGCGGCCGCGCACGCGATCGACATCGCGGACAAGCTCGGCGTCGGCGTCGGCATCGTGAGCGACACCGCGCATACGGGCGCGATCGGCCGCTATGCTCACTGGATCGCCGAGCGCGGCTATGCGGCCATCGCGATGGTGGCCGGCCCGCTGTTCATGGCCTACCATGGCGCCAAGGTGACGAGCCTCGCCACCAGCCCGATCGCGATCGGCATTCCGGGCCCGGAGGACCGCGATCCGCTGGTGCTCGACATGGCGACGAGCGTCACCGCGGCGGGCCGCATCCGCCAGGCCGCGGCGGAAGGAAAGCCGATACCCGAAGCCGCCGCGATCGACGCCGAGGGCCATCCCACCACCGACGCCGCCAAGGCGGTGACGCTGCTGCCGCTCGGCGGGCCGAAGGGCTCCGGCCTGTCGCTGCTGTTCGAGTGCCTGACGGGCGTGCTCGCCGGCACACCGATCATCACGACGCTCGCCGGATTGACCGGACCGAATCTGCCCCTGTCGAACGCAATACTGATCGTCGTCAGCGTCGCGAACTTTCGTCCGCTCGCGGACTATCGGCGCGATGTCGGGCTCCTCATCGAGGTGGTGAAGGGCCTGCCGCGCCGCGAAGGCTTCGACGAGCTATTGTTGCCCGGCGAACGCGGCGGCCGTGAGGCGGAGTTACGGCGTCGCAACGGAATTCCGCTCCCGCCCAAGCTGTGGCGCGAGCTTGCCGACATCGCGCGATCGCTCGGCGTTGCACCGCCGCAGGCCCGCCCGTAACTCTCCCGTAAACTGGATCGTATCCGCCGCAACCAGAGCGTATCCGCCGCGCTGCCCAACGCGGCGGTACCCCGCCGATTGACCGGATTTGCGACATAAGGGCTTGCCGCGTGACTTTTGCGTCAGCCTTCCGACGGACGGATCGCCGCAGGAGGCAAAAAATTTCGGCCCCAGGGAACCTTCGCGTCGCTACTTCCTTTTGCTTGTAGCGGTGCAACAGTCTTTGCGCCCGGCAGCATGGACTCCCGGGCATCCGAATACCCCGCGTTAAGGGGCGCGCTGTTGCAATTCCGTAAGGCCAGAACATCCATCACGGACGTTCGATTCTCACAGGAGCTGCGCCATGTGCGACTACAGTCTGGAGCACCTCGCAAGCCGCCCGGCCAAGGTCGGGGACAAGCTGGTCTCGACAAAATTCACCAACTCCATCACGCGAGGCTTCACGGCGATCGGCGAGCCGAACGTCGCCGTCTGCCTGATGCCCGGCACCGAGCTCGCCTTCGAGCAGGAGGTGACCTGCGTGCACGCCCTCGGTCTGCTGCCGAGCCGGCGGATCCCGGAGAAGGTCGCGCGTTTCCGCGAGATCAATCTGCAGAATCCGCATGACCACCACGACGCGCTCGAATTCCCGGGCGGCCAGATCGTGCTGGTGACGCGGCTGTGCGAAGGCCAGACGGCCACCGTGCTGCAGCTGCCGGTCGACCCCGAGAAGGCGATCGAGGAGAAGGCCGAGATGCCGCAGACGCAGACCGTCTGACCGACGGATCAGGTCGGAAGCACATTTCGCGAGCCGCCGGGGAGACCGGCGGCTCGTTTTCTTTGCATCGAGCCTGAGCATTCCGCGCGCTTGACAGGCTTGCCGCCATGCCGACAGGTTGCCGGCGCGTCGTCACCGGGGAGCCTGCTCATGGCCAATCTGCGTCTCAACTTCGCCTGCGGCCCGTACGACCGCACCCAGGCTGTGCGCGACGGCACGATCAAGCCCGACGGCATCGACCTCAACTACATCACGCTGCAGCCGGCCGAGATCTTCTGGCGCATGCTGCAGTACCAGGAATTCCATGCCTCCGAGATGTCGCTGTCGAACTACACAAGCCTGGTGAGCGACGGCAACGCGCCGTTCATCGCGATCCCGGTGTTTCCCTCGCGCGTCTTCCGCCACGGCTACTTCTTCATCAACACCACCAAGGGAATCGACAAGCCGTCCGACCTCAAGGGGAAGCGCGGCGGCGTGCCCGAATACAGCATGACGGCCGCGGTCTACATGCGCGGCGTGATGCAGCACGAGTTCGGCGTCAAGCCGAGCGAGGTGGACTGGGTGCAGGGGCGGACCGACCGGCTCGGCCGCAAGCTGCCGCCCGACGTGCGGCTCACCCAGGCGCCGGCCGGCACCGAGCTCGGCGACCTGCTCGAGCGCGGCGAGCTCGATTTCATGATCACCGCCAACAATCCGCTCTCGTTCCGGCGCGGCGCCAAGACGGTGCGGCGGCTGTTTCCGAACTACGCCGACGTCGAGAAGGAGTACTACCGCCGCACGAAGATCTACCCGATCATGCACACGGTGGTGATCCGGCGCGACATCTACGAGCGCGATCCGTGGGTGGCGCTCAACCTCTACAAGGCGCTCTGCCAGGCGAAGGAGCACTGCTACGACCTGGTCCGCGAGACCGGCTCGCCCAAGGCGTCGTTCGCCTGGCTGCAGCCGATGATCGAGGAGGAGCAGGCGATCATCGGGCGCGACTGGTATCCGTACGGCATCGAGCAGAACCGGCCGACGATCGAGGCGCTGCTGCAATACACCCACGAGCAGGGGCTCACCTCGCGCCGCGTCAAGCTGGAGGAGCTGTTCGCGCCGAGCACGCTGCGGGACATCCCGCTGAGCGAGGGGCAGAAGGTCTAAGCGCGCGGCTTGCGAGTGGGAACGTGCTTGAGCCGGTTCCTCACACCCGACCACGCTGATCTGACGGGGGCGGCGTGATTTGATTTGCCAGCCACGCCGTGCCGGCAGCTATCAAATTTTCGCGAGTTCGGGAGCCCAATTGTTCACGGACGTCGGGGCCTAGATATTGCGGATCTAATCGAAGTGATCCCGAGTCCGAGACAAATGCCAGACGCGTTCATCACAAAGTCGATCCACCTCGCATGTCGACCTGGGACAAAAATCTGAAGAATTTCAAGTCCTGCTGTGAAGCCCACACCAGCCACTAGAATAAGCGGAAAACGAGACGACGGGTATGCGATCGAGAACAAGACGCCGGATGCCAGGAAGGCCACCAAATGCTCGAGTTCATGAGGTATCGGCGTCACAATCCGAGCACCAGGCGCGCAGACGGTCAAAAATACAAGCGTTGCAGCGTAGAACCACGCAAGTATTCGGATCAAAAGCATGTTCATCCGATTTACTCCGGCTCGTACCTAGTGCTGGTCCATACCATGTTGCACGCAGTTCAATCCAGGACGAGCGGATCGGTAGATCAGGCGCGCTTTATTGCCTGCAGCAGAACACTGCTCGTCGAGAGATCGTCATCGGTCAGATGCCGGAAGCGCGGCGCCAGCTGCGCACGCGTGATCCCCGATGGCTGTACGGTTCTCTCGTCGCGCACGATATCGCAACCCACCTTGCGCATGAGCGCCACGTGCGTTGAATGTGGCTCGCGATTGAGTCTATTCCGGCGCCTGCCCGCGGCGAGACGCCAAAGCGGATCTGAGCACGACCAGTGCCCGTTCCATTCTACAGTCATTCCAACGGACTTGAAATCGATCTCGTGACTCATGATGCCGCCTGGTTTCAGCCAGCGGCACATTTCGGAGTATGCTCCCGCCAGGTCCGGCGGGAACTCCAGCACGGTCTGCGAGAGAACGAGATCGACAGTCCCACTTTCGATCACGCCCGGTTTCCAGGGCGCGATATAGCAGACAGGCTCACCTCCGTTTGGCGTTGTCGCGGGATTTCCAATGCTGTCTCGGATCGAGTTCAGCCGCTTCGGCCGGAGGGAGGAGGTCAGTCGGGATGGCGTCAGGATGTCCGCCGGGAATTCATAGGATTGGAGCCGAGGCCGGATGAGCGGATACTCGGTTTCGTCTGGAATCGATGCCCGATCCCTGAACAGGCCGATCAACTCCTCGAAGATCCGCAAATTGAGCGCAGCGCTCGCATATCGAGTGGCATCGAGGGCGACGTAACGCTCTACCCCGGAGAGAAGCGCCGCCAGCCCTATGCCGATCGAATCGCCCGGGCCGAGTTCGACCAATGTCTCGAACGACGTCGGCAGAGAGCTTCGACGCAGGATCGAAAGATGGCGCAACCAAACAGAGTAGCAGTACCTCGCGGACACCGTTCCGCCCGTCTTCCTTCCCGTCAAATGCCGTAGCCCCGGAACGAACGTTGCCATTCCAATCAGCAGTGCGCGCGCTTTGACGGACACGTATTGCCCTCCGGCAAGCAGGTTCCATCATCATGGAACACCTGCGTTTTATCGGGTTGAAAAGCGTCCCTGATGCTCCTGCATGGAGGCGTCGCCGTAGACCTTCATCCGCGACCTGAGACTTGAATGCACGGCTGGACTGACCGCCCTGCCGAGCGAGTTCAAACGCCATGTCTGGCTCAGCAGCAAGGCGTAGAGTAGGGCGCCTTCGAGCGTCCAAATCCCCATCGTCGACAAGTTCAGAACGATAAATCCGACGTGGCATGAGACGAGGATCAACCTATTCTCACCTCTCACACGCGCGGCCGCCATGAAATTTGCGACAAAGATCCATAAGAGGCCGACGAGTCCAAATAGCCCGAACTCATACAAATACGATATGAAAGTATTGTGCGCGTAAGTACTGAATCGCCCCACCCACGAGTCCGGCCCAAATCCGACCAGCATGGTAAGGCTGTCGGCGCCAAGATATGCGTCGATGTATTGGCTCCACAAGAATAGTCGGCCTGAGAACAACCGTTTGTCTTCGGTCGTGAAAGACCCGGGCGGCTTGATCAGCGACGCACCCTTGTCTAGCACGACTCCAAGATCGGCGAATCGGTCGTGTGCAACAGTTACGAGGCCAACCAACACAAATATAGCTACGACTCCCAGAAGAAGGAACGCAATGATGCGTTGTCTCGGAAACAAGTTGTCCGTTATCCGCGATACGATGAGAGCCGATGCCGGCAGGGCGGACGCGAGCAGCGACGTTCGATAATTTGCCAGGGCGACCCCTGCTGCTACGATCGCCAACCGCCCGTACGAGACAATCGTACTCAAGGAGGGCGAGAAACACGTGATAAACAGAAAAGTCATGAGAATGATCGAAATGGACTGCTGGTGCTGAAAGCCGCCAATGAAGAAGCTGGTTCCGTCCTTGGCCGTCGTTAGACCCCACGGCACGGATAGCCATTGCAGTACGACCGGCCCGACGAAAATGACGGCCAACGACCGGAAAATTGCGTCCGAACCGCGCCGCTGAAGAACAGAATGAGCGGCGAGCGCGAACACCATCAAGTACAGCCACTTGAACGTCGCGTTGACGCCGTCGATCCACCTTTGATTTACGATGGCGCTAAGCAGGATGACGAGTATAAGGCCGTAAATCGGCGTCAATCTGCGCAGCAGGAGGTTACGGCTACCGACCACGAGGATGCCGATCGCCACGACACCAATCGACGTCAGCGCGATCGCAGACAAGCCAAGCACAAGAGGCGGATACGTATACTGATGGAACGTCGCAACGCTATAGCGGAGCCATGTGGCCAGAAGCACGAACGTCGCACAGGCGTCTCGTAGGCGCCATGCCTGCATTAGTACCAACACCAGTACGGTGCCCCAAACCGGTAAAGTAACGTATATCGGGAAGGACGGGACCTGTTCTTCCACCATGGAGTTGCTCGGCCTCGGCGGATCGGCGGAAGGGTAAGTTCCTTCAGTTCGTTCGATCAGCCTTGTTCAGCACGACCCCTAATAGCTTCTCGAACACCGGAGGTGCGGCGCTCAGAGCATCGATCACCGCCTGCCGCGAGGTGCGCCCGGACTCGATGACCAGAATGAAGGCATCAACCTGCTCCGACATCGCTTTCACGTCGGGCACCGGCGTCATCGGCGGGAGGTCGAGGATCACGTAATCGTAGCCTCCGTTGACGGACTGCAGCAACGTTCTCAATCCTGCCCGTGTGAGCTGTGTCCTTTGCAGCAGACCCGCGGGTGAGAGCGAATCGTGTCTTACCGGGGTCTTGACTGCGGGCAGGAAGTCCAAACCAGTGTCCGGATCGCGCCATGTCAACTCCTTGGCAAGGGCCCCGCCTGCTATGACTTCCAACAGCCCCGCCTTCGCCTGTGGCGCGAATTGCCCGGTCAGACCCCCATTGCGCAGTTCGCAATCGATCAGGAGGACCCTGCGGCCGGAAATCGCTATCATTTCACTTAGATTGGCAGCGACCAGGCTCTTGCCTTCGCCGGAGCGGACGGACGTCACGCCGATAACCGTGTTGGGACGATGGCAGTCGGCGCTATCCGCGACGACCTGCAAGGATCGGATCGTCTCGGCAAAACGCGAAAGCGGGTCACCGACGACGAACCGGTGGGTTCCGACCGGAGGCGACATCACGCGCTCTCCGCTCGCCGCATGTTGCCGCGATTTACTCCGCAATTGCCTGCGCCTCAGAACAATCGTCGGCAGAAGGCCGAGGCAATCGATGCCAATCTCTTTCTGGACCTGCCTCGACGAGCGCAAGCTTCCATCGAAATATTCCCGCGCAAATGCAGCACCCAGACCGCCGACAAGGCCGAGCAGAGATGCAACCGCCAAGATGGGAAGCGTTTTCGGCTCGCTCTTTTCCAGCGGTGCAGAGGCCGGGGAGACGACACGTGCCTCGGTCGCCGGGAATGATTGTTGCTGGGTAAACTCGGCGATGCGTTGCAAGAGCTGCTCGTGAAGTGCCCTATACGTCTGTACGGAGCTTTCAAGGTCCTGGAGGACGACACGCCGTTGGCTGGCAAGTTCGGTGAGCTGCTGGTCGGTCAAGGGAGATGCGGGCGTTGCAACAGCGCTGTTCCGCGCTTTGTACTCAAGGGCGGTTCGTTCTGTGCTCTCAGCGAGCTTCCGCAGCTCACTCATGCGATCTTGGAGCCAGACATTCGCACGACGCGCCGCCTGAGATTTCGAATCAAGCTCACCGGCGATGTAGGCCTCGGCGACGGCATTGCTGATCCTGGCGGCCTTGTTCGGATCCAGCGAACGGAATTCGATGCGGACGACGTAGGTCAAACCAATGCGGTTGATTGTCAGATTCTTGCGAAAGCTGCGAACGATGCGGCCCAACTGATCGGATTGCCCGGCGCTCTCGCTGAGCCCAAGAGCCGCTTCGGAAATCCGCCGGAGACTCCTCCCCCCTTGCGGAGCAAACTCGGCATCAGACTGCAGATCCAACTGTTTAACGACGGCTCTTGCAATGTTCTCCGCCTTAAGGATCTCCACCTGACTGTCGACGAAAGCCGAGTCTGCAGTCACGTTCGACGTCCATTGCTGTTGAAACGGTTCGATCTTTCGCGCGTCGAAGAGCATCAACGAAGTGGCGGTAAAGCGTGGCGGCGTAGTGGCGATATAAACGACGGCGCCGAGAATGGCCAACCCAAGGACACCTGCAATCAGCGCTTTGTGGCGCCGTAAGCCACGAAATGCTTCGGCCAAATCAATGACTGGTTCATCGTGGTTGGCTGCGTGAGCATCATTCGGGCTCGTGGAGGTTTGACTACCGAATTTGTTCAGCATCACTCACCTCCGAAGGAGGACAGGGCCCTTGTGAAGGCTTGCGCCATGGCTGAGGCGACATCTGGCCCACACCGACTGAAGTTCGGCGGACGCGACCGTTCAGAAGGCTAAACAATCCTCTCCGAGGAAGCTCCGCGAAAGCACTACCTCATCGTTTTGGGACTGCGACGTCTTGCCCGAATCGCACGGCGACCTCGACCACGTCACCCGGCTGCAGCTCGGCATCCTCCTCCGCCGGAAAGCTCTTCCGGCCATCCCCTTCCTTTCTGACGATAGCGATCTGCGGCTTGCTGCCGGTTCCGCGCACGAGCTGCGACCTCATCAACGAGGTGTACTGCAGCTTTTCTCCGACAGCCTGCAGCTTCGACCTGATTTGAGTGAGCCTGACATCGGCGTCTTGCAGGTCCCGAAGCAGATTGATCCTGCGCTGGTCGTCGAGCCGTTCGAGCTGCCTCGAGAATTCATCCCGCTGCCTCTTTGTGTACAACAACTGCGAGATCGTCTGCAATTTTCGAGTGGACGACAGCAACAAGGCCCGACGAGCGTCCGCTATCCGCGGCATCGCGACCGCACCTTTGCTGAAAAGCTCGGTTACCCTCTGCATATCGCCGGTGTCGGCTTGCAGGCCCTGTTCTTCCTTCTGCAGCTGTTCCGACAGTGCCGTGATCTGCTCGGCGGCCTGCTTGGCTCCGTGCCGAAGAAAATCCTGTTCGCGCGTATAATCATCTTGTCGACTCTTCAGCCGTTCGGCCTCCAGGCGCGTGATCTCCGACATTGTCGAGGGAGATACAGGTACGTCCTTCAGAGCCTTTCGATCGACGTCATGCTCCTCTCCGAGCTCTTGTTTCATTCCCCAAATGCGCTCTTGCTCCTTGGCGAATTCCGTCCAAAGCGACTCGTATTCGGCACGGAAATCAGCCGATTCGAGGAACGGATTGTTCATCCGAAAACGCATGATCTCGTAGCCGCCCGACAGCGCTATCGCCTGGCGCACGGTCATAAGGGGGCGGTAGACCTGTTGACCAGGCATTGACACGTCGCCGTTCACGTATATTGGCCGATACTCAACCACGTTTACGGTGATCTGGTCGGGCTCCAGCGTGACCACGTTTTGGCGCCCGTCCGCCGACGTCTGCCGAAACATCTGGTTGGGAAGGGTGGCGCGAATTTTCGCCCGAACGTCGGATGGAGACAGTCCAGCTACTTTAAACGTTCCGAGCAATGGATATGAAATGGTCCCATCCAACTGAACCGGAATTCGCTGCCGCAGATCCGGCACTCCTGCGACCGCGATCTCGAGTACATCCCCAACGTCGACGCGATATTCAGCCTTCGCTGGAACAGCCAAACACAGCAGCATGCAAGACAGCAAGACTCCCTTGGTATCGAGGGCCTTGACCTGAACAACAGAACACAACGATGTCATGACATTGCCCCCTGCTGAGCATGGGTGCGTTCACATGATGTCACTGTTCACTGACGCCTGCAACCCCGTTCGCCTCTTTCGCCTGGCGGCGGCGACCGCGGCTTGCGGCGTGAGCGTTCATGCCCAGGCGTTTCCGACGGCGGATTCCGGTTATGACTTGGATGACATATTTGACATGTTTGCGCATACTTTACTCCTAATAATGCTTACGTGACACCCGTACCTTTAGTCACAAGCGGCTGAGTTCCTGAGTCCGAAAGGTTACACGCCCGCTCGCACTTTGCGCCGCAACGGCCAACCGATACCTCAAAGCAGCTTTCGGCCGGAGCAATGGTGACTTCGGCAACCAAATTCGCGGGGCGTCGGTCGAAAAATTGCCTGAAATCAAGCGCAAAGTTTTTCGGTGTGCATGATTATAAGTGGCATTTTTATAGATGGAACGATTATAAGTAGCTTGGTATTCGATCAGTATGTTCGTGAATCGATTGTTGTAAGTGGGAAACTGGCGAAGCTAGCGGTCAAAGCTATCTCGCCAAGTTCGGGGTTTGCCCGGACGACGACCGTGGAGGCATCTTCAGGAATCATCGTAAAGTCAACTGAAACGGGGCGAGCATAGGCGCGCGTGAGGCGTGAGTGACTATGTGTGTGGCGCCCTTCATCGTAGACGGGTGCGGGCAATGAAGGCGCAGCCCGCGGGCGTCTCTGATCCGGTCAAGGCGGACCCGGACGCCGATGTAGCGAGTCACTTTCCGCTGAGCTACGAGGATTTTGGCACGGTTGCGGCCGTTTGCGACGCGTGCGCTATCGTCATCGCCAGCATGGTGACCGGCAGCCTCTATCACTGGCTTGCCTTTGGTCACGTTGGAAGCGTCACGGGATTCTTCGGCATCGGCGCGATCTTGGCCGCATTGGCGGTCGCGCTGATGAAGCTCAGAGGCCTCTACACTGCTGAAAGCCTGCTGACGGTTCGCTCCTGGGGTGCCCCGATCGTATTGATCTGGAGCAGCGTCATTCTCTTCCTGCTCGGTGTCGGCTTTACGCTGAAGGTGAGCGAGGAGTTGTCGCGCGGTTCGATTCTGTCGCTTGCGATCACCGCACCGTTCCTCCTGCTCGGTCAGCGGTTCGTGCTGAGGCGCGCGATGCTGGCCGTTCTCCAAAGAGGCTGGCTCAGGCGCTCCAAGGTCATCGTCATTACTCGCGGTCAGAAAACCGCTGGCGCAAATCACGAGACGATGCCTGCCTACGATGTGGTAGGGACGTACGCACTGCCACCGGATCCGGAAGGCGTTCGACGCCTGCTCGCGAAGATTTCGAGCACCGCGCGCGGATCGAACGTCATAAACGAAATCCACTTGGCGATGGATTGGAACGGCTGGTCGGAACTGAAACAGGTACTCGCGGAGCTGCGCGTACTTCCGATTCCGGTTCGGCTGATCGCCGACACCACCGCGCGCGAAATTCTTCAATACCCGCTTCACAGGGTAGGCGGAGTGATAACTTTTGAACTTCAGCGCCCGCCTTTGACGGCGGGCGAGCGCGTCGCAAAGCGGACCTTCGATTTAGTGGTCGCGACGGTTGGCCTGTTCGCAATCGCACCATTCCTGCTGGCAGTCTCGCTCGCTGTGTGCATCGAGTCTCCGGGACCAATTCTGTTCAGGCAGACACGTGGCGGGTTCAATGGGCGCGCTTTCCAGATTCTGAAATTCCGCTCGATGCACGTGACGGAGAACGGCTCCACCATCACACAGGCGACCGTAGATGATTCTCGTCTGACCCGAATCGGCGGATGGCTGCGGCGGTCCAGCGTCGACGAGCTGCCGCAACTCATAAATGTACTACGCGGTGACATGTCGCTGGTCGGACCCAGGCCACATGCGTTGGCGCACGACCTTATGTATAGCAGCCTGATCTCGAGTTACCCCTATCGCCATCATGTCAAGCCCGGCCTCACCGGATGGGCTCAGGTCAACGGCTTTCGTGGCGAGACGCGGACGATCGATGTCATGAGACGGCGGGTGGAACTGGACCTTTGGTACGTCACCAACTGGAGCTTCTGGCTCGATCTTCGGATTCTGTTCCGGACTGTGCTTGAGATCTGCCGATCACGGAACGCAATTTGACCGGCGAATTCAGGGTTCGCGCGCAGCGCAAGGCATTGCCCGGAATGCTGCGGGTCGAGGCGGCGAGGTAGATACATGCGCTGAGAAGCGATTGACAGAGCGAACGGGTGATCGTGGCCTCAGGCGGGAGGTCGGCGTGAAAGTATGCGTTCTGGGCTTGCGAGGACTGCCTCAGGTCATGGGGGGAGTGGAGACGCATTGCGAACAACTGTTTCCGCTCATGAAGAACCTGAATCCACGCGATTCATTCACCATCATTGCCCGCAAGGCCTATTTGCCCAGACAACTCTCCAGCTACCAAGGGCTCAAGATCGTCTCGCTGCCGCATGCACACGGCAAACATCTTGAAACCATCACGAACACCGCCAACGGCGTGTTATATGCACGCTTCAGATTGCATGCCGAATTGCTCCATCTGCATGGCATCGGTCCGGCCCTTTTGGCGCCCGTCGCCAAAGCGCTGGGGATGAAGGTGATCGTCACGTATCATTCCCGGAACTATGAACATCGTAAATGGAATTTCTTGGCGAGATCTGTCTTGCGAATTGGGGAACTGTGCACGGTTACGTTTGCAGACCGAGTGATCGTCGTGTCGCAATGTCTGGCGGCGAGCTTGAAGCAGCGATTCCCGTGGGCAGCCGCCAGAATATCCTTCATTCCAAACGGCGCAACTCACCTGATTGCATTTAAATGGGAGAATCGTTTCGACGATGACGTTCTCGCCAGATATGGCCTCGAGGACAAAAAGTACATCATCTCCGTTGGTCGGCTTGTTCCGGAAAAGGGATTTCACGATCTGTGCCAGGCTTTCAAGGCCGCTCACATCGCTTACAAGCTCGTGATCGTTGGTGCGGCCGATCATGCCGACAAGTATGCTGCCCGCCTTCTCGGGCAGGCGAGTGATACCATCATCTTCAGCGGGTTCGTGGCACACGACGTGCTCGAGCGGCTCCTGCAGAGTGCGTCACTCTTTGTGCTTCCTTCGTATAACGAAGGACTTCCGATCGCTGCGCTTGAGGCGGCGGTCGCGAGAGTTCCAGTTTTGATGAGCGACATCGAGCCGAACCGAGAGTTGGGTTTTCAGCCGGAAAACTACTTCAGAGTCGGCGACGTCGACGAGTTGCGACACAAGATCATGCAGGAACACGAGCGTTATCACGTGAATCGAGATATGATCGTCGGGAAATACGATTGGAATCTGGTTGCCGCGGAGACGGCGAAGATCTACGCAACTTTGCAGACGGACGCAGGTCGGCGGGAAACGCGATCGAACGCGCGCTCGATGAGTCTCAAGCACAGGATCTTCGCAGCCGGCTTTGGCGCCATCACTGCTACCGGCGCCGACCGCTGCCTTCGCTTTGTCGCTCGCGGCCGCGGGGTGATCCTGATGTTTCACCACGTTCGTCCGTGGCGGCCGCGTGAGTTTGCTCCGAATCGGGTCCTCGAAATCACGCCGGAGTTTCTTGACGGCGTCCTGACCGAGCTACGACGCGAGGGCTTCGATGTCATCCCGCTCGATGCGGTGGTTGACAAGCTGCGCCTCGAGCCTTCTCGGCGACCGTTTGCGGTTTTGACCTTCGACGACGGCTATCGGGACAACCTGGAGCATGCTTCGCCAGTTTTGCGGCAGCATAATGCGCCGTGGACGCTTTTTGTTACTACAGATTTTCTCGACGGTCGCGGGCGGCTCTGGTGGCTGGAACTCGAAGAGGCGATAGCGCGGCTCGACCGTGTGGTGTTCTCCCGTAACGGGGGCCTAGTGGACCTGGCAAGCCGGACGACGATCGAGAAGCATGCCGCGTTCGAGGCCGTCTATGGGCACCTGCGCGCCCGCCCGGAGGAGGGGTTGCAGGCGGTGGCGGATCTTGCCGCCCAGGCGGGCGTGCGCCCCAACCGGCTGACCACGGAGTGCTGCCTGTGCTGGGACGAGGTTCAGATTTTGGCGCGCGAGCCTGAGGTGTCGATCGGCGCACACACCCTGTCGCACCCCATACTGGCAAAGTGTCAAGCGACGACCGTTGCGCGCGAGATCGCCGAAAGCAAGTCACTTCTCGAACGCCGCCTCGGACGACCGGTCAGACACTTGGCCTACCCGTTCGGCGATCCGAGCGCCGTCGGATTGCGCGAGTTCCGACTCGCGCGTCAGGCGGGGTATGCGACCGCCATGATTTCGCGACCAGGCCATGTCTTTCCCGAGCACCTCGCCCACCTGCACGCCCTGCCGCGCGTCTCGATGAACGGATTATTTCAGGATAGGAAAGCGCTCCGCGCGCTGCTCTCGGGCGTGCCTTTCTGGATCCGGAATCGCGGCCGGATAGTGACGATCGACCGTTAGCCCGGTTGCGATCCGCGGTTCAAGCCAATTTGCTCCGCCGTGGCCGTTGTATTGACGGTGGCCCACGCTTGGTAAGTGTCGGCGCCCGTTCACAGGGATATCAACAAGTTGAATCCAGAATCGGGTAGGATGGTGTCGCGTTGCCGACACAAAGCGGCGATAGAATCCGGCGATTCATCGGGGCCCGCCAATGCTTTTCATCGTGGTATCTGGTGTCATCGGTGCTGCCGCAGCCTTGATCATGCTCTGGCATTACGGAGCGCTCATTGCGGTCTTCGGAGCCCCGCTCGGAGGGGGCCTCTTCGCAGCGCTCGCGGCCATGTGGCTCGCTCGACGAGCGGCTTCGGATCGCGAACGAAACGTTCCGCAAGGTTCCGATGACAAGGTGGCTGAAAATCGTGCTTCTCGAATGAAGGTGAGCGCACCTCCTGAGTGAGATCACACGCGCTGGTGCGGATAGGCCTCACGCTGGCGAGTCGCCCGCCAGCGCTATCTGGTTCGCGCAATCACCAGTCGGCGGTTGGAGCCAGGGCGCTCGATGACCGAGACATTCCGAAAGCCATTGTTGCGCACCAGCTCAATGTTGAACGGGACGAGCAGCCCATCCTGGTCGATGTCGGCCAGAACGATTTCCTCGTCGGGGCGCCTCAGCGAGCTGCAGATGGAATCGAGCGCCGGACATAGCTGGGCCAACGCGACGCGGTAGCTGCCCGATACAAAGCGCTGCTGGCCGGCCCGGACGCGCAGCAGCTCCAGCCGGGTCGCGAGATCGCGCTTCCGGCGGCGCCGGGCTTGCCAGCGCCGCAACCGATGGATCGGACGCGCTGCGCGATGAACCGAGGAAGCGAGACCCACCACGTAGGCCAGCCACAACAGATCTCTCGTGTCATGATGAAGGAGCTGCCGGATACGTTTGATCGCGATTCTCATCGTGGTTCTTGCGAAAGAGGGACGATCGAGCCCTTCAATCAATGAGGACCGGTTGTTTCTTCAACGGCTTGGCGGTTGTTGACGGGGCGCGCTACCGGGATGCCGGCGATGTAGGCCAATCTCCCTCGAGTCCAGGTCGCTCTCGGGCGGTCGACGAAAGCGGTAGGATCAACATCAAGAAACTTGCGCTTGGATTTTCTGGGCGCGAGACCGCCGTGCTGCTTCGCTCGTCGAAGCCTCAGAAAACGAGCGGAGACTCGCTGCGCGCCCAAACGAAGTGTGGCGAACGGATCCTCGCCCAGCGCCTTCAGTAGCAGATACGCTCCCGTCGTGAAGTGCCCGTCGCCAAGATAGGTCAAACCGAATTCCCGATGTTGATGTCCGCGTGCCAAGCGGAAGAGCTTGTCGGGCAGCTCAGGATGGCGCGCTCTCACCTCATCGATCACCACGCGGCGGGAGCGCAGCATGGCGCCGATGTTGGTGGACATGCTCCCGGCACGGACGCGGTATGAAAACAGAAATTCAGCGACGAGATCGAAGTCGAAGCGCTCGGCGATATCCAGGTTGAACTTGAGGTCCTCGCAGCAGGTCGCTCCGCGGGCCGAGAGCGTTTCATCGTATCCTCCGATTTCTTCAACGCAGCGTCTTCTGACCAGAGGTGCGCCGCTGGGCAGGAAGTTTCTTATGATCAGGGCGGCATAGACATTGCCCTGAAGACTGCATGGGGAAACATCCCAGAGCACCCGGTCTTCGGCGTCGATGGCTCGCGACCAGCAATAGACAAGTCCGACGCGATCCCCGCGGTCTCGCATCACTGCAACTTGCTTTTCGGTCTTTGTCGGATGCCAGATGTCGTCAGCGTCGATGGGGGCAATGAACTCTCCACTCGCATGGGCAATTCCGTAGTTGCGAGCTGACACGAGGCCGCCGTTGGCCTTCTGCAGAAGCTTGATCCGGCGGTCGATGTCCGCCATACGCCGGACCAGAACGGCGGTCTCGTCCGTCGAACCGTCGTCGACAACCAGCGCTTCCACATCTGGATAGGTTTGGTTGAGTACCGAAGAAATGGTCCTCTCGACGGTCGCGGCGTCGTTGTAGGCGGGAATGATCGCCGAGACAAGTCCAGGACGACTGGGACTCTTACAAACAGCAAAGGGGTACTCAGCGGGAAAATGCCGCTTTGACAAGTGCTGCTTTTCTGCCCCTGCGTCTTGCATGTATTCGGGCCCATGAGCCTAATCAAGGCTCATTTTCCGATGGATGTTAGCACCGCATTGCGAGCGAATTTGGGCACCGAGTGGACGAACGCGGCAATGGCGCAGAAACATAACATCACCGGCTTCTGCGACCCGTAGCATTTCTCTAATTCCGCGCACCGGGTCAAAGGAGTGATCAAACGTGCTGAAGCAATGCACGATGCCGAACGAGCAGTGTTCAAGGAGGACAAATCCTCTGCCGTATACCGACGATGGCGGATTAGTCGCGCGGAACTTCTTCGATGTTGATCCGACTGCCTTCTGCGGCCACCCTGGAGCGCACTTGAGCGGGAGACGAGTCGCATACATTACTGGACTTCGGGTGCAGCCGATCACGCAGTCTCCTTCGCTACCATTCGCATAAAGGCCGTTTTTCGCCATAGGCCTACGGGCGGACTGCTAGGCCGAGCATTGTTGTAGCAAGCACAACCTCGCGCCCAACGTTGTGATCTTCCCGGCGCGCGCCTACCGCTGCACAATCAGAGCCGAGAGAGCTGCTCGGGGTTGCGCAGCGCCCGTCTGAACGGTGTTGAGGAATACAACCCGATCAAACAGCCGCGCCCCGATTCCCCACGCTCGGGTCATCGCGCCTGGTCGCGCGGCCGAGATTGGCAAAGACCACTCGGCGCACTCGCCACTTCTAGCATCTTCTAGCATCCCGGCGCGCGTTCATGGCGCCTCTAATGTCAACCAGCGGCCCCCGAGGAGTGAGCGACCGTAGACCAAGGCCATCCCACACGCCATCGTTGCGGCGATAACCACTCCTGTTGCGAGTAAGCGCAGGATTGGATGCCACTCTTCTCCGAGAAATGTTCTGAGCGCATAGACCGCGCCGGCGGTAACGATCATCAGCGCGGCGGATGGCAACATGGATTTGAGGACATCCATAAGCTCGATGGATGTACCCTTTGTCGCGTAGACAAAAGCCGGAACGAACAAGAGGAGGTTCACTGCCGTAAACGCCGCGGCAACACCAATTGCTCCCCACGTAAGGCCGACAACGAAGGATGCGAGGTGGGCGGTCGTGCTGATGATCGTCCAACGAAAAGCGCGATCTGCGTGCCCCTGCGACCGCATCAACCAGTCGACAGTGACGTAGGCGGCGAATACGGCGCCAACCGGCGCAAGTACCCGGAGAATGTCAGCCGCCTTATCCCATTGGGGACCGGCGACGAACCATACAACGTCATCGGCACAGAACACCAAACTGAAATTCAGCGGGAACGCGACAAAAGTCATCAGGCGAAGGAGCTTTAAATACCACCTTTTAAATCGCTCGGGATCGTCACGAATCCGACTGAGAGCTGGAACCATGACGTGGCCGAGTGGGGATGTGATTTGGCCAACCGGAAGAGCAAAAAGCCGGCTTGCCAGTGTGTAGGGGCCTAGCTCGACACTTCCAAACCGCCAGCCGATTAGGACGCTATCTGCTTGCGTTCCGAGCGACCAGACAAGACCGGCCCCTATGTAGTACGTCCCGAATCGCAGCAGGAATTTCGTAGTCCGGTCCCATTCGGCGCGGCCAGGCACCCAGCCAGAAGAACTCCAAACGAAAATGGCGTAAGTGACGGGATCAGCCAGAGCGCGGGCGATCAAGGCCCAATAGCCGGCGCCGTTGAGCGCAAATATGATCGCTACCACGGTCGAGACGGCGGACGCTGCTATCTGCGCGCGCAACAACGCATCAAACAGCAAAGCTCGACGAAGCAGCGCTCGCTGAACAGCCGTGAAACCCGAAATAACAAAGGTGAAGCTCAGGACTGCCGCGATCGACGTCACTCGATGATCTTGATAGAATGAGCCGAGCAAGGGCGAGACGACCAGGAATAGTCCGGCGAGCGCAAGCCCGGCCAACAAATTGACCTGGAACACCGCGGAGGCGTGCCCCTCGCTCAAATCACGTTGCTGCAGCAAGGCAGCCTCTAGGCCCAAATCGCTGAAATTCTTGATGATCATAAGAAAAGGCGTTGCCATCGCGTACAGCCCGAAATCAGAGGGGGTGAGCAATCGCGCGAGAATGGCAAGCCCAGCGAATTGGAACAAATATTCCATACTGCGGGCGACGAGGGTCAGAATGCTTGCGCGTTGAGTATCCCGTCTCAGGTGGCGGCTTGAAATTTGAAAAAGCGGATTCATTTCAGCTCGACACACCCATGTGTGTGCGGTCCGGCTTCTGGCGATCAGCCACAATGCAGTCTCAACATGACAATGCGCAGGGGATCATTGGCTTCCTCGGGCGCCGACGGGCATTATTGATCAGGCAACAGCTGGCGCTGCCGATGATCGGCGTGGTTCCCACTGGGCGATAGAGAAATATCGGCTCAAGCAACGTCCTCGCAGCTACAATCGCGAAGTCCACGAGATCGTCGATGGTTGCCGCTTCCTCTAGCAACCCAATTGCTCGGCACGCCGAGTCATTATGGGAAGGTGGGGTACCGGAGTCAATCGGGAGCCGTCGACGATGGTGTAAAAATCACGCGGACGTTTCAGCTATGACTCGGTCTGTACGGCGATATGAGCCGCTTATTCGAGTTTGGTGATGACACCACCCAGGCCGGCTCCAAAATAGCCGGTCGGGTGAGGACCTTACACTGGTTATGCATGGATGTCTTGGGATCATGAACGTTATCACGTTGAACAGTTTAGCAGGTACCAAATTATGGACGACAGGCGTCATGGCCCGGCGCCCCTTGCGCGCGATTGAAACGAACGGACGACAGATGCTAAAATGCTGATGCAAGTCGTCGGAAAGGCCGCACGGTGCGCATCGCGTATCTGATCCTGGCCTATCACCAGCCGCGCCACGTCGCCGCGTTGATCGCGCAGCTTGACACGCCCGCGGCGCGCTTCTTCGTCCACGTCGACCGCAAGAGCGACATCGCCCCGTTCCGCGCCGCGATCCCCTCGCCACACGTGACGCTCGTCGAGGAACGCCTGCCGATCTACTGGGGCGGCTGGAACATGGTCAGCGCGACGCTCGAGCTGCTCCGCCGCGCCCGCCGCGAGGCGCACGCCGACTACTATCAGCTGCTCTCCGATAGCTGCGTGGCGATCAAGTCGAATGCGGCGATTGCGCGCCGCCTCGACGGCAGCAGCGCGAATTATCTGACCATCGACTACGAGATCACGACGGCCTCGCCGTTGCACTGGTGGGTCGCGCAACCCTACGTCCTCGACAATAGTTTGTTGAACAAATTCGAGAAGTCGCGATGGGCAAGTTTTGCCCGGCGCCTGCTCGGCCGCGTCATGCCGCGGCGGCGGCCGCCGCGCGGGCTCAAACTCTACAAGGGCGCGCAGTGGTGGTGCCTGACCGATACCTGCGCGGGCTACGTGCTCGATGTCATCGATCGGCGGCCCGACCTTGTGCGCTTCTTCCGCCGCACGCGCATCCCGGACGAGATGTTCTTCCATACGATCATCGGTAATTCGCCATTCGCGGCGACGCTGGCGCCTGCCCTCGGGGGCACGCAGGCCGGCAATCACTACGTGCGCTGGCACGAGGATATGCCGGCGATCCTCGGTGACGCGGACCTCGAAGTGCTGCTGCGCGACCAGGCCTGCTTCGCGCGCAAGGTCAGGGAGCACGACTCGGCGAGCCTGATCGAGCACCTGCGCGAGCGCCTCGATGCCGACGCGTCGCCTCGTATCGCCCGCTGACGCGCCCGCACAATTACGACGGCGGCGGCGTCTTCATGGGCTGGTGGCGAAGCGGCGAGGAGGCCGCGGGTCGCGGGCTGGGAAGCTTTCCTTCGCACGGCCTCGTCAGCGCGCTCGTCGCGGGTTATCGGCGGTTCGTCGAGCAGCCGATTTTGATCCTCGCGCGCGGCGGGCGGTTTGGGCACAAGTCGATCCCGGTGCCGCTCAGTCTGGCAGCGTAGCGCGCACAAGGACGCGGAAGGCTCGGCTACCTACCGTTCGCATCCGTCCGAGGGTGCCTCAGCATTGCCCTATTCGCGAGCAATCCTCGAAGATACATCGCAACTCTCGGTTCGATCTGCACGATGGGGGCGTCCTTCGGAGCGGAGCCCATGGCCGGTCTGAAGCCAAACCTTATCTACGACGTCGGAATGCATAGGGGCGAAGACACGGACTTTTACCTGAAAAATGGCTTCGATGTAGTTGCGCTCGAAGCCAATCCCGAGCTTATCGTGCACTGTAAAAATCGCTTCCAAGACGCCATTGCGCACGGTCGATTGCGTATCATTGAGGGCGCTATTGCGCCCACATCGGCTGGGGAAAAAGTCACGTTCTATAGGAACAGGACTTATTCCTATTGGGGTACTATCGATAAGGCATGGGCGGAGAGAAATGCGAAGTTCGGCTACAGCAGTGACACGATCGAGCTCTCACGGGTCGATATTGGTGAGCTCTATCACTCCATCGGTATTCCTTTTTATCTCAAGATCGACGTCGAGGGCGCCGATAGGCTAGTGTTGAACGGCCTCAAGCAATTCGAGACCCGCCCGCGCTATTTGTCGATCGAAGCCGAAAAGGTCGATTTTTCCGAGCTCCAGGCCGAATTGGCTCTGCTGCGCGAACTCGGATACACAAAGTTCAAGCCAGTTCAGCAAGCGAGCGTGCCGGGCACCGCTATCAGAATCAAGACGCTTGACGGGAGCGACATGGAGTACGTATTCGAGCGGCAGGCGTCCGGGCCATTCGGAGAGGATATCCCGCAGCCATGGCTAAGCTTTGACGAGACGCTGCGGGAATATAAACGCATCTTCCGTCTTTATGCCCTTTTCGGCGATAATTCCTTGTTGATGAAGATGCCCATTCCGATCCAGACAGCAATCAAACAGTCCTACAAGGTCTGCACGGGTTACCGGGGGCCACTGCCGGGATGGTACGACACTCACGCGGCCCTGTAGCATAGGTCATCAATTCTGAAATTTCTGGAGGCGATCGCGCCTGATGGATCGTCCCTTAGAATTCATGGAAAGCGGGTCGCGGGATCACGTCGTTCGCGCGCCGGAGGGATGGCCGAGTGGCTTAAGGCGCGCGCTTGGAAAGCGTGTATACCGAAGTGACAGGATCTAAAGCCCATACGCTCACCGCTATCTCGTTCGCGCGATCACCAGCGGCCGGTGGGATCCGGGCCTTTCAATCACCGAGACATTCGGGAAGCCGTTGTTGCGAACCAGTTCGATATTGAACGGAAGCGATGCCTTCGTGTAGGTCTCGGGGTGACGGCGTCCAATTGAGCGTTCGTTGTTGCATTGCAGGACGAGGACATCGCTGAGTTTCGCCAAATCAGATACCGTCTTCCTCATCGCGGCAGTGCTCAAATAGTACAACGTGCAGAATGCTGTAATTAGATCGAACCTACCGAGGTTCATCGAGCCGATATCCGCATGTGAGCCGCAGATATACGAGAAATGATATTCGGTATTGTCCGCCCACTCGAAAACACGCTTCACGAACAAGCCCTGCTCGATGGCAGCAGGGTCGATCTCCACCCCGATGGCCTCGTTCGCGCCGGCGCGAAGCATCTGCAGGGCGTTGAAGCCATTGTTTGCTCCAAGGTCGAGAACTCGACCGCCATGTGGGATGGGCACGTGCTTGGCCAAGATATCGCGCCAACGCAATACCCCGAACGCGGGATTCCAAATAGGTCCCCACCAGATTCCGGCACCCGCATAGAAGGGCGCGTATATATTGCTGCTTGGTCCCAACCGAATCCGTCGCAGCATCTTTGCTGTCGGGAGACTTGTGCCGAAGAGCTGGTTGAGCTTGTCGGCATCGCGATCTCGGAGATAGGTCGCGGTCGCACGGGAGAACTGACGCAACGGGAGCGCCAGCTCCCAGTCCACGAAGTAAGGAGTGTTGCTCGTCGCTTCTATGATGACGTTGCCGTACTTCACGTCCTCCAACGTGTAACCAGCGCGATGGATCGCGAGCAAGGCCTTGCCGATCCGTGCAATCGTCTCAGGATCGAGAACCTTATCGATCAGCCGTCTTCCGGCTTCGCGACCCTCTTGCTGAATTCTACGGTAGCCAAGCATGACGTGGCCTGGGCGCATGTCCCGGTGACGCATCGGAGCTCCCGCCTGAGCCAGCGCGCCGCGTACGACTACCCCATTGATGTAAGCAAAGGTGATCGCGAGCTTCTCGAAATCCACGCTTAAGATACCCGGGACTTGGCAGCCTGCTGCAACGAGATCGAGAGCCGCCTCCAGTTCGTTTACGAAAGCGACTTTGCTTCCGCGGAAGTTCTTGCGCACCCCGACCCAACCATCACGATCAACGACCGAAAGTTCGAACCGTTCTCGCGGCAGAAACGCGTCCACATTCACACAAAGCGCAGCCCAGAACTGTTCAAATCGCGGCAGCAAGAAACCATCCTGGTCGATATCGGCAAGAGTGATCTCCTCATCGGGACGCCTGAGGGGGCGGCAGATCTCATCGAGCTCCGGGCATAGTTCGGCCAAGGCGATACGATAGCTGCCCTGCGCAAAAAGTTCTCGTGCGGTCCGGCCGCGCAGTCGCTCTAAACGTCGGTCGACGTCCCGCTGCCCGCGGCGAACGACCTGTCGATGCAGGTGGTGGATCGGTCCGGCTACGCGATGGGCCCATGGCGCGATTCCCACCACGTAACCCAGCCACAGCAAGTCTTTCGTATCGTAGGAAAGGAGCTGCCTAGCCCGCTCAATTGCAGACGCCATTAGCCTACCATCCTTCGCTGTCAGTCTTCGGCATTAAGACGGCCGATGTGTGCCGGAAGCGCGGAATGATCTCTCAGGCCAACTTCACCGCTTGTACAAGGGCGCTGCTCGTCATTAAATCTTCATCGGTCAGATGGCGGAAGCGGGGCGCGAGCTGCGCACGACTGATGCCTGACCGCCGCACGATACGCTCGTCGGTGACGACTTGGCACCCCGCCTTTTGCAGAAGCGCGATGTGCGTCGAATGTGGCTCGCGATTGCTCGCATGTCGCCGTCGTCCCGCCGCCAGCGTCCAGAGTGCGTCCGAGCATGCCCAATGGCCGTTCCATTCGGTCGCTATCCCGATCGACTGAAAGGCGATCTCATGCGACATGATCCCGCCCGGTTTCAACCAGCCGGCCATCCCCCTGTAAGTGCCAGACAGATCACGGACGAACTGGAGTACTCCTTGCGAGAATACGAGATCCACTGCCGCATTCCCAACCACCTCCACGGTCCACGGAGCGTGGTAACAGACCAAGCGTTCGTCACTGAGGCTAATCCCTGGATCGGCCACGGCGGCTCGGATCCGATCGAGCCGAGCCGGGGCGAGCGCGGCCTCCAGGTGCGCCGATGTAAGAAAATCCGGAAAGGCGTATGACGGCAGTGGCGGCTGAACGAGCGGGAACTCCAGATGATCAGGTATGGGCGTGCGGTTTCGAAAGAGCGCGATCAGTTCCTCGAGTATTTGGAGGTTGCGGGCCCGATCCGCGTACCGTACCGTATCGAGCGCGACGTACCGTTCTGCTCCGCACAGCAGCGCGGCCAGACCCGCCCCGAGCGAATCCCCCGGACCGAGTTCAACGACCGTTTCAAGCGTCGTCGGCAGAGCATGCTGGTGCAGCATGCATAAGTGGCGCAGCCATACGGTGTAGCAGTACCGCGCGGATACCGTGCCGCCGGTTTTCCTCCCAGTGAGGTTTCGCAGGCCGGGAATGTACGTCGCGGCGCCGATCAGCAGTGAGCGTGGCCTGATTCTCACTTCCTGGCCCTCCCAAGAGGTTGGCCGCGCGTTGATGTCGCTCTCCGAGTTCCGATGTCCTGACGGGTTCCCGATGGTGATGCAGCGATTGTAAGGCGTCTTGGTAAGCGCAGCGCGTAGACGTAGAATACAGCGATGATGCTGACGCGGCGCGCTCTGCTTGCTGCAAGCCTCTCGTCACTGGGACCTGCACGAGCTGCTTCTCGTGAGGCGACCACCGGATCGCCACCGCGTGTCCGCTATATCATGCCGGCGGCGGCAGGCAACGGGACCGGCGACAGCTGGGCGAATGCCGCATCGATCTGGCAGCTCAATGACCTGATCGCCGCGGCCGGCGCCGGCGGCACCGTCTACGTCCGCGCCGATGCCGGTTCGTATTCATTCGGCGACGAGAGGGTCAGAATCACCAACGGCGGTCGGGTCGGATCGCCTGTGACGATCGCTGGCGTCGACCGCGATCTCGCTCGAATGAAGGCGACTCTTGTCGGAAACCGCACATCTTGGACGCTCCCCGCTGGTCCGGAAGCCGTGACGAACGTCAAGAATTGGTCCGTCGGGGGGGACGTTTTCATCCTGAGAGCGGGCGCGGACTATCTTACGTTCACCCATTTCGACTTCCAGAGAACCGGACAGCCATTCCACCTGGCCGGTTCAACGCATAGAGGGATCACGATCAGCGACTGCAATGCCTATAACTTTCAGCGCTTTTTTGAGAGCGATCCAGCCACGTCGCACATCGACACTATCCTGAGAAACATCACGGGCACTGGCTTCTCCAAGACGGCTATCCGCATTCGCGGCGACAGCCACAATGTTCTTCTGGAAGATATTGCTCTGAACTCGGGACGTCAGGACGGTCACAATTTCGCGACGGGCGTCGAGTGCAATGACACGGCGCACGATATCACCATGCGTCGCGTAACCGCCGCGAATTGCCATGACACGCGCAATTCCAATCCGGACAAATTCTGGAACGCCGACGGCTTTGCGAGCGAGCTGGGCAATTACAACATTTATCGCGAGGATTGCACGAGCAGCGGAAATACCGATGCCGGATACGACGACAAGGGGAGCAATGTCACGAACGTGAACTGCACCGCCAGCAGCAACAAGGTGAACTACAAATTCTGGGGTCCCTCGACCACCAACGTGAATTGCCGGGCGCTCGATCCGAAGTCGCGCGGCGGAACTGGCGCGCAGATGCAATATTATGTGTACGGTGGTGATGCGCCAAATGTCTCCGGGGCCGACGTCCTCGTTCGTGGTGGCATCATCTCCGACAACGACCCCAACACCTCCGTTTTTGTTGCCGAGGCCTACAACAGCGTCTTCCGCGTCGCGGGCGTGAAAATCAGACACCACGCCAACACGGTTCTACAGGCAGAAGTGTCGGGATGGGGCAACGCATTCCTCCATGATCCGCTCCCGGATGCAACGCCGCCGGCGATCGCGTCGGTATCCTCCATGACCGCGGTCCCGCATGTCAATTTCGCGCACTTGCTGACGGCCAACAAGCCGGTGACGTGGTCGATCATCGGCGGTCCCGATGCGGCCTCGTTCAAGGTGTTGCCGGACCGACGCAG
>Ga0126371_10000704_pt1 | contig 27967 bp, 22 predicted proteins | sample PanSoiMetaPlot_4_FD_110145 | JGI IMG/M metagenome (GOLD analysis project Ga0126371, IMG submission 110145) | Tropical forest soil microbial communities from Panama - MetaG Plot_4 | ecosystem: Environmental > Terrestrial > Soil > Tropical forest > Bulk soil | place: Panama | collected 2016-02-17 | reverse complement strand
TCTGAATCTGGCCGAGGTGTATCACCAGGCCGGACGCACATCCGAAGCGATCGACACGCTTGAGAAAGGCATGGTTTCGGCCGGACGTGATTTCCGCATCCGCCGGGCCCTCGAAAGAATTGGCGTGCGCCGTCCTCCGGTGCTGACTTTTCTTCACCGCAGCCACCCCGTGAACCGCGCACTGGGAAAATGGCGGCATCAGTTGTCAGGGCCCTACAAAGCCGCCTGACTTAAATCACGTTCGGATTAGTTCGCCCTCACACAAAGCTGGCCGGAGCGGGTGATCTGGTGGGGTTACCCGTTCCGGAACGCTTCCTTCCCAAGGATCTGCCGAGGCAAAAGAGCTTGTAGGGGCGGGTCTAAGACCCGCCCGCGTCAGCTATGACTCGAAGCGGCCCATTCTCCGCTCCATCCGATGTCTTTCTTCACCGCTCCTAACTCTGGCCCAGCGGCAGAAAATACTGCGTGCCTTTCACCGGTTGGCGGAGCCTCCGCAGAAGCTCCTGCAAATCATGATTGCGTTCGACGAAGTCGATATCCGACGTGTCCACCACCAACAGGTTCGAAGCGCAATAGCGGAAGAAAAAGTGCTCGTAGGCATTCGAGACAGCTTCGAGGTAATCGGGAGAAATCTCGGTTTCCGAAGGATCGCCTTTTTTTGTGACGCGTTTTAGTAGCACATTCGGCTTGGCTTGAAGATAGATCACCAAGTCAGGCGCGGGAACCGACGGAGCTAGCATATCGAAATAGCGCTCGTAGAGTTTCAGCTCTTCGTTATCCAGATTGATGTACGCGAATATCTTGTCCTTTTCGAAAAGGAAATCGGAGACCACCGGAACCGCGCTGTCCTCCAGGTGCGCTTCGAGCAGCCGCCTGTGCCGCTCGTAGAGGAAATGCATCTGCGCTTGGAAGGCGGCGCCGGGCTTTTCATTGTAGAACTCCGCGAGGAAGGGGTTTTCCTCGCAATCGAAGATGCGCCGCGCGTGCATCTGTTCGGCAAGGACGCGTGCGAGTGTGGATTTGCCGACGCGAATCGGCCCTTCAATCACGATATACCGCGGGGACTTAAATTTGGGGCCGGTCACGGCGCGCGATTATAGCAAAGTCGTGCGAAACGCCAGAGACATGGCGACAAGAACGTTCGTCAACGAATCACCGCCGAACGAAGTCGCGATCTGGCTCCTCGAGCCACGTGGCTGCGGCAGATCACCAGCTGCGCGCGATCGCAGCTACGATCTTACCGAGCGCGTCTACATCGCGCGTGTCGACCACCTCCGCAGGCGAGTGCGAATAGCGCAGCGGCCATCCGAGGGCGACGTCAATCGAGCCATAGCGCACAAATGCCGAGCCGTCGTTGCCTCCTCCCGTGACGCCGAACTGTGCTGCGATCTGATTGTCGCGAGCCAGCTTCATCACTTTTTCAACGAATGGGCGCGGGACGATATTCGAATTGTCCATTGCGCGGACAACGAAGCCTTTCCCGACGTGGGCGTCGCCAAACCGTTTCGATTCGAGCGGCGAATCCGCGCTGACGAAGGTATCTATGTTGAAGACGAAGTCCGGAGCACGGTTCTGAGACGCCAGGCTCTTTGCCAGCGTCCCTGCGCCGACCAGACCCAACTCTTCGCCCGTCGAAAATACGAAGGTGATGTCGCGGTCTTTCACTGGATTGCCAAGGGCCCAGAGCGCCGCGACCAACGCAGTGTCTCCCACGCGGTCGTCGAAACTGCGCCCATTGGCGCGCGTCCCGAGCAGCGGCCGGTACGCTTTCGGAATCGTGATCGAATCGCCCACGTGAATGCCCAGCTTCTCCACTTCTTCCGGGGTTCGCGCCCCCACGTCCACACGCACCGATTTCGCGGCGTCCGGTGCCCACTGGAATTTCGGCATGTCCCAGTTTTCGGGCAGCTCTACCACCGCTTCGCGGTCTCCGGTCCCGGTATGAACCAGAGCCGGGTGGCCGGAAAAATAGCTTTGCACTCCTCCGCCTTTCCAGGCCACTTCGAGACGGCCATCGGAGGCGATGGATTTCACCTCGAATCCGATTTCATCCATGTGTGCGACGAAGAGCAGCCGGGGCGCCTGCGAACCCTTTGGCGTAATTCCCACGCGCACGACCAGATTCCCCGCGGCGTCCGTCTCCGATGTTGCCCAGGCGGGCAGCAGTGACCGAACCATCTCTCGCACTCGCTCTTCGTGGTTGCTCACCCCGTAGGCTTCCGTCAAATGTTGCAGGAGGTCGGTAACTGAAGAGGTGTTTGCGCCTTTCTTCGGCTGGCCCTCGGCAGCAATGCCCGCGGGATTGGGTTCGAACTTCAGCGAAGACTTGCCGTATGCATTCGAATAGGCGACCAGCACAGTTACGAGATTGTTGAAGTCGGCTACATTGACGGTTTCAGCGGGCGTGTCGGCCCACGCGGTGGCAATGCCGATGTGCGCGGACTTCGGCGGCATCGGAGGCGCTGCAAGATAGTTGGGCGGAATCACCGGAGCCGAATAGTCCGGCACGAGAGGAACCTTGCTCGTTGCGACGACTCGTTTGAGTTCGTCCGCGAAGGCGTTGGGCGGCGCATTGGCTTCCTCTCCCGCGACCAGAACGCCGCTGCCTGGCTCTTTTCGCGGGGCGCGGCGCAGGTTCTCGGCACCGGTCACCGGGCCGCCAGCAAACAGGCGTCCCACATAGATCATTTCGTCGAACCGCATCGTGGTGATGATGCGCTCCAGGCCGCGCGCGCCGGTGCATTGCTGCACAACGAAGGCAATCGTTAGTGTCCCTTTTACCTGTGCCGGATCAATAAGCGTCAATAGCTCGATAAGCGCGGCTGCGCCGAAGCGATCACCCACGGCGGCGCCTGCAAATTCGGCGTTACCAAGATCGAAAAGGCTGCGGGTGATGGCAATCGGGCTCAGTACGTCAACGCCCGCTTTGCGGACTTCGTCGGCGGAAAATGCGCCGATGTCGACGTACATCTCATCGAGGTCGTTCGATTTCGGGGTATTCGCGCGCCCTGGCGCGAGATGCACGGAGAGGCCCGCTACCACGCCATCGATCCAGCCGCCCGTCGTCGTGCCTACTTTTACAGGCTGCGCGGAATACAGTTCGTTGAACATCGGCGGCAGGCCGCCCTGCGGCAAACGTTGCACGCGAATGTAGCCATCGTCGGTGATGGCGCTGACGACAAAGCCGGGCTCGTCAATGCCGGTGACCAGCAGGCGGTGCGGAGCGCCGCTGCCCAGCGTGATAACGACGTCGCCGAGATTGTCCACTTGCGGATGAAATGCCGCGACCCGCGAACTGATTTGATCCACGAGCGGCTTTTCGTATCCGGAAATCGCGATCACGTCGTCGAGCGATTTCAGATTGTCGAAAGTAGCCTGGCGCAAAGCGTCCTGCTGAGCGGACTGCCCGCGAGCAGGCAAAGCGCCACCGGGAAATATTGCCCACATGAGACTGATGAATATTGAGCGGTGAATTTTCATCTCAAGCCATCCTAAGAGGCGCGGGTCAGCTCAGCGATCAGTTCTTCGCGATGGCCGAATGCCATGTGTTCGATGCTTTTCAGCACTACTGAATACACTACCCAGGCGACCGCGGCGAATACCAGGAAAACAATCGTGGCGAGCCAAACTCTGTCGAAGCTGCGGCCTGCCATGAGCGTGACGGCTGCAAGGCCGACGACAACAATTTGCACGCCGAAGCTTGCGAAGACGGTGGTGTTCGACGCGCGCTGGCGGCCGAAAGTGCCATAATCGATTTTCTTGGGAGACGAAATCGAGAGCAGGTTGCCAACTGTGAGATTAACGGGCAGCGCGAAGAGAATTCCGGAGAGCGTGGCGAGGGTGGTTCCCAGAGCGGACGGTTTGTATATGAGGCTGGCGCCGATCCAAACGAGAACCATTTCGAGAGCGAGAATTGTGGAATGAGCGAGATTTTTCGCCAGTATCGCGGAGCGGATTAGCACGGGCGCGGTGAAATACATCTGGACGCCGGCGCCCTCGGATCCAAAGTTGTTGTACACCATGTTTGTCAGGATCAGCAGTGCGTAGGCGGCGCCGATGGGAAAAGCCAGGTCGGACGAGCCGCCGAGGAATGAGCCCGAACCTCTGTGAGAAGTGGAAGGCGTGAGCCGGAAGATAAAAAGAATGAATACGGGCATGATCAAGGTGAAAAGCATTGGCCCGCTGCGAGAAAGATATCGCATTTCTTTTTCGAAGATCGCCGCCACAGAGCCGGGAATTCCAGGAAAACTCCAGCCTGCGCGCACGATTCCGCGTTGTCCCGACGATTCCGCAAGCGCCGGCGCTTCACTGAGGTTCTCCCCGTGGAACTGAGCGCGCAGCCGAAGGTCCAAAAACCAGAAAATCGCAGCGCCATAGATGCCCAGAATTCCGAGGGTGCCGGCGGCGATTGCATAGTCCCCATCGGCTGCGCTCGCGATGGCAGAAGCGGCCGTTCCCGGAGGCAGTAAGCGCTGAATCGGCAAGACTCTGTCCGCGAATTGACGCAGGTCCGGATGGGCGCTGCGGCCGTAGCGGCTCATCAACGGCCCAATTAGCTGAAAGCTGATGATGAACAAGAGAAAAAATACGCCGAGAATTTCGCGGGTGCGCCGCTGGGCCAGCCATCGTTCGACCCAAGAAAAGATCATGCGAGCAAGCAGAATGTTCACCGCTGCGACGAGGAGCAGCGCGATTGCGGCCCACGGAAAGAGAGGCGGCGAAGCCATTGCCACTCCGGACGCGACTCCCAACAACCACAGAGAGCTGAGCATAGTGGCCGGCTCGAGCGACCCGTAGACAATTCGAATCAGGGCGAAAGATGAATAGCTGAGAGGAAAGCGGAGAAGATTCGAAGTGTCGAAATTTTCTGTGAACGCGGTGGCAACTACCGGAAACAGCTGCCAGAAGAAAAATATCGGCCAGAGGATTATAGCGAGCCATTCCGCTTTACCCCTGGAAACCACGTAGTAAGCGGCGCCGCATGACGCCGCCAGACCGCCGATTCCGCCGGCGGCGAAACCGAGCGTGATGAAGATGTGCGAGACCAACTCCATGCGACCGCGAAGCGTTCGCAGAGAGTTGACGAAGAGTTGCCAGCGTACGCGTGCGACGGCCGCGAGCTGCTCTCGAACGCCCGGGGCGACAGTCAGCTCAGCCACGAAAGCTCCTGATCCACGGGACGGGCGCCGCCGACGATGCGCAGGAAAATCTCTTCGAGGGTGAGTTTTTCTCCTGGCACGGCTGGGGCGTGAACGCCATCGTCCGGTAACGCGGCGGCAGCTTGCGCTTCAACGCCGGCGCGAAGTTCCTCAAGCGAGCCCTGCGCGACGAGCCTGCCGCGATGAATGATGGCGAGATGGCTGCAGAGGCGCTCGACGATTTCGAGCACATGCGAGGTGAGAAAAATCGTGGCCCCGCGCGCGATCATGCTCTGCAGCATCACTTTGAGCGTGCCGGAAGCGATTGCGTCCACACCTTCAAAAGGCTCGTCGAGAAAAAGAATCTTCGGGCCGTGGATGACGGCGGCGGCCAAGGCCAATTTTTTCTGCATTCCGTGCGAGTAATCGGTGACGAGCTTTTTGGGCTGGTCGGCGAGCTGCATGAAATCGAGAAGTTCGGCGGCTCGGTTGGCGGCGATTTCGCGATCGAGGCCGTACATGCGGCCGGCAAAATTCAGATACTCGGCGCCGGTGAGGCGTCCGAAGAGGGCCATGCCTTCGGGCACGACGCCGATCTGGCGTTTCACTTCGAGGGAGTTCGCGGCGAGATCGAGGCCGAGAATTTCGATGCGTCCGGCTGTGGGAGCGAGCAGGCCGGTGAGCATTTTGATGGTGGTGGATTTTCCAGCGCCGTTGGGCCCGAGGAAACCGAAGAACTGTCCGGGGGCAACGCGAAGATTCACGTCGTCGACGGCGGTGAGAGCGCCGAAGCGTCGCGTCAGGCCTTGCGTGGCGATGGCAGCGGAGTTCATGAATTTTCGACTCTAGCACAGAGCCGGAAAGGGCTGAAGGTGGCGGCGCTTGTGACGGCCCAAAGTGCCTGATTTGTCTCGATAGGAATCTTGGATTGGATTTGTTTTCTTGGACTTACGCGAATTTCTAATCGGGGTGTCTCGATTAGAAATCTTTACTCGTTGCCGTAGTGGCGGCACTGTTCGAGCCTTGAGGGGAGATGCCGCGCGTGGCTAAACACGGTGGTGTCTGCGCCACTGAAGGGCGAAGCCAAGAGGAGGAGAGCAGGCAAGATGCCCTTCGAGGCTCTGGGTAGGCCGGCGTTATAGCGGAAAGGAGTGAGGTGCCACTGCGCCGCCCGATCCTGCTCTGATCCTAACTTCATTGCTGTTTTCAGTTTTCTGTTTTCTTTCATCACACAGACCCCCAAGACGAGCGTCTCACAGATGGGGCTGGAAACTTGACTGGTCGTTCGTCGAGAACAAGGACAGGGGCCTAAAAGCGGGCGATGACAAAAAATTTTCGCGGTGGCTGTTTTCAGAAACGCTGGCACAGCAATGGCGCAGGGAGTGGGGCGGGCGTCGCGGGCGAGTCTTAGACCCGCCCCTACTGATGGGCGACGGTGGCCAATGGCTATGCGGTCCGCCGGCGATGCGAATGCGGGAGGACTTACGACGGGGACGAGCGGCGCGGTTACTTTTTCTTTGTGCCGCCGGTGGCGGCGGCTTTATCGGCGTATTTCTTTTGGAAGCGCTCGACGCGGCCAGCCGTGTCAATCAGCTTCTGTTTGCCGGTGAAGAATGGATGGCACTGCGAGCAGATTTCAACGCGGATCAACTCGCCTTTTGCGGTCGAGCGCGTCTGGAACGTGGTTCCGCAGGCGCAGTGGACCGTAACGGGATGATAATCGGGGTGAATTCCATCTTTCATTGAAAAGCTCCTACCGGCTGGCCGGTCTGCGTGACGATTGTTTTCAGACACTACAGTCACGTCGCTAGGCCAGCGGGAAACTCCTATTATACGGCAGCACGTTGTTTTTGCAAAATCATCGAAAAGCGGCGCCGACGATATTTTGAGCGACACTTTCCGAGGGCAATGTATTTCCCTGGGTATCTTTCCAAAGCACTGAGTTTCCTTCCGTTACGACCAACGTGTATGTGGTTCCCTGCGCGGAGAGGAGCCAGGTCTGAGGGCTGAATGTTGCCGTGTAAGTGGCTTCCGGAGTGATCAAGGTAAAGCTGTTGTGGTAGGAGGCGCCTTCAAATTTTATGTAGTCGCTTCCCATCGAGGAGTTGAGTTCCCTGCAACAACCAGAGGCGGCGCGGCGAACTTCGACCCACATCTTGTCGGCATTCGTGTCGAGGAGCTTACGGTCGTTGAGATCCTTTTCCTGCTGAAGTCTCTTGGCTTCGAGCTCGCTTTTCTTGCGTTCGGCTAGATTCTTTGCCCACTCGGAATTCATTTTTCGACGCTCCTATTGCGATGAGACTTTGAGCCTCGGTGCAGGGTGCCACCGGCGACGTCGTGTAACTAGCTGGCCGCGACCGCTTTTGTTTTTTTCACCCAGACGAAGCGTCGCTCTTCCGCGTGAAAAACGCAACCAGCGCTGTCGCGAAAGCGTCAAATAGATAGCAGGCAAAATTGGAGGAGAAAGAAGTTGCCTGAGAAGAGGCTCTATGGATATGTTTGCGGAAATTCATAAGGTAGAACGCCTTAGTAAGGCGGTGCTTCTATTCGAGGGAAAGTCTGAAGGGCATGAGAATCATCACCCACCCAGCCTGGAGGATATACAGCGCCGGGCTTGCGAGATTCACCATCAGCACGGCGCGGTAAGCGGCGGGTATACGCTGGATGAGTGGCTCGAGGCCGAACACGAACTCGAAAAGACCGACGGGCCTGATACCGGAAATGATTTGGTGCACTAGTCGAGGATGGGACTAGGAGACGAAAGAACAACCGACGCGGGAGCGACCGCCTTCGAGGTGTTGGGTGTAAGTCTTGTGCAGAACGACGCGCACAGGCGGAAGAATCGGGACATGCAGGATAGCGTTGAATTGTGCCGGAAGTTCTTCAGGCTTTTCGACTAGCAGCGCAACTCCCCCATAGCTGAGGTCTACGACGGCCGCGTGGTGCTGAGAGGCTTCCGCGAGAACCGCATAGGCTTTCGTGCCGGCCAAAGAGACGCGTTCAAATTTGCGATGCTCGACATCCGGCTCGGCTCGCGGCGGTTGCGGGGCATGGGGAAAACCAGCTGGAGGTGAGGGCCGCGCGAACGGCGTACGCGGAACCGATGGAATTTCGCGCGGCGGCGTTGTGCGCGAAGCAGATTCATTGCGCGCTGCATTTTTCGGAGGAGCTTCGGGAGGAGCAGCTTCACGCGGGCTTTCCTTCTCCTCGCGAGGTGGGAAGGTTTCCGGGCGCCCGCGACGTGAAAAAGGCGTGGGCCCTGCATCGCGACCGATATTTTTCAATTCATACAACTGCTTGTCCGCCAAACCGAGAAGAGTGCGCTTGGAGTCTCCGTCCTGGGGATGAACCGCGATTCCAAAATCCAAGGTGACGCCAATATCGAGTTTCATTTCGCGAATATCGTTTTCAAACTGCGTGCGGATACGGCGGCAAAGCGTATTGGCCTGTTCGGGATCGGTTTCCGGCAGCAGCAGCGCGAATTCATCGCCGCCAATGCGAAAGGCGAAATCGGAGGCGCGCATTGTTTTTCTGAGCATGGTGGCAGCGAGTTGCAGGATCTGGTCGCCCTGCAGATGCCCGCGGCGATCGTTCACTTCTTTCAATTTGTGCACATCGAGAATCACAAAGGCGAGCTGCTGGTTGTAGCGTTTCGCGCGATTCAGTTCCTTTTCGCTGTACTCGTCAAAGAGGCGGCGGTTGTAGAGGCCGGTCAATGCATCGGTGGCGGCGTTGACCTGAAGTTTCTTGAATTCTTCGTATTCCATCAAGATGGGAACGCGGAAGAAGTTCGTCGTGGCGAGCACATCGACCATGGCAGTCTTTAGGGAAACGGGACGCCCGAGACTTTCGGCTAGTTCGCGGCGGCGGGCGAGTATTCGCTGCCAGTATTCGTTGCTCTGCGTCTCGGTGAGGTCGATCTGCGCAATCGTGCGGAAATATTGGCGCAGGAACTGGCCGCGCACCGAGGCATCAAGGCCCTCGAGGGTCTCAATTAAGAGATCCAGGAACGAGTCTTCGGGCGACGGCTGCGGCTGGGAAGCTTCGCCGGGCACAGGCATCAATAGGTTCCGAATAGAGTTCTATTTTCCCCGAAGCTAATCAGGGAACCCTGCGGGGCACGGATACTATAGCAAGGAGCAGCCCAATTGAAAGCCGGAAATCGTTACCGGAAAAACATGTAAGCTGCTCTTAAATCGATAGTTGTAGCATTGTGGATATGCCGCGATGGGTGTTTCAAAGCGGTCAGGTAGAGGGAGTGAGAAAACGTTTCGCCTTTTCGACTATTCCACTACAGTTTTTTTCAAATCGAGGCAGGCACGAGCAGAAGAAGTTTAGCCAATCGGCTTGAGGAACTCGACGCCGATCAACTGGACGTCGCCAGCTTCCTGGCAACGCTTAACCTTGGCCTGAATAGGCGGCATTCCCGAGGGAACCAAGGCTGACGAAGTGATTGACGGAGCGGGGATCGTGAGCGTAATCATCTCGCCAACGGCCAAGGGACGAGGGCTGGTTAGAAATGCACCTATCGCACTGATATCAAGAGTTTTAGCCAATTCAAGGAACTGTTCACCGTACGCATCCCGGCCCCGGATGAACATGGGGACCTGGAGACGGAGTCTTTGAAATCGCCGACGCTCTTCATATGTCTGCACTACGCCAAGACGGTGCTGGGTTACGGTCTCTTTAACGGACATTCGGTACCCCGGTTTTAGTACTGCTCTAACTCGCAATTTGAATGCAAGACTTGGTCAAACCCTGCCAAAGATTTGCAGGCTTTAGTTTCAACAATATACAGCGAGTCAGCAGATGGTCACTATAATGACTCGCGGTCATAATTGTTATTTTTGGCCCGGTGCGTTCCTCATTTGTGCAAAGTAGAACGCATTTACCATTGACACTTTTTTTGCCCTTTGCGAGCATCACTTTCGCGAGCGCAAGGAACCCTCCTCTTTCACAACGGCTCTGGGAAAGAAGGGTGTCTTCGCCCCGGTGAGTGGGAACGTCCTAGGAGGCTCTTTCTGTCCAATAACTTAGCTATGGACCAAGCTGCGAGCGGCCCCGCCGTTCTAAGCCTGGTTACGAGCTTACTGGACGCGTTTGACCGGCCACTGCTTGTGGCGAATCGCGGCGGACGGATCTTGTTCACGAATCTGCACGCGCAGGACATGCTGAGCGCGCGCGGGCTCGACATCAACTCGGACCTCAATATCTTCACGGAATTTCTAAATACCGACGGGAAGAGTGTCCTCACTCAACTGCAAGCCGGCGAGCAGGAAGTAAGCCTGCCATTTTCCCAGGCGCAGGGCAAGGGACGCGCGCGCGTGCGCTGGCTGCCTGAGCCCGATTGGCTGGTTATTTACATCGAGCCCGCACCGGCCGATGCACCTGCGGATGAAGCGGCCATGCGGCAAACGGTGCAGGAGCTGATGCAGGAGCGCGAGATCACCTATCGAAACCTTCTCGCGGCTTACCTGCGGCTGCAGGAAGCGAACCGGCAAAAGACAGTGTTCCTTGCGTCGGCCGCACATGAGCTGAAAACTCCTCTAGCTGTGATGAAGGGCTACTACGATTTGCTGCTTTCGGGATCGCTCGGAAAATTGAGCGATCGGCAGCGCGAGATCGTGCAGGATTCGAAAGAGAGCTGCGACCGGCTGGTGCGGCTGGTTTCGATGTTCCTGAACTACTCGGCGCTGGAGAGCGGCAAGCTGGTGTTGCAGTTGCGCGACAACGACCTGCGGGACTGCGTGACGGATTTGACCTGCCGCTGGCAGGACGCGTTCAAGCGGGCTGACGTTCATCTCGAAATCAAAATGTCCGACGAAATGCCTCATTTTAGATTCGACTACCAGAAAGTGCAGCAATGCATGGCCAACCTGCTGGATAACGCGCTGAAACACACGCAGGCGGGCGGCACGGTGACGTTGCGAGCGGAATTGCATTTCTGGGAACGGCGAATTTCGGATGCGCTCCCTTCCACAGAACGGCGCCGGCGTGGGACAGGAGCGCGGCCGAACAGCATGTTGATTTCGGTAAGCGACAGCGGGGCGGGAATTGCGGCGGAGTATCACCAGGAAATTTTCGAAGAATTCGTGCGCGTCGATCCGTCGTCGTCCGGGATGGGACTGGGCCTGGCGATCACGAAAAGATTGATCCAGGCGCATCGTGGCAAGGTATGGGTGGATAGCGAAGTGGGACGCGGAAGCACGTTTTCATTCTTACTGCCTATGAATGCGGAGTAGGCGAACGCAATTGTTGGAGTGACAATATTTTCCCCAGGTAAATCAGGACAAATAATGGCCGACAAAGAGAAAATTCTGGTAGTAGACGACGAACCGAGCATACGAAAGTATCTGCAAACGCTGCTCGAGGTCGACGGTTTCGCGGTGGAAGCCGTGCCGAGCGGCAAGGACGCGCTGCAGAAAATCGGCTCGGGCGATCGCCCCGATTTTGTGATCCTCGACGTGCTGATGCCGGAGATAGACGGCCTAGAGACGTTGCGGCAGCTGATGCAACTCGACCGGTCGCTGAACGTGATCATGCTGTCCTGCTCAAACGAAGTGACCACGGTGGTGGAAGCGATCCGCCTGGGTGCGCTCGATTACCTGACGAAACCCTTTGAGAAACCAGAACTGGACGCCGCATTTTTGAAAGTGCGGCAGAAGCAGCAGTTGCGTTCGGAGAACCAGGCGCTGAGGGAATACTGCGAACAACTTACCGAAGACCTCTCGTTCCTGGCGTCCAGCCCGCAAATGCTGAAAATCCGCCAGCAGATTTTGCAGATTGCACCGGTGGATGTGCCGGTGTTTATCAGCGGCGAGAGCGGGGTGGGAAAAGAAGTGGTAGCGCGGATGATTCACCTGCGCTCGATGCGACGGCAATTGCCGTTTATCAAAGTGAATTGTGCGGCACTGCCGGGGGAACTGCTGGAGTCGGAATTATTTGGATACGATCAGGGAGCGTTCACCGGCGCCGTGCGGTCGAAGCCTGGTAAATTCGAACTGGCGAACAAAGGAACGATTTTCCTCGACGAGATTGCGGAGATGAGCCCGCATCTGCAGGCGAAGCTGCTGCACGTGCTGCAAGACGGCCAGTATTCGCGGCTGGGGGCGCGTTCGGTGGTGAACGTGGATGTGCGCGTGCTGGCCGCGACCAATATGGACGTGAAGGAAGCGATGCGCAGCGGGCGGTTTCGGGAAGATTTGTACTACCGGTTGAATGTGCTCTCGATTCACATTCCGCCGCTGCGAGAGCGAACGTCGGAAATTCCGCTGCTGTTCCGGCATTTCCTGGTGAAGTACGCGGAGAAATACCAGAAGCCGGCGATGGAGCCTTCGAAACATTTGCTGGAAGCCGCGCTACGCTATTCGTGGCCGGGAAACTTGCGCGAGCTCGAAAACTTTGTGAAGCGCTACGTGATTCTCGAGGATGACGAAGGGAGCTTCCGCGAACTGGTCGAGATGACGGGACAACAACATCGCACCGCGCCGCGCGAAGAACCTGCCGCTCCCAAAGAGCAGGGGCTGAAGGCCCTGGTGCGCGGCTTGAAAGATGAAGCGGAGATGGAAGCGATCGCCGAAGCGCTCGATAAAACGAATTGGTGCCGCAAGGATGCCGCGAAAATGCTGGGCATCAGCTACAAAGCATTACTTTACAAAATGCGGCAATTCAATTTGGACGCGGGACGCGGTTCGCGCAACGCAGCCGCGAGAGCTGCCAAAGAAGCGGCGTTGAAAGAAGCGGCCGCAGCCGAAGCTGCGGCAAAAGAGGCATCGCCGACCACGCCAGCAATCCGAGGTTCGTGACCGGAGCGATCCGACAAAAGCAAGGTGTTTCGGGATTCTGCGGGGTTAGATCCAGCTACGTTCCGCTCGTGTTAATAAAGTACGCGGAGTACTAGGGCGGCATAGGACGGTCCGTGCGTCCTATGTCCTGAAAAGAGTTGCATAACAAGAGCAACAGTACAGAAATATCTCTACCCAACGTGTTCGGCTTAGTCTAGTATTGCCCTCCGAAATGGGTCATTTCCCCGACTCGGTAAAACGGCCCGTACTTACGCGTAGTCTCGAGGAATCCTTTAATCGCTGTTTCCAAAGCGTTTGGCCGGCAAGCAAAATTTGGCTGCGTTGTGCGCGAGAACACAACTGCGGTAACGCGTGCGCAAGCTGGTCGCTTGCAGGTTTTTGGAAGAGCGATTGCTACGGTTTGTGATGGGGTGGTGTACTACTTCTAATCCAGTCCTGGAGGAGCAGCGGGAATGACGGAGCGTCGCTTGGCCCGCCGTTATGATTTGTCGCTACCAGTAAACGTTCGCCTCCCGATAACCCGAGAGCCTGGAACGCACGACGGCCAGACTCGAGATATCTCGACGCGCGGCGTTTACTTCATCATGCAAAAGGAACTCTCTCCCGGCACTGAAGTGGATTTTACACTCACGTTACCGGCCGAAATCACCCGCGGATCGGAAGTTTTTGTGCGCGCCCACGGACGTGTGGTTCGCGTGGATAAACAGCGCGACGATGACCAAGAATCGATCGGAGTAGCGGCGGTGATTGAGCGCTACGACATCATTCGGGGCGACGGCGCTCGCGCGTAGTTTCCTGAAGTGGCGAGTCCCGAAGGCTCATAACGACTGTGGCGTCACGTTGCCGACGCATGGTCATCTCAGACTGCCATTTCCATCTGGGAAGCTCTCGGAACGCGCATCTCCCGAAATTCTGTTGCCTTTCCCATGGAACTGGGCCTAGCATGAATGTAGCTCAATCCTAGGAGGGTCCGATGAGAATCGCGGACCTGATTTCATCTCGCCGGGAAGTTTACTCGATACCGGAGGACACGACGGTTCACGATGCTGCTCGATACTTGCGGCAACGCGAGGTCCGTGCCGTCGGGGTGTGCGACAAACACGGAGTGCTGCAAGGAGTGGTGTCGCAGAGCGACGTTTCCGACAAGGTCGCAGCCGAAAATAAATGCCCGGCGTGGATGCGGGTGACAGAGATCATGACGCGGGAGCTCGTTACAGCTACCCCCGACACATCGCTGGAAGATTGCCTGCGTCTGATGGAGCAAAACGGTATCTATCATCTCGTTGTCCTTGATCACGAGAAGGGCTATCAGGGCATGATTTCGGTAACGGACCTGTTGAAATTGTTTGCCTCCGACCAAAAAGCGCGCGCGGATATGCTCGAGGCCCTGATTTTCCCCCAGCGATAGGGCAACCTGTAGCACAATGGAATCCATAACCCCTTGTTAATGAGGTGCCTACGCCTCTGGCGTGGGAAAGTGACTTCCCGAAAGAGACAATTACTTTCTTTCCCTACTGCTTTTTCGCCTCGAATTCGCGCCGATAGTGGTTTCAGGGTCAGTTGCGCGTCAGATCGCCTCAGCAGGTGCCAAACGTAAACAGTTGAAACAAAACGGACCTGCTGCCCCGCTTAGACCCCTTGTGACGTTTGGCGGCTTATGTGCATCCGGTGTGGCGGCGCCGATTCCGGCGCGGGGGCGGCTCTAGACTCAATGGCATCTGCGGCGGAAGCAAGGCTGAATTCGGTCCAATCCCTCGAACTACCACCTGACAACGTGTTTTTCGGACCGTCGGTTACGATGCAGGCTGTGCGGCAGAAGGTACTCCGCGCGGCCGGCTTAAACGTGCCCGTGCTCGTCCTGGGTGAAAGCGGCACAGGAAAAGAGGTGCTGGCGCGTTTCATTCACGAACGATCTCCCTGGCGGGGAGGCCCGTTCGTGAAGGTAAACTGCCCGGCAATCCCTGGCACGCTTCTCGAAAGCGAGTTGTTCGGATTTCAGAAAGGAGCTTTCACGGGAGCGCACGCATCGAAACCCGGCCGCATGGAACTGGCGCAAGGTGGAACTCTTTTCCTGGATGAAATCGCCGAACTCGACGCGAGCCTGCAGGCCAAGCTGCTGCATGTTCTGCAAGACGGCCATTTCACCAGCATCGGCGACCACGAAGAGAAGCGAGTGGATGCGCGCGTAATCTGCGCGACCAATCGGCAGCTGCAGCACGAAATCGAGTCGGGCGGATTCCGCGCCGACCTCTTTTACCGCATCAACGTGATCAGCATTACCTTACCGCCGCTGCGCGACCGCCGCGAGGATATTCCTTACCTCGTTGAATATCTGCGCCAACAGTTCAATCGGCGCTACCAGCGCGACGCGCACCCCGTATCTCGCGAAGTGTTGCAGCTCCTGCAACAACGAACTTGGCCCGGGAACATCCGCGAGCTGGAGAATTGCATGGCGCGCTACGTGATCCTCGGCTCGGAGGAAGCGTTTCATCTGGAATGTCCGGGGGAAGAGAAGAAGCCGTTCAACTTCTCCTATGAGCTTTCCGATGACGGCAAGATTCCGCTTAAGCGCCTCGCGCAACAGGTGACACGCCGGATGGAACGGGATCTAATCTTGAAGGTTCTGCAGGAAAATCACTGGAACCGAAGGAAGTCCGCCGAGGTGCTCAAGATCAGCTATCGCGCACTTTTGTATAAAGTTCGCCAGGCGGGTCTTCCGGCAAAGCGTCTGCAACGAAAAATTGAAGATGGTACAGGTTCCGTTGAAGTGGGAAACTCCACGGCCGAAGCTGACTAACTCTCTTTGTTTCTGATGTTTCGCATCAACCTGCACTAATTTCGCCGATCTGAATCCTTCTCTTCGGATTCGCCCAATCGTGCACCCCCGTATCTGATGGGAAACCTCGGTTTCGACTTCCTTGCCCCGCCGAAACAATTTCGTTAGCCTAAATCTCTAAACTACGATGGCCAAAAACTCCGCTAAACCGCACTTGAGAGTCTGTCTGCTCTCGCCGCACCCGATGGTGTTGGACGAATTCAACCGCCTCCTATCGGAGTCTGGCTTCCAGATGGTATCGCGGCAGCTGGATTCCATGCTGGCTCCCGATCTGCGCAATCTCGAAGTTCCCAAAGCCAGTATCTACGTGATTGATGCGCATGCCGCTCGGCAGGCCACCGGAGCATTACTCGGAAATATTCTCGACAAGCATTCGGGCGCGCGCTTGCTGGTGGTTGGTGACAAGCTGAAAGAAGCTGATGCGTACAGTTTGCTGCGCCAGGGAGTGAAGGGGATCCTGAACTATGCGGAAGCTCGCGAGCAACTTCCGCGCGCGCTGCCGCTCGTCGCGGCTGGAGGGTTTTGGGTGCCGCGGACTGTGCTCTCGCGATTCGTGGATTCGATTCTGAGCACCACGCAGGGACGCCGGCTGCGCAGCGATTCACCGGCCGAACTGAGCCGGCGCGAACAAGAAGTGCTCAACGGCCTGCTAGAAAATTTGGCGAACAAAGAAGTGGCAGATCGCCTGCATATTTCAGAGCGCACCGTGAAATTTCACGTTTCGAACCTACTGGCAAAATTCGGCGTCCGGCGCCGTGCTGATTTAATTCTGCTGTGCTACCAGCGCCGTGCGCCTAATTAATCGCCAGACTCGCCGCTCCAAGCATCCGCTTGCCCCAGGCCTTTCGCAGCAATAGACTCTCGACACTATAGGAATTAGTATAGCTTTCGCGGCTATAGCAGTCTGATGCGCTGCCTCCTTACGAGAATATCCATTCTCTTTGTTTTGGACCCGTTGCTTTTGGGGCCCAGCAGCGTTCCGCGCCGAAGACGCAAACTGATGCAAGCAAAGCGACATGCAGCATGGCCGGGAGTGTACTGAAGTCGGGCACCTCCGATCCTGTGAGAAAAGCGGAAATTTCTTTGCAGAAAGCTGACGACCCGCGCTCGGGCTATTTGACCCACACCGACTCGATGGGCCGTTTTGCGATCGACAAAATTGAGCCAGGCCGCTGTCGGCTGCGTGTAGAGTGGAGCGGATACGTCTTACAAGAATGTGGCGAAAACTCCGCGGCCAGTGCAGGTGCGATTTTGACGCTCGCTCCGGGACAGGAGGCGCGGGACCTTCTTCTCCGTTTGCGGCGTACTGATTCAATGCGTTTGCAGGCTGCTATACTTGTGGACTCTTGCGCAAAATCGTTCGGTTAGTTACATGACGACATTTTCGATTGAAAATTTTGGCTGTCGCGCCACGGACGCGGATGCCGCGGCGTTGCGCCGCGACTTCCTCGCGAATGGTATTGCGCTCGTCGAAGAGCATTCTCACGCCGACGTCGTGGTGCTGAATACATGCACGGTGACGGCAGCGGCAGACGCGCGGGCGCGGGAGGCGGTGCGCAAAATTCACCGCAGAAATCCCAGGGCGCGGGTCGTCGTCACGGGTTGCTACGCGCAACGTGCGCCGGAGGAAATCGCGCAGCTTGAGGGCGTTGATTTTGTCGTTGGAAATTCGCATCAGACTGAGATTGCTCGCCTGGTCTGCGCCTCGCTTGATTCGCCGGCCGCACCGAACTCGGAAATTCCCTCGAAGGATTCTCGCGGGACGTTCGTCCCTCTCGCCGAAATCGACCGAGAATCAATGTCGCTTGCGCGCGGCCCAGCTAAGATTCTTACCAGTGACATTTTTGAGCAGACCTCCGTGCAACTCGCACCTGCCGAATTCGCCGACAGCGGCCGCACGCGCCCAATTCTGAAGATTCAGGACGGTTGCAACAACCGCTGTTCCTATTGCGTGATTCCCTTCGTGCGCGGCAAAAGCCGCAGCCTGGCTCCGGATTTTGTAATCGCAGAAATCCGAAAGCTCGTAGATGCTGGTGCGAAGGAAGTGGTCCTCAGCGGCATCAATCTCGGAAGCTATGGCCGCGACCTCTCGCCGCGCGTTGAACTGGTCAAGACGGTGCGCAGGATTCTGGACGAAACCACTCTGGAGCAACTACGATTCAGCTCCGTCGAACCTCAAGACGTTACCGAAGAGTTCATCGAGTTGGTTGCGTCGTCGGAACGCGTCGCGCCGCATTTTCACGTCCCGCTGCAATCCGGCTCGGATCGGATTTTGCGAGAGATGCATCGCTGGTATCGTTCCGAACATTACGCGGAACGGATCCAGCGAATCCGCCGCCATTCTCCGGGCTCAGCGATTGGCGCCGACGTGATCGTTGGCTTCCCGGGCGAAACCGACGAGGAGTTTCAGACCACGGTCGATTTGATCGAGCGGTTGCCGCTCACCTATCTGCACGTTTTCTCGTTTTCCGTGCGACCCGGCACCGACGCGGCTGCGTTCCCGGATCGGCAGTACGTTGCGCTCGGAGTAATTCGCGAGCGCGCCCGCTTTCTGCGCAGACTCGGCGAGAAAAAGGCCTTCGCGTTTCGCGCCGCTCAGTCTGGCCTCAGGCTTCGCGCGCTCACGCTGGCTCGAACGGGCGAAGATTGGACGGAAGCTCTAACCGGCAACTATCTTAATGTGAAAGTTGCGGGACGGCGGCCACCCAATGAATGGTGCGCTGCATCCCTCTAACTACGAACGCAGATTTGCCGCGGCAAAATGGCTGTATTTGTGGCCGTGTCCTACCTAGATTTCCATATCGCCGGTGAAAAGACGATTTCTTAACGGCAATCCGAGCCGGCAAGGTCGCTCACTCCCGTCTCATTCATGGGGGCTCTCTGGAGGCAAATTCGTTGTGTCCAAGGCGGGGGAAGCATAGGATGCGCATGAGCAGGGGGCCCAAGCCGGAAATCGTGGATGGACCCTGAGCAAATGCAAGGGAGGAATGACCATGACGATGCAATGCATCACTCGCCAACGCGATGACGTTACCATCCTTGATTTGGCAGGGCGCTTAAGCCTTGGTGAAGCGGTGGCCTTCGGTCCGGGTAGCGGCGTGGTTCTAAGCGAGACCGTTCGGGAATTGGCCAAAAAGGGAAACAAAAATATTCTGCTGAATCTGGCTGGAGTCACCTACGTGGATAGCTCCGGCGTCGGCCAACTCACGGGCGCGTTGACGAGCGCACATAGGCAAGGGGCAAGCCTAAAGCTGCTCAGTCCGACCCCCCGGGTGCTCGATCTCTTGAAAATGTCGAAGCTCGATACAGTCTTCGACATCAGCACCGACGAAGGCACCGCTGTCGCTTCGTTCAAACGGGCGGCGGCTACAGGAAGCTAGTCTAAACTCTACTTCCCTCTTGAGTTCACCATGTGGATTTCTAGGCCAGTCGATTCATGCGCCTGGCGGTGATACTTTCGTTGGGTATTGTGCGATGAGCTTTACGCCCCGTTTTCAAAAATCACTTCGGCAAGAGCAAGATTCCCGCTGTGCGTGATCGTCAGCAAAATATTTTTTACGCCTATTCTATCTGCCCGTTCTCGCGCGACGCCTTGAAGCGATAGCGTCGGCTTTCCACTAGGCTCGCGGATCACTTCGATGTCGCGCCAGCGCACTCCCGCGCGCCAGCCTGTCCCCAGCGCTTTCATCGCGGCTTCTTTCGCGGCGAACCGGCCCGCATACCGCTCGAATTTATCTCGATGGCTTTCGCAATAGGCAGCTTCTCGCGGAGTGAACAGCCGTTCGATCAGCGGAGCGCCATGCCGCACGATGGCGGCTTGGATGCGATCGATTTCGGCGATGTCCAGACCCAGTCCGACAATCACTCTTTCGTCCGGGAGTTCTACCTAGTAGTCGTTGGCGGAGCCTTCGAGGAAGGCACGGAGTTTGCGCGAGCGCGACGGGTGGCGCAACTTGCGCAGCGCTTTGGCTTCGATTTGGCGGATGCGTTCGCGGGTGACGGCGAAGGACTGGCCGACTTCTTCGAGCGTGTGCTCGCTGCCATCGTCCAGGCCGAAGCGCATCTTGATGACTTTTTCTTCGCGCGGCGTGAGGGTCTTCAGCACGGAAGAAGTCTGCTCCTTTAGGCTGAGATTGATCACCGCGTCGGACGGCGAGACGACGGCCTTGTCTTCGATGAAATCGCCGAGATGCGAATCTTCTTCTTCGCCGATGGGAGTTTCGAGCGAAATCGGCTCCTGCGCGATTTTCAGGATCTTCCGCACCTTCGCGACCGGAATATCCATGCGCTTGGCGATCTCTTCCGACGTGGGCTCGCGGCCAAGTTCCTGAACGAGCTGGCGCTGGGTGCGGACGAGCTTATTGATCGTCTCAATCATGTGCACCGGGATGCGGATGGTACGAGCCTGGTCGGCGATGGCGCGTGTGATGGCCTGGCGAATCCACCAAGTGGCGTACGTGGAGAATTTGTAGCCGCGACGCCATTCGAATTTGTCTACGGCTTTCATCAAGCCGATGTTGCCCTCCTGAATCAGGTCCAGGAACTGCAAGCCGCGGTTCGTATATTTTTTGGCGATGGAAACGACGAGGCGCAGGTTCGCTTCGATTAATTCCTTCTTGGCCTGCTCAGCCTCCGCTTCGCCACGAAGAATCACCTGGAGAGCGCGCTTCAGCTCGGTGGGGCTCACCTCGCTGGCGATTTCGATTTCGCCAAGTTCCTGGCGGCGGGCGCGGAGATCTTTGCGCGCTTCGGCCTGGACGTCGGCTTTGGAGGCTTCGACGCGGCGCTCGAGCTTGACGATTTCACGTTCGAGGAAATGGACGCGCTCGACGGTCTGGCGAATTTTGTCGATGAGGCGTTTCTTTTCGAGCGGATTGAAATCGAGCTCGCGGAAGCGGCGAGACATCTCTACGCGGGTGCGGCCGAGCGCGTAGCGCGCGCGAAGATAAGGCCGCTTCTTCGAGCGCGGGACTTTCTCGAGTTTCTGCGCCTGCTTCATGGCCACGAGGTAGAGCTTGGCGACTTTGTCGATCTGCTTGAGGGTTTCTTTGGTTTTTGCTTCGATTTTTTCTTCGGTGAGCTCTTCGTCGTCAAACTGGACGATTTCCTTGATGGAGCGCGAGCCGGTACGGAGATCTTCGCCGACTTGCAGGAGTTCTTTCAGAATCAGCGGAGCGCGCGTGATGGTTTTCAGGACGAGGAGCTGGCCTCGCTCGATGCGTTTGGCGATGGCAACTTCACCTTCGCGGGTGAGAAGCGGAACGGTGCCCATTTCGCGCAGGTACATGCGAACGGGGTCGTTCGTTTTTTCGAGAGTGCCCGGAGTGAGATCGAGATCGCTGTCTTCGGCAACCACCGTCTCTTTTTCTACTGCGACGCCGACTTCCGACCCATCGGCACCATCGGCGGCGGCCAGAGCAGCCTTTGCGCTGGTTAGATCTTCGTAGACATCAATGCCGTACCGCTCGAAAGTCGAGAGCAGATCGTCAATTTCTTCCGAGGAATGCACCTCGGCGGGCAGGATATCGTTCACTTCATCGTAGAGCAGGTAACCGCGTTCCTTGCCCATGGCGATGAGCTGCCGTACCTGATCGTATTTTTCCTCAAGAGCCAGACTCACACTTCCTCCCATTGCGAGGTGAAACGGCGCCGCGCAAGGCGGCGGCCAAAGGAATATGCGCGCGGAGTTAGACACCCCGACGCGACTTGTCAAATGACGACATTTAAACGGATAATTAAGACGATACTGCGAACCCGTCGCCAGCCCTATGCCCGCGCCAAACACGCTCGCGCTCACTGCACCCCTTATTTGATGCAGGAGGCGCGCCGCCCGTTTCCTCCACAACCTTACGAGAATACAATAGCTCCGGTACTTGCGTCAATTCATGGGCCAGTAGAAACTAACTCCGTTCTGACGAGCTTGATGCGGCGGTCTAGCGGTGCACCACCGCAACCGCTTCGACCTCAATCAGCCACTCCGGACGAACCAAGCCGCGGACAACCACGAACGTGCTCGTCGGTGGATTTTGAGTGTTGACGTACCTGTCGCGGATTTCCCTGACCTGTGGGACCTGTGCGGGGTCGACGCTATCGACACAGTAAAAATTGAGCTTGATGACGTCGTGAAAATTGCCTCCGGCGGCTTCAACGGCCGCCTTCAGGTTTTTAAAGACCTGCTCGACCTGGGCCCGGAAATCGTCTTTGCCCACAAAATTGCCTGCTGCATCGAGCGCCACCTGACCGGCGATATAAACCGGACTTCCGCCGGTGACGATAGCCACCTGGGAATAGCCGGCGGTTGGTTTTGCCATGGTGTCGGGATTGAATATTCGAAAATTGGTAGCCTGCGGCATTGGATGCTCCTTGATTTAGCCCTTCTCTTACCGGTTCGGATTCTCAAATACTTGAATAGATGAATGAACGAATCTGCCGATTCAAAAGGACCGCGAAAGAAATGGCTCGGGCTAGTTGGCAGCGAGTTGTTTCTGAAGTTCGAGGCGACGGGTGAGGAGGCCACGCAATTCGTCGGCAGTGGGCTTGGCCTCGATCTTCTTCTGCAGCGCGGCAAGTTCTTCTTCCACGCGGCGGTTACGGAGAACGCTCAAGCAATTCTCGGCGTCGTCCCAGGTGGGCTCAGGAACGGGCTCGAAAAGGACTTCGAAAAGAAGGCGGCGCTCTCTTTCCTCCAGAGCCGCAGCCAGCGTGGCGGGATCGGGATGTTCGCCGACCTTGGAAATGAGGAGATCGAGGAGGCTTTCGCACTCGAGGCCTCGGTGAAGCGCGTCATGCGCTAATTTACCGGCGAGTTTTTCACGAAAGCCTTCGGCTTCGACGAGCATGCGAATAATCTGGCGCTCGGCGGGTTTTACGGCTGGTCCGAGGAGGCTGGCGTTTGGTTTCACTTCGCTGCGGCGCTCGGCGGCGGCGCGTCGCAAGGCCTCGCGGAGGACAGGCTCGTCGACGCGCAATTCGGAGGCGATACGCGTAGCCCATTCCGAGCGAAGAAGGCGATTGGGGACGCGCTGTACATAAGGCATCAGGAAATTGAGCGCGGCAACTTTTCCTGCGGCTGTGGTTCGGTCCATTTGGCGCGCGCGGGCGATCAGGTAGTCGAGATAGGGGGGCGATTGCGCGAGGAGGTTGCGGTAGGCGTCGATACCTTGTTCCTTTAGAAATTTATCGGGATCGGCTTTTCCCGGCAGCGCGAGCACACGAACGTCAAATTCGCTTTCGAGAAGAAGCGCGATGGAGCGTTCGGTGGCGGCCTGGCCGGCGGTGTCTGGATCGTAATTTACGATGACGCGGCGAGTGAAGCGGCCCAGCAATTTAATCTGGGGCTCGGCGAGGCTGGTGCCGCAGCTCGCGACGACGTTGACGATTCCAGCGCGGGCAACGGCGATTGCGTCCATATAACCTTCGACGAGGACGGCGAAATCGCTCTCGCGCAGAGACTCTTTCGCGCGATCGAGATGATAGAGGACGGTGCTTTTGTTGTAGATCGGGGTTTCCGGTGAATTCATGTACTTGGGCGTGTCGTCACCCATCGCGCGGCCGCCGAAAGCGATCACCTTGCCGGACTCATTGGCAATGGGAAACATGATGCGACGGCGGAAGCGATCATAGGCGCGGCCACTTTGGTCACGGGAGATCAGGCCGGAAACGTCGAGCAATTTTTCTGGATATTTTTGTTTCAGGAACCGGAGGAGCGCGTCGCCGGAGGAGGGAGCGAAACCGAGGCCGAAACGCTTCATTGCTTCGCGATCGAGGCCGCGATCTTCGAGGTACGCTGCGGCTACTTTGCCTTCGGAGCTATCGTGTAAGGCGCGGGCGAAGAAAGCAGCGGTCTCGCGATGCATTTCGACCAGCGCGGAGCGCTGCTGATTTTCGCGCCGTTCTTCTGGCGAGCGCTCACGCGGCTTGGGAATAGCGATGCCGCATTTTTCGGCGACGGTGCGGATCGCCTCGGGAAACGTGGACTTCTCCATTTCCATTACGAATTTGAAGACGTCGCCGCCGACACCACAGCCAAAGCAGTGATAAATCTGCTTCACCGGATGCACATTGAAGGATGGAGTTTTCTCCTGATGGAAAGGGCAGAGACCGGAGAAATTCGCGCCCGATTTTTTCAGGCGGACGTATTCGCCGATCACGCGAACAATGTCCGCCTGCTGCTTTACGCGTTCCGCAAATGACCCGGCTTCCGCCATCGAGATAAATTAAGACTTAGCACTCCAACGCTAGCTTTTCAACTCCGCGATCGTGATTGCCTCACCGCCGCGGTCGGGTTTCTCATATTCGATTTTTTCGACGAGCGGATGCGTACTGAGAAATTCGGCCAGGCCGCGGCGAAGGGCGCCTGTGCCGTGGCCGTGGATGATGCGGACGGCGGGCTTGCCCAAGAGGGCGGCTTGGTCGATGAATTTGTCAACACGGCGAGTGGCCTCTTCTACCGTGGTGCCGATCACGTTGATTTCTTCGGTGGCGGGCTCATCGCTTGGTTGCGCGTGCACGGTCACGCCGGTGTGGCGCCCGGCGTCGGTTGTAATGCTTTTCGCCTGTTGCGCGTTGCTCTCAATTCCGACCACGTCGGCCAATGGAACCTTCATGCGCACGGGGCCGGCTTCGACTTCCGCAGAGCGTCCGTCGTGGCGGCGGAAAATGAACGGCTGCTTGAATCCCTCTACGAGGATGCGCTGGCCCGCGGCAAGGAGACTGGGTTCGACCGGTTGTGCGGGGCGTTGCACCTGAACGCCGAGGTCGGACTGGGATGCGGCGAGCACCTCAACCACCGCTGCATCTGCTCGAGCGCGAGCTTCACCTGCAATCTTTGCGACACGGCGACCGGATTGCTTTTCGATTTGCGCACGCAACGCATTGTCCTTTATATCGGCGGCGAGGCGGGTGATTTCGTCTTGCAGTCGCTTCTGAGTGGCATCGAAATTCTTTTCGAGTTCGGCGATGCGTTTTTTCTGGCGTTCGGCCCACTCGGTCTGGAGCGAGTAGCGCTCAGCTTCCAGCTGCACCAGCTCTTCGCGAGCCTGGCGCTTTATCTCGTCCATCTCATCGCGGCTTCGGTGCAGATAGGCGATCAAATCGCGCGCTTCTCGCGATTCGGGAGAAAGGCTGGCGCGCGCATGATCCACAACGCGAATTGGCAGTCCCAAGCGGCGTGCAATCTCGAGGCCGCTCGACGTACCGGGAACACCCACGAGCAGACAGTATGTTGGTCGCAGATTCTCTTCGTCGAATTCCATCGCGGCGTTCACGATTCCGGGCGTAGTGGACGCGTAGGCCTTGAGGCGATCATGGTGGGTCGTGGCGATCGTTAATGCGCGCAGGGATCGAAATTCTTCGAGTAACGCGACAGCGAGCGCCGCGCCTTCTTCGGGGGCCGTGCCGGTGCCCATTTCATCGACGAGAATGAGAGAGCGATCCGTTGCTATCTCGAGCATCGATTTCAGATTCAGCATGTGCGCAGAAAACGTGGAGAGATCGGCGGCAATGGACTGCTCATCGCCGATATCGGCGAGAACTTGATCGAATAGCGGCAACTCGGCGAGCTCGGCCGCGACGGGAATCGCCGATTGAGCGGCGAGGGCGGCGAGGCCGACATTTTTGAGCGCGACCGTCTTGCCACCGGTGTTGGGGCCACTGATGACCATCACTGTTTCCGAACCACCGAGCGCGAGGGTCAAGGGGACGGCTTTCCGGCCTTGTGAGCGCAGCGTGTGTTCGAGAACCGGATTGCGCGCGGCTTCAAGGCGGAGCGAATTACCGGTGGAAAATTCCGGAATGGTGCAATCGAACTCTCGCGCAAATCGCGCGCGAGCGAAAACGGAATCGAGGTGAGCGATTCCAGCGGAAGCGGATTCGAGCGGCCCGCGATCCGAGCGAACTTGTTCCGTGAGTTCCGCCAAAATGCGAGCGATTTCGGCAATCTCTTCTTCGGAAAACTGAACGAGGCGATTATTGAGATCGATGGCTTCGAGCGGCTCGACGAAAACGGTTTGTCCGGTGGCGCTGGCCGCGTGGACGACGCCGGGAACGGCGCGGCGATCGCCGGCGCGAACTGGAATGACGAAGCGATCGTTGCGCAGAGTGATGTAGTCCTCACCGGTAGGCTCGCCACGGGCGCGAAGGATGCTTTCGAGAGATTTTTGTATTTTTTCGCGTGCCTGTCCGATACCGGTGCGAATTCGGCGCAATTGCGGAGAGGCGTCGTCGCTAATTTCGCCATTGGGCAGAATCGCGCGGCGGATGGAGGTGAGGAGATGACGAAAATCCGCGAAGGCCGCCGCTCTTTCGGCAAGGAGCGGATATTTCACTGCTTCGCCTTTGAATGCCTGCCGGATACCGTTGGCGGTTTCCATCAAGGAAGCCACATCCAGCAGGTCGGCGCTGGAAAGTACTGACGCCGGCATCCCTATATGCGCGAGCCAGTGCTGGGGATCTGCGAGCGAGCTTAAACCCATTTCTGCACCGGAGCGCAGATAGGCTACTGCTTCACGGATCAGAATAAATTCAGAATTCAAGGCGGAGACTTCGTGCTGGGGATTGAGCGAGAAAATGTCGCGGCGACCGGGTGCGCAAGTGGTGAAGCCGCTGACGATTTCCTTGAGCTTATCGAACTCGAGGAGTTGTTCTGCGTGACGGGACACGGAAGCCTCAAAATTGGAATTGTAGCTTGGTTTTGTGTGGAAAAGAGAATCGAGCAAGAAAGCAAATGCGTGACATTCTGCCGTCTTTATTTTTGACTCTTCGGAGCGCCTATTGTTTCGACCATTGCGAGGGCGATCGCATCGATGGCCGCAACTGCTTCGCGTCCCTTTTCAGGGTCGTTATTTACAAAGATTGAAAAGGCGAGATATTCGCCGCTAACCGTTGTGGCATAGCCGGAAAGCGCATGGACGTGCTCGAGGCCGCCCGTTTTTGCTTGAATCAAGCCGGCTGCGGGAGTGCCTTTCATACGGTCTTCAAGCGTTCCGTCCACCCCGGCGACCGGCAACGTGGCCATAAAATCAGGCCCCCAGGGCTGGCGAATTGCGTACTGGAGCAAGGCGACGACGGCTCGCGGCGTCACGAGGTTATTCGTGGAGAGACCAGAACCGTCGGTAAGAACGGCGTCAGCTTCGGCCACGCCCACGGATTTCAAGAAATCCTGCTCGAGCTTCAATCCAATTTCCGTTGAACCGATTCCGGTTTTTTCGCGCGCTATGGTGCGCAGAAGCAGTTCGGCGTGAAGATTCTGGCTCATTTTATTCAGCACGCGCACGCTTTCGAGAAGCGGCGGTGAAACATGCTCGGCGAGTACGCGCGCATTCGCAGCCGAATTTTCTTCCGCGCTTTTCAATTCGGATGCCAGCACCACGGGCGCTTCGCCGGGCTTTAGCGCTTGCGGCGGTGGCGCTTCTTCCACGCGAACTTCGCCCTTAATATGCACGCCACGAGCTTCGAGCAGATGTCGCAGTGTCCGCGCGGCTGTCTCCGCAGGGTCGGTGATGGCGAGATCGAGCTTGACCGGCGCGTGGCCGATCGGCACCGATCCGCGGAGGAGCAGAAAGTTCGGCCCGGGTTGACGCACGACGGCAAGTTGCGGATCGGTTCCAGGCGCGCTTGTGGTGATTTGCTGCGTGAATCCTGAGGCAGCGTCAGGCGGGTCGAGAACTATCACAGCGGGATCTCCGGCGTGAACACCTGGAGACATGGTGATGGTGACGGAATTGTCGTTGAAGGCTATAGCGGTCACGGGAGCACCAAACGAAAAAAAAAGATCGCCGATGCTCCAACCTGCCGGATACGGATCGAAGGGGATGTAACGATCGTCGGTGACGATCTCGCCGTCCACTTCTTTCAATCCGCTGGCGACAGCGGTATCGGCCAGTTCGGCTAGAATTTTGTCGGACGAACCATCGTGCTCCACTTTTCCGTGGAATGGAAATTTGCGATTTGAAAGATCGGGATCGCCTCGTCCAACAAGAAGCAAGTCTCCAGGGAGTTTCCCGTCGCTGCCGAGTGGAGCCGATGCTTCGAGAGTAGTGTGAAAATGATAACCGGTACCGAGGGTGGCCAACGCGAAGACCGAGGTGAAAAGTTTGGCGTTCGATGCGGGCGTAAAGTAGCAATCGGCGTTCAAGTCGAAGAGCGCTTCGCCGGTGTCGCGATTGGCGATGACCTCGATGCTGTTGAAC
>Ga0126371_10000703_pt1 | contig 27974 bp, 21 predicted proteins | sample PanSoiMetaPlot_4_FD_110145 | JGI IMG/M metagenome (GOLD analysis project Ga0126371, IMG submission 110145) | Tropical forest soil microbial communities from Panama - MetaG Plot_4 | ecosystem: Environmental > Terrestrial > Soil > Tropical forest > Bulk soil | place: Panama | collected 2016-02-17 | reverse complement strand
GGTGAACTGCATGCCCAGCAGTGAGGGTTGAACGAGCTCCTGGCCGTTTCGGGACAGGGAGTACCGGAGATGGCCGACGCTGTCGATCTGCAGGGTGACCTGGTTCTTGCCGTCGGGAGAGGCCACACGCACCTGCGCAGCAAGCACAGGCGCGACGAGGGTAAGCAGTAGTAGAGGTTTACACATGGCGAGAAGCTAGAGGAGCTTCTCAGCGAGTGCTAGAACCAGCAGTGCCGTGGGTTCCGGAGGCCGCCTCTGTGGGCGTTTCCCAGGAGCCCGAAACGTTTCAGGCAGTGCCCACGGCAGCGGCCGGAGGGACTCACGGCGCTGCTGGTTCCAGGCATCCTGCTCGTGGGCGGAGGCGAGCGGCGACCCCCTCCGTCGTCTGCCGTGCGCACTACCAAGCGGCTGCGCGCGTCTAAGAGATGGGCACAGAGGCCGACTCCGGGGACCGCCGCTCGCCTCCGCTAGTGCCCCCCCGTAGATTCCCGTCCATGAGAAAACCGCTACTTCTTCTCACGGCGATGCCGTTCGCAACGCTCGCCGCGCAAACCGCTCCCGACACCTCCTGGGTCCAGCGCAGCGCCGTGTACGAAGTATTCGTCCGCGACTTCTCACCATCGGGTGACCTGAAGGGTGTGACCGCGGGGCTCGACCGGATCCAGACCGTGGGCGCAAATGTCATCTGGCTGATGCCGATTTATCCGGTCGGTGTGCTGAACCACAAGGGCGAACTGGGCTCACCCTACGCGGTCCAGAATTACGAAGCGATCAATCCGGCCTTCGGCACCGCGAGCGATTTCCGCAATCTGCTGCGCGCCGCGCACAATCGCGGGATGCACGTCATTCTCGACTGGGTGCCGAATCACACCGCCTGGGACAATCCCTGGATCACGGCGCATCCCGACTGGTACGTGCACAACGACAGCGGGAAGATCTCGGTTCCAGTGGATCCGCAGGGTCATCTCACCGACTGGACCGACGTTGCCCAGCTCGACTACAAGAATCCGGACCTGCGGAAGGCGATGATCGCGGCGATGGAGTATTGGATCGACACCTACCAGATCGACGGCTTCCGGATGGATGCGGCGGGATTCGTGCCCGATGCCTTCTGGCAGGAGTGCATTCCGGCTCTGCGGGCCGACGCTCGCCAGTCGATCATGCTCCTGGCGGAGTGGGGCGATCTGAAGATGCACCGCCTGGGGTTCGATCTCACGTACGCATGGGACTCGTACGGCGGGTTGAAGGACGTGTGGAAGGGGAAGCCGGCCTCCGCGTGGGTGGAACGCGAGATCGCCGATCAGAAGGCGATGCCGAGGGGCGGCGCGCGGATGCGGTTTACGACGAATCACGACGAGACCGCTTGGGATAAACCGCCCGTCGTCCTCTTCGGCGGAGCGCCAGGCGCGCGGGCGGCATATGTGGCCGAGGCGCTGCTGCCGGGCAGGCCGGAGATCTACAATGGGCAGGAGGTCGAGTCACCACAGACGTTGGGCATCTTCCTGAAACAGCCGATTCAGTGGGACCAGCCCGACAAGAGCGCGCTGCCCTTTTATCACCGGATCATCGAGCTCGATCTGACTGATCCGGCGTTCTTCCTGGGGCAACTGGCCGAGGTCGGGACGGGTGCGCCGAACGACTTGATCGCCTACACGAGAGGCGAGGCGCTCGTCGTGGTCAACGCCCGGAATCATCCCATCACGACCACGGTGAATGGCTACCGCGTGAAGGGGGCGACTAATCTCCTGACCAACGTCGTCGCCACGAGCGACACGCTGGATTTGCCGGCCTATGGGGCAGTGGTGTTGGAAAGATAAAACGTGGGGCGACTTTTCTAGTTTTTTCTCACCAATTCCAAGATCAAGCTGGATCTCGCAGGAACGGTTGCCGCGTAGCCCGCGAGGGCCCCGTCCTTCCCGACCGTGAAGGGCGCCCCCTTCTTGTTGGTCATCAGGTCCAATGACCGGTACGACCCGGGAGCAACCGCTCCGTTTCCCGAGTTGATCGAGAGCGTTTTCGCGACCGTGCTCAGGTTCACCACCACCATGGCGGTGTGATTTCTTCCCCGGCGGAGATAGGCAGCCACACCGGGGTCACCTGAATTCAGCGCGACGAGCTTTCCCTCGGCCAGAGCCCCGTTGGTCGCCCTTAGATGGATGAGCGTCCGATAGAGATTGAGGAGTGAGCCTGGGTCCTTGTCCTGCACCGCGACATTGGCGGTGGTGGTGTCGGACTGCAGCGTTTCCCATGGCGTCCCCGTCGTGAAGCCTCCGCCTGTCGCTCCCGTCCATTGCATCGGCGTCCGCAGGCGCGGGTCGGGCTTGTCTCCAACCATGCCGAGCTCTTCGCCGTAATAGATGTAGGGCTCGCCAGGCAAGGTGAGGAGCAGGGTCGCCGAGAGGCGCGCACCGACGAGGTCGCCGCCAAGGATCGTGAGGGTGCGGGTCTCGTCGTGGTTGCGCTGCAACGTGCCATACCGCTGGTCCGGAATCGCGCTCTGGAGCTTGAGCCAGGTATCCAGCAGCCCGCCGACCGTATCGCGCTTGACGGCCCAGAGCAGCGAATCCGAAGGCGCGAAGGTGAAGTACGACGTCAGCTGATCGGGATAGTAGGTGAGCAGGGTGTCGACGGGATCCCAGACCTCCCCGACCGCATAGGCATTGGGATTGATGGCGTGGAGGTGTCTGCCGTACTCCCTCAGATACTGATGGGTCCCCTCGCAGTCCTTCAGGCACGGTCCATCCTCCATCAGGTACTGCACCGCGTCGAGCCGGAACCCGTCCACCCCCATCTGCTTCGTCCAGAAATCCGCGATCTTCATCCCCTCGGCGCGCACCGCCGGAGTGTTGTAGTTCAGATCGGGCATCCCCGAGTAGAAAATCCCGTAGTAGTACTCGTCGTAGACCGGCGACTTGTGCCACGCCGGCGCTCCCCACGGCCCCTTCCCGCCATCGGTTTTCGAGAAGATGTACCAGCTGCGATAGGGAGACGTCGTGTCGTGGAGGGCCGCCTGGAAGTAGGGGTGCTGGTCGGACGAATGATTCAAGACCATGTCGACGATGATCTTCAGCCCGCGTTGATGGGCCGCCGCGACCATGTGTTTGAAGTCGTCATTCGTTCCATAGGCGGGCTCGACCTTGTAGTAGTTCGACACGTCGTACCCGTGATACGACGGCGACTCGGCAACGGGCATCAACCAGATGCAGCGGACCCCCAGGCCTTTGATGTAGTCGAGCTTTGCCGTGAGCCCGTTCAAGTCCCCCACGCCGTCTCCGTTCGAATCGAAGAACGACCGGACGAACACCTCATAGCAGGTGGCGCCGTGCGTCCAGCGAGGGGCGGGTTGTTGGCTGAGCAGTGCGTGTGGGAGAAGCGCGAGGGCGGCGATGGAGAGACGTCGCTTCACGGGACCTCGGAGGCCGTATCGATCGCGATGGCCGTCTTGGCAGTCAGGTTCACTGCGATTTCATGGGTCGAATCGACGGTGATCAGGGTGCCGACGCAAGTGGTCCCCGAGCGCCCGCCGGTCAAGAGATCGCAGTAGTGACCAGCCGCCATCCCGGTCGCAATCGTGGCGGCGACGGCAGAGTCTTCCCGGTTGATGGCCACGAAGCCCAGGCTCCCCCGCGAGAACGCGATGGCCTCGGACCCATTGTCCCACCAGTGATTCTGGTTGGTGCCGGCGACCAGTTTCCGGAACGCCACCATGTGGAGGATGTACGGCTCCCGGTGCTCACAGACCCATTGTCCGTCGGTGGCGGAGTCGGGGTTGGCGGCGCAAGTGACGTCGTACGTATGGCCCGTCGCGTCTCCCGGCGGCCCCATGCTGTTCTCGGCGGGCCGCTGGAACGCGTAGCTCGAGAGGATGGACGGATATCCGTATGGTTGAGCCAGCATCCAGACGTTGGCGAGCCGGAAGACGGCGCCGTCACGATAGCTGATGGTGCCGTCGGTATGCTGGGTGTCGTGATTCTGCAGGAACACGACGGCCTTGTCGGAGGGCATGAGGCCCCAGGCGGTCTCCGAGAACTGATTGCCCGGAGAGCCGTTCGGGTTGAGCTGGGCGATGTACTGGCCTGGTTTTTCGAGGAACTTGTCGCCGACGCCGGTGAAGGTGAACTCGGTGATGTCGGACGACGCCCCGGAGGAGTACCCCTCGCCGAAGTAGTCCCGGGGCGACAGGGCTTCGCCGAAGCCCGACGAGACTTCGAGGAAGTAGTAGGGCAGGGGCTTGCCCTGGGCCTTCACGGCGGAGTCGACGATCCAGAAGATGCTGTCGAGTGAGACCTGCTGGACGTGCTTGGCCGCATCGATCCGGAAGCCCGCGACGCCCAGGTCGACCAGATAGATCAGGTAGTTCGCGATTTTGTGACGGACCGACACCTTTTCGGTGTTCAGGTCGGGGAGGCTCAGGAGCTCGCAGTCCTGCACGTTGGCCGCGTCCGAGTAGTCCGTCACCGTGCAGGGCGGCTGATGGAAGTCGCTGCTGCTATAGAGGCCGGGATAGCTGTATTTCGAGTAGCTCGTGCCATTCGATCCCACACCTGGGCTGGGGAAGTTGGTCATGTGGTTGATGACGGCGTCCACGTAGATGCCCACACCCACGTTCTTGCAGCGGGTCACCATGTCCACGAACTGCGCACTGTCTCCCGAGCGCGATAGGGCGACGCTGTACTCTACCGGTTGATAGCGCTCACTCCAGTCGTAACTGGGTGTGATACTGTGCTCCTGGGGTGGAGAAACCTGCACTGCAGTGAAGCCCGCCGGTGCCAGCACCTTCTCGCACTCCGACGCGATGTCGGTCCACTTCCACTCGAAGAGATGGACGAAGACATCCCCAGCGGCGGCGTGTCCCGACGGGATGTAGGTCTGCGGCAGGCTGGGGCGTGGCGGGGGAGGCCCGCCGGTTTGCGTGGGCATCAGCGGCCCCTTGGAGCAGGCGGCGATGGTGGCTAGGAGTAGGAGGCGGCGAGACATGACCATTGAGGACCCAAAAATAAAGAACCGGGGCTCCGCCGCCATCGTGGCGGAGCCCCGGTCCGGTTCCCCAGGAATCAGTAACCCGGATTCTGTTTCATGTTCGGGTTAGCGACCAGCACGTTCTGCGGGAGCGGATACAGATCGCGATACGCCGGCGTGGCCACTGGTGTGGAATCACCCACCGAGCCGCCGTAGTACGCATTCGAGCCCTTCCAGGCCCAGAGATAGGTCCCGCCGGTGAACTCGCCGAAGCGGACCAGATCGGTACGGCGGTGCGCCTCCCACATCAACTCACGGCCGCGCTCCGCCAGCAGGAAGGGCAGCGTCATCTGGCTGTCAACGACGTCGTGGGCGGTGTTCCCGAAGGCCCGTTCACGCAGCGCATTCACGTACGACAGTGCGGTGGTGGTGTCACCACCGCCGCCGCGCACCTGCGCCTCGGCGTAGATCAGGTACGCCTCACCCAGACGGAACATCGGGAAGTCGGTGTCCGCGAACGAAATGTTGGAGCCGTTCGCGCCCAGGTGCGTCTTGTTCGAGAACTTCGGATTCGGGATGCCCTGTCCGAAGTTCTTGAGATCTGTGATGGCGACCGTCTGGCCGGTCGTGAAGAAGTTGTTGGCGCGGCCGTCGCCGGCGATGTAGAGATCGTGCGCCTCCGGCTTCATCCGTAGGCCATACCAGCAACCGTCCACGCCGTAGCTCGCCGGGCTCATCGAATTCCCGCACGAGGCATGAATGATGAAGTTCGTGGAGCCGTACGTCTGGGTGTGGATCCCATCCTCCGGAACCGAGAAGATGAGTTCGGGGGACGTGTTGTTGTCGGCGTCAAAATTGTAGAAGTAGTTCGACGCAAGGCTGTACCCGTCGGCGATCACGGTTGAGGCCTCGGAAAGCGCCCCGGCGTAGTTCGGCGTGCCGGTGTACACGCCGGCGTTCAGGTAGAGCTCGGCGAGCAGCATGTCGGCGGCCGGTCCAGTCGCGCGGCCATACACGTTCGGCCCCGGTGCGGGGAGCTGGCTCTTGATCGCTTGCAGCTCGCTCACCACGAAGTCGTAAATCTGCGTCCGGGTCGCCTGCTTGGGCAGCACGCCGAGCACATCGTTTTCCGTCACCAGGGGAATGCTTCCAAAGAAGTCGATCCCGTGCCAGTAGGAGAGCGCCCGAAGGAAGCGGGCTTCGGCCCGGTACATGTGCACCGAATCCTCCAGGGCAGTCTGTCCGCGGGACGCGAGCTTCGCGTCTGTCGTCTCGCGCAGGAACTGGTTCGCCATGTTCACCTGGAAGAACACGCGATAGTACATCGCGTTGACGAACGTATTGGAGGCGGTCCAGCCCTGTGTGTTCATCTCCGGCAGGGTTACGTCGCCCCAGGCGATGACCGCTTCGTCAGTGGGCAACTCTTCCATCTCCCAGTAGAGACGCATGTATTGGGAGAACCCGCCGTCGATCTGATTGATGTCGGTACTGCCATCCCCACCATCCTGTCCGCCGACCGCGAGGCCGACATAGAGCTTGGCGAGGAACTCCTTATACGACGTCGGGTCGTTGAAGAAGTTCGCTCCCGTCACCGTGCTCACGGGGTTCTCCGTCGGATCGGTGCACGCGCCGACAGCCAGAATGGCGAGTGCGACGGTGATGCCGAGCGCCTTGGCGCGAGTGCTGAACATGTGTCCGCTCCGTTTCCCGGAAGTGCGGGCGGCGAGCAACGTCTCAGAATTTGACATTGAGGCCTCCCGTGATGGTACGGGACCGAGGATAAATATTGTTGTCGATGCCGTTGATGCCAGCGGTCGGGTCGACCCCGGAGTATCCGGTAATCGTAAAGGCATTCTGGACAATGGCATACGCCCGGAGCTCCTGACCCGCCCACGGGAACGTGTAGCCGATGGAGATGTTGTCCATCCGCAGGAATGACCCGTTCTCCACGTAGTAGTCGGAGAGCAGCTGCTGGTTCTGGAAGTTCGTGGCCAGCACCGACGACTGCAGGTTGTACGGCGAGCTGCCGGCGGTGAGCTGCCGCCAGTTGCCGAGGTTCGAGGCCACGTTGTTGTAGACGTAGTTCCCGAGCCAGGCCCGCAACGTGAAGCTGAAATCGAAGTGCTTGTAGGTCAGCGTATTGGTCATGCCGAAGATCCAATGCGGCGCCGGGTCGTGCGAGACGCGGACGTTCAGGCCATACTGACAGGCCGTCGTGTCCTTCCCGGCGCTCAAGACGTAGGTCCCCTCGGTGGGCTTCCCGTTGGCGTAGACCTGCTGGCACGTGTAGAACGAATTGATCGGCGAGCCCGGCTGCAGAACCTGAATGGTGCTGCCGACACCCCCTGCGATGCCCCCGGTACGGATGTCATTGCTGACTCCCGGTGCGTTCGGGTTGATCGAGAGCAGCGTGTTGGTGTTGTGGTTCATGTTGAAGTTTGCCGTCCACGCGAGACCATCGCTGCCGGGTGCGGCATCCAGCATCCGGGCCGTAATATCGAAATCGAAGCCCGTATTCTTCATGTTCCCGATGTTCGTCACGACGTGGTTCGCCAGTTGGGAAGCCGGGTCGATGCTCACGTCGAACAGCAAGCCATCGGTCTTCTTGTTGTACCAATCGAACGAGCCGGTCAGACGCGAGTTCAACAGTCCGTAGTCGAATCCCAGGTCCGTCGTGGCCGTCGATTCCCACTTGAGGCTCGTGTCGACGGCATTGGGACGGAATGGGCACTCAAAGGTGGTACCCATCTGCGCCTCGGCGCTCGACTGACACGCCTGATAGCTCGTTATGAAGAGGTAGCTCCCGAAGGACTGGTTTCCCGTCTCGCCCCACGACGCCCGGAGCTTCAGGTCGGACACAGGGCCGAGGTGGAAGAAGGGCTCCTGCGAAATGCGCCAGCCAGCGGACACGCCGGGGAAGTTGCCCCACTGATTTCCGGGGCCGAACTTGGACGACCCGTCGCGGCGGATGGACGCGTTGAAGAGATACTTGTCGCCGATGTTGTAGCCCACGCGTCCGAAGAACGAAATCAGCTTGGAATTGTCGACGAACAACCCCGGGATCGGCGGATTCGCGGATTGCGGAATGCCGCCGTCGGTCAGGAGGTTCGTCGTGATCTTCGATTCGGCGATGTTCGGGTACCGCTGGTGTGAGAATCCGTATGAATACCCGCCCGTAAAGTCGATCGCGCCCGGTCCCATCAACGTTTGCGGCTGATAGTTCAGGTACAGGTCGAGGTTCGCGTTCGTCTGGCTCGGCGTCTCTTCGAAAAAGCTGCCATCGGCGCCGTTCTTGGTCTCGAGGTGAATGTTGTTCGGATAGAACGTCACGTGATCGATGTTGGTGACGTCGAAGCCGAGGTTCGCGGTCGCGGTGAGCCCCTGCAGCGCCGGGAACTGCGAGAAGTCGTACTTCGCCTGGAGGTTCCCCACGCTGCGGTAGGTGGTGCTGTGATCGATGGCCCCGTTCAGGACTTCCAATGGATTGTCCGGGGATGTGAGGCTGTTTCCAGGCCAGTTGTAATACCCGGTCCCGCTCGTCGCATCGAACACCGGCTGCGTCGGGCCCATTTGGGCCGCGTTGTACAGCACGCCTCCGGGCGTCGTCGTGTTGTAAACGCGCGCGCCGCTGAAGTTCGCCTTCAGGTCCAGGCGGTCATTATACAGGCGCTGGTCATAGTGGAGACCCATAGTAATACGCTGGTTCGAGGAGCCCTGCAGGACGCCGTCCTGATTCTGATACCCCAGCGACAACCGGTAATTGTTGGTCGTGCCCGAACCCGATAGGGCGATGTCATGCCGCGTGCTGGGACCATTTCGGTCAATCAGCCCGAACCAGTCGGTGTTGGCATTGCCCAGCTGGGCGAACCCGGTCGCCGAGTCGTGCGCGATGACGGCGGCGCGGAATTGGGCCGCGTTGAGCATGGACGGAAGGCGGTCGACCGAGGATGAAGAGAACGAACCGCCATACTCAACGGACGACCGTCCGTGTCCGGACTTGGTGGTGATGAGCACGACGCCGTTGGACGCGTTCGTGCCGTAGATGGCCGCTGACGAGGCGTCCTTGAGGATGGTGATCGATTCGATGTCGTTCGGGTTGAGGAACCCGAGCGGGTCCGTGCTGTCAGAGGCACTGTTGCCCACATGGATGCCGCCGCCGTTGCCCACCGGTACGCCGTCGATGACATAGAGCGGTTCTGTACTGGCATTCGAGGAGGCCGCGCCCCGAATGCGGATCGACATGCTACCGCCCGGCTCGTTGTTGTCGACGACCTGGACGCCCGCCACCTTGTTTTCGATGAGCGCCGCGGGAGAGGTGACGGTGCCGGGGTTGAAGTCCCCCGACGAGACCTGCTTGATCGAGGTCGTGACGTCGCCGGCCTTCTGCGTGCCGTATCCGACCACGACGACCTGGGCGAGGCTCACGGCTTGCGCGTTGAGTGCAAAGTCGACGACCACCGTGTCGTTGCCAGCCAGGGTGAACGACTTGGTCTGTGGTGCGTAACCGATGATGCGTGCCCGCAGGGAATCGGTGCCGGCAGGCAGACCGCTGATGATGAAGCTGCCATCACTCAGCGACAGGGTTCCGCGCGTGCCCACGGTCACGGAGGCGCCCGGGATGGGGCTATGCGTGGCGTCGTTCGACGTGACGTGCCCGCGGACCGTGCCGGTCTGGGCGGAGAGCGGGGCGAGTCCAGTTATGGTCAGGAGCACGCCCGCGAAGAACCTTACAGGTTTCATGACCTGTCTCCTCGAAGCCGAAAGGGCTCTGCCTCTGGCCCGGCTATGTCCGGGTCTCGAGTGCGCGGATGATGTAACGTGCGTGTCACACGGTGTCAAACCGATGAAACGTTCGTGAAACAACGGGGTAAGCGACCGCCCATTAGAGAAAGGATTGACGATGCGCTGGTCATGGGTTCCGACCATTCTGCTCATCGCGGGAGCGCGGGTCTCCGGCCCCGCAGACCTCTGCTGCACCGTGTCGCTCCATGTGCGCGTGCCCGCCGGCACCGGCCCCGTCTACATCGGCGGCTCCCTCGCCGAGCTCGGACCCTGGCACGCTGACGGCAAGCGGTTGGACGGGTCGGGAACAGAGCGGACCATTCGCCTCACCATGCCCGCAGGCACCGTCTTCGAGTACAAGTACACACTAGGGCGGTGGGACCGCGAAGCGGTCGGGACGAATCCGGCCATCGTACCGCCGAATCACCGCGTCGTGGTCTCGAGTGACACGACCGTCGTCGACGACATCGTGCAATTCAAGAAGGATCCGCGCGACTACGTCGTGGACTGGAAAGGTTCCGGCGTGCTCGGCCGCCTGGTCTACTGGACCGATGTAAAGTCGGCGTATCTCGCACCAACGCGCAACGTGGAGATCTGGCTTCCGCCAGGCTACGACCAGGACACGACCACCCGCTATCCGGTCCTCTACATGTCCGACGGCCAGAACCTCTTCGATCCCCGGCTGTCCATGGGTGGGATCGACTGGGGCGTCGACTCGGTCGTGATGGATCTCGTGCAGCGAAAGATCATTCCGCCGATCATCGTCGTCGGTGTCTGGAACTCGGCGCAGCGGTTCCCCGAGTACTCGCCGTGGCATGACGCGCCGAAGTACGCGCACTTCCTGATCGACGAGCTGATGCCGCGCGTGAACCGCGAGTTCCGGACGCTCACCGGTCCGGCGCATACCGCGCACATGGGCTCGTCAATGGGCGGGCTGCTCGGCTTCTACCTCGTCACGCATCACCCCCAAGCGTTCGGCGCGTGCGCGTGCATGTCCACGCACTTCCCGCTTTCGCCGGCCGTGGCGAAGCAGGTCTTCCGGGCGGGCGCGAGCGACGCGACGCCGGACACGACCCCGTACCTCGTCAAAGACATCGCCGCCGGACTCAAGGCTCCCAAGGGCGCGCGCTATTGGTTCGACCGCGGCACCCTCGGCCTCGACTCCGCGTACGGACCGACGTATGCCGTGGCGAGGCAGTGGCTCCTCTCCCAGGGACTTGCTGAGGGCAAGGACTTCGTCATCCGCACCTATCCTGGCGCCACGCACAACGAGGCTTCGTGGCGGGCGAGGCTCGCGGATCCCCTGACCTTCCTCTTTGGACAGTGACAAGCATCACACCATTTCGGGGCATGCGTCGGGCACCAATTCCGATAGCAGGGGGTAGGGCAGGGAGACCCTGATCCGGAGCCATATAGATGAATAAGATCACCCTTGGTCTTGCCGCTTTCGCGCTTGGCGCAGTGCCGTTGGCCGCGCAAAGCGGGATGACCCTCAAGGCGGGCGCCTCGTTCGGCAATGTATCGAACCGCGGGGTGCTCCCCGGAAATCTCAGCACCCGCACCGGCTTCGCCGGCGGCCTCGCCCTCTCGCTCTTCGGCGGCGATCCGCTCAACGTGAGCATCGAAGGTTTGTACGCGCAGCGTGGCGTCGGCTCCTCGACCGACACCAGCGCACGGCGGATCGACAACATCGATGTCCCCGCCTACGTGAGGTTCACGCTGCCGACCCCCGGCATTGCGCCGTTCGCGTACGCGGGACCACAGGTCTCCTTTCAGGTGAAGTGCAGTGCGGGACCAAACCCATGCCCGAGCGACATGCCCAAGACCACCACCGCCGCCGTGATCGGCGCCGGCGTGCGGCTCGGCAAGCCCGGACTGGAAGTCGAAGGGCGTTACATCTACGGCCTGACCGACCTCAAGCTTTCGACGGTATCCAGTTCGTCGAGCTACAAGACGAGATCGTTCATGTTGCTGGCGGGGATCAGCTTCTAGCCCATGCCGCGAATACGATGATCCCCGGGCTTGCGCCCGGGGTTTGGTAAGGCCAAGACGGTTCAGCGGGTGATGTACCAGACCCCTGGCGCAAGCCAGGGGTTCTTAACAACTGGGGCTCTAGGTCCCTTGATTCCCATACACCAATGCGATCACGATCCCGACCACCAGCCATTCGAAGAAATACGCCACGCCCTGTTGGATCGAGAGCTTGGCGCTGACCTTCAAGTTGACGTGGTTGTGAACCACGAAGACACAATCGAAAAAGACGCCGATCATCCCGCCGAAGATGAGCCCACGCTGCAGGACCGATCCGTGGCCCTGAATCATGACGTAGATGTGGACCAGGACCAGGATGGCGACGAACGTGGCCGCCATGCCGAGGGGCATGACCTTCATGAGGTCGTCATGCGGGCGGTAGAGGGCGGAGTGCTTCTCGAATTCCCGCTTGAGCGCGGGAACGCCCATGAACACGACGCCGCCGAAGATGAAGTAGGCCACGAAGGCCGCGAGGGCGGTGAGGAGGATGTGGGCGAGATTCATGGGGCGCCAAGGTAACGCCCGCTATTGACCTCCGCAGCCGGCCTGACAACACTTGGACAGCGCGCGTTGGGGCGCCTCCGGTCCGCGGCAAGGGAATACTCCCACCCAGAAACACCAAGCCTTCGGCAGGCTCGCCTTTCCTTCTTCCTGCCTGAGCTCAGCGGACGTCAGGTATGGGAGGAAGGCCATGAACCTCGAAAGCCTCAAGAAAGAGGCGAAGCGCTGGCTCGCCGATCTGCGTGCCGGTGTTCCCGTCGCCCGCGACCGCTTTGCTCGCGTCATCACGCCCATCCCCACATCGCCCACGCTCCGGGACGTCCAACTCGCGCTTGCGCGGGAGCATGGGTTTCCCGGTTGGGCCGACCTCAAGCGTCAGGCGGAACAGGCCCCCGCGCTCGCGACGATGGCCCGGTACCAGGAGATGGCCGAGGCGCTGCTCGAGGCCTACCGCACGGGTACGCCCGAAGCGATGGAACGCCACTACCGGCTCACCTGGCACCGGCGGGCGTGGAAATCGATGCGGAGTTACGTCCAGCTCGACCTCGGCAAACGGCCGGCGCACGACGGGGACGACGTCGAGCTCACGCTGGACGATGCCCGGCGCGCCATCGCGATGGAAAACGGATTCCGGACCTGGGCGGAGCTCGAGCGATATACGCAGACGGCTGGACCGCGTACCGTGCCGCGGGCCTTGAGACTGCTGCCGCCCGGGGACGAAGAGGATCAGTTCCCCGTCGCCGTCACGAAGAACTGGGACGAGGCGATCAGGCGTCTCGCCGAAAAGCCGGCTCTGAAGCTCAGCGTGGGCGGCCAGATCACCGACAGCATCCTGGCTGACATCGCCAGAGTCCCTGGGATTACGGCGCTCGACCTGTCTGGCTCGAAAGCTCTCACCGACGCGGGACTTCGACACGTCGCCGGCATGACCACGCTCACCACGCTCGATCTGAATGACACCGGGGTCACGGACCAGACCCTGGAGGTCTTGTCGGAGCTGCCACACCTCGAACGGCTGTCACTGGCGTCCACCCGCGTGACGGATGCCGGGGTCGCCCATCTGACCCGCTGTCGGCGTCTCCGGGACTTGACGTTGATCTGGACTCGCACGGGCGACGCGGCCATCAGGGCGCTCTCGGGAATCGAGTCGTTCCGAACGTTGGTTACCGGCGTGCTGACGACCGACGCAGGGATCGCGGCCCTGCACGAAATCCCTGCCTACAAGTCCTGGCTGGGTGGGGAGTTCGCATCGGGGCTGACGTCGTACCGCGCCCAACCGAATCAGGTGACGCTGTACGGGACCTTCTCCGATCGCGGGCTCGACGCCCTGCGGGGCCTCGACGGCCTGGCGGGGTTCAACCTGGCAGGCGACCAGAAGGCCCTCACGCTCCGCGGACTCGAAGCGCTCACGACCTTGCCCCGGCTGGCCTGGCTGGCCATCGAGGCTGACGACTCGTCCATGCCCGTCATCGCCCGCATCCCCGGCCTCCGCTTCCTCGGCATCCAGGACACCTCAGCAGGAGACGATGGGTTCGAGGCGCTGGCTTCCTGCAGCACTCTCGAGGCCATCTGGGGGCGTCAATGCCACAATCTCCGCCGGCGCGGATTCACGGCGCTGGCCCGTCTGCCGAGGCTTTCCAAGCTTTCAGTGAGCTGTCTCAACGTGGATGATGCGGGCGTTTCAGCCCTGCCCAGCTTTCCGGCGCTGACAGAGCTGATGCCGATGGACATCCCGGACGCAGGATACCGGCACATTGGAAAGTGCGAAGGACTCGAGCACCTGGTGCTCATGTACTGCCGTGACACCACCGACCGGGCGACGGAGCAGATCACCAACCTCCGCCTTACCTACTACTTCAATAGCTACACGACGATTACCGATCGCACGCCGGAGCTGTTGTCAGGAATGGAGTCGCTGGAACGGATCACCTTCAGTGCCTGCAACAACATCACAGACGGGGGTTTGGCGAAGCTTCTGCGGCTGCCTGCCTTGCGAGAGGTACGAGCATCGGGGCTGGGCCTCAGCCCCGATGCCGGCGCTCAATTTCCCGCGCGGGTGCGGGTGGCGGTGAACGCCTAGACGGACGTCTACTCGCGCGACTTCCCGAGCGCCTCGGCCGCCGCGCGCCGGACTTCCGGGTCGCGGTCGCTCAAGGCTTTCGTGAGAGACGGGATCGCCGACTGCACTTTCATTTCGCCCAGGGCCTCGACAGCCGAGCGCCGGACGTCCTTGTCGTCGTCGGTCAGTCGATCGGCGAGGGCCTGAACGGTCGACGGGTCGCCGATCTTGCCCAGCGTCCGCGTCGCACGGCGGCGGAGCTCCAGATCGGATGAGGCTGAGGCGCGGACCAGGGCAGTCGGTGCCGTCGACACGTCATCGAGATTGCCGATTGCCTCCGCCGCATCCCGTTGTACGTCCGGATCTCGGTCCGCGAGGGCACGGCTGAGAGGCTCGAGGGAACGGGACGCCGAGAAGTCTCCGAGGGCGTCAGCGGCAGCGCGCCGGACTTCCGGATCCGGGTCGTTTACGACCATGCCCTCGAGGGCGGGGATGGCGGACCGTTCCCGGAGATCGTCGAGGGCTCTGACCGCGGCCCGCCGGACACTCACTTCGCGGTCAGTCAACGTCCCGACCAATGCCGACCCGGTGCGCGCGCTCTTCATTTCTCCGAGCGCTTCGGCTGCGGTCGCGCGAAGGGCGGCATCGGGGTCGCGCAACATCGGCACGACTTCCTTGGCCGCGCTCGCGTCCTGGAGCTCACCGAGTGCCCACACGCCGGTCAGCCGCACCCGCGGAGCGTTCGAATGGGCGGCCTGAATGAGTGCCGTTTCGGCCGACGGGTCCTGGATTTCTCCCAGCGCCCACGCCGCCATGGCCGCGGGGCCGGCGACGGAATCCCCGAGCAACCCCTCGAGGGGTCCCTTGAGCTCGCGGCGCCCATCTTCTCCGGCAGCGAAGGCCACGGCTTCACGAATGCGGGACGAGGAGTTCGCGAGCAGTCCGCGGAGAGCGTCGTTCGCCACCGTGCTACGCCCGAGCAACTTCGCGGCGATCCGTCGCACACAGGGATCGTTGGTGCTCAGTGTCGAGATCAGCAGCGTAATCGCGCGCGGATCCGAAACTCTACCCGAGAGGGAGTCCTTGGCGCTTTGCGTGGCGTTTGGATCGTCCATGAAACGTCCCAGGCCGCCTTCACCGGACGTCCAGAAATTGCCGATCTGATCCGAGATCATCTGGCAGACGACCGGGTCGGTATGGCCGAGGGCGGTCAGGAACGACGCGACACGCGCGGAGTCCGCACCCACGCGCCCATGGTCCCAGAGAGAGACCGGCGCCGGCGTGATCGCGGGACCGAAGGAGAGGCCGGCGGCGAGGGCAACGGCCGTCGCCATGGCGCTTACGGCGCGGATCATTGGTTCCGGTCCCCGGCCGTCTGGCCGAGGGCCTCGGCGGCCGCGCGACGCACGTTCGGGTCAGGAGAGTTGAGCGCAGCCTGCAGCGCGGCCCGCGCCGCGGGATCGGCGATGTTGCCGAGCGCCTCGGTCGCGGCTTCACGGACGTCCTTCCGCGGATCGCTGACGAGCGCGCGCAGCGCCGGGATGGCGGCCACGACCGACCGGTTGCCGGCCAGCTGGGCGGCCTTTTCGCGAACATCAGCGTTCGGGTCCTTCATCAGGCTGATGAGCGTGGCTTCGGCAATCGGCGCGTGCAGGTTCTCGAGTGCGTTCAACGCCTGCTGGCGGACGTCACCAGACACGTCGGTCAGGGCGCCCGTGATGGCGCCGGCGGAGCTCTGGTCTCCGAGGTCGCCGAGGGCGTTGATGACCGCCTCGCGGACGTCACTCGACTGATCGTGGATCAGCTTCGCGATCGCCGGGGCCGCGCCGCGGTCATGCACGTTCTGGAGCAGGTTCACTGCTTCGTGGCGAACGTCGGCGCTTGGGTCATCGAGCAGCGAGACCACGCCGTCCGTGGGGATCTTCTGGTCGAAACGCCCGAGGGCGTTCAACGCTTCCTTCTTGACGTCGGTGTCCGAGTCCTTGAGCAGCCCGGCAATCGGGCCGATGGCCGCGGGGTCCTCGAGATCCGACAGGGCCTCGACGACGGAGCGCCGGACCTCGGCCTCGGGGTCACCCAGAATCGCGATGAGCGGCTGGACCGCGCGCTTGTCACCGAGCCTGCCGAGCGATTGCGCGGCGGCACGGCGGACTCCCGCGTCATCGTCCTTGAGCCGGGCGATCAGCGCGGGGACCACGGAGGACGTGTCCTGCAGCTGCCGGCGTTCGGTGCTCTGCGACGGCGGCGTGGTGGTGTCCTGGGTCGCGATGCCCTGGGTTACGTGCGGGGCGGCGGCGATGGTCACCATGACGCCTACCGCGGCCGCGGCCATCCATCCGGTCCGTGACGCGGGGCTGGCGGGGAGTTTCTGCTCGAGGAGCCGCGCGATCCGCGACACCAGGAGCGACCGCCGCTCGGCAAACCCGGCGACGGGGACGCCGAGCGGGGAGGCCTGGATCCATTCCGCCACGGTGGCGAGACACTTCGCGAGCGCAACTGCCGATCCGGTCTTTCGCATGGCCCACTCGTCTGAGAGGTATTCCGCGGTCGTCTCGAGCTCCTGGCGCGCGAGGCGGTTCAGCGGCTGGAAGAAGAAGAAGCGTTCAATCAGGGACGCGGCCGCCAGCCAGAGCGAGTCGTGGCGGGCGAGGTGCGCCAGCTCGTGCGCCAGCATGGAGCGCTGCTGGTCGGGCGTGAGGTCGGAGAGCGCGAGCTCGGGGATGCAGATCTCGCCGACACCGAGCGCCACGGGGCTCGAGATGGTCCGGGCCATGGTGAGGCGGACGGTCCGTTGCAGACCGACTTCACGCTTCAAGTCGAGCAGCATGGCGGAGAGCGGTCCGCCCGCGACGGCCCGGCGATCAGCCAGACGACCCACCAGAATGAGGCGGCGCGCTACGTAGTAGAGAGACGTCCCGAGGGCGATGATGGCCCAGAACAAGACGACGAGGGTCGTGAGCGGCGGGAATGGGGAGTGGGGAGTAGTCACTGATGGGAGTAGGGAGTTGGGAGTGGTCGCCGTCGGGGACGCCGCGGCCTCCGGTTGTCCGTTCCCTGGTTGAGTCGTCACCGCTGCCGACTGGACCGCCGCGGGCAGATGCACGGCCGTCGTCGTCCGCAGCTGCAGTCCCGACTGGATCGAACCGGTGATCAGGGGCGCGACGAGGGCCACCTTCCACAGGAGATCGGTCGCGGCGGGCTGCAGCCGTCCGCGGCGCGTCACGAGCCACGCGGCGCCGAGGAGGACCGTGCTCTGGATGAGATAGGTCAGGAGCCAGGCGAACACCGTGGGTGAGTTCATTCGGCACGCTCGATCATTTCGCGGATCTTGGCGAGATCCCCGGGACTCACGTCCTTGCCTGAGATGAGATGCTGGACCAGTGCGGTGACGTCACCATCGAAAAGGCGTTCAGTCAGTTCGCCGACCATGGAGTGCTGGACACCCTGCTCGGTCACGGCGGCCTTGTAGTGGTACTGCCGCGCCTGGGGGGGGGCCCGACGGGTCACGACGCCCCGGCGTTCCAGTCGGGACAGCATCGTCGCGACGGTCGTTTGGGCGAGTCCGCGTTCCGGGTGCAGGGCTTCCCAGATGTCCTGGACGGTGGCTTCGCCGCGCTCCCAGAGGACGCGGAGGATGGCGAGTTGGAGCTCAGTTAACTGGTGCCGGTCGGGCATTTTCTGGCCTCGAGAGTGATCTACAGTCGTAGATTTACAGTTGTAGTAGTTCGGTGTCAAGAAGCCGAAAACCCCTGTAAAATCGGGCATTCCCGAGGCATACCTTCGTGGACCTCAAAATCCTAGGGGATCAAGCAATGCGATCCATGACCGCCGTCGTAGTCGCGCTCTCACTTTCGGGGGCTGCACTGTCGGCCCAGGGCTTCCGGGTGACGAGCACGGATGTCGAGCAGGGAAAGACGCTCAAGAGCGCGCAGGTCTTCAATGGAATGGGATGCACCGGCACCAACACGTCGCCCGCGCTCGCCTGGACCGGCGCGCCGGCGGGGACCGAGAGTTTCGCGGTGACCATCTACGATCCCGATGCGCCAACCGGCAGCGGGTGGTGGCACTGGGTGGTCTACAACATTCCCGCGACAACGACGTCGCTGCCCACGGGGGCGGGTGATGCCGCGAAGAATCTTCTCCCCGCGGGTGCGGTGCAGGGGAATACGGATTTCGGCGCTCCCGGCTACGGCGGTGCGTGCCCTCCTCCCGGAGACAAGGCCCATCACTACTTCATCACCGTCTACGCGCTGAACGTCGACAAGCTCGACATTCCGGCGGGTGCGACAGCGGCGTACGTGGGATTCAATATCCACGCGCACGAGGTGGGCAAGGCGGTACTGACGGCGCTGTACGGCCGGTGATCACCGGATACGCCCGGAGTCGGCCCCGGGCTTGCGCCCGGGGTTTGGAACACCTATTGGCGTTGACGCAGTACCAGACCCCCGGCGCAAGCCGGGGGTGCCTACACCGCTCACGCGTGCCGGGCTGTCAGTATCCCGTCCCAGTTCCCCCCGTATAGTGTGATGGTCGGCCGCGGGCCTCGTAGCTCGCCCCACCGCAACGGTCGCCGCGTCATTCCCTAGGCATTCGTCTTGCCGCCTTGAGCCTCCACTCAGCTCTTTTGGAGGCTCATCATGCGCCCGCACAAATTCGCGCTGCTCGGCGCCGTTGCGTTCATTGCCGCCTGCGGCGATTCGAATAGCACCACACCCGTCATGCCGCCCATCGGCACACGCTTCAATGTGACGCCCCTCGTAGCCGACTCCGCGGGGGCGGGCACCCGGATCGTCGACACCAACCTGGTCAATCCGTGGGGTCTCGCGTTCAGCACCAACGGGACGCTGTGGGTTAGCGACAACCACACCGGCCGTTCGACGCTCTATCACCCGGACGGCAGTGTGGTTGCGACCGTCGTGGCCATTCCTTCGAACACCGACACCCTGTCGGGAGGATCGCCGACCGGAGTGATCTTCAGCAGCGGATCACCGTTCATCATTCCCGGCGCCGGCGCGGCGCTGTTCGTCTTCGCGAGCGAAGATGGCACGATATCGGCTTGGAACGCGTCGACTCCGCATGCCCGTCGGGTGGCGAATCGCTCGGCCCAGAGTGCGGTCTACAAGGGCATCGCGATGGATACGAGTGCCGGGAAACCGATGCTCTTCGCGACCAACTTCCGCCACAATGGGGTCGACGTGTTCGACACGAGCTTCACCTTCGTGCGGTCGTTCACGGATTCGACGGTCCCGGCCGGATACGCGCCCTTCGGCATCGCGAATATCGGCGGCGCGCTCTACATCACCTTCGCGCTGCGGGCGCCTCCGGACAGCATGGACGATCTGCACGGATCGGGGAATGGATTTGTGGATGTCTTCGCGAGCTCCGGAAAGCTCGTCAGGCGGTTTGCATCCAACGGTCCGCTGAATTCGCCCTGGGCGGTGGTGCAGGCTCCCTCGGGGTTCGGCAACCTCGTCGGGGACATCCTGGTGGGAAATTTCGGGGACGGACACATCACCGCCTTCGATGCGAGCGGGCACGTCGTTTCGGCCATCGTCGATTCGGCCGGCAATCCCGTGGTCATCGAAGGGCTCTGGGGGTTGTCCTTCGGCCCCGCGGCGGCGGATCCCACTACGCTCTTTTTCGCGGCGGGACCGCGGGATGAGACCCAAGGGTTGCTGGGGACGATTAGGGCTCGCTAGAGGAGTCGACCTAGGGGATGCGTTTCGGCGCGAACCGCGACCAGGCGGCCTTGGCCAGTGTCCAAAGGAAGGTGCCGAGCCCGCGTCGGGTACCGATCGTGAACGACGTCAGGTGGAGCCGGGACTGAAATGGATCGATCCCGGCCCACATGGGACCCAGATCCATCCGCCAACCACCAGGTCCCCGGACTAGGGTGATGATCTCGGCCGAACTCCTCCGGAGGCATCGCCGCCAAGGCGCCGAGCCTGGGGTTCCCCGGGAATCGTGGGATCGTGGTGTTGGCGGCTTCCGACGAGAGGGGTCCGGACTGGATGGCGGCGAGACGTCCGCCGCCAAGCTTCCGGACGTTTGAGGACCGGGGCTCCTCTCGCTCCATAGCGCGGAAGACTTCGGTGGCTGCTTCGGTGGCGCCGGCGAGGTCGACGGGCATGTGTCTAAGGGGTCACCTGGATCGTGACTCGTCCCGATGGAATCGGTCGTCCATCCGAGCGCGGGAAGGGAAATGGCTCGATGTGAAGGGTCAGCGTCTCAGGCGTGACGGCGATTGAGTCCGTGAGAAGGCTCGCCCACCTCGCGTTGTCGAGCCCGGGGCTGGATCTTCCACTGTTGAACACGGTCCAGTCTGGGGTGTGAGTGGGCAAGTCTACGTGGACTTCGCCGATTGCCGGTACAGGAGGGACTGCAGGCGCGCGCCGACTGCACGCCCAGACTGCAGTGAAGACGACGGTGACGACGAGCGGACGCTGCACAGATGGTCTCGACGGTGACGACTCTGGGCAGTTTACGCACGTGGCCGGGGAGTGGCTAGTCGGCCCTCAGGGTCACGTTCGGATCCACCCGCGCCGGGGGTTTGGGTGCCTTCTCAGGCTTTCGCGAACCTGAGGGCCGCTGAGTTGATGCAGTAGCGGAGCCCGGTGGGCTGCGGGCCGTCGTCGAAGACGTGGCCGAGGTGGGCGTCGCAACGCTTGCAGGCGACGGCGGTGCGGTCCATGCCGTAGCTCAGGTCCCGCGTCTCCGTGATGTTCTCCTTGGCAATCGGGGTCCAGAAGCTGGGCCACCCGGTGCCCGAGTCGAACTTGGTCGCGGAGCTGAACACCGCCGTATCGCAGCAGATGCAACGGAACACGCCTTTGTCGTGGACCTTCAGCAGAGCGCCGGTGAATGGTGTTTCGGTGTCGGCGTGCCGCGTCACCTCGTACGACAGGGGCGGCAGCAGCGCCCTCCATTCTGCATCGGTCTTCTCGACCGTCGGCACCGATACGACACCCTTCCGGTCCCCGGCATCGGTGAACTCGACGATGCTGACGAGCTTCGGGGGACCCTGAAGGGTGGGGGTGTGCCCGGCCATCGGCCGCCAGCGCCAGGCGACCAGCCCGGCCAGGGCGGCTCCAGATGCAAGGAGAAAGCTCCGGCGGGATTCGAGCGTGCTCATCTTCGTCCTCAACGTGAAGGGCTGTTCGGTAGTATACACATGTACGACACCGTACCGTGAACCGGATTCGTGAGGGTTCCATGGGGCTTGAATCGACCGCGCTGCTCGTGATGGACGTCCAACAGGGGATCGTGGGACGATACGGGGTTGCGGATGAATACCTGGCGCGCGTGGCCAGGGCCGTCGCCGCCGCCAGGAAGGCGGGGATCCGGGTGCTCTACGTCACCGTCTCCTTTCGGGAAGGTCGTCCGGAGATCTCGAAGCGAAACAAGATGTTCGGGGCCATCGCGGCCACGGGGTTCGTGACGGGAGGCCAGTCGACGTCCGTCCATCCCGCCGTTGCCCCGGCACCAGGGGAAATTCAGATCACCAAGCGCCGGGTGAGCGCGTTCGCCGGGAGCGACCTCGACGTGGTGCTCCGGGCGGGGAATACGGACACACTGGTGTTATGCGGTATCGCGACGAGTGGCGTGGTGCTTTCGACGCTGCGGCAGGCGGCGGATCTCGATTACCGGCTGGTCGTGCTTTCGGACGGCTGTCTCGACATGGACGCCGAGGTCCATCGGGTCCTGACCGAAAAGGTGTTCGTCAGGCAGGCGGACGTGAAGACCGTTGCGGAGTGGGTGCAGGAGGTTGGGTCGGGTTGACCGGCTGGGCGAGCATCAGCGCAGCGACCTGGTCGAGCAGCTCGTTCAGGGTCCAGGGTTTCCGCAGGAAGTGCATGTCCGGTGTGAGATGAAATTCCTTGCCCGCTCCCCCCGGTGAGGTGTAGCCGCTGGTAAAGAGGAACGTGACGTCGGTGAATCCCGCGGCACGCGCTTCCGCGTAGAGCTCCCGCCCTCCCATCACCGGCATGATCACATCGGTCACGACGAGGTCGATCTCCCGCCCCCGCTGCCGCAGAATCTCCAGCGCCTCTTTCCCGTTTTCGGCCGTCAGGACGACGTAGCCGGCCAGCTCGAGCGCGTGTTCCGCCACCCTCCGCACCGACGGTTCATCTTCGGCCAGCAGAATGGTGCCCGCGGCCGATCCGGCGATCGCCGATGCGGGGGCGGGCGTCTCCCGCTTCGGGAGCTCGGCGGTCGGCGGGAACCACAGCGTGAACGTCGAGCCGCGGCCTGACTCCGATTCCATGCTGACGTCGCCACCATGTTGGCGCATCAGGCCCAACACCATCGCCAACCCCAGTCCCGTGCCCTGACCGGGGGGCTTCGTGGTGAAAAACGGCTCGAAGATCCGCTTGCGTACCTGCTCGTCCATTCCGCGCCCCGTGTCGGACGCGGTGATGATGACATAGTCCCCGGGCGGCAGCTCCGGTGGCTGCTTGTGCCCGGGCGGCAGCGTGCGCCGGCCGATGCCGATGGTGAAGCGGCCACCCTCGGGCATCGCGTCCCTCGCATTCGTCGCGAGGTTGACGAGGATCTGCCCCAGCGCGACCGCGTCGGCCCGAATGGGCGGAACGTGGGAATCCTCCTGCACCTGGATGTCGATGGTCTCGGGCAGGATCCGGCGGAGGAACGATGAGAGCTCGTCCACCACGGACTTGGGCGTGACGGGACGCAACGTGATCGACTCGCGGCGCCCGAACGCCAGGAGCTTCCGCACCATTTCGGCGGCGCGACGGCCTCCGTCGCGGAGCTCGCCGAGGAGCGCGCGGCGCTCGTCTTCATGCCCCGGGCCGGTTCTCGCCAACAGGTCGGCGTTGCCCAGGACCACCGTGAGAATGTTGTTCAGGTCGTGCGCGATGCCACCGGCCAGCTGGCCGATCGCCTCGAGCTTCTGCGAGTGCCGCAGCTCCTCTTCCAGGAGCCGCCGGCGGGTCTGCTCTCGCATGAGGAAAACGACGCCGGCCACCACCAGGAGCAGACTCGTGAGGCCGATGACGGTGGCGATGACGTTCTGCGTCCAGCGCGCCGCGGCACCGAGCGTTGCGGAGAATTCGTCTTCGAGGGGCCGGAGCCGGGCATCGGCGGTATCGACCTGCGCGAGGAGGGCGGTGATCTGTGCTCTGCCGGCCTGACCCGACGCGATGGCGGTATGCAGCGAATCGCCCAGACCCTGGAGCCGGGCGATATAGCTGTCGCCCTCGGTCCAGATCGCGATTGCCTGTCGCATATAGCGGAAGTGGGCGAACCGGCGAAACAGCGTCGCCATCGCGTCCACATCACTCGAGTCGTTCCGGCCCTCGATGAATCCGGTCCGCACGACGGTCGGATCGGGATTGGGACCCTGGAGGGCGATGCGGGCCTGATGGTCACCGATGGGGATCGCGATTTCGCGGATGTACGCGTCGAAGTCGCGCTGGTCCTTCGATTCCGCGTACCGGTGCAGGGCGCGCGTCGCTTCCTTCTGGCCCTTGGACCAGAGCCCCTCGCCGCCGACATACGCCCGGACCGCGGAGAGCGTGCTCAAGCCCAGGGTGCTGGTCAGGACGACCGCACCGACGATGAGAACCAGGAGGGCGATACGTAGACGGGAGCCGGCCATGACGACAGGGCTAAAGGTAGCTGCTATTCAGTGGGTGGGTGCAAGGATCCCGTAAACATCGACCTCGCCCTTGGTACCGACGAACACATGCCCTGCGGCAACGGTGGGGATGGCGAAGCGCGTAGCGACACCGGCTTCACCCGTGAACAGCTCCACGCGCACGTCGCTCGCATCAAAGGCGTGCAACACCGCGGGCTTGTCGCTTCCGTTCCACGTGCGCGTCTCGATGGCCCAGACGATGCCGTCGTGGTCACCGTTGGCGGAGATGGTGGGCGTCGAGCCGGGATCGGTGGCCTTCACGGAGGATACCTCGCGGAGCGTGAGGCCCTTGCCGGAAACGGTGTAGGCCTTGAGGACATCGTCGGAACCCCAGATGTAGACGGTGTGATGCCAGTAGGCTGCCGCGCCGAAGCCACCATTCGAGGTCCGCAGGCTTTGCACGACGCGTCCTTGATCGGTCGCCCCGAACTTCCCCATCGCCAGTGTGTTCACGACGTACGTCATTCCGTCTTTTCCCGTGACCACAATGAAGTGCGGCGGTACGAGCACCGGTCCCGACGAACCAAGATCCTCGTCATCCCTGGTCAGCTCGGCCTGATTCCAAGGGGTGAAGAAGTCCGTGATCCCCAAGGTGGGGCCCGCGAGCATGAGTTGGAGGATGCTCGACCCGTAGTTCCGCGCGCCGAAGCTTCCGTTCCCGGTGGCGGCGTAGATGTGGCCGGTCGAGTCAGCCGCCAACCCCGCGTCCGCCTGCCAGATGCCGGCCTCGGCGCCGTCGGGCGAAGCATTGAACACCGCGCGTTGCTTCAGGGTTTTCGCGTCGTACCCCATCACCCATCCATGGTACGGGACGACGTCGCACGACGAGGCCCACGAGAGGTACACCACGCCGCGATAGAGAAGGAGGGCGGCGCGGGGGTTCTCTCGCAGGGGGTCGAACGACACGACCCCGTTCGCCGCATCGATACCCGATCCCGGCACGCTCGCGTGGACGGAGATCGGGGGCGTCAGGTCGCGCCCATTCCGGATGTCGAGACGGTGCAGGGTTTGCTCGTACGTCCCGGAACCGGTCGTGCGGGTCAAGACGTAGATGCTCCCGGTTGCCGGGTCGATCACCGGCGTGGGAGTGATGCCGACGTTGGGTCGAATGAAGGGGCAGCGAACGTCTCGAAACGACAACGGGGTGCCGAGGTTCACCCGCCAGGCCGGAGTGGTGGAGAGAGTCGTGGCGTCGAAGGCATAGACCGAGTTGTTCTCGGTCGCGACGATCACCTTGCCTTGGAACACCAGCGGCTGGGCATAGACATCGCCGTCCACTGGGAGTGTGGTGATACGGCCGAATCCGGCTTTGACCTTCGCGGGGGTAAGAATGGTCTCGTGGACCGTCGCGCCGGTGCGCGCGTTGTCATACTGGGCGGTGGTCTGAGCGCCGAGGGGGGATGCGCCGAACATGGCGAGAGCCGCGACCGTTTGCAGTTGACCGCGCGTCATATGTTCTACACATTATCATATATGAAACGACCGTCAATGGGTGAGCTCGAGTTTCTGACGTTGTTCGCGGTCGGGCAGCTCGGCGACGAAGCCTACGGTGCGGAGCTCCGGCGGTACGTCTCGGCGCGCAGGGATCGGGACTATTCCGTCGGCGCTATCTACGCGACGCTGCAACGCCTCGAAGACAAGGATCTCTTGATGTCGGAGGAGACCGATCCGCTTCCGGTGCGCGGAGGGCGCTCGCGCCGTCGCTTTCGCCTCACCACGGCTGGGCGCGCCGCGCTGCGGCAGGCGGTCGATTCGCGCCGCCGGTTCTGGACGGAGATGGATCTGGAATGGCGTCACACGTGACGAGCGCCCCGCCGTCTCTCGCGGCGGCCCTGGCGGACGCGATGTTGGAGGGTCACCGGTACCGGGACGCGATCCTTGGGGACCTGCTGGAGGAGTACGGGGCCATCGAGGAAGGAAGCGGCCGCGGCCGTGCCCGCTGGTGGTACTGGGCGCAGGCCATGCGTCTGCCCCTCGGGGCGAGTCAGTCCGTACGGCTCGCCAGTCTGGCGGTGGGTGTCTACTCCGGTGTCCTCGTTGCCGACGCCCTTCAGACCCGTTTCCTGGGCGTCCTCGGTCTCCAGGTACCGGTCATTGCGGCCAGTGCTTGCCTGGGTGGGTACCTCCTGGCGCGGAGCGCGAGGGGCGCCTCCACCGCCGCCCTTTCCTTACTATGGGGAATCGCCCTCGCGGTCGGGGTGCCGTACATCCTGCGGGGATGGGGTGAGGGCGAGACCGTATACCACATCGCCAAGGTCGGCATCCTACTGGCGGCGGTCACTGCCGGGAGCGCGTTCCGCGCCTTCGCTGAGCGCCGCGAGCAACCCCGGTAACCGGAGGCGCCAGCTCTCCGGGGCGTGCTGCCCTCCGGGTACTTCGACATACCCCACGTCATAACCCTTTGCTTTCAGGACATCACGAAGCCGCCGGTTGGCGTCCAGGATCGACGGGGCTGCCCCATTCATGGCGCCATGGAATTCTGTTGAGCCGACATCCAGAACAAGACGGATGGGCTTCCGCGGACTGTGCGCGTACTGGTCCGTCAACCATTCGTACGGCGCGATGTTCGACGCTTCTGCTCCGCGCCAGAATGCGCCGCTCTGGGACGCGACGTTGCCGAACACGTCGGGCCGCGCGAACGCCAGGTACGCAGCCGCGAGGCCGCCCGCCGAGGATCCGGTGATGATGGTTCGGCGCGGGTCGCTGGTGACGCGCCAGCGCTGGTGCAGCCAGGGGAGGACGTGATCGGTGACCAGGCCGACGAACCATGCCCTGTTGGCGAGGTCGTTGAGCCGCGCCGTCCCCGATGCATCTTCGATCATCAACGCGACGGTCGGGCGGATCCGGCCGTCCGCGATCAACGAATCCAGCATCGACGGCAGCCCCATCGCATCCACATAGACCCCGCCATCGAATGCGACCACGAGATCACAGCCATCCGGGCAGGTCTTCGGATACCCGGGCGGCGTGTACACCCAGACGTGGCGTAGCGTCGGGTAGCCGGTCTCGGGCACGTCGGCTTCCGTGACGGTCCCCGCCGGCGGAACGACGGGCAGATTCAGAAACCGGCGCGCCCGCGTGGAATCGCCCCATTCGATCCAGGAGCGGCGGTCCAGCTCGCGACGGTAGGGCACATCCAGGCCCTCCGGGGGCAACCACACGGGCCGCAGGGAGTCAGGTGGTCCCAGGTACAGGATTGCGTCCGCCGCCGTTCCAAACGATGCACCGGCGAGACTGTGAATGGACGGGACCTCCCAGCCTGCATCCGGCATCGCCGGAGTGCGGCCGGCATCGAGCCAGATGACGTACGTGGAGCCGGGGAACCGGCGCTCGACTCGTGTGAACGTGTTCGGCCCCCCCGTGCGATCCCCGCTGCGCATCAAGTGGTTACTGCCGAGGACGACGAAGGCACGCCGGCCCCGGGCGACTACGCTGTCGGCGATGATGGACGCGAAGCTCTCGTTGTTGTCTCCAAGCCGGGCCCAGTCCGCGGAGGTGTGGAGCGTGCTCCAATCCACCTGGGTGTCGCCCGCCAGCACCCGGAGCCGCCGGCGGGGGGGCAGGGACCGGTTGACGCCGCGAATGGCGGCGAGCCAACCCGCGTACGCCGGGGATTCCCAGGCCGCGACCTTGGTGGTATTGCGCCAGATCGACGTCACGGAGTCTGGAGGCAGGGAATCACCGGCCACGACGTACCGGTCCAGCAGCGATTGCGACTGACGGCTCGCGAATTCGATGACGATGACCGGGGCGACGCGTTGGAAACCGGTATCCCGCGCGAGGGCCGCGTAGAACTCGCCGGCCTGGATCAGGCCATGGGATTCGGCGATGGCCACCACCTGGTGCGAGTCGAACGCGTGCACGACGTCGTGGATGGCGCTGGAATCGTGAGCGGAGGGAGCGGCCGCCGCGGCGGCAAGGACCAGAACGGTCACAATCATATATAACAATTTGTAGAACAAATGAGCAGAGCGCAACCCCGGG